>Ga0209611_10000501_pt1 | contig 58774 bp, 33 predicted proteins | sample S1TSphgellanicum_3_FD_187693 | JGI IMG/M metagenome (GOLD analysis project Ga0209611, IMG submission 187693) | Host-associated microbial communities from peat moss isolated from Minnesota, USA - S1T2_Fc - Sphagnum magellanicum MG (SPAdes) (version 2) | ecosystem: Host-associated > Plants > Peat...
GCCCAAACATATTTTTTTATAAATATTAATTTAATAGAAAATCCCACTTGTAATACCACCAGGTGACCACTAAAAATGATTTGGGTGGACCTTGAGTGGTGTTCTTTGCCATGCAGGACCAACCACTAGATTAAACCACCAAGGAAACCACAAAACCACCATAGTGGTTTTGTTGGAAACCATTGAAAAATGGGTGGTATGTTGAGTGGTATGGCTACATGTTTTCCAGTGGTGCATGACCATAGTTATTATACAAACAACAAGCAACACATTCACCCTAAATGGAGACTAGGGTGATGATCAAATACTCCATACAATACGTGGACTATGACTTTTCTATTTACAAAACCTCATACTCTAATGACATAAATTAACTCCATACTTAAATGTTGTGAATACCCCCTTATACACCTATCATACATAACATGGACCCAAAACATGCAAAAAACATGTTGCATATCCCTAGAGGGTTCAAACGTGCATTTAACATGGGTCCAAAACAAGGAAAAACCCATGAAAGAACAAAAGCCTTCTACACAATTTTACACAATAAGCACATGTCCAACTAAACTGCTAAAATGATATATATTGTAGAAACTTTGAACCATGCTTATAGTGGGCAATGACACATTGCCTTTGACAACTTGTCTAATAAAAGGATATAAGAAAACTGAGTTGAACATGAACATATATATCAAGAACTATTCACACATCACCAATCAATATAAATACCTATAGAATTTTATAAACAAATCTTTGTCACTAATGTATGCACAAGAAGCTTCACCACATGCACATGTTAACAAATTAATCGGGTCATCACAAAGATTTAAACCTTTAAACATTTGCTACTTGGTAACTAGAAACATCTTGGTAGCGTTTGACCAAATAAAAAGTTTGGTACCAAAGTGAAAAATATTTTATCTTAATCATAACTCACAAAATGCATTGAGTTTCAACCTCCAAACTCTGAATTTCAAACAAATCACTTTACCTTTTCAAGGGTATTTTCAATTGCTTCATCACTCAATTTTCACTACTGCCCTTTTTCAACAAATTGTCATAAAATGTGGTATGAAGTTTTGCACTTATTCTTCTTGTAACACATTTGTTACAAAACACCTCAAAAGCTTCCTTCAATGCTTGCATGTGCAAACCCAATGAACATGTATGTCTACTACTATTGAATATTTGATTTTGAAAAAACCTGTCCAAATTTTAATGTAATTATACACACATGCACTATAAGCTATCAATATTGAAACTAACCCACTAACAATAAAAAATAAGTTAGCTACCAAAAGTGTAATCCAAAGGACAATTGTTGACCTAATAGCATGGCAAGAACATAAAGAAATTTAGATCTAGTGTGTTATGACCAAATACACATAGTAGATAATAATAGTTGACACATAACAACCACAAGATGTCCATTTAATTGCCAAACCCAACATAGTAGTTACTTGACTCACCTTGTGAATAAGAATGATTCACAAAGCATTTGCTAACATACTAAAGATACTTCTCATGGAGCTCAATCACCTTGTGCATAAATGCCCACAAATACCAACATGCCAGAGTGTGATATAAACCCCCCCCCATTGTACCACATGGTCCATGACATTTGTTGCTTAGCTTTAGTAGTTTAAATCCAAAGTTTTAACCAAGGTTCCATCTATAGAAGGAATGTTGAAACCTATTTGAATTAACCATCCATGCCTAGGTCCTATCATGCACAAATTAGGTAGAAAACATCTTCATGAGTTCTAGTAATTTTTCAACATTTATGAATTAAGTTAACTTGAAAAGACTTGAGAGATTTATCAATTTTGAGGGAACTAAGGAAATCCCAATCTAGATCTTATAGTACAATGGCAATTAATACACAAGCATGAAAAGAAGATGAAAACCGAACCATTAAGAAAAGAAAAATAAGACCACCACATGAGTCATATTAACATGCATGTTCTGCACACATTTAATCTCACATGTTTTGCACTCATAACATGCATATGGGTGCATTCACAATAAAAGGAGCCAGTGGACCCCAGGTGCAAATCCTTTCTAAGGACTATGTTTTTTCAAGTTTGAAACATGGCCTCCATGTTTTGGATAGGGCCCATTATTGGATGATAGTGACAAATTCACATGTGTTTCCATGAATTTTTGAACAATATGTAATTAAATCTATTTTTAATGATAAATTTTCAAGTAAATCAAATGTGTAAACATGTCAATATTTTAAAAATAATATGTGTTTCAAACATTCAATGATAAATTATACATTGAGTTTTATCAAACATACCTTTTTTTAACATCATTCTAAATGGAGTAGAACATATTCACAAAAAAAAGAAGTAATGTTATATTACACATTCAATATTCATGAAAATGCAACCTTGCCTTTACTTATACCAAAATATATGTTTTTTGTTTGAGGAAGTTTTTCAAATTTGTAGTTTTAATGATCAAAAGCACATTTAAACACTAAAAAGGGACTCTCATGGATAATTAAAATAAAACATATATTCAAATTTTTAATGATACCATGCCTTCATAATCATTAATATATGGTCAACCATAATTTTTCAGAATTAATGGTTTGGTTTTACATAAAAGGACATTCAAAATTTTAACACCCTATACACATCGAACTATCCACTCCTTACTATACATTTTATGACCAATGAAACATATTGAAATTGCACAAAATTCATTTCAATGAAATTTTTTAAGTATACAAACATTTTGGAAGTGATTTCATTAAATTATAATCCTTACAACTCATGTAATCACTTTTCAAAGTCATGGGGGTGCAAGATTTTTATGTGTGTACATGCAATCCTTAGTTCCTTTTACTATGAATGCACCCATATGGTATTCATAGCCAAAAATAATAAGATTATAGAGGAGGTTCCAATTCAATAAATTACTTACATAAGTTGTGCCACCACTAGTAACAACGATTGAATTCTTGAATTTATCAACACTTTGCCTCCTCAATAACCTGAATGCAAGTCACGACTAGCCTCTTGTCTTCCACCTTGTATTTTAATTAAAAAAAGAATACCATACATTTTTAGATAACAAAAATTGGTTAGATTAAGGTTAATCACCATTAATAGTTCATACTCAATTCAAAAAATTGAATGTCTATTTAAATGATAGTTGAAAAAATAAGAGGAAATAATTGACCTGAATAACACCTCCACATATGACAATTATTGTAGTTTCACCCTATTGGCATCTTACTTAGATATTAAAGCATTCATTGCCAACCTGCTTCTCTTAAAAAATCTGACACTCACCAAGAACCTGTGAAAAAAGCCTAGAAACTTTGTAGCAAACATCTACTAGATGTATTAACATTATATTCAAATTATGTATTGTCCACCTGTAGATCCCCAAACTAAAAAAAGGTGGTTCATAAATCCTTAAAATACTACCTTTGGGACAATGTTATTTATAGTGGTTTGAATTGAGCCACTAGTTGCTTTAGCAACCTGTGCAAATCTTCCTCCATCACATGGCCTACACAAAATATAGAAGCAAAATCACCAATAGTGTGAAGTAAGATAGCTAGAAATCCACATACCTGACTTCAACATTATTTTTCTTGGGTTTCAGCACAAGCTCCAAATTAGAAGTAATAGTTTAAGGTTTTTTAACTTCTTGGGTGTTGTTTAAAGCTTGCATAGGAAAAAAATTTCTTGAATGCCATGCCTTTAACCAAAAAAGAATCCTGCATAGTACCTCCTTGGCCTTAAACCAAGAACATACAACCAACACAATCCTTTTCAACATTGGAGTCCTCATGAGAAATGCATTTGGAAAATTGCAAAAATCTGAACATACTTTGAGTAGACATTGATGATGATGTGGCAAGGATTACCTTTTTCATTCCGATCATACTTAAGTGGTTATCTTTGCTAAATGTGGTGACATCATCCACCATCATCTTTGCAAAAAAATCTTTTTTTCCACCTACAAGCTTGGAACTCAATGTTGTTGTAGCACACCTCTCAAGCAAAGATGTCTTCTCTTCTAAGCTCTTTCCTTCAATGCTCATTGCCAACTTTCACACTTTGTGTGGACTTTCTTTCCATTTGAGCAATTTTTTGAAAGGGTTTTCTATCTTGACAATTTGTTTGTAGGATGGTGTGATTCTAGGAATTGATAGTAGAACAATAGAAGGGGAGATTGTATGTGATAATAATTGTGAGAAAATCCATTATCTTCCCCCCAACATCTATTATAAGCAGCAAGGTAAAATACACAATACATCTACAATAAGCAATAAGTAATTCCTCTTTCAATAGTTACCATTCAGAGTGAAGGGAAAAAATGAAGGTTGGAGCATGGTTTGTGAAGGTGAGGTCCAGTGACATCCATTCCCCCAAGGACTAGAGTTGCATTAACCATACCTTGATACCTAAACATGACAACCCACCACACAAAGTTGAAATAGTCTGAGCCTATTGATTCATGACGAAGAAAGAAGGGTACCTTGATGTTTAATTAGATGAGAGACTAGTGAAATTGCCTAGGATTCAAAGTGTTATTTACAACGACCTGGTCTTAGGTTTTAGATTTGGTTAATCAAAACACACATCATGCTACTTCAAACAATTTAACCAATAGTTAGCATATTTAGAGAGAAACCCATGTTTGGCTCTAGTCTTTAGATAAATGGGAGTGACAAAAAATGCCAAAAACAACACACCCAAAAAGATGAAACTTGAACATGGTTAATGCTATAACAACACATGATTCACAACTTGTGGCATATTAGTGCAACTCTAGCTATGAGCCCACCATATCTGTTCATTCCTGATATGGTGCTAATAAGTGTGAAAGCTCATTTTCAACTTAACAATCCCACTTAAATTGAATAATATTCAAATATTACACTAATTTTGAGAAGGGAACCTATATTTTAAATTGAAGAAAAGTCTATTGTTAGATACCTCGAGAAGGAAGGTTACTAGAGTGCTAAGTAAGAGGAGACAAACTTGTCACATTTTCAGTATTCGCTACACCATTTGTGTTTTCCAATAATTTTGATGTTGTGCGGAAAACATGAATTATGAATTGTGGATGGACACCATCTTCAACAAATGGCTTTGATTCTTGCAAAAACTCTCTAGTGAAAAACACCATGATTGTGGTCCCATCTCCAACTTGAAATTTAGGGTTTCAAAAACATAGTAGACAACATCCATATTTTGCAAACTTTCTAGTGGACCTAACCTGCAACATTCAAGAGTTGATGCATGAAAGGTTTATAGAATGGAAACATGAAAAGTAAGGCACAAGACAATGATGATCCAACAAGGAACATACCTCAGCATCTTGAGATTTGGCAATGTCAACGATAGGATGCACAATGTCGAGGAGTTTCATGATGGTGGCACCATCATTGGAAATCATGGATGTTCCTTTGTCATCATGAATGAACTTGTCCATTCCTCTTGGTCCTAGACTAGTCCCAGATTGGTTCTAAAACATTGAATGATTGGCAATGCATGATGTGATTTTTCTGTAGTCTACGTTAGTTTAATTTGCCGACATGCTTTAACTCCAATTCACTAGTGTTCAACATAGGAAGGAAAAAGGTAGTAATTGGCATAGACAACAAGACAAAACTCCTTGCATAAAACATAAATAGACCAACAAAATCCCATGAATTGGCAAAATCAAGTTTTGTAATATCATGGGTGCCACTTGTAAAAAATTATGGAACAATGACCTCCATAAAAATAGAAGTTGCATTTACATGGTTTACATTTACACTTATGAAACCTCAAAATTTAGCTAACCTTTAAATCATAGTTGCAAAAATGTTTGCAAATATAATGTTGCATATGTTTGCAAAAAACATTGTATTACATGGCATGAAAGGTCAAGTCATTAGCTGTAATCTTTTTGACATGATCTATCCAATCTCTTACATAATAATAACATGTGTATTTCAATAAACGTAAATTACATATGTTACGAGTGTATGAAATGTGATCTAAAACAATTTACAAATTAATCCACAAAGTTATAAACAACAAAAAAATGGAATTGGTTGTAGAAATTGGCATGTTACATGGATTGGAAATTCCACTACAATGAGCATGGTAAATCCAAAATAAGTTCAAGGTATGTTGCCAACCCTTACTGCATCAGCGTCACTTGGCACTATTTGCTTTACTGCACCACTTGAAACTTCTTGTAGAATTTGTTTTACATTGGCAAACATGTCCAATGTTCGGGGTGGTTGATAGACTACAATAATTTGAATAGGATTGTTGGGTGTAGCCTCCACTTGAACTTGGTTATAAGGTTGACAATCCTCCATGTCATGTGACTATACTAAATCTATAACAAATCCATCACATACCATGTTGTGGTCCTCTAGTTTTTTGCACAACTGTAGCCAACACTTATTTTCACCATTTGTAATTGGTCCTAGGTTGCCTACAGTGGCCAAAATTAATGCGAAAAGGTCAGAAATGGCAAACCTTCTTTCTAAACTTAAACCCAACATCTCTCTAAACTTAACCCCAACTACTTTCTAAAGTTAACTATAACTTTCTATAAACTTAAACGCACCTTTTCTCTAAACTTAACTATAACATCTCTCTAAACTTAAGCCCACCTTCTTTATAAACTTAACTACAACTTTTCTCTAAACTAAAGACCATTAATTTATAATTGGTAGTGAGGAATACCTACACTATGAGCAATCCAACCATTATAATGGTCCTCTATGTATTTTAGTAGGCTAGACATGTGCTATTGTAATGCATCATCCTCATTTGGGTTGTCCTTTTGCTACCACAACTGGGTGAATTTCCCCATGTTTCTAGTAGACATTACTTGCATCATTTTTAATTGGATAGATTGTATCCAAACAATGTACAAATCCCACCACAATTCCATAGGGCCTTTGAATGTTTCAAATGCCACTTCCACTTGCTACCTCCAATCCTGGCATGAAACATGAATAGTCATAACACTTGTAAACAAAATATACGCCTCCTCTTGTAACATTTGTTTGACTACACACCACAAGCTAGCACTGAGCCCTATTTGCATCCATTTTAGTATGTTCTCTTTCATCCCTCCTTTAATAGGGTCAACAAGTGCTTATCCTTTGCCTTGTGCAAACAAAAACATCTTTAACAATAAGACACTAAATCGTGTTGGTTGTGCTGGAATTGTTTTTTCCATGTTGCATATTGTTGCCACCACAATATTAGCCTCTTCATTGCTATGTGTCCATGGGATTGGTGGCATAACACTTTGTAGAAGTGGCACACTTGTCATGATATGGTACATAGGATGCCACCCCCATGTAATGTGTTCCAACAAGGAGCAATGGCCTTTTCCAAGGTTGCCATCTTTTTGTTGATGAATTTGTCCACTTTTTATTATTGTTTGTCCTTCCATTGGACTTATAGGCCCATGATTGTTTTCACAAGGAATTTGTATTCAACATACTCAACAAACGCTTGGAATTCTTCATCCACAGTGGCTAGACTGTGAACAAGTTCAACACATACAATTGTGGCATTATTGATGAAATTTGGGCATTACTTCAATTTCTAAAAATACACAGAAAGGAATCACATTACTACCTACAACAAAAAAAATTTAGACATGTTACATCATGTTATAGAGAAGTTCAAATATGCTACACCCTATAGTAGAAAAGTTTGAATTAGGTTAAATCATGTTATTGCTTGTTACACCTTAGAACATAAAGGTTGAGATGAAATGTTGTTACTGATTCTGAAAATGCCCAACTCCTGTAGGAGCTCATAAACACGTCCTCTACCCAGTCCTCCCATTTCCCCTCCTTAAACATTTTTTAATGCTCCAATTTGGATTTGAAGCCATCAATTGTATCCTTCTCCTAGTCATAATTCCATAACATAAATGGCAACAAATGGAACGATGGGGGCACTTGTTTCAAGAATGGAGGAGGGTGAATAGGCAGTTGCTAGTTCATGGTAACCTCTTGTTTTGTCGTAATTTTGGTAGATGTTAAGGTGAACTTACACTCTACATCAATTGTAGTAAGTTCTTGTCTAACCACATTCTCAAACTGTAAATGACTAGTCTAACCTTGGGAGCTTGGCAATGTTCGATCAATAGGAGAGGATGGATGTGACAAAAGCATTGACGCATTTTTTATAGTAGAACCTCGTAGATTTATGGTGACCCTAAACCCATTGCTTGTTCCATCCTCATCATTAGTTGTTTCTTGTTGGGCTGTGATGTCAATTGCTACCGTTTTTTAGTGTGGCTGGATGTTATAACATTTGGCACATCCACTCCTTCAAGGTTCGAGACTATAAAAGTAGGTGAAGTGAAGTTTACCACAACATCATCACTATTTTGAATTTTTTTTTGTAACTTTCGTTGTTTATTACTTGTAGGTGGAGGATTTTGCCTTGTGGTGCGATGGGTATGCTTCTGAGCTATCTCCTCAATAATAACATTTAAGTTAAATTTCAGTCTTTTTCTTTTCTAACCAATTTTTGAATGTTTATCCACAACATCATTGTCTGATTTGCACTTACAATGATGTACATTGTACTTAGTAATTGGGCATAATCCTACTAGGGTTTTGAGCCAACACACCTATTTTATTGCCTTATGACCTACCAGAATGATTTGATCATGCTCATGATAAAATTTTGGTTAGGTCTTCAATGGTAAATCCATGCTTCCCTTACCATCTGCCAACATCTGCTTCAACATCTTGCTTTCTTGGGGAGACTTGAAGTTAGGGTAGTTAGGTAATTGAACACACTTTGCTAAATTAGGATAAAATGACAATTTGATGCAGCCCTTGTGATGATGTTTTGAAAGTCTTGAACAAGTTATTGACAAGTCACCGCTACAACATATAAATAGTTGTTCAAGTAAAGAACTTTGTAACATGCTCCTTTATTAACATTTACGCATTGAAAGATGTTTCGTCATTGAAACATTTCGTGCAGTTCAGGAGTGCCCTAGTAAAATGGTCTCTATTACAAGTAGGTGTTTCCATAAAAATTTAGATGTCATTGATTTGCAGTAAAAAGTTAAAAAATTTATTGAGCAATAGAGTCTTCGTCTTGCAAGTTTCCGTGCACTTTCACTCCACTGCTTTTGCTACCTCTAGTTGCAATAAGTTGACAATGGCAAATTGAACTCTCCTACGACAACAACTAGGACAACAATTTTAGTATAATGGCACTCATTACAAAACTAATAATTCCTTCAAGTTGTCTAATGATGGTGATGGCGATGGAAATAAGCAAGATAAGTGAGCTTTAGGGTTTAGGATATTGGGAAACGTGATGTGCATGAAAGGGCTACAACTTTTGAAATTTAGGGTTATATAGGTTAGATGGCATGCGACGGTCCCATGGATGTGATGGGATGGAGGGGGGGCGATGGACGTTATGTGGGGTGAGAACGTAATGTGCCAACATGGCAATTACCCAAACAATGTAACGGGTTATGGGTGGGCAAGTCATGGGTTATGGGGCAATGGGGTGTTGCCGATGTCATGGATCTGCTAGTGGTACTTTTGTACCGGATGCATTCATTTCCTTTGGCCTGTTTAACATCTTCCTAAAACATGGTACTAACCATTGGCATAGATTCAAGGGTTGGGTGAAGTTTGATTTCTTTTCTATTTGAATAAATCCTTCAGTCAAAAAGTCAAGCCCTACGACAAAACCACACGATTCTCCACAGGGCTGCACTGTGAGGCCCAGAAAGGGCGCCGGACATTGCTCATGGGGGGGGGGGGCGGTGCGCGGGGGGTTAGATAACGTTAGCAACCTCACATGTTGCTTTTGCAAGCCTGCCAGTTGGATATCATATTCGAAAATTGCAATCAAATTTTCTGCCTGACAAAACCCTCCAGTGAACAGCAAAGTGAAAAGGCATGCATTAGTTGGTCCAGATATTGAAACTCCACAAAGGGCAGTTGGCAGGAGTATGCTTCATCTTAGGTTTCCACGAGTACTTTATGATAACTTGAATCTCTACCTAAAAGAGCTTTCGTGCCTGGCTCCTAATTGGTTGTTTGAGAAGAAAACAACTTGGGTTTTCCCACCCCCTCCCAAGGTGGAGAGGGGTGGGAAAATCCTGAAATTCTTAGTTGAAACTTATTTACTTAGCTTTACTGAAAAAGTTGGTGAACGAACTTAGGATCTAGTTGGTAGGGATTGGTCCAGCTACAAGTAACAACTTTGTCCCTATTATTCACATTAATTGGCCAACCTCGTTATCAAAATGCCAGTGAGCCACCCTTTAGGGAAACAAGATGTCATGATGATAAAACCCTGAAACATTGTACTAGCCAAACTATGGAATACTTGTCACATGGCCTTGCATGAACCAGCACCCACACTGGTACCATTGCTTCTAAATATTAGAAATATTCCATGCTTCTACTAAGTGAGGGTCTCTCTGTCAAACTCTACATTTTTTGTGCATAATATGGCCGCTGAGAGGCGACACTTAAAAAAGGTCCAAGGCAGAAATTTTGAGGAAGTCCATGAGCCCTATCTTTAGGCAGAATTGCTTTTAGTCTATTCTGCCCAATGAAAAGGATCTAGGCCTTAATCAATAGCCCAGTCACATGACGAACACGTGGCTTTGTTGATGGTACAAAAGATCAGGTGCACTCACTCCTACATTGGCCAACTCTGAACTAAAATTGGTGGAAATACATGTCCCATTTCGGAACCCAACTGAGTCAAAATTTCCTTGCAAAAAAGCATTCAAAGTAAGAAAATATGAAACAAAAAAATCAAATGCCACCATTGAAAGCCTTCTTTGCAAAGGCCATGGATGATCAGAAAGTCGGGGAAGAATAAGAAAAAACAAAAAAGCAGTAACAGCTTTGCTATTTAGTTTTTCTCCTTTCTGACACATCCGTTCAGGAATTCTGCTAATTGTGGTTTTATCTCAGGTTTTTAACTACGTTCTGACCTCACTTGCACTTTGAGGTTGGCTAGCCAGCGAGTGTACCGAAGCAATTATTCTGTCAGCATTGGATGAGAATGGGAATCTCCAGCAATTGTGCCCTGATTGTTTACTCTTGGACATGTTACAACAGTCGCTCATGTGTGGGACCCCGTTCCCCATCCCTCCTCCTGTGGAAAGACCTTTTGCAAAAGTGGTCCTTAGGTCCTTATTACAAAAGGAAGACAACAAAGTTCTGACAAACTGAAAAAGTCAGGTTTAATATTCTTGTACTCCTGTCGTTTAATAAGAGACTCCAGCAAATCACCTTTTTGGCAGAGGGTCTAGACCTACTCCACAACCTACCTACATCATAGACCCTCTCCTCAATAGAGCTATATAAAGATAGAAAGAGAGGTCATTTGTCTCTTTTCCATCTTCTGCTTGTTCGCGAGCGAAGTTGCTTGCTGCTATTGCTCGTTATTCTTCAATGGTGCACAACATTGCACTATCATCGCTTGCAGAGATGGTAGTAGCATGCACATGATGTTGAATTGTTATTTTTCAATGGTGCATAATATTATATTATCATCTCTTGCAAAGATGGTAGTAGCATGCACAATGTTAAGTTGTGAATGTTGCGTTGTTAAAGTTGATGTGTTAATATTTTTGAAATGATAAATTTGTGTGATGAATTTTTTTAAGTATTTGAAAAGTAACTGCTCTTTTAAAAATAGTTTCATTAAGTCTTGTTTAAAATTATTATATATGTTTTTAATTATTGAATAATTTTATTATAAAAAAAATTATGTGCATTATGCAGATTGATGTTTTGAAATGTTATATGAAGTTATTATTAGATCTTGTAAATTAAGGTTGTTGCAAATGATAAGATTTATATGTGAAATTATTTGAAAAATAATTTTTTTTTATAAACATTATGTTTTTGTTGTTATGCATTATGTTTATAAGAATTATTTTTCACTTTAATTTGATTCACAAGATTATCACTAGACTTTGTTAATATTGATATGAGATATTTTTTTCAAATTTATAAAAAATGATTACTTTTGTATGAAAGTTGTGTTCACATTTATCCAAGGTGTTGTCTCACATTACATTTAGACAACATTGTTCTTTTCTTAGAAATATATTGCATGACCTTGCATTTTGAAGATTTACACAATTATTATTTTTAGTATAAGTGTTTTAGGTTTGGTTACATGTCAAGAAATCATTATTTTTTTGGTCAATCAAGTCAACAAACCTTTGTTAACATAGTTCTTCAAGCTATTCGTTTGTAACTGTGTACTTGAAAAGCAACTGTTCTTTCATGACATCTCTTTATTAAGAATGAAATCATTTTATTACAACAAAGAAAAACATTGTGTAAGATCACATGTGGTCATCATCTATGTTGACACCCTTTTTCACTCTTGAGCGTTTTTATTTGCATGGCTTTGCAAAGTACACTCTATATAGTACAAACACACATTTGTAATATTTGTTCCGATTTCCATGCAATTCTTCAAGAGAAGATTGTAAAACAACTTTTGGTTTTTGTATGTTGGAACATGTGCATGCCACCATTTTGCGTAATATAAAGTACATGGTATGATATTGCAGATGTTTCAGATTTCAATTGATACTTTTGCATTAAACTTCCAGTATTTTTCAACAATTATGTGTACAATTACAAATAGATGATGTTTGTTGAATGCAATCAATACCATCTATTTTTAGACTCTTTAGTGAGCTGACACCTTGGAAGGCCATGAGAACTGGTGTGAAAGACCAAGCTCAGTTCCCCAAGAACAACCAATAAAAGTGAAAGTTTGTTTCAATTTTTAGGAAAATAGACCCAGATATTCAGCTAGGAATAAGCTATGACATGTAAGATCTAAGCAAATTTTCACCAATTGTAGCTCAAGTTGGGAACTTGCAAAATCATCTTCCAGCAAAGCTATGCTAGAATGTAGAATGGCATCCTCACCGTGGCAATTTCTGCTTTAGAAGCACTCAAAATCATGGTAGATCATAGATTCAACTCTCACTCCACCATGACATCTCTTTGGTTATTCCCACCATCAGTAACACACCTAGCATGCAAGGAGGCTTTCACGTTTGCAAGTCAAGTTCTGTGATAGCTTCACACCCTTAGAAATAAATGGACGTCAACATATAGGAATAGGAGAACCAATACATGCTGAACTAGTAAATTTTGTAGTTGATCCACAGATTCCTTGATACTTCCATGGCCAACTTACTCAGAATTGACCTTCTCCCACATGCTTTGTTCGCACGCACCAAACAACCAAATTAGCATCATGTGCACAAGCCTAATTATTCAGCCATACGAGTGCACATAAGATAAAGGGTGCAGACAAACATGTTTAAGATCATGACACATGCTGTTACACTTTACTACCTCTAATTACAGGGTACAAGAACAAACCAACCTGCAATCTGGATGCCTTAATCCTCGCCGGTCCCAGGACTCTGCTTCCATCATCAGTACTAGATGTTGGCTACCTAGCCAAAGATGTTGGACAGATCAAAATCCCGAGGCCAAGACACTATGTCACTGTAATATGTATGTGTTTAGTAGATCGACAAACAGTATTCCTTGGTGGCATTGTAGCATTGAACATAATTACCTCTGAAGCTGGCTGCCATGACTCAGTTGATAGAAGAAAGAACTCCTAATTCTTCTGGCAAAACACTCGGTGTTTAAGCAAGTCTCTAAATTTTCTTCTGCCTTGCCCTAGATAAAAGATGACCTAAGACCATTCAGCACTACATCAGGTTCATGGAGTAAGAAAGTTGATAAAACCTATAACAAGTCAGAGGAGAGCAAAACATGCAGCGACAAAGCGAGAGATACATGAGAGAGAAACACTTCTATATTATGCCAACAAGGTTGCGCATTACCATAGCTGACAAAGAGAAAAGATCGAAGTAACAACAGATGTTGAAGTTTTTGATCAGTGCTAATTAGATTACATTGCCCCATTGAAACATATCAACGAGGATTAATGACGGAAGAGTCAGGAACATACGGACATTATGCCTCTACAAGATGTTGCATGAATAATATGCCCTGTAGTCCTTGTATATAAAGGGTATGCACACTAGGATACACAGCCACATTATTAAGCAAAGGGTTCCCGGTCAACAGATAATAGATAACAAGAAAACCTAAACGTATGGATGCAGAAAAGGGAAGCAACTGGCAAGTAATGTCCGTATGTACATGGTACTGATACCTTGATGTGGACTTTGAAGATCCTGGTAAGAATCCCACAGCCTGACTGATTAGTTGTTGGCAACGCTAGAGATGGCACTTTTCACTCACTGAACATGTATACTCATCCCGTGGACTCAACATCAGACATGTCAGGTCCCATGCCACTTTATGTCATTGGCCACTGTTGCTGAGTAAATGCATCTTACCCTACAATGCTGCTCACATGAATTGTATGAATAATAACAATCTCAGACCTTACAAGACCTGTACAGAATTGGAAATTCAGACCTCTACCAGTCACATGATCAAGACCCTGGTAGCTGCCTACTTGTCACAGTAAGCTCCTTGGTGGAGACAGAGAATCTTATTCTAACTCAGGAAAAATTGCCTATCAACAGCTGGCAACATATGCATATGTTCAGACGGGTGAATGTAGAGAAGACCATCGCATATTTCTTGATCTCCATATCTGGACAGCATGCCAAATATAACTCTCTCTACATCCATCTCAGACTGATTGGATTCTGGATGAAACCTGACTGAAAGGAGCACTAACTATCTCTTTGAATGATTCATAAAAAGGGGATTCAGCGATTGAAATCTCATTACAATAGCCACATTTTCTATATAATGTTGTCCATATGGTTTCCCAGTGCGAATGCTGATGAATACATTAGGGAAGAGAAATTCAATATCAGTCCATCTGTTGCTGCTAACTGCAGCCATCTTTTTCTGACATACCCCAACGACTACTCCAGATGGCCAAATAGAAGTATTGAAGCATTTCAAGAGGTGTTACAACGTAGCTTTCTGAGACATATAGCAATCAGACACCAAAGTAGGTGTCTAAGAAATTCAAATGCAAGCTCACGGTTCAATATTCTGGAGCCTAAAAGTCATCAGACATTGAGGGTTTTAAATATGTCTATGTACAGAAAACTATTCAGGATGATCCACCTAGAGTCAAGGAGTGCATGACAATAACTTTGGGTTCACATCACTGACAGCTCCATCTCTATCATATTGCAACCAGTAACGCCCTTCAATACGCCTTACTCAGCACTAAACATTTCTTTTTAGGAATGTTTGTGTGTAGCCAAAGTGGCCATCATCCGCAAGAAGATGTAAAAAAAGTGGCTATCATTCATAGGAGGATTTAGCCACATCTGGCTATAAACGAAAAAATATTTAATCGTGCTTCTATATTTTTAGCTACACACTGAAAACCAAGTATATAAATCTGGCCATTTTTACTTCTTTTTTCCTCACTTTTGAGGAATGAAAACCTCCAAAATCAATTTTTTAAAATAAAATTTTCGCTTTTTGGAAAAATTCGCCAATATAATAAGGCTGGCACGAAAGGACAAATTGATTCAGTCAGCAATGTGCTCTATTTCTTGGCAGAAGTACTCCCTAAGCTTGCTGGGTAGACACGAGAACAAAAATAAAAGCATCCTCCCTCATGGCACTCCGTCGATATTTCAGTCTTTCTTCATTTCTGGACAGGGGCAACTCAAACGTCCATAAAACAAATAAAGACATCTCTGTATAACTGTCAAGCATTCATATACCAACCATAATTTCTCATATCATCTGCTCACAACTACTGTGTTTTTTTTCTGGCATTTTCTAATGCAGCCAAAGTGGGAATCATCCAGAGGAAACTTGTTGAAAAAGTGACAATCATCCCTAGGAAGACTTAGCCAAATCTGACTATAGACCAGATATAAAGCACCAAAGTTTAATCATCTTTCTATATCTTTGGCTACATGCTGAAAACAAGATATAAAAATTTGGCTCAATCTTGGTGATTGAAACCCTACAAGATATCTTCGTTTTCAAATTTCTGATTTTTAATCTCGCTTTTTGAGAAAGTTTCTCTTTTTAAGTAAAGGCTACTGTGTAGATAGCACCTCTCTCTCCCTCCTCTTTAGTGGAACCTCCTCGCCCAATTGTACCTCATTAGTTACTCTCAGTAACCCTGAGGGGTTCGCCTTTGTTAATTAACACTTACACTTGTACCTTCACTTTCTTGAGTGAAGCCTCTTAGACACATTGTTTAAGCCAGGAAATGTTAAGTTCAGACATAAGGACCATGAACTAGTTTTAGGATGGAATATTTATAATGTTTAAAAATTAATTAAAAAAGTTTGGGTTCAATCTCTATGTCCATGTAAAAGTAAGGTAGCTACTTCTTGCTTTTGTGAAATTTTGTCTCAAAAAATACTCAAGAAATTTCCTAGCGTGATTGGAGGGCACCTTATATTCACAAATATGGCTTCTTTAAAATGTGAGGGATATTAAACCTACTCCTTTAGAGTAGGAAGAACTTATAGCATAAGATCCCTCACACTTATGCATTCAAAGTCTTTCCCACTCTTAAGGAGGAGACATAATATGCTTCACACTATTAAGAAGTAGACATAAGAACCCTCCCCTCCTATGCCTCATGATTTATTTATGCTTAAGTTCAGACCTTGTTGTTTACAATTGGTAAAGCCCATGGGTGGGGGACATTCTTGGCCAAACTCCTCATCCAAGGCTCCTTATTTGGAGTGCCCTTGCCATGTGACTGTACACCAACTATAATATGCTGTGTAACAAAGCTTAAAAGAAACATCGGTTTTTCTTCTCTACATTTTTCTTCATTCCTTATATTACTTTATTTTTCTCATCAATGATGAGCTATGTTGGACTTTTGCTAACAAATTGCAATCAAGTTGTGTAAGGTAAGGCCCTGGGAATGGAGAATTCCCAAAATGAAAGCTTGATCATGCAAGGTGAAAGTACAAGTCAAATTTGAATTGCGAGAATGTACAATGTAGCATTCCATCCTACATCCCACATGTAAAATTATTGGGTTTCTAGAATTAATATTATATAATTTTTACATATTATGTGTTTCTATGGTTTTAATTTTTTTCAAATCAAAATCTCACAAGACAAAGTCTCACATGCTCGTCTATTATATTTTATGTAATAAACTATGTTTTTACAACTATGCATCAAATTCTTTAGTAATCCTACATTAATTTTTCAACTTTTCAAGTTGGAATCCCAAAGTATTTTATTTTATTTTTCATTATTACAAGCTATTTTTCATTCTAACCAACTAAAAAATAAAAAACAAGTTCACACATTTTTTTAAAAATTAGGCCATAGGACGTTGTACATATAACTTTTTAAAGCTTTATCAACCTACCTTTATTTAATGACTCATCAAGTGTTCATCAAATGATTCATAAAAAGTGAATCATATTTCTATAAGTTGTTAGCAAATTATGATCCTATGAGTCATCTATGATTACTTTCATTAGTCTAATGAATTGTCATGTAAACCATTAGTAATTAACTTTTGAAATTATGTTTCATTCATTATGACTCACTTAATTTGTTGAGTTACCACCTAACTATTAATCATCAATTGTAGAATTACCCAAAAAGTTGCATATGTTATTTTTAGCTTATTTTTACATATCCAAATTATCCTTTCATTATAAAAATGCTCCTATGTTAGATGTTCAATGCCATAAAGCATGAAAGTTATGAAGGCAAAGGGTTTTCCAAGGAAGATAAAAATTATGACTAATCATCATAGAAGCAAACTTATAGGATCCAATTCCAAATGTAAAACCTGGAAACCAAAATCAATAACACAAAATATGTAAAATAAAAATGCAAATGAAATTTTATTATAATAATATATGAAATTAGGAATATGAAATGAAATGAACAAGGCTATGGTGCAAAATTGCAATTCAAATTAGTGTTGAATAGACTAAAAATAATGGGTCTTACTTTTATTTTGAAAACGTAGCATGAAAAAAATTTCATAAAAGTTTCCGTATGCCCATCATCCAATGAACCATTTTGAATACCTTCTTAACTGTAAATGAATTATGAATAAATTGAACTACAAATGAACTATGAATGAATTGGAAAAACTATGAATAAATTGCAAATGAATTATGAATGAACTATGATTGAACTATGATTGAACTACAAGTTAATCATAAATCAACTACAAGTAAAGTATAAGTTCATGGTAAATGAACTTGATCCATTGTGAGTAAAAATGAGTGAAATCCATTCATGATGATGTTGGTGATGGTGTTGGCCAATGTTTGTGTCCATAACATTTAAACCCAAGTTGTGTTCCAAAATTACATATATTCTCAAGTTATAACTTCACCTTTTACAAAATTTGAAACAATTATTTTTTAAAAAAATTGCATTAAAAAAAACCAATGTAAATTGAGGCAATTGTTAATAATAACAATCTACACCAAAAAACGTTAATATGATAAACATTTTACCAAAAATTTATAAGGCAATAATTCTTACAAATTGAATGTCATGATCCCACCAAATGGAGATTATGTGAAATTGCCTTACATTGACTCATAGTTAAAGCAAGAAGTTGCACTTGGAAAATCCCCCCAAATCACAAAGGGATTTTTGTATAAGAGTCGTTATTGCTAATTCTTTCACCCCTAGACTTTAGGTTCCATGATAATAATGTCTTTCACCATATGAATTGATGGCAAAAGGTTGATGATGAAACACACTTTAAACAATTCATTCCCCTTTATAAATATTGAGATGCATTATCATAAGAATAGTCCAAATGCATTGAAATGAATGTTATAGATAACCTTACAACAAATATCCCCCACCCTATTACATGTAATCTCCCCACCTCTATGGAAATTATGAGAAAGATCAAAGAGTGGGAAATTGTGGTTGGGAAGTACCCCAAACTACATCATGATTTTATGTACACAGAGGTTTTTCTAGTTAGCATCGATATACACTGATTGGCAATCCTCCTTCTAAGGCATTGACAACTAGTCCTTCCTACCTAGACCCTATGTACATTGACCTAAAGTAGCCTAGACCTACCTTACCCTATTCAAGAGTCTTGATCAACTCCTTCCTAGAACTCCCTTCAAATAGTTTTGCAAGAACAATGATGCCCAATCCAACATTGAGTAAATACCTACTTGTTTATTCTTGTTCATCTCATGTTCATATCCATATACAAAATTTGTCTCAAGGCCCCATCTTTTTCTTTGCATGAAATTAAAAAATTGTCTTGAAAACACATTATAAAATCTAGATTTAAAATTTTCCTTTAATTATAATAAGGGACACAAAGTTCTAACCTTGATACAAGATTGAACTCACTCTAACAACTCAAATGTTTTGTAATGTTAAAAGTTATTCAATTGACTTGCACAAGTGTTCCCCAATTGGAAAAAAATGCATTTCATTGATTTCTTAAATGAATATGGAACTAGACCAACATGGAGACGTTTATTTCAAAATTATGCTAAGAGCCTACAAGTCTACAATTTGCATTTATGATGGTTAATAATTTTTTTTTTCTTATGTTCAAATGTATGGTTCAATTTAAATTCTTTGAACATTATTTTTTACAATCTTTTAAAAAATTTAGCAATAAAAATTGTCCTATTATTGGTGGAACAAAGGGGAGGCTTGATGCACCCTTTATGATTCATCACAAACAATGTTGGTGGTAATTTTTTAATATGATACACACAACAAAGACTTTGTGGACCTCCAATATGTTCCTTAATTTCACACTATTGACTCCACATCGTAAGAGGTTTGAAATGAAAAAATTGCATAATGTCTCATATGTAATATACCTTCAACTAGCTCACTAATCTCTATGTGAAAAGAAGAAAGATTTAATGCACTTTGAATGCAAATTCATCATGGAGTCAACACAAACCATACACTTTTAAGTTGCATTATTGGCATACATAGTTATGATCTTCATATGAACATACAAACCAATGGAGATTCTCGAAATTCCCAAATTGATTCCTAATTTTGAAAGAATTTGTGTTTAGAAATTTCAACATATCATCACTCTTACGAAGCGCAATTGATTTGGGCATTCAAGCCATTTTCTTTTAGCCCTCATCAAAGGTTTCTTAACTAAATATTTACATTGAGTTGAATTCCATTTACATTTTGATTGCTTAAAAACTTTGACTTTTTGTCATAAAATGATTGTATTGACAAGGAATTCATTTTGGTTTTGTTACAAAAGCTCAATATGTTATAGATTTTCTTAATTTGTTTTTGGTGATTTGAATATCATTATATTTGAACTTTAAATTGCATTCTCAATGCTCAAGACTTTGATAAAATCTCATCCCCCAAAGTAAGAACAATACATGTTTGGAGTTTTGAAAGTGCCTTTTGTCCAGTCTCATACACATTCCCTTTTGTTTGTTCGCGTATTAAGTTTTATGTCAACATCATTAATCAAATTTCTATTTTTACAAGGATCATGCTTAATAATTGTGCATGTTTGCACACATATGAAATTATTGATGCCAATCATGAACCAATCCCAATTTCAATTAAATTCAATGATGTAAATAATTTTATCATAACCTTATCACTACCATGTTTGGTTTGAAATCATTGAATGAAATGATTTCACAAATTTGAGAGACAACATTTTTAGATATTTTCAACATATTAAAATGTCGCAACCCTAGCACCATTCCTTCCCTTAGTTGTTCCCTTGTAGGATCTAATGTTAATTCTTGATGAACTAACACAACTTGAAGTACACATATATGATAAATTAAACCACTATCAAGAATTTAAATATCAATATGTTGGGTGTATGCACTTTAAGGTGGCTCATTTTTGGCGGATGCCCCATTCCTTAAAAATCCATATGGTAGTGTTAAAATGATAGTTTATTTTGATGTCATTAATTTAGTAGGAAATTACATGGTGGTTAATGAACTAAAAAACCTATATGAAAATAAGCCATTCTAATTTTTTTTTAAATGTCCATGTAAAAAAATAAAAATTGAAATTCACCAAAAATTGATTATGATATGGACGTATGAAAATATGGCTCATTTTAGGCCATTCAAAAGTCCAAACTTTTTTTTGGTTAATTTTTTTCTAGCAATGTTTTGCACATATGTTCTTTGTTGTTTTAACATATCATATATTTAGTCCCTATAATATATCCCAAATAAAATTCATACACAAAAATAATGTATATAAAGGCACAAACAATAAACCAGTCCATATTTTTCAATTTCAAAAGTCCATTACTATATATTTGGTGCATATATGTTGCAAACTTTTTTTATAGATGTCTTTTTCTTCAAGTTGAAAATCAAAATCTAGCCACAAATATGGAAAATTATTGTTTTTATGTCATGTTAATAGCATGTAAATGCACATCATTTTGTAAAAAATTGGATTGCAATGCAAAAAGTGAGCCACCCCACCTTGCAACCACCCTATTCTGCTAGATTTGATAAAATGAACTAATATTATTGGTGGATGTAAATGAAAGTCAAATAGGAACCTTTAGTGAATAGGACAACAAAAATACCAACAAAAAAACATCAATTGGCAAAAGACATTTTGATTGCAATTGTGACCAATGTTGGCCAATTCTAAATTAGGTTTTTGATTTGATTTTCAAATATGTTGACTACATGTGTGACTAATGAGAAAAGAAAAAAATGAAATTAGACATTGAACTAATCTTTTGTTGAAACTAGAAACAGAATAACACCTTGGATCCAAGGTTTTGCTAGAATTTGAATTGAACAATGGAAAAGAACCTTTTCAAGTTTTTAGGAATCTAGTAGGATTGTGATACCAAAATAAAAAATATTTCTGAATCCTACGAGGATTTATTGAAATGAATTTTTTTTTTACTATAATGACTAAACATACTTATTGGACCTTGCAAAAACATGACCATTTCCATTAAAGAATCTTTTGAATATATTATTTTAGTTAAAGATATATAGATTTAAAGATGGTGATTTGCCAACATAATAGAGAATGTCAACCTTGCTTTAATTCCATAACTCAACTATTCAATACTACTAGGTGCAAATGAGATAAAACAATCCAACAACATTACTTTAGAAAAAGACTTCATGTCCTTTTGCCCAAAATTGTTTTTTTCATACAAATGAATTTTTGAACAATGTTTTTTTACAAATTTTTATAATAAATGCTTAAAATTGTCCAAGTACATGACTTTTTTTTTGTTTATAATTTTTGAGTAAATATGAATTCTTGAAAGTGTGTTGATTCCTTGTAAATTCAATGAACTTTCATCTTTAAAAATGATAAATTTCAAATCATAACCAAAAATTGATTTTAAATTTTTTTAATTCTCTTATATAATAAGGTACAAATTTTCTTAGCACATCATGTACATCATACCCCATTTATATGTGGTAAAGGACTTTTGAAAATCTAAAATTCTAGATCAATTTTGGAAATTTTTTGAATTTTTAAAATTTTAAATTTTCACATATTTTAAAGTATGAGTGTTTTTTGAATGTGACTAATAGGTTTTTATTTTTCTTATTTTTTTCCCATCAAATTTTTTTAATTATATGATTCCTTTTGATAGTCCTTTGCAAAATTGATTTCTTTTAATGCAATAGGTGTTCACTTACAAAGGTCCTAAAATGAAACTTAAACTTAAAATTTTATCAAATGGATTTTTAAAAAATTCTTTGACATTCATAGGAATGAGAAAAAAACAACTTGCCATGATTGCCATAGTTTTAAATGATAAAACATAAATATTTTTCCAATTTTGATTTTTTTTCTTCATCATTTGACATCTTTTTTGGCTCGTTTTATTATGATTACACCTTACTATAATGGAAAAAAAAAACCAACACATAGACTATAGTATTGAGGACACATGTTTTTACTTGAATATTAATAATTGAAATTGCATTATTATAACAAGTACACTTTGATCTAGATTATTGGAATCATGCACCCTCTCACACTCAAATTGATTTATTCTAGTCCAACAAATGAATATTCTTCATTCCAAAATTTGCACACACATAATATCTATTTTTTTTCCCATTGTGCATTTTAATAAAAACAAACCAATGTGCCCACTTGATTGAATCCTCATAAGAATGGGTAGCCTAATCAAAGTGACATGACCAAATATGATTGATCACTCAAGGAAAATATTCTTAGAATAAGGATTGGCATATTTTTTTACTTTAAAAAATGATGCATTGTAGTATTATGTAGAAAAGAGCTTCGGGTGACTTGAGTTTTTAGCTAAATAGTTTTTCATCGTTGGCTAGTAGTAGGAGAGAAAATGTATTCCTAATTAGGAGAGAAGTAAGGAATGCGTAAGCCATTGGCCATGATTAACGGTGAACTTTAATGATGAAAATCTGGATCACTTTATTACCCTTAGCTAAGACTCAGTTTGCTTTTTAGTGGTCCAGAATTGCAGCCACTTGGACGACTACTCCGACCATTAGATTTGCCAAGTTTACTTTTCCATGCAAGAGTTATGGGCACAATATTTGAAAATTTGTAAGCTCTGGAAACTCAAGACACTTTTTCAGGGCTGCCCATAACCTATCTTCAGGTAGAAGAGTTTGCGGGAACACATGTGTGTAGCAAGGTTGCTTTTGTGGCAGCAAGTGTACTCAAGCACTTTGTTCTCTTCGATTGGAATGGGCGCTGGTGTCTTCAAAAATTGTGCCCTAGTGATTACGTTGGGGAAAGTCGCTGTATGTGGGACCTTATTCCCAGATCCCTGCCAAAAATCAGTTTGGCAAAAATAGTACATTTTACTTTTGTCAGCAAAGTTCTGAAACTCTGAAAAGTCAGGTTCGTATTTTCATTCATGATTCTCGTACTCTTGTCGTTTAATACGAAAGAGCCTCCTGCACCCTACTTTGGAGATGGGACTAGACTCTAGACCTACCCAACCAAACAAGCTCCTTGATAGCCCCTTTCTAGTCAAGCTATATAAAGAGAGAGACGTAACTTTTCTCTCTTATGTGCTCTTTGTTCGTATGCATAGCTGCTACCCTAGATTGTTGAGCAGATTGTTGAGCAGCGCATTGTTGCGACCGGGAGCTTATGCCCTAGGTTGTACAATAGATTGATATTTGAAATTGTTGTTTTCGAACACAATATGTGGAAGTTGTTTTTTTCATGTGTTTGAAAAGTAATTGTTCTTTCTTTCTTCTTTTTTTCAACTGCAAGTTGTATGTTTCAGACGATTGTTATTTGAGATTGTTTTTTACAGGTTTGACAAATAGTTGTTCTTTCTTGAAGTTTTATTTTTTCATGCATATAAGCAACAATGTTATTGTTTTAGATTGTCGTTTCTCAAGTATAATGTGCAACCTTGGCTACATTACAAAGTTGTTGCTCTAAACTGTTGATTGTCTCAATGTTGTGATGCACGACCTAGGTTGTAACTACAAGTTGTTGCAGATAGTTGCAAAAGATTGTTGTGTGAGATTGTTTCTTGAAATTTATGTTCTCATGTGAAGAAAGGAAGTTATTTTGTTTTTATTGTTCTAAGTCTTCATGCACACTCTTAATCTCATCATAAAGTTGTTACTCTAAATTGCTACTGGTGCATTGTTGTGATGTGCACCTTGGATTGCATTTGGTTTGCTTTGCTTTATGTTGTAGAAGATTTTTGTGTGATTTTTATATATTTGAAAAGCAATTATTTTTTCATGGAATTCATTGCCTTGGAATTGACCTATATGAATTTGTTTTTTTAGATTTTTGAAGAATTGTTTTTTTCATGACACCCTTTGTATGAAAGGTGTTGTGTCATCTTGTGTCTAGAAAACATTGTTCTTCTATAAATGTTCTTATTCACAAGGCTACTTTTCAAGCATTTGAATATCAATGGTTTTGTTATGGAAATTGAAGATAAATTGCTAGTGGCAACCACTTGTATGTGAAATTCATTGCTCTTTTGTGAATGTTTCAAATTTTGTTATCCTATGCTTATGTAAGCAAATATTTGTCTTTGTGCAAAAACCTATTTACAATCTGAAATCTTTCTGCATTTGAAAAACAATTGCTCTTTTATGAAATTAGTTTTCAAATTTAGTGGGTAAAACATAACTTAAAATGGTTTTACTATTATCTGAAAATTATCATACTTTACTTAGCTTTTTATGAACATGAACTCATTTCAACATTATGAGAGAACACCATCTTGCAAAGCTCAAAGAAGTGGGAAATATTAATTCTAATCTGAATTGTAGCTTTGCATAGTTTTACAGGCGTCTGAAAATTCTTGTTGTTTAACAAAAGCTCTTTATATGAACATTAATTCAATTGGGCACTTGGAGCGACCACCAAATAGCTGAGAGAGAACATAAATATTTATTTTATTGATTTCACGGCCCACTTTTTTTTTGTTGAATATTTCTTTCAGCAATGCTTTTTCAAAATAAAGTTAGCATAGTTTTGAATATCCCATTTGCGATATCTATTCCAAAATCTTTGGGGACAGATGAAATTGTGAAACAACTCACAACACCTGATTGAAATGATACCTGATTGAAATGACAAAGTTCTTCGTGATCACTAGATGGAATTGGTAATCTGACTTTTTGACCCTTTTGCAAAGTGTAACTGTAAGATCTGAATATGTAATCACTGATGGGTTTGCTAATTTTGTTCTTGAAAGTGTGAACATTGTGCATGCCACTGATTGGAGGTGCCAACTGCGGTATGATGTTGTAGTTGCCAATGCTTTTCACCATGGCCCTTTACTTTCTGCTGCCTGAGGTTCAGGAACTGAGTGTGGATTGACACATCCTCCCCAGACTCAGAGTGAAAAGCGAATTCATCTGGCCATCACAGCATTGTCAAGGTCATGCCCACAGAGACCCTGCCAATGCCTTCCCTCCTTGTGAGATTCATCCCTGAGAAACTGATCTTCTGTGAAGTACCATGTAGCTCATCAGGCAGAGGGGAAGGGCAATGGATCTGTTGACCTCCTGCCCCCTCCTACCCACAGCTTCCACAATCTTTCCAGCACATGTGTAGGGTGCCAGATTCTTGTTGTCAACATTGGGGATCTTCCTATTGTGCTCCTGGTGTTCTTGCTCTGCCACTGGTTGGACAGACTCTGGCCATGGCACAGGGTATAACCCATGTGGCCTTGGCCTTGTTGCCAATGGACCATTTTTCATGTGATTAATTTCTTCTTTCAAGCAACAAGTGCTCCCATACAATCTAGGGTTTCAGTCAATTGTGTTGACATGAAGCCCACCATTGTGTTCTGTTACTTCAGAACCAGCATACAGCAGTAATTACTTCTCAAACTGAAATTGCTTTGTGATCATTACTCCAAGATCATAGAACCCACAAATGACACATTGTAAGTATATATATTACAATGTAAGTGTATACATATATTAGTATTAATTACATCCCTGGTCATTGACATCACAGAACTCTATAACTTGTAACCATGAAACCTCCATTTCAGCAGCATTTCAGGGCAAACAAGAAGCATGCAAGAACACACAATTAACACAGTAAGACATGGTTGTTGAGTGCTGCTTGCAACTTTCAACTTGACCACCTCAGTTTTTTATGGCTGATTGTGTGGAGCAAAGTTGTTTCATACCATGCATCTTACTTCAAGCAACTGTACAGAATCTGGGAAGAGAGCAAACCCCTGCAAAGAATGTGAATGACTACCTTCAGATCAGTACAGAGACATCCAGACAATTGATTACTGTGCCTATACAGTATACAGAGTACCACTGTTCACGAATTTACTAAGGTCTTGGTCCATAAGCAACCTTCCCTGCCACAGAATCTGGCAGAATGATACCTTCAGCACTGTCTGAGGTTCTTAGCTGCAGCACTCATGCTTTTCCCCCTTGCACTTGCTACTACTAGCAGGGTATGGTCTGGAAGAAGTTATATCTACAAGATTGCCAATTGAAGAAGTGACAACACTTTGCAGGCCTCCATTCTATCAGTTGCGCAAAAGCAAAGCTAACACAATAAGAATAATTGTGGTCATTAATTTATGAATGCACTCACAAAATAGTAGATCGTTACTTTCATCATGAATATCAGTGACTAGTTTCAAGGCTGAACAGTTGCTTTATGAGCTCCCCACAGTGGGTGTAGATAAGAATGCAAACAATTGTACAAAAATCTGCATCCTCAGTTTCTGTTGCATTTCCCGACACAACAGAAAGACTTGCTCATGATGTTGGCAAGCACTCAAGGGACATAGCTAATCAAAAGGCATTATCCTCATTCAAGCTCAACAAGCTTCTGAGGGTGAGCTTCATTTCATTTTAGCTGGCCCATGTACAAGCAAGCATCTTAGCCTAATGCATAGACAGGCCTACATAAAGGATAGTGGGTGGGGCCTCTTGCACCCTAAACATATCATTTAAGCACACCAGTGAGTGGTACTGAAGAAGCCAGTGAACTTACTAGCATGGGTGCTGAAAAGGCCTGTACCCTAAGATTGCAGAACGCCAGACATAAAGACCTCTGACAGGCTCAGTACAACCATAGGATCAAGTCTTGCAAATTATAGACTTTAAATTTCTACCTGACCAAAAAAAGGCCTTGGCCAGGAGAGAGAAAAGCAAGAGAGAGTGCCCTTACCGAAAAAGTGAGATTTCAGTTTTACTGATAATGCCCCACAATCCACATATGTCTCAGTGGAAGTCTATTAACAAGGCCAACAAACAATTTCAACATGTATCATAAACAAGTATTGTCTGCACTTTGGTGTCATCTACAACAGTTGCCATCCACACAAATGAAAAAATGCCTTCTGTCATTATGACAGAAAGTGTGCGCTTTCTTATCAACTGAAGCAAGAAACACCTGCCTCACCCCAACACAAGTGCTTTTCTTTCTTCTAGCATTCCAACAACCTCCTGCGGACCTTGTAACTCAATGTCAGGTACTGACAATGACTTCCACATTGCCTTTATGACCTCTATTCTAAAACAGTTGCCATCCATACAAATAAAATAGTCTCTGCCATCATTATGACAAAATGTGTGCACTTTCTTATCAACTGAAGCAAGAAACACCTGCGTTATCCCACCTCGAGTGTTTTTGTTTCTTCTAGCATCCTAATAACCTCCTGCAGACCTTGTAACTCCATGTCAGTTACTGACAATGACTTCCACATTGACTTTATTACCTCTGTTCTACAATATTTTGAGACTCTATGTTCTGTTTCACATCTTGAGCTTCAGCTGCATTTCGCTGCTGCACTTTGTAAGCAATCTCATAAACAGCACCTGCATCAATTTTTTTAAGAGCATCAGATGAGTTCTCAGCCAGTATTCACAGTGGTGATGAAAGCTCTGAATGGACTGACAAATGCTTTCCAAAGACACTTATGACTAAGGTGCTGGAAGGCACAACACAAATACAGTACTCTCTGCAATGGAGCATTGAAAACCAAAACCAGAGAAGTGACCTCAATTAAGTGACTATGCACAGTCACAATCTAGAACTCTGCACTGTTGATTAAAAGCCAAATGAAGCTGTGTGCCTACAGAACCATCATGACCTTTATCTTAACTTGGAACAGTAAGATTAGCCTGACCATCTTGGCTCTGATCCTAGTAATCGTATATACAGTAGTACTATGCCATTCTTATATAAAACATATTGAGCTACTGGTGAACTTGGCCAAGAATCCACCAATAGTAGCTTTGGCCAACAGTTGCTAAGTATAGAGTGAACTGGGTCAGGAGTGAGATGGAGTATCACAAGTGCATACCTGCAGCAACCAAGAGGACCAGGAAATCACCAAAAAGTTGTATCCTTTGAACAGCAGTCTTTGTTGATTGATATTTGGACAGGGCAGGATCCTTTGCAAGCAGCTGCAGTACCACAGAAACAAGCAAGCAGAAGAACAATGTCAATACAAGAAGGAGCATTGTGTCCAACATGGAAACCAGCTACATGGCTCCAAAAAAAAAAATTGCTACAGTATGCAAGATAATGCACCTTGCAGATCACCCAAAAAAAATCTCTAACTAATTCTGCCACAACAAACCCTCCAATAGAAGTACCATGCACAGTTGAGACTACCAGAAAATGCCTGCATTCTAGATACAGCCTCACCAGTTTTGTGAATCAAGAGACAATAGAAACAACTGTATAGAGACCTGATCAAAATACTAAACACAGTACACATGCTGCATCCAATTGCCGAAAAAAGTTCCACTTTTTTCTCATATGCAAAAGCTTATTATTATCCATGCCTAGGGACCTAAGAGCATCTCCAATGGTGCTCACTATGTGACCCTGAAAAAATATTTCTCACATCCAAGTTTAAGTCATTTACTTTCTCCAGCCCCACCCATAAAACTAAAACTGGGACTGCAAACAGGTGGGAGACTACTAATAGCAAACCTCCTGGACCAATCATTATGATTAGCCAATCAGAAACAGGAAGCAGTAATCAGATCATAGTTATTAAACTCTTCTCTGGCAGGTGTTAGGCTTTGTTGTGCCTTTTACCAGCTTCAGCAAACTGTGCAAAAATGCAGGGCCAAAACCATTTTGCTGAGCCAAACCAGCACGTTTTGACTTTTCTTCATCCAATTCTAACTTGCAGGATCACATCCTGAGAACTGGTAGAGTTGCTCTAGTACATGAACAAGTTCAGACTAACAAAAGAGGCAGTCTCCGTCTTGTGACCATCTAGGGTAAACTATTTACCAAACCACTGGCAATAACCCTAGACTAAGCACAGCTGAGAATCTTAGATTCCGTTGCTCACTCCGATTAGTACACAGTATATAACTAGTACTGCCATAGAACCTGGAAGAGATTCGCGACCTAAATCCTGCCAGAAAAAAAGAAACGGTGACCTAATTCCCGAAATACGATGTTCTACAATGGTCCACATGATAGATCGATCAACAAATTTCAAAACACTGAGAAATGTGTTCTTCTAAGTGAAGAAAATGAAGGCAAAGAGGGAGGCATGTGAAACCGACCTCCTCCTCTCGAGATCCGGACTTGGTGGAGAGCCTCGCCGTGGATGTTGAAGTGGAGTTACCGTTTGAAGTGCGTGACACTAAACGCCTCGCTAGAACTCGCACGCTCTGCATCTTTTTTTTCTTCCAGCTCTTTTCCCTCTCTCTGCTGTTTTGATCTCCCTCTGCGTGCGTGCGTGCGCGCGCGTGCTTGCGCACTGTGGTGTTGCACAAGAGAGGCGATCGTCCACAACAAGGCACGTGCTTCGCACACAAAAACAGCTACTGGAGACAAAGGAGATCACTTTTACACTGTATTGGTGAAAAACAAAGCTCCGGAAGGGCTTTCTCACATTGATGGAACGGGTCGGTTGGGGGTTCCAATCCATAACTATTATTGGTATCAATAAGTGCCACTTTAGACAAGGGTCCAAGGACTAAAAGCCCAGGGATCAATTTGAAGCAATTTGAACCTTGAATCGGACCTTTCTTCATATTAAAAAAAACATTTTTTTCTTAAAGTACAATAAGTGTATCTAAAGGCTTGGGGTCCAATTCAAGGATCCAATATAAAAAATGTGTGATTGACATGCAAGAGGATTAGGTTAACATCTGGTCTTTTTTCTCTTCTTCTTCTGTTTTTTCATGATTTTTTTAATTTTTTGTTTTCACTTCCATTTCATGCACTTGGGAAGGGCTGAAAATGTATTCTCTCTAACAACCATCTTGTGAAGATCCATAAAGTTAGCCATGATAATTTTAAATTGATAAAAAATGAGGGAGTTTGTGTGCTCTCAACAATGCCCTCAATCCATATATGCATCTTTTATTCTCACAGAAATTGAGCAACAAGGATTAAAAAAAACAATGAAAAAGAAAAAACTAAGAAATGAGCAACCTCAGATCTTAGCTTACACTTTGATTCTCCAAACCATGTGCTCTCTTTTTAGCTGTTTTTTTTTTTTTGGTTCAGACGAATTGGTTTTCCCTCCAAAATGATGTCATGCAAGGTAAATCAAAATTTGATTTGTCTTGATCCTGAACCTTTGTCTAAAGACCTTGACACCAATGTAAAACTCTTGACCAATAGGAATGCTCGATTTCATTGGACCTTGCTTCTTGGACCCTTGTCTAAAGTGGCCCTAAGCCTGCATGTACTATCTCAAATATGGTTTTCTCTTTTTTTCCTCTAAATTTTGTGATACTGAGAATATGGAAAAAAGTTCCAGAAAATTAGCAAAATTACTTGAATTTTGCACAAGAAAAAGAAAAATTTCCCAATTTGTCCCAATTTTTTTTTGGAAACAGGAACAAAAATGGTTGGAAAAAAAATCATTGATGTCAACCCTGGTATTGAAGGGCAGACTGTGTGCTGGCCTCTTTCCTTATTTGTAGATATTGAGTTTCACCCCCTAGTACCTACTTTGGCAGCTTTGACACTAATTATTCTAATTTGTAGAAAAAACTGTTGAAATTTTCTACTAAAAAAAATATCCAAAGAACAAAACTTCGTGAAGGATCATTTTCAATATTTGTGCATGTCCAAACTTTAACACGTTTTTTCTTTCTGATACTTTTTCAATCAATAAAACAAACAAACTTTGTTTTTTCTTTTGAAGAGGTTTCAAATATTTATGACATGCAATAAGCATAATTTGCAAAACTTCAAGCCATTTTAAGAAAAAAAACATTTTGAAGTTCAACCATGTTCCCCCAAACAAATTTATTATTATTCCTTCCAATAATGTTCAAAGCAAAAGAAGAGTTGATCTTATAGGACTTTTAAAGGTGATACTTTAAAGCCATAGAAATTTTGAGTTTTAATCATTTGAGTATTATTCAATTCCCTTCCAACCCAACCATAAATGTCTCTAAAATTGAACACCAACCCCATGCAAAATAGAACCAAACTGAAGCCCTTCATAAAGCAAAGAAAAATAACACTAACATGTACATTGACTATGTTTGTATCATGGAAAACCAACTCATATTGCTATTGAATGTTCAAAGAACCATGGTCAACATATGGCACATGTTACTTTTTTCACCAATTCATAACATAAACAATAGGGAAATGATGACATCCAATTTTAAAAGGCACCTTAAGATCGGTTTTTGATGTGTCATGTAAAAAATAATCTTGGTTTGTTCCAAAACTTAACACTTTATTTTTTGTTACAAATCATGATAAAATGCAATAAGATCATAACAATGAAAACTCAATCAAAGCTTGATTTTGGTGCATTTGCATTTTGTTATCAATAAGGACTTGGTGCATAACAATGTAATTTGACATTGATGAAGAAAACAACATTGGTACCTATTGAAATTGTTAATAATCAATTTATTTTCAAGATTCATAACACATAAAACCAAAGCATTAAAAGATACCATCAAATGTTGCATATTAGTAATGTTGTTTTTAATATCATTTTATCCCCCAACAACCCAACATCATTGGTTTATTTTAATTTATTTTGCATATTCAATGAGTGGATCAACATTCTCGAACTTTCGATTTTGAAGTCGAAAAACACAATGTGACAAATATGTGAGGTTTTCCCCACAAGCATGTTTGGCCAATAAAATCACAATCATATGCATATGCACTTTAATATGAACATGTGAATGGATGAATGTGAAGTTTTTTGGGCACACGAAAAGACCTAGTATTTTAGAAAGATTAATGTGTTCTAAGCTTTGGGTTTGGGAGCGAGGGCTTTCATGCATGTTGTAAAAAATTGTTAGGAAAGGAATAAATAAAAATAGTCAAAATAGGATTAACTATATTAATTGAACTTCCATAGCCTAATTGGTTAGTTAATTAGTTGAATGCAACTAATTTCTAGCTAGTAGTCAATTGAATATTATGTATTTTTTATTTTACATTACCTAGGTGAAAGCATGGTAAAGTATACACAAAAAGTAGTGTAAGCAACTAAATACAAAAGCCTCTATAGAAAAGGACTAACAAGTAGATGATTTTATGAGGATGATAATATTATTTTTGGGTACATTATTTTTTACCTTTTGTTTGCATGAACTTCAAAAGTTAAATTGTTATAATCATGTTTTTTTTACATTACTTGCAAATATGACGCGCTCCCAAGTTCCTAGTTAGACCCAAGATGGGCCTAAGTTACTCAAACAACGGAATTGTGAGGAACTCAGGGCACGCTTCTAGCTCTCCACATTAGAAGGCATAGAGGGGCATGCTGAAGCTCGTGGATGAAACTAGAAAAGGTGACAAGCTTTAGTTACTTACTCAAACCTACATCAAACCAACCAACAAATTGGTTAGTTCACTTTCTGGAACACCTTTAGTGCCAAGACAAGCCACGAGCAACTCTAGACTCACAAAACTCACCATGGCCTGGACCCGAGGGAAACCACCACCTTCCCCCACATAGCATTATCTGCACCTCTTCGCAGCACCCACATCCAATGGCTTTTTGTCCCAGGATTCCCAAGGAGGAGTCCCAAAATTGTCGTGGTTTGAACTCCCAAGACTTTACGAGGTCATAACTCTTTACTGAGACTTCTAATTGAGATGAAGTTTGAAGCAAACTTGTAGCTCTCCTTGAAAGCTTTCCAATAGTGTGTCGCACTCCACCTGTACACACCGAGGTCAGGTCAATTCCCGACTTTTAATGGTCAGGAGTCAAATTGCCAGTTTGACTTGCGACCCTTCTTTTTGCCATAACGTGTGCTACAAATGTCCAAATGGCCCATGCGAGCCCATTTTCGACATCTACACTTTGATAGATTTCCAATGATATAAAAAACATTCCAATGCGAGGTGTTTTGACCCCTGCAATCGAACTCTGAAATTTTGGGAGTCCCAGAGGACTCCCAAGTCCCCATTTCGAGAGTGTGAGTTTCATCCTTACACTCTCTCAAAATAGGGTTGTGACAAAGTACTTGAATTAAACCTAAAATTTGTGAAAATTTGAAAAATTAAGTTCAAATATTTGAAAATAAGTGAATTTTTTTTGTTAGTATTTTTTTTTTCATGCACCTTGATATTGATATGGTGAATATTCCATATAATGTTTTTGGTTAACAAATGTTGAAGCGCTCCCAAGCCCCTTGCTAGACCCACTTGAAGGTCCAAGTATGTTGAATTGCGGAAAGTTGGGGACTTGAGGGCCGCTCTCGACTTCCAGCACTAAAAGGAGGTAGAGGGGCGTGCTAGAAGTCCCGAGATTAGATTAGGAAAAGGGACAAGTATTATCTCACTCGAATCTACATCCAAAACCAACCACAAGAGGGTTAATTCACATTCGGGAACACCCTTGGGTGTTGGAACAAGCCACGAGCACTTGAACTCACTTGACTCACCACGGCCCGGACTCGAGGGAAGCCACCACCTTCCCTCATATAGTATTCTCTGTAGCTCTCCGCCGAGGCTACATCCGAATGGCACTTTTTCTCGGGACTCCTAAGGAGGAGTCCCGAAACTGTCCCGATTTGGACTCCCAAGACTTTGGACGCTCATAATTCCTTGCCCCGCACTCGGATCGGGACGCAGTTTAAACCAAAGTTATAGCTCTCTTCGAGAGCTTTTCAACGCCATGTTGCACTCCTTCAACGGACGTTGGGAAGAGGTCAATTATTGACTTTTAGTGGTCGGGAATCAAATTGCCAATTTGACTCCCGGCCTTTCTTTTGCCCATAACTTGGGCTGTAGTTGTCCAAATGGCCCATGCGAGGCCATTTTGGGCATCTACACTTCAATACCTTTCCATTGATATAAAATACACCTTAATGCGAGATGTTTTGACCCTTGAACTCGAGCTCTGAGTTTTCAGGAGTCCCGAAGGACTCCAACTTCCCACTTTTGGGGGTGTGAGTTTCATCCTCACATTTATCCCAAAGTGGGGTTGCGACAAATGTTTTTTTCAAAACTAAAATCAACCCCATCCCCTTGAAAATGATAAAATTATTGGGGATGGTTTTGAGGTACTTTTTCAAATCCAAATGATATGACACAAATTACTTTGAAAAATTAAAGAGAGGTTAAAGATGCCCATTAGAAAAACTAAAAATTTCATTTGTTTTGAAATGTTAAAGGAAGGTTAGAAGTTTTAAAAAATATTTTTCTGGTGTTTTCAAGTAGAAAACAAGGTACCAAATATGTACGAAATGTCTTACTTGTACCCACCTATAATGTCTTATTAAAGTTATGTCTTACCAAATTATTCCTTTAACAAACCACGTCTTATGAAGGGAATATGACTAAACTTATAAATGGATTACTAAATTGTTTTACTAATGAATGTGAGTTTTAATTATTATGTTGAACCTTGGGCTTTGATCAAACATTATGCCTTTGCCTTTTGCTTCAATTTTCCTAAGCATAATGAAAACTGAATTTTTTTTTTTCTAAGGATCTTGGTTTTTTTATTGTCTTGGTACGATTGTTACTAAATGTCATTAGATGTATCATCATATATAATGTATGAACACCAATATAATTCGAATTTTAAGGGCGTAACAAAAAAATATAAATATATTTATTAGGCCCTCAAATATGTTTGATTTTATCAAGTTTTTAAAAGTAAAACATGCCAAACTAGGCAAATGCATAGACCCCTTTCTTTTTCTTTTACCATTATCAATCTAATTTATGATATATATATATATATTTATGTTGCGTCCTTCATTGTAAAGCCAACTAAATGTTATGCACCTTTTCGAAACTTCCCATTTTTCCTTTATGTTTTCCCACCTTGACTTTGAAATGACCATAAAGGAGGGGGGTGGTTTTACATTGCATTCGCTCTAATTCATATCTAGCCACAAGCAATCTACATGTGTGATGTCATACAATTTGATTTGACATACAACTAAACCTATGAAATTTTTAATTGAATTCCAAATAGATCATAGAATTTTAAGCAATTTTTTTTTTGTGTAATTTAGGGGTATTTGTTTTTATGATCAGCGCTTTCTTCTTATGTATTCTTATTTTAGATTGTTTTAGACTTTTTATCAATATGAAGTTATTGTAAAACTGTATATAAGATCTATTTCTTAAAATTTTCAATCTTGCTATACTTTTTTAATTATCTACCATTTTAAAACATATATTTTTAAAAATATTTATAATTATTTATCACAAAACCCATCAAAACTTTGAATTTGACCATGTGACAAGGGTCCACACTTGTAGAAAGTTATATATATATATATATATTTCCTTTCTTCGCAAATTAAGGGCATGTGGTAGTAGACAATAAATTAATGAAGAATAAAAGAATATTTCTTTTTTATGTTACATAGTTTCATCAACCATTTTTGGTTTGAACATAGGTTCAAGGGACATTTTGATCTTTTATTGTATTATCTTGCGGATGGGGAAAGGTGTTTTAAAAAAATGGATCTTCCCCTTAACTTTTGGAATGAATTTTTTAAAGTCAATTGGAACTAAAAATATTTATCCTTCAATAAAACAAATTAAGCCTCTAATTGTTGAAAGTGAAATTGTCGATTCCCAAAATCATGTTCCCATATTTTATTTTATTTTGTCAGGCATGTCTACATTTGAAATCAAAATGATTTTTTTTACATGCATGTATAATCACTAACAACTTATTTTTCTATTATTTTCATTAATTGAAATCAATGCATCTCTTCTAAAGCCTCAAAACAATTTAATAAAATTTTAAATAAAGAGATTTAAGGATTTTTTAAAAAAAAGATGTTAATAAAGGTCGTTTTCAGTGTAATATTGAATTGTTTTCATTGAAAGTGACATAAATTATCATAGATGAAAAGGAAAAATGGCCCATTAATGAGCCATAGGTCACAGATTATGACACTTCTTTTTTTTATAACGTAGCTTTGGTTGGACATTTTTCTTTGAAATTCTCATCCTTTCCATCTAGGGGTATTATTTTGCTCACATGAGTAAAATGATGAAATCCCAAAAGAAACGCTAACACAAGGACATAACATAATAAATGGTTAGGAGTTTGTATGAGCAAAATGGATAGAAAAAAGATTTTTTTTTGGTCCTAACAATAAACTAGGTAGACGCCATGTAAATATTATCACCTCATCTTACCATTTGTAAGCCACAATTTATTTCTATTTTTTTCATTTTCCATAGAATTTTTGGGATTTTCTTAAAGGTGGTTGTTAGGTAACCTATGATTATAATAAAAGCACTACTACTTAAAAGGCTCAAGGTTTATCTAACAATAAGGAAAACAAAACATGCCATAAAAGTAGTGGTGAGGGGACATTCGTTGGTTACTTTATTGGCCTGCCTAAAAAATCTACATGGGTTATCGATACAAATCTAATAGTGAGCATACTTGCTTGGTGAAAATGATAGACATGATTGTCCAACTTGAATTACCTTATGATTTTAGCATAATGGTTTTTACCCTTAAAAGTACTTCCATATAAGAGTTTCTAAATGACAAAGGTTTGGTTTGAAGAAAGTGCCTACTTAGTTTATGTGCCAGTAAACAAATAGGTGACAAACCCAATATTCAATGACTTCCTTCATTTCCTGGAAATTGTGCAATATGGCTTCATCTTCAAAGGGTATAAAATAGATTGGCCAAAAAAAATCAAAAAATTTTCCCTCCCTTTTTTGACTAGCATGTTTCACATTGCTTAAGTGTGCGATGTCAATCTGCCGATTTAGGCCCCTTCCCTTCTATTGTAAAATAACACTTCCTCTCACTTTTTATAGGATTATCAAAGCAAAGAGTAGGCAAGTACTATGAGCCCACCATCCTATGCATCTATTCACAAGGATGTGTGGTTCATTAGTTTCATTAAATGCTCGAACTATCTCTCTATGTCTTGTCTATTATTATGTTTTCATATGCAGGAATACCCTCATTAGCTAGATTTTATAACAAATTAAATTTGGTTTTTGTTGCTTTAAGTTGTGGGCTTACTTACTAGCTTTAATATAGGAGTTGTTACTATCATTATCAATTGTTTTTACTATGTACATTTTTGTGAAAACAATGTATTTTGATACACCTAAAACATGGATTTTATATAAACCCATGGATTGCAAAAAATCCTTACTTTTAACAATTACTTTATTTTTATTACTTTTTCTTTCTATATTAATAAGGTTGTGACTACATAAGTTGAACATATTGCTAGCAAAAGTAGGACTATTCCTTTGTAAATTATTAAAACCTCCATGGTTATTACAGAAGTTTGCCTTGGATTAAATGTTCAAGTTAGGGAATTGAAAAATGAAATAGGCAATATTAATAATTTAGGACAACACATTTATAACTTTCATGTGTTTATGCATGTGGCCAAGTACATAGGCTGGCTATTAAGTTTATTTTGGCTCAGTTGTATATTTTTAAACAAGGCAAAATTCGGTGTGAACTACCCAAAAAGCTATCACATTAATATCATCGTTAGAATAGTAGGGAAAAACTAGGGATCAATGGGCTTGCCTTCATTAAGGCTCCTTAGTAAAACAAAGGATATGGTTAGGACAACGAGCTTGAAACGTAAGCTTGTTTAAAGTTAGACCAAACGTCCTAAGCAAGATATAATGGCGAGCAAATGGTTAATCGGCCAATAGCATCAAACCTATAGTTGATGGCATTAACTTCTAAAAAAACCATACACTATGAGAAATTGCGTCCGTCGAAACCACATTACCTTGCAACTAAAATTCAAAAAATAACTCATATATACAACTATTATGCAACTATCCTTTGGGTATTATAACTAATGTGCAACTATCCACCTAGAAATATGATGTATTAATAAATAAATTGCCACATCAAAAACTCAGTTAATTGTATTAGTTGAAAATGGGTCTTCTATACAATAATTTATACACATCATACATACATATGTAGTTAACCATATTTGATTTTTTTAGGAGTTGCATTATAGTTACATGTGGTAACTATTTTAAAACTATTGTAAATGTGCCACTAAAGCAACAATTATGTTACAACTAGTGTACAATGTATGTACAAGCAATCATGCCACGTTCCACCATCCATTATGGGATACATTTACAACTAATTTTTTATTATGATTCCCATTGATACAATTAATATGGCCACTAGTGCACCACTATTAAAGTAATATTATTGAACTATGTTATGATTATAATATATTATTTATAACTTAATAAAAATACATACACATTAGTTATTTATATTTTCATCATATGTGCTTCATTTTGAGTGATTTAAAATGTTATGGAAACACTACCTCAAGCTCTAGAAATCATCCTTGAAGTGCAAAGGAAAAGGAATAATGAAAAAATAACAAGAAAAATAAACTTTCCAACTTACAAAACACATTTTTTTCCTTTTTTTTTTCCTCTTTGAACCCCCCTTGCTTTCAAACCTCATAATTTTTTTATTACTTATTAATTTTAAATGATTTAAAACGTTATAGGGTCATCACCTAAAGTTCTACAAATCATCTTTGAATTCTAATAACAACAGAACAATATACAAGGATTTTTTAAGTGCTCAGGATTTGGCTTTTTAATGTTCAGTGGTTTGTTTTTTTTAATTTCCTTACCCCCTCTACTTTAGGGGGCCATAACTTTCTCAATTTTATTATGTTTTTGACAATTTTCAGTGCCCCAAATGCACCAATAGGAGGGGTTCAAGTTTTGTTTAGACACTAGAAACAATAAAACCTTCCCCTTGAATCTAGCTTGCCTTGAATGCTTAAGTGTTATAGTTGCAATTCAATTGTAACATAGTTTGCAATTAAAGAACAACTAAAAGATTTAACCCCTATGGTTTGTCTTCAAATCCCATGTTACAAACTATATAAAAAAAGGCTTGTTTTCTTACATTTTCACATTAAAATACAACTGCCATTTTGGGATGAACTCAAAAAAGTTTAACCTAAAAGCAAAACATGGAGTTAAAAATAAAATTTCATGGCTATTTTTTAGTTCATTTAGTTTTTTGTTTTCCTACCTATTTACTTACTTAGTAAATGGGTAGGTAGTTCCTAGGTAAATCCATAGCCATGTAGGTTTAAAAACCTACCAACCTACCTATTTATGTTTATGTATGACCTACCTAGCTACTAAAATAAATAATTTATTTATTTATTTTAAAATATAATTAATATGCTATGTGGTAAATTTTTATTGTGCCACGTGTCATAATTTTGGACCATCATTAACAATCATAATGAATGATGGAAATCAATATTTAAGAAAGAAAAATTTTTGTGTCCAAAAAATTTCATAGTGCCACTTGTCATATTTTAATAGATGGATGACAATTAATAATGTTAGCATGACATCATGGGTGCAATTATAATGGAATTGCATAGTAGTTGAAAATGAATTGTTTTGATAAAGTTACAATTGAGTTGCAACTTTGCAACTCATGCAACTATCCATTAACACTCACGACATATAAATACAGTGAATTGTAAATGTCTTCTACAATTCAAAAATTTAGTTGCAAGGTTAATTGCAAAACACCTTTTTTTCTCATAGTGATAGGGCACTCCATACATAGCAAGGGGGTCCAACCATTCTATTAGGAGCCACACATGCCCCTTTAGAGCATTGTTTTATTTTAAAAATCTTCTTGGAATCTTTTTTAATATGTTTTTCAAAAAAAAAAAATATTTAAAATTTTATTAATATTATTATGTTAAGGTATATTTAAAAACCAAAAAATATCAACAAATATTTCATTAAAAAATATTTTCAAATTGTGTTTTTAGTGTCAAAACTATTTTAAACTATTTTTATGTAGCTTTTAAGCAATGGTTACAAAAGGTTAAAAGTCCTTATATGTATTTTTCACTCATTAGATTGATTCCAAATTTTTATGACATGTACATAATGTATTCACAATAACATTTTATTTTTAAAAAAATTATTTATTTATTATTTATTTATTGTTTACAATCCAAAATTCAAAAAATTAAACAACAGTTATGATTACTTTTGGTACATGTTAGTATGATTGCACTCAAGTCTAGAAGATTAGACATCTGTGCAAAAACCTAAATTCTCACTAAAAGGTGAAAACAAATTCAAACCTATGGAAGTTGAAGTTAATTACACTCATGACAATGTCCTAAGGGAGTTTAAAGGCCACATAATATTACTAACTTATTTCAGTCATGCAAAGGGGGCTAGTCCAAGATCATACTTTTCTTTTACTAATGTAGCAGGAGTTCTCAACGATTATGTATGCCATTTTATTTGCAAACTAGACTCAACATGTTGTGTTCATTTTTTGACAACAACATGGGTAAGGACTTGCAAAAGCAAAGGCGACAAATACTATAAGTTAACCATAATATTGAATGATCCTTTGTTTTTAATTGTTTATTTTGAAGCTATTTGAAGAGAGTTAGAAAATATAACATTGAAATTCATAAAGGATATTTTGAGTTAAAAAAACCCCCACAAAGGCCCATTCAGGCAATAAGCCAAGCAAAAATGAGTTTCTTTATACTAGCTTGTAAAGTGGAAATATTTGAGCTAAACAACATTAGAATAGGGGCGATAACATTATAAAAAAAACCCTTTGGTTAATCTTGGAGGCCATTTTTGAACCTATCTCCTTTAATTGCTCATGTGGATTTCAACCTTACAGAAAAAGCTTGCCAAAGATCTATATTTAATAAGTTTAAACTACATGTGGGCCTATTGAAGGCTATGGGTGACTATAAAGGTGTTTAAATCTTAGCAATTAATGTTATCACAAAAGATTGTCGACCTGAGCTAGGACATTAGCTTGGGGTTATTTTGATTATGTGTTACTTGTAGATTTGATTAAATAGGGATGCGTCATCTAAGAAAGGTAGATGAAAGACATAAGAATTAAGATTTGCTTGGAAGATGTCAAGTCTACTATGACCAATGGGTATGAAACCACGTAAGCAAATATCTTTGTGTGAACAACAACCACCAAAGATAACTTGTAAATCACAGTGGACATGGATATATTGAAAGCTGGAATTATTGTGGAAAAGGTTACTGTAAGGTTCAAATTAAGATCTAGGAATGTGAACAATATGAGCTAAAAGTTCCATATTATTTGAAGGGTAGAGGAAGGGGGGTTTTCACTTTGTTTCTTTAACCTATATTTGTTAATGATGTCCAGCTGAACAAAAATCCTAATTTCGGCTCTTGGAAAAAGTTCCACCATAGGGGCAACATTACCAATAAAATATTTGTCTTTTCAAAACATGTTGGGTCTTGGGTGGGCCAAAAGCATCTTGCATGCAATGTATGGGATCTCACCCCTAAAGGAAGAAAGGGCACCCTCTAATCCTAAGAGATCCTTCCTATTACCAGGGTTTAACCTAGAAGAGTTTAAAGCTAAAGCAAAATAAAAAATGCATTTTTTTCCTTTCTTGACACTATCTTCTACCTTTTTCATGACATCAACTCCCAGACACTTGTTGATTATGAAAAAGAAATACGCATGAAGTAGAAGGCATGTGTGATTAAAGAGAAGTTATGGACTTACCTTTGCATGATGTTAATATAAAAACTTTATCTGGAAATGAAAGTAAAATAATATTGTTAGTTATGTGTAAGTCAATCTACAAGGGATGAATGATTGGTGTGGGTCATTGTCATACAATACAAAAAGTTAGTGGAAATTTGCAACCACTAGCATGAGTTTTTCAAAAATACACAAGTTTACAAGTTAGATACCTCAACATGAGGTGTTCAACATGAGGTGTTTGAATTAATGGTGAAGGGCAAGAAAGCAATAGGACAACATGAATAAGCTAAGGATAGAAAGAAATGTAGTGCCAACAAAAAAGATATATTAATATGATATATGTTCTTCTAGCACAAATCCTTGTGACATGGTAACAAAAAGTCCTTTTTCAATATGGGTATTAAAAGGACATTGTCAACAATGAAAATGTCAATATTTTATCTAAACATCAATATGGCAAAAACATGGATATATGACTAATTTTATATTCATATGTGCCCCACATGACTACATAATCTAATCTAATTCATTGCATTGGATAGACATTTAAGACTACATCCACATGGATAACAATTTTCATGATTACCTTTTTTTTAATTTAGAAAAATGATTATTGTAAAAAATGGGTTTGTATTTTTTATTTAAATTGTATTCATAAATTGTCAAGCACATGTACATGGTTGTTTACAACATGTTCAATTCAATGAGATTAATTTGATTATGATCTCGTTAGTAAGAAGACTTATTAAATTCAACTATGTAGTCATGTAAGTCAAATATAAATTGTCATAAGAAAGAATTGAACCTTCACATCCATCCTTAAACAACCCATCATGTCTTTTAAATTGTGATTAAAAATGTCAATGCATAATCATAAACATATCCATTTTAACCTCTTTTTCCCAAAACAAAATTTTCACAATTGTGAAAATTTTCAAAAAATTTGTTTTAAATTTAATGATTTTTTTGGGATAAATTTGTCAACATTCAAATGAACAAAAGAAAATAAAAATCATTAAACTTCTACACATGATTCAAGCAAGTAGCAAAAAATATTAAGGATTAAAAAAAAAATCCTTTCATGTTTTTAATAGAAAAAATTGTCTAAATCAACTTATGGATGATCACCACCAATTGGCTATGTCACAAAATTGAAGGCAGAAAAAAAATTGGTTCATTTGAAATATCTTGCAACTCAAAAACATTTAATGTCTTTTCTCTCCCATACACTTTTCAAATGAATTAAATGAAATTAATAAAAATAATTCAAAGATATTTACATTTAAAATACTTAAGTTTAATATTTTAAGTTTTGACTTGGGCCGTAAATACAAATGTATTCTCTTTAATTTCAAACATAACATACTTTTATTTCACAATTGTTATTACATCATTATGAATTAATCACATAATTTTTTTTAAAAATAATTTTCTAATTTAATTTTAACTGTTAATACTTCTAATTTCAATGTAAAGACATAAATTAATTAAAAATATTTATTTCAGAAATTCAGATGTAATTTAAAATCTTGGCTTGGACCATATGTTCAAGTGTAAATATTTTTATTTTAGAAATTTATAATTATATTAATTTTAAGTTTTAAACATTTTAATTAAATATGTATAATATGATTTCACATGTATTTAAGTTCTAATTTAAATTCCATTTGTAAATGACTTTAATTTGAATATAAAATTATATATTAGTTAGAAATATTAATTTTATAAATTTAAATGAAATGAAATGATATATATATAATTGTATTATGTTATTTTACTCATTAAGCTATTTTCATACATAATATCACACTTGAAATTACATAAATTTGATCTAATTTCAAAGTAATTATGTAATTTCAAAAATAATAATTCCAAAATATTTTTCAAAATTTTAAGTAACTTTGAATCTAAAGAAATTATTTAAATTCAAATATTTCATGGCCTAATTCAAAATTCAATGCATTTTTCTTCATGTATATTAGTTTTATCATTTTCATAATCACCTTTATCCTTGTATGTTTTGCCATTAAATTTTGAAAAGAATAATTATTAAGGTTTTTAATTGTTGAAAAGAAAAATCCCATGGATGGTTTTGTTAATTGTGTGTCCTATCCCTTTACATTATTATTCCATAACACAAAAAAACCCTTTGATAATGGGTCAAAACGACATTTGAAAGCATTTAAAAGAAAATTTAACATTTATTTTAATTATAATTTAATTTTTCAATATTGATTAAACCTTCTTGTAATAGTTACTAAATATCAAAATTGAAATCAAATAATTGCTCAAAGAAAGGCTCAACAAGATGCATCATATAACTTGAACATGTACCCTTTTCATGTAAACCTAATGATGATTAAAGTTTACAAATTATGCGTATTACATGGGACACATGACATGCTTAAATTTGAAAAATAACCACACATTGTCTTAATCATGGATGGTGGTTTTGCATAGTGCATTGTTTGTACGAATAATGATTGACTTCAAAAAAAGGTTCATGACTTATTTGAACCCAAATATAATTTGTCACAAGTGGCACCTCAAAAATGCATCAATGAGAATCTAGAAAAGAAGTTTATTTTACATTCCAAATCTTTAGTTGGTGTCACAATCCAATTTGTCAAGAAAAATGATGATTATGTTGGACTTTGTGTTGATTATTGTGGGATTGAATGGGTTTGTCATAAGAAATTTATACATTTTATTTTTGATATTTGGGTTGTTGGATAAATTGAACCATGCAAAAATGTACACCAAGTTAAAGTATGTGGTGCTTATAATTTAGTGCATGTTCAAGAAAGTTATGATTGGAAAACAACATTCTAAACATGATATGGTCATTTTGAATATGTTGTGATGCATTTTGACCTTACAAATGCATTTATTGTTTTTTAACACTTAATAAATTATAATTTTGTATGAGTATTTGGACTTTGAAAAATAGTAACATCATGTATGATTGACCTATTCAAGAAGAACTTCCAAATTCCAAATTTAATGTCAAATTGAAAAATGTGAATGTCATCAAAATACATGGATTTCCTTGACTACGTCATTTTTCATGAAGGCATTTACATGGTCCCTCCTAAGGTTGAAGACATTGTGAATTGGGTTACCTTAGTTTTTGTTCATGTTGTTTAATATTTTCTTGAGTTTACTAATTCTTATTAACAATTCATTGCACATTATTCTCTAAAGTGACCCTTTTGCTTGTTTGATTAGGAACAATCAACCTTTCACCTACTCACCTATAGTTAAAACTATCTTTCAATCTTTCAAGACTTCTTTCACAACCTTATTCTTGATTCATGTGAACCTTTTCAAACCATTTATTTTGGGGATTGATGATTCTAACTTTGCATTAAGTGCAATGTTATTGTGTACTATAGAAGGCAATCTTTTTCATCTTGTCAACTTTTGTTCTTGGAAATTTTCCACTAGTGAGATTAACTACCTGATTCTTGGCAAAGCCTCTTATCATGTTGATGCATTTGAGAACTGGCATCATCTTATTGAAGGGGCTCAACATGAAATAATCATTATGTGTGCCTAACCTCTCAAAGAACCTTCAATCTGTGTGATGTATCAAATTTAATTTACATTATTTTGCTTCAAATAACAAACCAATATCTAAGATAAAATGTTACTTTGCCTCTGATAGTGCTGGAGTTTTAGAGTATTTTAGTACACTCATTGGACCATTTTTTTGTTTAATGTCACATGTGAGACCAATGAAAAAAAAGATATTTCACTGTTTTTCCTAGAATTTCATGTCATTGTTTGAACATTGCCATTCCACATTTGCCAATCATGCCTTGTTCTTAACACATTCATAGCTGGCTGTTACAATTCCCTCATTATACAATTATTACATCCAATGAATGGCAGAAAGGTATCTTTGTAATGTACTGCATCACATCTCAATGTAGGCCAAAGGATTATGCCATGGATCTAAGCTTCAAATGATGATGCTCATACTTGCCACCCAAAAGCTTAACAACTCGTCTAGAATGGAGATCGGCAAAAGCCCCAGGTGAGGGTGGGGTTCAACCTCCACCAATCTCTCTGACCAAGATGTTCTGAACATAATTTTGCAGTTTGCACAAATTAGTGAGCTTGATTCCATTCCTGCCATCATGGCATCCATAAAGAATGTATTGTTAGCCCCAAGCATACTGAGAATTAGATGAAACACAACCTTTCCAAGATGACAGTTTTTGCCAAGAATCTCCAGATACTATGCTCAAGAGTGTTCTCTCAAATTTCACACTGTTGTGAAGTACACCAGAATGATTAACCAAGAATATTTGTTATATGATAATTCTCTACAGATTCAAACTTTAGTTGGATGTTGGCATGCTTCCATGGATCTGGTGTTGAAATTGGTTTTATGAAATACTCCAGATAAAAAGATTGATGTTGAGTTGGTGGCATAGTTTGTTGTGTGATCAAAACTTGAGAATGAACTCCTTTCAGATAAGAAAATATGAATACGGAATTTTCAAAGCATGATACATTTATGAAAGAAGCCTGAAAAATAGTTCTGCTCACTGCTCACTTGATCATGTAGAATTTGAAAAGCTTTGCACTTGTAGTCCTCTATACAAGTTTGTACACAAAACAAAAATCATCTGGAGAGGGACTCTGAATAGGCTTCTAAGAAGGTTCCCAAATCAGGACACTGATAAATAGTGATTTGTCACTTCTGGAACAGAACCCCAACCGTTTCAGCCTAAAAAACCTTTGGGACTCAACTAAATCTACCGCTGGGCAAGAACCCTTTTGCAAACTACAACAAATTTAGTGGGTCACCTGCACAATAGGGCTATTATTTGCAGGGATGCAAAAATTAGATGTGTCCATGTGCCACTTATGAGCACTAGTAGATGGGAACCTGTATACCTGTATGGCAACCAGGCTTTGTCCGCAGTTGAGTTATCAGGGTTGCCTATTGGCCTCTCAAGTGTGACTATGCAGAGGCATGCTTCCATTGCGTGTTTTATGGCAAGCTTAAAGGCTGGTCATATGGTCATCTCCCATCTTGTACTGACTCTGCATTCCATTTCTGTGCACTTGACCATTCCTTTCGATCTCAGGATCATCAAGTTTTTTGGCAGTAACCACCTTGCGCCGATGGAACCAAACAATCCATGTCACCAACTCGAGGACAATGCTAATTGCTCCCAGGATTATGAGGACAATTATGTATGCCCTCCTCCACTTGTGATTTGGTTGCAAGACATGGAGCCCTTCAAATATGTTGATGATAATGACAATTATGGTGGCATACCCTATTGTGTGATGGTATACATTCCAATATGGTCGAATTTTTTGGTCCTTTTTTGGCCTGAGTACTACTGCTAGCACCTGCCATATGACCAAAGCATGTTAATGAAAGAGCATGACATTTCCCATGATATTTCCCATAGCGTAGCATGCTACTGTCATGGCCTAGAGGAGTGAAAGAGGGGTTCCGTATACTAGATGATTATGAAAGAACATTTTGAATTCCAGGCCAGAATCCTGCTCAAGGCAGATGTCACAACAGTTACACTAACAATCAATAATGAGCAGGAAGAAACCAAGAGGGTTTAGAGTTTCAAGAGTCAACCTGCAGTGTGGCCAACACAAAAATGGTGATGCCCAGATTACGATGCTTGGGATAAAGGAGGGGCCTGCTGGCATAGTGTAGGAGCTTGAGACCCATTGCCCAGGCCACCACGCCTCCTGTATAGCCTGTGAGTTGAAAGATTACATGCAAGTAAAACCATAGTGGGTCTGCAAACTGGAATGGCCGTAGGTAACGGGCAGCCATAACTCCAATTGGGAGCAATATTCCCCATGATACTGCACCAATAATTCCATGATTCTGTAAAAAACAAAAAAAACAAAAAAAACCAAGGTTGACTATAGGATGTTCATATCCAGCTCACAAGAAATATGTAACTTCAATGAAACTGTAAACAGCACAGACCCAATTCAAATTACAAGTCTACATGTATAGAGATATGTTTAAAGCTAGAACTCCTGGTCATGATAATCCATACATTGAATTACAATCTCTCGCATGACCCATGTAACCATCTCTGAAGACAACAATTATTCATGGGTAACTTACTTCCTTCAGCCTGAGGTGGATGCCAGTCAAAGCCCCAGTGGCTCCTGAAGACATGTCAAGGTTGGCAACACTCTGCAAGTTCTGTCCTGAACGAATATGTGGAGATGGTTGGTATGTCGTTAAATTAACACTAGGACCCTTATTCCAGACATGGATCAAAGAATCAGACTGATTAGGCTGTAGTTGCAATGTTGCAAATATCGTGACTGTGGTCCCAGTTGCTTGTGCACTGTAGTTCATGTAATTTAAACTCACTTTGCCTGGTAGGAGAACTGGAGAACCCAGAAGCAAGGTATTGTTCAAGTCATATGTCTTGACCAGCAGTGACGTTGTGTTCTCCCAGAATGCAACTAGGACTTGGGAACCAACCATCATTGATGCACCAGTTGGGTTTATACCCCACCCAACCCAACCTTGAGTCGTGGCAGCATCCTCTGTGACATCAACATTTTCCAAGGGTCTCAAGTCAGACTCATCATTTTGTGCACTTTCACAGATTTAACACTCTGAAAAGGAATTCATGAACCCTAGTCCAGGTATAAGGACTTGTCATTCTTCCAAATTTTGTTAAGAGAACTTTCTGAGGACATGTGAATGTCAAGGTTTAACTCACTTAAGGTTGAGCTGCAAATATTATAACAGTAGATGCATTTGGAACTGTACTCAACAACAGACCAAATTTAGAAACAGAAGTGACACATAAATACTCATTGGATGTCACCTGGGTTGACATCCAATGAGAAGAATCTACAGGTCAACTCTCAAGTGGGCCTTTGAAGGTGAGCTTTTGGAAGGTGAGCTCAATTCACAGAGATGGCATCCTTAAGGAAAAGAAAGGCATCCCAGTTCACTGCAAAATGACAATGATTACTCTCTGCTGGCTGGAGCAATGATCCGCAAATTTAGGTTTGACTGACCAATACAACAAAAGGTAAAACCTTAACGCTACAATTTATGAGTCAAGCCACATGGTTCAGACTGAAATTGTAGCAACTGTGCTCAAATTGTAACTGAAGCAGGCTTGGTTTCATTGAGATGTACAGTTGTGTTCTTTGAGGGGGTTCTTGATGAGCCACAATTATACCAATTGAGTGATTTAATTCTAGTTTTGTTTCCACAAAGTGCAAACTTTTGCAGCTTAATCAGGCCAGGTACCCTCAGCTCAAAAAATTTCCACAAACAACAATTGCACGGGAAACCTTTCATCATCTAAATAAAATCAAAAAATGAATTGTGGTGTTGTGATGAATCCATTACCTGTAAAAGCGATTTCCAAAGTGCGGTTTTGGCTGAAGAGGTTCCAGGCCAAAGAAGATCCCAGTGCAGTCAGAGACTTGCAATAGGCAAAGGACTTCGAATGTACAGTGCAACTTTGAGCCATCACAGTTGGCACAGGGGAAAGCATCAGGCCCATTACCAGTACTGTCAAGATTAACGTCCACATCTTGGCCCGCCACGGATAAGATGCCATTTCCCCTCGTTTTCTAGATCTGCTTTCTCTCAAAGTTTCACCTTCTGATCTCTCAAATGTGCACTTGGGTAGTTGGGCACTATTGAGTGCTGATCTCTCTTCACGTTTTAAGCGGCAGCTTTGACAAATGTTCTAGTATGTCAGCAGCTTACATACCAGGCTTCTTGCAACTTCGTAGCTTCACCTCCGCTAGATTCAAACCCTACACAAACCTGTTACAAATTCCATTCAAGATGATCCGATCCCTCTCGACTCTTGGGATGTTACTCCATGTGTACCAAAGAGCGGCGCCAATCTCAAAAGAATTGACATCCAGCCAACAATCCTTACACTAGCATTCAGCATGGGGAATGAAACTCCCACTAGTACAAACTTCAAAAGTTTTCACATGAAATGAGGAAGGAATATTAACCGAGAACTAGAAACAAGTGCTCCAACAAAAGACTCGACACACATAAAGCTACCAAGCAATCAAGGTACTAGTACTATATGTGTAACGACGACGACAACAAAGTTGCTGGAGGAAGAAAACTGATCTCAAGCGATGACCAGAAGTAACCCCCAAACTTCCAGGAACAAGATCAACTTTCCCTTCAGGATTCAAAAAGCTTAGAACCCCCGTGGGAACAAAAAAAACCCCAAAACAAAACAAAAACAAAAACTAATCTTAGAACTCCGAACTGCATAGAAAATATGTGGAAGAAATTATAGGTACTAAAAAATGAGTCATAAGAAGTAAACGAAGGGAATGAACCTCGGTGCTGTCCAGAGACTTGCGCAGAACCTTGCGAGACAAACACGAGAGAAAAAAGTCAATAGAGGAGGAGCACAGCGGGACCCGCAGTGCGTCGATTCCGGCCCGCCGAATCAACAAAACACGACATCACACGACATCACATGGAATTACAGGAATCTTTCTTTCTTTCTTTCTTCTTCATCATCGCGATATTATACACCTTGCACACCCCCAAAATCAGCTCACCAACGCAAAGTACTTCCTACATCTGATCAACAACAACAACAAGGGGTGTGTCACACTGTGGCCTCGCCATTTACATTAAACAGTATCTTAAGGCAAAAGAAGAATTATGGAAATTTCACCATGCAAAAATATATTAATCTTCAAAAAGTCCTTTAAAAGAAACCAAAATCCTTCAAGATATTATAACTCTATAACTAATCTCAAGTTTCAACACAGGTCAAAATATCATCTTTCAAAAATCCTTGTATAAAAATAGACCTATTATTATTACCTAGGGGCCAAAATTTAAGCTACTATACTCTATAATGAATCTAAACACAATATCCTGGCCTACCAACAAAATAAGAAGGAATTGCAGCAAATTTCTTCCTTCCCAAAAAATTCATTGTCAATTCAACGTTTCAGTAGCAACAACCACAAATTTTCACTGGAAAAAAACATCGCCTAATTGGGTCAACTATGACACAAGAGACTCTTCTAAACAGAATCTTCGTGCCAACAGCTACAAACAGTATTTCCAAATTTTTGGCTTAAGAACTCTTGTTTTGAATAAAATGTTTGGAGTTTTTTTAATTTTCTATTCAACTTGAAGTCCTGGTGCCAGAAAAATCCTTTTCTTTTTTAGGCTGTTTACAGTTGGGCAGGGTGAATCAGCACTACATTGGCACCTTTACCTTATTGAGTAAGGCCTCTTTAGTAGACCTAATAATTAGCAGTGGAAATTTTCTAATTTGGACTTGGCGACCCTGATTTAGGCTCACTTTAGACTAGCCTTCAAGGCTAAGAAATCTTGAGGCCAAAAACTGGAAAATTTGAACACTTTTGGCTTTTTGTTTGGTCTTCCATTAGTCAGTATAAAACAATGAATTTTTTTTTGAAGGTCAAGGAATTCCTGTGTAAAGTTGTTGAGGCCAAGAAGTTGGAAGCAAGTCTTCAATGTTTCATATGCTTTTTGTTTTCTCTCTCTTGTTATGGTAAGAGACAGAAATAGACAAAGGCAAGATAAAGATGGGATAAAAATGGAGAAACATCAACATTGACCCTAAGATTTGGGAATTGGCTCTCCAAGTTGATAGGTTTTTTTTTCCCCCCTTTATACCATCTCAGGGCCAAATAATCACGGATTAAAATTATTATATTTTAGTTTGGCCTTGACTCCTAGTGTAAAGCCCTTGGGACTCAATCCAGTGCCTGCATCAACAGGATTGCTGGTGTTTGGGTTTAACTTTGGCCTCGATTCCTTGTGTAAGGTGGGTGTTAGTCTAGGGTGGGGAGATGTGAATGTTTAGAAGCGACCCAAAAAACCTGGGGTTTTTAGTACACTGCAACTCACAGAAAATTCTGGATGTACAAAAGTCAAAAGTCAAACATGTGGTTTGGGTCAGCATATTTGCACAGGTTGCTGGAGCTGGCAAAAGGCACCTGCTGTTGATTGGCTACATGGTTTGACTGGTCCAGGTTGGATGCTATTAATAATCTCTGACCTTTTGCATTCTGGTGGGGTGGGGAAGAAAATAAATAACTAATCTTTGGTTGTGAGAAATACTGTTGCAAGGTCACAAACTGAGCATGGGCGGAGCTACTGGTACCAAGTGTAGTTACTGGCTCACTCAAGGTTGGGTTCAGGTGCTTATTACCAGAATAATCTTATTTTTAGTGATGCTTCTTAAGGGGGTTCCTTCAATGAGAAGCACTCCAAGGAGCTTCCTAATGTATTTGGAGGGCACCTCAGATATGTGAATATCCTAGTAGGCACCTCCTAGGGCCAGGTGCCTACTTATAGGTGTAAGGTTTTTCTCACTTTCAGGAAGGAAAACCTTAAATAAGCAACGGTCCTTATTACAGACAAAAGTACTGCCTGCTTTTTTTTTCCCTTATCTGCCCTTGGCTTGATCCATCTTTCTCAAAAAAGATGGATGATACCCAGACACCATATTGATGCTACCCATTATAGACTTTGTGTCCTATTATGCACATTCTGGTCCTGTAATAAATGCTAGGTGTTATTACAGGCTTAAAATATGCATAATGGGTTCTAAAGTCTATAATGGGCAGCAAAAATATGTGACTGGGCATTTCCAGACACATCTTGGACCAGCAATTGGGCAGGCCGGGGAAAAAAGTACTGCTTGCAATAAGGACCCTTTGCTTTTTGTAGCATCTTCCCTTAAGGAATAGGTGTAAGAACTAAGAACTCTCCCCCTCCTAAGCCTTGTGAAACAGAATTCCAAGGGGGGTTTCCATGATGAAAAATCTCAAGGTTTCAATTATTAGGTGTTTCGGGATTGGGAGTCAAGTTTGGAGCAAAAAACTTTGAAGCTAGTAGCATGAGCTGGTGTGAATAAGAGCCTGAAGAGCATCTTCCCTCAATAGTAGGTACCACATCCTTCGGTTGGTGGGTTTATCATGCAGTGATCCTTGATGTCTGTTTAATGGGAGGGAGGTGGGCTCCGCCACTATTTGTTTCAGTATTTGCGAGTCTTTCAAGCATTCTCCACTGCATAAATCCTACTCTGGGTCGTGTCTACTTGTGTTCTTATTTGCCTTGTACTTTTGATGGATGGGTTCCCATCCTTGATTTTTATTTAGAGGGTTTTTCCTTCATCCTACTCGGTTACAGCTATGCTCATTAAACAGTGCAAATGGAGGGTATGTAAGTCCAAAACTAGGAACTGAAGTTAATTCTCCATTAAGCCATGCTATAGGTACTGATCCTCTTAGGTAGGGTATTAGCCCAAGCCCAAATGGCAAGAAACAGCTTTAAAATAAAATTTTCATGCAGCCAATGAAAAAGCACAACATGCACCCAAAATGGCTCAGTTTTCTTGTTTTGGGTCCAAGGGGAGAAGAATTGTGATTTTTCCTACTGTTCCTAATGGGATAGTCCAACGAAAGCACCTTTGTGCTTCTATTCGGAAGTGCCCACTGGTTCAAAAAAATTATGATGGGCCAATCAAACTGGCTCCTTCCAAACCCACAAAAAAAAAAAAATTGGACACAAGCTTTGGCGAATTAACAGGGTTTTTGCAAAATATACACAAAAGTCACTATATTTTGAGGAAAAAAAGGTTAGAAATCACCATATTTAGACAATGAGTTCCTGAAGGTGCCCAGAATGAGGCAGGATTTTAAAAGAAATGGACCATCCTCTCTGACATTTGGCCAAATTTGGCTCATTCCTCTTTGTGATAATTGCCAGTCCACCTAGTTGACAAAGTTGGAAAAAAGAACCCTGCTTTGGACCTACCCCTCAACTAATTAGTAAAAATATAGCACACACTCAAATGTTCCCGTCAACAGTCAGGCATCCATAGCTATCGGCAAGGGTCATGAACCACTGGACAACCCATATGTGTAGGGTAAGGAGCAAGGACAGGGCAAGGGCCATGAACCACTGGAAAACCCTATGTGTAGGGTAAGGACCAAGGACAGACCAAGGGCCATTTTGAGAATTAGGGCTTGGCGGGAGGCAGGAGCCAAAATATTGGAAGTGAATTCCCAGACCCCCCCATTCCTCCTTCCTCCTTCCTTCATATAAAGATCTGGTAGAATACTAAACAGTTGTGATTCTATTTTGCAGTGGAAATTTCATTAAGGGTAAGGTGCCCTCCACATATACTAAAAAAATCTACCAGTTTTTCAAGAGCAGGGTAAATATACCTTTTCTTTTCTAAGAGGGATATTCGTAGAGATAAGGTACCCTCCAAATACATGAAGAACTTTTTTGGAGTGTGTGCATTACACACACTCCATGATCCATCTTGCACAAGCTCTTATTTTTGGTAAAGCCCACAGTTGAAGGCTTTTATTGAGCATAGAGACATGCTTTGACTTTTCTTTTTCTCATCGTCTCACCAAAAGGTACCCATTGGGCATCACAAGAAAAATTAAATAAGTGGAGGGTGTTTCAAAAAATGGAACAATTACATGAGCAAAAGTTTTCTATTTTTGAAATGCCCCCAAATAGCGCAGGAACAATTGCACTAGATAACATGGCCTCTGAGTACACTCCAAAACAAAAATCAGATCAGGTCAGTTGGAAGGTATTGCTGACCAAGTGAGGGTCAACAATACCAATGTAGGAATTTGACATGGGCTCTTACCCTTCAAAATGAGAAGCAAGTTTTGACATTGCCTTTCACAATGAGAAGCAACTTTGGCTAATTACCTTTTATTTGGTAGGAAACTTCAAAAAGTGCCTTTCATATGACAGGTCACATTTAAAAATGAAAATTATACAAATGAACTTATGTCATCCATGAATGAAGTGCATATATCATAATTTGCAAGCAAAAACAACAAAAATTGAATTCAAACATGATTTTTTAAAAATAATTCAATGATAATTAGCTCAAAAGGAAAATCACGTCTTGGTACAAACAAGCTTGGATCCATTGTTGTTGCATTCGTCCAATGCAAACACACCATCATGAAAGAAAAGTCATGAATTAGTTTTGTAGGTGAAGAAACATTGACAATGCAAGTGGTTGTAATGGACCACAAAATGTGCAAAATAAAAAATGTTTCCATTGAGTTTGGACAATGTAAATACATATGTGTGAGCTAAAATTGCAACGAACAACTTTACAATCATTACTAAAAAAATCACAAGGTTCATTTTTAATCCAACAATAGACAGATCTTATCTTTGTTGGTTTGCCAAATGTTAAACATTGTCCTCCAATCCATATTGTCAATTTCAATCCCAGGAAATGACATGCACATGTGCATTCAATGTGTCCAATCTCAATCGTGATCAAAAAAATGACTCTTTGTAAAATTTTAATTTTTTTTGTTTTGCTTTTGGGCAAATTTTCACCAATAAAACAAATATTACACTGAATCTTGCCCTTTGGGTAAAGGCCTAAGTGGGTTAGATTGAACATCCAACCTAGCTCGGGAATGCAATTTCCAGTTGGGACTCAAGATTTAAAATTTTGCCCACCTATGGTTCATATATTGTAGGCTTCTAGAGAAATGAATGTTTTCATTGCAATTTTATGTGACATGCATATTTTATTCTTGCCTTTCATATGATAAACACATTTTCATGTGACAAGTGTATTTTCATTTTTGCCTTTTGATTGGAAGGCATTTTTTTTCTTTTTTAAAAAATCTTTTTTTGCCTTTCATTTGTGACAGGAAATATTTTTAAACTGCCTTTCATTTTACGAACAATTGTTTTTCCAACCTTTTCTTGCACATCAAAATAAATTGTACAAATAATGACAGATGTAAATTCTTACCTGGAGCAAGACCTTCTTCAAACCGACCACTTCTACAAGTTGTGGTTTTCATACTCAATTCTCTACTTCTCCCTCACTCGACTTCTCCATGTGGGCCTGAAGGAAAATGGAAGAAGCTATGGTCGACTTCAGATACTGAAAGTTGCCAAATCCATTCTACTTTATGACCTTTATTCCAAAGAATCCAATAATATCAAGAACCAACTAGTCAATGCCTTGTAGCTTCTATCTGCAATCTGCTAAATGCCCCTCATCAAGCTGTGGGACGGCCTTTCTGGGCCTGCCAGTGCAGCCCTACCAAGAACCGTGTGATTCTGTCCTCGCATGGGTTTGATTTGTTTTTGACTGTGGAAGTTATTCAAATACAAAAGAGAGCACACTTTTCTCAGCGCCCAAACCTATGCCAGTGACTAATACCTTGAAAAAAACATGTAGAGTCGTGCTGCGTGGTTTTATGCAGAACCATGCAAGGACGAAAAACATGGGAAAGAAGACAAGCGAAAAAAGCGCAAGACAGAAGCTCATTGGGGACAGGTAGATAGCGTCTCGCCGTGTATTTTGTATCCTTTTCTCACTTAGTGCAAGCATATGGACCTGCGTCTAAAATATCCAACGGGAGATGTTGCTGACGGCCAACGACGAAGGATGTAAGAAGTCTAGAGAGACTGCGGGAACTTGAAGGCCATCTCCGCCATGTGACAGTTACTCTCACTTTACACTAGACGACTCCATGCCTAATGCTTGAGTGTTGTGTAGGGTGGGTGCATTTCCATGAAATGCCACCCACCCACCCACCACCCCTTATTCAAACTTAATATGACAAAAATAAAGGGAGTGGATTTCTGAGTCTTTTCAGTCACCATAGCTATGAACCAACTGGCAACTCATTGTTGGAAAGTTTTATATATCCACAGAAGAAAGAGTTGACTCAAGGGTGATGACTCTTTGGTATAGTCTGTGCCTGGAGACCCTGAAGCCCTCAAAAAGAGGTTTCTGGGGTCCACAGTGAACCAGCACCCACCAGCACACCATCCACTGGATGCCCATTATTGCTCACTTGTGGATGAACCTCAACTGAGTTAATCTTTGGTTTGCCCTTGGTGACCAATTCTGTAGGAAATAGGTCTCATACATAGGTAGGTAGGTAAAAAAAATAGGTAACTCCTAAGTAAGTAGATGGTTTATACATATGTAAAGGCTTTTTCTACTACCTACCTACTATGTAGAGAACAAAAGCAAGTGACCTAACCACCATGGTTAGCTAAGGAACTGAAACCCAACAGAAAACTGTTTCCTGATCACTTATCATTCATCCTTCACAGTGCACTGGTGGGTGCTGGTTCACTATGGCTGTTTCTAGGTTCAAACCCACTGCTGTTCCGGTGGAAAGCCCTGCTGGGCATCTGCTACTGAGCTTCACTTTGGGGGTGCTACTGCAACGGCTTCTGATTTAAAAAACAAAAACTAATGTGCCAAATAAAGGTTTACACAAAGGCTTCAAAAAATCTCCAATTAGTCAAAGGGTGAATGTAACAAACTTATTAGTCCAGCTAAGGGGTAAATATTTCATCATTTGCCTTACATTTACCTGGATGTAAATGGGTAAAGGGTACATACATAAAAATATGTATAATTTATGTGTCTGAGTATGGAACATTGGCAGGTCCTTGATAAAGAGCAAACTTGTCTATATATATATAAACAAGGATGGAAATCCATCCACAAAAAGTACAAGGCATGTCAATGCAAATGTAAACACACGAAAGGAAAACCAAAACCATCAAAAAAGTAGTAATGAAGTGGAAGATGTAATGCTAAAAGGCCATCCTATGCCACAAATTAGTTAGTGATGGAAATGCACTAGTTGGTATGTGTGGATGAGATGAAGAATTGCGACTAAGCATGATAGCCTGCTAAAGAATCGTGATGGCTTGCACACGCTTTAAAGCTATCAACACTAGTTGCCTATAATGAGATAGAAACATCGAAGGTACCAAGGAGGTCTACTAATGGCAAACTATACATGCATGTACACAAGAAGTCAGGAAGGTGAGGATGGAGACAACCTAGGTCTCTATGGCAAGGGGAATGAAATCATCTCCTAGCGTTCGCTCTGTGTAAGATCATGCTTTGTCTTGAGCAACAACTATCCCTACATGTGATGTTGTTGTCGAATCACATTGCACCAAATCTATACAAGTTGGATCAATAATGACAACGTCCGCCAAGGCACGAAAATTATCTCTAGTGATGACAATATCCATTCGTCTACGTGTGTGGTGGGAGAAAAGGTGAGAAACCTCTCTCTTTATGTGAGCTCCACTCTTTGATGCAATAGCTACAATGGTATCTCAAAGCGTATCATGAACTACATTACATTCACTCCCGCAGGGGCAACGTAACAAATGGATACCCAAATCATTGATGGTATGACCACACTGGCATCGTGAAAGA
>Ga0209611_10000502_pt1 | contig 58743 bp, 36 predicted proteins | sample S1TSphgellanicum_3_FD_187693 | JGI IMG/M metagenome (GOLD analysis project Ga0209611, IMG submission 187693) | Host-associated microbial communities from peat moss isolated from Minnesota, USA - S1T2_Fc - Sphagnum magellanicum MG (SPAdes) (version 2) | ecosystem: Host-associated > Plants > Peat...
GGGGAGGGACATCTTTGGCATTTATGGGACCATGGATTTATGGGTAATGGGAAGGAGGTTTTTGATGTGTGGGTGCTAGGGCATTTTGGTGTTATGCCATGTTCTCCATAACAATCATAGGTTTTGCCTTCAACTTCGGGTGTTGGGGAAGTTTCATCATCTCAGCCCAAGGTATAGGAGACTATAGAGTAATGGGAGCCAGATATTGGTCCTATGGTTACAAGAGATGAGATGCTAGAAATACAATGGCTATTACAAGATATTGTTGGTTGTTTTACCTTTAGTTTGAAGGAATTGGGACACTTGAGAGGACAAGAAGTTTGAATTGTATTGGAGGATGATAATCCTATTTTCAAACAACCTTATAGGTTGAGTGAGATGGAGAGGGCCTTGGTTCAAGCTCGGACAACAGAATTGCTAAATGCAAGCTTGGTGGAATTGTTAAAAGGTGATTATGCTTTAGCCATAGCGATGCAATTGGATTGAGCGACACATGTGTGGGGATTATCGCCCAATCAATAATCGCATGCATTTGGACAAGTATGCCATGCCCTTCCTAAAGGAGATATTTGATGCCCTTGGTCATGCCAAGGTTTTCAGTACCTTGAATTTGAAATATGGTTACCATTAGTTGTTATTGAGGGAGGGTGACAAGGTCAAGATGACATTTTGGGGAATTGATCTTCATGGGAAGGATTATTTGTACTAATGGTAATTTTTGCAGTTGGGTTTGAAAAATTCCCCTGCAAAATTTTAGAGGGTGATGGATCAAGTGTTGGCAAGACTTAGTTTTACCAAGTGCTACATTAATGACATTATTGTTTTCAACCCAACATTAAAGGATCATGGGCATCATCTACAAGAGGTATTCTGTCGCAACCCCACTTTGAGGGAAGTGTGAGGTCGCCATTCACACTCCCGAAAATGGGACTTGGGAGTCCTTCTGAGATTCCCAAAAATTTAGAACACGATTTTAGGGGTCAAAACACCTCGCATTGAGGTGTTTTTTATACCGTTGGAAAGGTCTTGAAGTGTAAATGTCCAAAATGGCCTCGCATGAGCCATTTGGACATCTGAAACACAAGTTATGGTCAAAAGAAGGGCCGGGAGTCAAACTGGCAATTTGACTCCCGACCACTAAAAGTCGAAAATCGACTCGATCCTGGTGTGTTTAGGTGAAGTGCGACACATCGTTGGAAAGCTCTCGAGGAGAGCTACAACTTTGCTTTAAACCTCGTCCCAATTCGAGGCCGGAACGAGAAGTTATGAACGCCCAAAGTCCCAAGAGTCTAAACCGGGACAGTTTCGGGATTCCACTTTGGGAGTCCCGGGAAAAAATGCCATTCGGATGCAAGTGCGGCGGTGAGACACAGAGAATACTATATGGGGGAAGGTGGTGGCTTCCCTTGAGTCCGGGCCGTGGTGAGTCAAGTGAGTCCGAGGTTGCCCGTGGCTTGTCCCAACACCAAGAGTGTTCCGAATGAGTAGTAACCAACTTGTTGGTTGGTTTTGGATGCAGGACCGAATAACTAAGTAGTTTGTTCCTCTTCCTAGTTTAATCCCGGAGCTTTCAGCACACCCCTCTTACCCCCCTTTAGTGCCGAAAGCTGGGAGCGTGCCCCAAGTCCCTTCCCAATTCCGCAACTTGAGCAAGTTAGTCCCAACTTGGGACTAACCAAAGACTTGGGAGTGCGTCATATTCGAAAGACTTAAGGTTCATAACCTTAAGCTTCATCTAAGCAAATGTTGGTTTTTCCAAACATAGGTGGAATACATGGGTCACATGATTTATCCAAATGGATTGGGGGTACATATGGCCAAGGTTGAGGCCATTTCATAAGTACCCCAAGCGACAAATGTCAATGGGTTATGAGCATTATTACCGGAGATTTGTTAAAATATTTAACAACATTGTTAAACCTTTAACTAAGTTGACACAACTCGATGAAAAATATGTTTGGGGTGAGGAGTAGGAGCAAACATTCAAGAGTTGAAGATTTGACTTTCCTTAACCCCCATCTTGAGGTGACCCATTCAAGGATGTCCTTTTCAATTACATACTGATTGAAATACCTTAGGGTTGGGAGCCATGCTTACCCAGCTGGATGATTATGGTCAGGAGTTTGTGGTGGTGTATGCTAGTTGGTCCAACAATAAGATAAAGGCAAAATACAACTCATATGAAAGGGGGGTCCCTTGTTGTTGTTTGGGCGATTTCTTCTTTCCAATGTTATTTGTATGATAGCCCATTTACTTTGGTTACCGATCATTAGCCTTTGAAGTTTTTGAAAATCAAATTGACTCACAAGCAAGTTGGCCAAATGGGTACTTATCCTATAGGAATACAATTTCGATATTGTTCATAAGGCTGGTAGGGTTAATTGGGATGCTGATGGGTTGAGTCAGAACCCAAGTTTTAGAGAAGAAAATACCATAGGTGCTAGGTGCCATGGAGAGGTGGATTTGGAGGCTATGCTAAGATGGCATGCTTTTACATACATGTGTATTTTGTTGGGGTGTTTTAGGATGTACCCCAAGGCAACGCGGGTGGTGGGAATTCCTAAAATGATGATGATGAGCCAAAAGGCAATAGATCCATCTACATTTACTTGTCATAACATATCTACAGGCTAGTGAAATTTTGGTGGGATTAACACCCAAGAAGTGGGATTGGGTTATCCACAAAGCAAAACAATTTTGATGGGGAGATAATTCCTTATTACAAGTGTGGAATAAATGGGCAAGTACGGGTAGTACCACACCCAAAGCAGCATGAAGGCCTCGTACGGCATGTTCATGAGGAGTTGGGCCATTTTGGGGTTCGATGGACCAATAATTTGCTCCAAGCATAATATTGGTTGCGTGGGATGCAACTACAAGTTTAGTAGTTTGTTTTTCGTTTAATAGTTTAGTAATGGTGTGTGATTGAATACGAGCATCATTCAACACACCAACACCCTAACTGTAGCCCTTATTAATTATGGGGTTGGGTTATTGATGGAGTTTGGATTTTGCTAGCCCATTGAATTTGACACCTTAACATAACCATTATGTTTTGGTTATGATTGAGCACTTTTCCAAGTGGTTGGAGTTGGTGCCCTTGCCAAATTGCAATAGTGAAGGAGCCGCATGTGCATTCCTAAACATAATGTTCAACAAGTTTCATGCTCCAACTAAGGTTTTGACTGACCAAAGTACAAAATTTTGAGGGGATTTCTAGGATTTGTGTGAAAAGGCATTAATAGATCATTAGACTACTTCATGAAATCATCCTAAGGTAGACAGGTTGGCCAAACAAATGGTGCAGATGGTGAAACGTGGATTATAAAAATATGGCCTTCAAAAAGACCACATTCGAGATTGGGACTTATAGTTACCATGGTTGGCCATGGGATATAGGTTTAGTTAATAGGCTTCATTAGCATCTTTTTCACCATATTTTCTGTTATTCGATCAGGATCTTGAACTACTAACCTCCACTCAACACGATGTTATGATTATAGTTAGTTTGATGATCCTATAGTGTGGGTTTACGCATGTGAAGAATGGGCTGATTTGTTCAGGTGGGTGATGCCTATGGCTATGGAAAATTTGACAATTGCTCAACACCGAGATATTCTTCAGTATGCCACAATTCAAGGAGGAAGTTATCGACTTCAAGTTCGTAAGTTTGAACTAGGGCATCATGTTTACTTGCAGCAAATATCACCCACCACATTGGATGTGATTGCAGGTCATGTGATTTTGCGTGTTTGGAAGGTCCTACTTTCTAGAATATTGTTGTTGGAAGGATGAGATGGTTAGACATGGAAGGGCCATGTGCATAATTGTGCGCCATATCATCTTCCCAATGTGGATGAACAAATTGACCCATCCTTGGCCGTTATACCTGTTGGTTTATGGTGTATGTTGTGTGGCCAATCCATAGGAATTGCCACTTATGTTGGTTTGTGACCGATGTTCAAGAGGATGGCACATGGCATTTTTTGACATTGCCCTTGGATCACATACCGGTTGGCAAATGGTTTTGCCTTCAATGCACCCAGTAGATGTGGTTCCCATAGTTACATAGTAGGACTAATTTAAGATTTTTCCTTAGGTTGTTTCACCTTTGGCTAAAGATTTAAAGGATTCCATATAGGTAACTAACGATGGGGCTCACATTTGCACCCAACTTAATGATCCTTTTACCTTGGAATTAAGGGATTCACCTTGGTGGATTGCTAGCAATAGTTTTATAATATTATCTAGCTTTAGGGGACCTCATCCCCAAATAAGGGGGCGATTTGGATGTGGTGTATTAATTAATGTATCTTTATGTTATGTGTTGTGAATATGGTGATAGTGATAGTTGTAGGTGCTGAACTTGGTGTGCACGACAAATGAAAGGAATGAAAATATGAAGGAATGAGCTTGAAAAATAATAAAAAACCAAAATTGATTCCCCACCACACATGGGTGTTCTTTATTTTCTTAGATTTCTTTGCTTTATACTAATCTCTTTCATATATTTTAGTTAATGACAAACTACCTTATTTTCTAAAAACTAACTAATGTAAAAATTTCATCCCATAGTGAATAAGGCATGATAAAACATGAACCTACCACTAATAACTAATAATTATTAGGAGGCTTTTTAAGCTAGATAGATTATGAGATTTACCTACTAACATATTTTTTTGATTAAAATTCTATTCTAGAACTAACTTCTAATTATTCTACCTTGAAGACAATTCATTGATTGTATCATAATCTAGTAACATTTCCATTCCAAAATTATTTTTTGATTATTTTGCCATGTGACAATGATGATAACAAAGTCAATTAACAATGTTTGCATTTGGATCAAATCTTTAAAAATGTTCACATGATGATTTTTTTTTGGGGGGGAATATATAAAACATTATGTCACCTTTCTATCTATTCAAAACAATTTGCACTAATGCCCTATAAAGTTTTCAAGCGAAAACTTTAATGATCAAGTGACATAATGCTTAATTTCTTAGCTTATGTGTGATATTTGCCTTATCCCAAATAAATATTGTGGAATAGCCTATTAGAGAGTTAAGGTGCTATGTGTTTATGGTCTTGAATTGTGGTTGTAAGTCTCCCCCAATTGATAACTACATGAGATACAAGTTATGTAAACCTTGCTAAAATTACATCTTTCTTCCATTTTGCAACCAACCCATGAGTATTCTCAAAAAAGAAAAGAAAAAAAAGCATTGTAATAAATACCACTTTTGTTCCACCATAAAGAACCTATGCACACACACACACTCACATAATGTTTGTGGACAAAGTAAGTGACAACAGATAAAAAACTATAAAGTCTTGATCCCATAAATTTGTGAATTTAGGAGTTTACTTCTTTGACTTACCATTTTATTCAAGTTATAGCAAGTCCTTGGAAAGGATTTTAAGCGCAACTAATCTTTAAGATTGTTGTCACATTTTCTTGGTGAATTTCGGAGTGTCATGACTCATGAGAGTGCACTACCTAATCTTCTGACTGCATACATCATATCCTAGACGTGTTGATTGACAATGACATTTTAGGAGAGCCAACATGAAGACCTTTTCTTTTTTCAGCTAAGTTAATGCCTGAAAGGAAGTAGTCTCAATATTTGTTGAAACTTGAGACATGGTCCCAGGAAATTATTTCCTACTCTTTCTTCAATTGCTTTTGTTTTTCCTGAAATACTTAATGTTTAGTATGGGCCTCTCTGTCCCTATTCTTCTCCCCTCTTTTCAGATGTCAGTACAATATTGTGGATGGACACCAGCTGGGTATGCCCAACACTCTCCGGGCTTGACAGCATTTTGATTATTAGTTTTCACCCTTGAACAAAATCCATGTTAAATTCACTGGATGCCCATTCTGACTAAGTTGTGGATAAACTTCAACTGAGTTAATATCTGGTTTCATCTTAGTAACTCATTCTGTAAGAAGTAGGTTCAAATGTATAGGTAGACAGGTAGGAAAGTAGGTGACTGCACAGGTAAGTAGATGGTTATACATAGGTAATGGTTGGTTTTACTACCTATGTACCAGTGGCTTGGTAGTACAAAATGTGCCTGAGCTAACCACCATGGCTAGCTAGGGAAATGAAACCCAACAGAAAACTGTTTCTGACCACTTACCATCCATGCTCCATCCTGCATGGTGCGCTGCTTGGTGCTGGTTCACTCTGAGCCTAAATAAGTCCTATACATAGCTGGAAGACAGGTTGGAAAAGAGGTGACCACGAGGTAAGTAGATCGACTATAAATAGGTAAGGGCTGAGTTTACTACCTACCTACCAGTAGTAGGTAGGAAAAAATTGCAACTGAGCTAAACACAGTGGATTGCTACGGAAATGAAAACTGACAGAAAACTGTTTCCTTACCATCCATGATCCATCCTTCAGGGTGCTCAGGTGGAAGCTGGTTTAGCCCAGATAGGTCCTATACATAGGTAGGCAGGTAGGAAAATAGAGGACTACCAGGTAAGCAGATGGACTATAGACTAGACATATGTAAGGGATGGTTTACTACCGACCTAGTAGGTAGGTGAAAAACAGCAACTGAGCTAACCACCATGGTTAGCTAGGAAAAGGGGAGCCAAAAGAAAACTGTTTCTTGACACTTATCATCCATCCATCACGGTGCACTGGTTGGTGCTGCTGGTTCACAGCTCGACTGGCTTGAGCTGTGCTGAGCTGAGCCGAGATAGAAGCAGTGCGTTGTCCTTGTTGTTGATGAACTGCAAGCGCAGCGATCTGCGAGAAAACATGCTTTGCAGTGTTGGATTAATCGAGAACCAGCAGGCCTGCCAGGGGTCCCGTCACGCCCCCAACAGACGCACGCGCACACACACAAACACATATATATACACCAGCAGCTAGCTAGCTAGCGAGCTTGCTCGCTCTAGCCTACTCACCTGATCTCTACTTTATCTTAAAGTAAGTACGCGTTTGAAGCCAAAAAGCCACATGGCCATTGCATAGATAGTGACGAAGCTGCTGCTTCCCTGACTCCTGGTTTTTTTTTTTTCCTTGGAAAAGCAAGCACCGATTGTTGTAAGAGATAATGCTTAGCCAGACCATCCAAAAAGGTGACGGACTCATATGTGTATAATATTTACAGGAACTTGCAGAAGGGGGGAGGGGGGACTGACTGCAGTACAGCAGCAGCAGCAGCATGAGTAGGTATATTGGGTACACAGCTCCCAAAGAGATCCCCCAGTGCTGTTGTCGAATCCCGGGTTTCTTCTCCCTGTCAGTGTTTTTTTATAGGAATTTTTGTTTGTAGCCACAGTGGCGATCATCCGTTGGAAGATGTAAAAAAAGTGCGCGATCATCCCTAGGAAGATTTAGCCAAATCTGGCTATAAACCGAAAATAAAGTCGAAATCTTTAATCATCCTACTGGTTAAAAAATGAAAACCAAGTATATGAATCTGGCGATTTTTAGTTTTATTTATTTATCACTTTTGGCCAAAATGAAAACCTCCAAAACCACTTCTTTATGTTTTATTTCTGATTTTTTGATTTCGCCAGTAAGAAAAAAAAGCCGCTGTGAATCGTCCCTGTGGACCCGAGCTGTCTGACAGCAGTTTCCTCCGCCTGCCGCTTGCGTGATCAAACCGGATCTTAACCGATGGTTTTGCTCAAGGCGATCCTGCATTAACGGTAATGGACAAACTAGTACCCTGCCACAACTACAGTGTTGTAAGTAGATGAGTCCAAAGCTTGATCAAATCCAGTTCTGTCAATGGGTGATCAGATAAGATTCAATTCAACATCAACTGGTACGCGGCAACCTACTCAACTAGGCACATTAATGGTAGCTTCTCAGCATTGCAGTCGGTCTCCGTCTACGAGGGATTCTAGAAGTGAAATTAAATATAATTTAATAAAATGCATTCAAGCCAGAAGCAGAAAGAAATTCTCGACAGCCAGAATATATATCTATCTCATGGCTGCAGCAGGCTTGGCGATACTTGTGGGAATGTGCCCTCCATTCCTGGCATCTGCCTCTGGTTAACATCATGCTGTTTCAAACACTACTGATCACTCATCGCTGAAACTGACCCTCACTGATCCTCCGCATCATTGTAGCAGCCTGCCTTGACCACCACCTTAAGTACGTTCGCACCAGTGTTGGCCAGTTCTCGACTTTTAGGAGGAACCTCCGGTTCTGGTTCTTTAAGAAAAGTTAGAACACTTGCGGGTCCAGTTCTGGAAATCAGACCATGGTTCCGATCAGGTTTTGGGTAACCTGGTCCAAACCAACAGTTAACTTTTGGTTCACCTTCAGTTAGTGCATTGCTCCAGGCTCCCCTGCCCCCTGCCCCCCCAAGGTTAATTGTTCTCCACCAAAATCAGACCTGGTTTTGGTTTGGTTTCAACTAGTTGAAACTGGAATCAAGTGTTCTAACTTGCGCAACCGAATAATCGGCCAACACTAATTTTTCACCTAGGGTGGAATGAAGGTTTTGCTGGCCTACAACCTTCCCACTAATAGTTTCAGAATAGGGCCATCTTTTAGAATCAAGGGTTCTACACAGAGGGAAGGTTCCAGAGCCAGAACCTGCTGTGCAAATAGACATATGGAGTATAAGGTACTATGGATTGATCTAGCCTTTGCCCAATAGGGCAAGCTAGGTGATGCACCCAGCATAATGGGTATTGACAAGACCTACACCGACTGTTTAGGAATTAGGGACCTGACATTAGCCGTCTCAATTATGCTGGGTGCATTGCCTAGCTTGTTGTAACAAGCTATCTTGGAACCTTACCAACCTAATAAATATCAGTCTTAGAAAAGAGGAGACATTACACATACTATTTAGGAGCAGGAGAGACCTTACACTAATAGCCTTATCAATGTAAGGTCTCTTTTGCTCCTATATAGTAGGTGCAAGATCTTTCCTCTTTTCTAAGGCGGATATTCATTGGGTTGGGTAAGGCGCCAAATGAGATTTGTTAGGACGCCCTAGCTGATGCACCCAACATGATGGGCAAGGGTAAGACCTACACTGACTATTTAGCAGCAGTAGAGATTTTACACAAACTTATTGGTGTAAGGTTTCTTTGGCTCGGAAATAGTATGTGTAAGATCTCTTCTCCACTTAAGAGGGATATTTATTGATGTAAGGTGCCTTCCAAATACACTAAGAAATTTCTTAGATTGCTTTATGAAGGTTTGAAAACCTGCCTTTCTATCATAGTTGGTTCCATCTCAGCACCTTTGCACCCTGATTTCGTTCTCGTGCCTTGTTAAACACCTAAGTTACCTACACATGGCAAACCACACATCGGTGAGCCTCGACATTTAGACTTAGTCTCGTAATCTAGGGCTAACCTTGACCTCTAGATGGGTGGGACTTCCCAAGTGGTCCAAGGCCTTGTTGCTTGGCATTACCATTTTTTGTCTTCCAACATATATGGTAGACTTATCTACTTCAAGGACTTAACACGTCGAGGACATCTCCTTAGGCTCTTTTCCTCAAACCCTTACTTCGTTGGCATTTATGTGGTTCATGAATGTTGTCAAACTATGAGTTGAACCCAACCCAACACTTAGATTCACAACCCAAGCCACCGTAGGGGTCGCCCCATGGTGGTCCAAACTTGGGTCCTAACTAAACGAATCCTCTCACTTGAAGGTCCATCTAGAAAGGCATGTCACTTTCCCCCATTTTAGAGATGTTAACATCTTCATTAACGTTATTCCGAGGTAACCACCTTTGGCACTTTTGCCAACTCCTCTCCTTTGGACCTAATGGTGGGATTAACTATTTCCCAATCAAAGGAGCCCATTTGCATTGTGTCTTTGTGTTCTCAGCATAGGAGGTATTATGGAGTGTGTCTTCCATTTTCACCCAGTGCACTCATTTTTGGTGTCTTCCACAAACCCCTCCTATTCGACTATCTGTTTTTTTCTTTCGAAGCCACTTTGAGTTTAACTTAGAAATTTTGATCACCACACCAAACAAGGGTTCCAAACACCAACAAATAGTCTTGAACTAGGTTCTTTAGTCCAAATCCCCATTACCTGAGTGAAATATGATTCACAAGTTCATGCACAAGAAGTTTTACTTTTCCACTTAAGGACGTGCCATTTTATTTGCATGCACCACCACCTTGTTCTCGTGTGATCAAACCTTGGAGTTTTTCAATCCAAGTTCAATTCCAAATCCATTTCCATTGGTTGTCCCTCCTTTGCCTTTCCTAGCTACGTCCTCCACAATAAACGTTAACCTTTCCATAGCTAACCATGTTCGTGAAAACCCTTTAACCTTCACTTAATGAAGATATTTAATTTGGTTTTTTGTGGGCTCTCTTTCCCACTTTAGAGGTTGATGTCCTCATCAACACTTAGGCCATTTGTAGGTGGGCCCTTTTTTTTCTTCCGAGTTCTTTTCATTCTAAGTTTGTGACCCCTTTCTTGTTTAAACTTATTCACCATATCCGGTAGATAGTCTAAATGAGTAGGTTTCATCCACATTGCTTCCTTATGATGACATCAAGTTATATTTCACCAAATATTCCTTGCCTCTAAGGCGTATTTGCCTTGCTCAGAGTATGTTTTCAATTTTGATTGCAAGCTTATGTTCAATGGCATCTACATTAGGTCACATTCTTTGCTTTTGATTTTATCTTTGTTCATCACGTAAAAACAATTTAAATTTCAAGTTGTGAAAGGTCATATATGCCACAAAATTAGTTAGCAATTTTAGGTGTACACATTGAAATGTGGCTTATGTAAAATTTCATGACACCTTGCATACTTGGCAATGAAAGATGGGGTTAATCCTTTGGGCATATTCAACCACATGTGTTGCCCAACTTTCAACTCCACATGCCTTCATATTTTAGTGGCATGTTTTTCATAACATTTTTGAGCCTACTCCAAAAGCTTTTTGGCTCGAACATATTTCTCTTCACACCCTTTGACCATCTTCATAGCTTCTTAACTTTTTTTCCCAATGCTAATTCAAATGGGGACATCTTTGTTTAAAAATGTGCTATAAAGTTATAACAAAATTTCATTAAGCCTAGATGTTTGAACCAATCTTTTTGATTGGCATTCACACAATTTCTAAGGTATTGATTTAACACCCCATTGAGCCTTTATATTTGGCCATTAATTTGTGGGTGGAATGTCGTGCTAAATGATAGTTTCATCCCCACCTTTCGAAACAAATGTTTTTAAAAGCTTGTTGTAAACATGGCATCTCTATTGCTTATGATAAATTGTGGCATCCCATGATGTTTGACCCACATGTGAAAAAACAATTTTGTTGAATAAAAAACCATCACAATTGTTTTAGTTGGGGCCATTTTCGCCAACTTGGAGAATCAATCAACTACCATGAGAATGGTGTCCATTCCTTTCCATTCAAGTAGTTGGGTCATGAAGTCCATGGAAACATTTTCCCATGGCAGGTGAAAGCACACTAAGGTGGAGTACATAATCCTATCACAACTTGTTGGATTATCAATCATGGGCCATGGAACAAAATATAAATGAATAATATGTGAAAATAACTCAAAAAAATATTATTACATATGATATGATCACATTATATGAATTTCATGATAGATTTTTAATTAGCATAACATATTGGAATTTTGAAGTGCCAAAAACCAAACATCATAGTCCATATCATAAAATTATGGACTGATTATATTTACTAAAATGTTTAGTTAAATGAATTTTTATTATATAGAAAGTAATGTGATGCCATTGATACAAAGGAAGACAATTGTGAAAGATTTTGAAAATCATAAATTGAGATATACAATGAAATATGGATTGTTTTATAAATTCCTTTATTCATTTGAATTAATAATTAAAATTCTCATTTTTTTAATGTAAATTTTTGAAATAATTATCTACAATTGATCAAATTTAGAAGTTTAAAAAAAATTGCTTATTTTTGCCATATGACTTGTGCAATATAATTTATTATGCTACAATGTAAAATGGACTTTTATTTTAACACTAATATGGACTCCACATATGTCGAAAAGTATTCCACCTTAGTGTGTTTTAACCCTAGTTCATACGAGATTGATAGAGGTTTATATAATCCATATTTCTTTTTGCACATGGATTTTGTGTTTTGGCACTTTACATAGGTGTGCACAAAATGCTTTACGTTTTTTTTCATTTTGGGCCAATAAAACTTCTTCCCTACGGCCATTTTCGTGGTTTGTCCGCCATGGTGCCCCGCCATGGGCACATCATGCTCGTTTTGCATGATTTTTGTACACAACTTCCTTACTAGCACATAAATTTGAAATTGCTTCCATTTGAACAACCTTTCTTTCAAGGTGATGTCTTTCACCTTTTTCCACTCTTGCAGTTCTTTGAAATAGTGTTGAATGAATGGGTTTGTGGATTAATTCCCTACTAGCACATCAACCTCCCTTATCTTTTGTTTAAAACTTCCTTCACCTTGGAAGATGGCCCTTAATACTTGAGTTTTGGTTAAAAGATTTTCCATTTGGAATTCTTCCTTTTTGCTTAGTGCATTAGGGATAATGTTGTCTCGTCCTGGTTTGTGGATTAATTCCACATGCAGTAATGCTAAGGTATCATGCCATCTCAATTGCTTCGTTGAGGTCCTTGGTTGGGTTTCAAAATATTTCAAGGTTACGTTGTTTGTAAAAACCTTGGTCTTATGCATCTCTAAATAATGTTGCCATGTTTTTAGGCAACACACGACGACATAAAATTCCTCGTGAGTTGGCCATTATAGTTGTGTTCTATATAATTTTTGCTTTCAAAAATAATTTGGTGCCCATCTTGCATGAGGACCCCATTGATAGTGAAATCATTTACATCAATTTGGATTTTGAATGATTGGGTGAAATTTAAGAATTTCCATACAAGGGTAGATGAAAGTTTCTTTTCAAGTCCTTAAATGCCATTTGTTGCTCTTCTTTCCATTTAAAAGGAAACTCCTTCTTTAGGAGATTTGAAAGCAACTTTTCTATCTATGAAAATCCTTTTATGAACTTCTGATAAAAGTTGGCTAGGTCTAAGAAGGATCATATTCCTTTGATTGTGATTGGTATTTTCCAGTATTTTATGGCTTGCAACTTCTTAAGGTTGGGTTTCACCCCTTCCTTTGACAGAATGTGCTTTAAAAAGTCCATCTCTTCTTGGGCAAACTCATTTTTCGCCTTATTGACAAAAAGTTTGTCATGAAGCTTATTAAAAACATATTGTAAATGTTCCACATGTTCCTTTATTATTTTGGAATAGACCAAGATATCATCAATGTAAATGATCACAAATTCATCCAACTTTTCATGGAAGATAGAGTTCATGAAGGTGGTGAACATCAATGGAATATTAAATAGCCCAAATGGCATCACTAAAAACTCATATGAACCATACCTAGTCCTCATTACCATCTTTTCCACATCCTCATTCACAATGTGAATTTGATAGTACCCCGATTTGAAATCAATTTAGTTAAAGTACTTTGCCCCATTGAATCAATCCAATAGATCATTAATGTGGGGCAGAAGATAGTTATTTTTTATGGTTATTTTATTCAAAGCATGGTAGTTAATATACATCCTCAACTTACCGTCTTTTTTATTAGCAAACAAGACTAGTGCCCCATAAGGCAACTTGCTTTGCAAAATATACCCCCAATTGATGAGGTCGTTTAATTGTCTTTTAAGCTTTTCCAATTCCCTCTGGGTAGATGCAAGTTATGGTATCTCACTTTTGCATCCTTATGGACTTTTTGCAAAGTGTACTTTATTCAAATGCCACAAACACATTGTAAAATCATCAATTTGACAAAAAAATTTATGGATTAAGATTTCCAACTTGAATAAAAATATTTATTGAAGGGTGAAATTCAATAAACATACACCAATCATATAGTAATGAACTTTTAAAGTGGATATATGTACTGCAATTTGGGTTCTGCATTAATATTCAAATGCATTTTTTGTTTTATTTCATCTCAATATTTTTTATAAGGATTTAATATATGATACATGATGGGGAAAAAAAATGGATTGAAAAAAATTACAACAAAAACTTTAACCAACAAATAACTATGGACTTTTGATTGATTAAATTTGGGCCTTATTTTCAAAAGTCCCAATATTGGTCATTTTTTGTTGGATTGATATTTTTTTCCACCTAACATGTATTAATAAAGAGTTTTCTAAATGGGGGTACATTCATAATTATAGGAGCCATAGGTACTATAACCAGTGCTTTGTTTTTCATGTTTTTATGTCAAAAAAATATTAATATTACACTTTTCTTTTATATATTTGGATGATAATGTTCTTAATATATTGTGGAAACATGTGTAATAATTTGAATGAATATAATGAAATTTGAATTATCAAAAACATTGATTAATAATTATAACCAATGTTTTATAATGTTTTTATTCCTTGACAAAACTCATAAATGACTCTTAAAGGACTTGAAAATGACATAATTTTGAAAAGACTTTTAAAAATATATTCACATGAAAATATAATGTAACATATTTTTTGAGTCAAAAGGACTTTCTTATGATTTTTTGCAACTTACAAACAAAATATTCCTAATATGTACCCATAATCTTTTAGAATAAATAGTCATCAAAGTCCTTATTAAAGGTGCACCCCTGACTCCTTATTTTGTGAATGTACCCATGGGCAACCTTTCATATGGACTTTATTAATTGATTAGTCACCACATAAGGCCCCACTCAACATTGGTTTTTAACCTTTTTTTTCCATTCTAGTGTTAATTTTTCCATTTATATGGACTTTTGGGACAAGGACTCTTGTTGCTTTTGAGCCATCATTGTTTGCATCTACCCCTTTAGTTTAACCTATAAGGTGCTTTAGATAATGGAGCCATTCCAAACACCACTTCTATTTTATGGTCAACCTCTTTATAGGGTGGAAGGGCATCAAGGAATTCATCTTTTAAAACTTCCAAAATTTTATTAAATGAATCCAAAATTCAAGTAAGAAGTTGCCTTGCCCCTTGTGGCTTAAATTCCCTTTGGGAAACTTTCAAAAACATCAAAACCAGAAAATTAAACAATTTTAACTCATTAGCCAAAGCAACCAAGTTAACTTTAATTTTTGCCAACACAGAATTATAATATGCATTTAAGTTCATTAATTTAAAACCAACTTTGGCATGAACTTTCAACTTGCCTTTGATGTAGAAGATGTCTATTTTGTAAGCATCCCAAAAGGTGTTTCTTATAATTACATCAAAATTATTTAAGTCACATAAAATGAAGTTTTAAAAACATTGAATTCATCTTCAAAACAACCTAATTCTTAATGTCACATTAAGCGGGGATTTAGTTATGCCTTGTGCTAATTGCACTGTGATGGGGTCTACCATTAATTCAATCTTGATTCTAATCTTCCATTGCTTCAGAATCATGGATGAATTAGTTGATATTAAATCCAAGAAACAACTCACAATTTTGTTATTTACCTTATAGTTTAATTTTAACAAAGTGGAGGCTTTGCTTTCATGAGCCCCCATTTTGGCCACGAAGCCCCTTTAGATAATCAACTTACCTTGGGAAATGTAATCACTTATACCCAAGGTGGCTTAAGGCAATCTTTCGCTAGATGTCCATTGTTGTCACGATTAAAACATTTCATGTTAGGTAGGTCTTCTTTCACCTTTTTTATTGCTGGCTCCTTGCCCACTAACTTTTCCTTGTCACCTTGAAGCCCTAACTTCCCTTGCCCCCACTTCATTTGTTGCAGCCTCTGCTTCCATTGTTGAAGTTAGTTTGATTCTTATGGGTGACCCCATTTTTGGTTTCACCCTTGGGGCACATGAGGGCCTTCGTCCTCCATGCATTCCACCATTTTCATCAAACCTTGGCAAATGTCCAAAATATTTGTCCTTTAATAGATGATCTTTCGCACCCAAGGTTTTAGACCATGCAAGAAGATCAATTTCTTCACATATTCCTCCTTTAGGGGGACCACAATCAACCTCCGATTGAAGTTTTGCATGTAGGTGGCCAAAGAGCCTCCTCCGTACCCTTGGGCAAACCTTAGAAGCTCCATCCTATCCTTGAGCACTAAGTGGTGCGATGTGAACTTTTCGTTCAACCCTAGGTGAGGGTTTTAAGGAAGTCGGGTTTTTTTTTGTGTATAAGACATTCATTAATCCCAAACATGTTTTGTGAGGAGAGTCTGTGTGAAATGAATCTATTCCTTGTTTGATTCGAGGCACTAAATTTCCATGTACACCTCCATTTAGTGTACAGTTGCACCTTTTTTTTGTCTTAGTCTCCTTCCAAGCAAAGGAATTTGGCAATCTTGCCTTGATGGCAACTTTGGTAAAGCCCCCACTTGGAGCACCACCAATGATTCCCCATCCTTCCATAATTTGGCCCGTGAGCTTTGAAATCTTATTATTCCATGATGTAGTTTCTTTGTGTTGCACCACAAGGGTTTAGAAGGTGTTGAGGAATGCCAAAAGTGTTTTGGACATCTTGTTCATAGCCATTTGGTTCACCTCCCCCTCTTGTGTTTAAAGAGCTTTGTCTTTTTTTGGATGTTCCAAGATTTACTTGCCCCTTATTCCCCTTCCTTGGTTGTTTAAGGACTTACAAGGAATCACCATTGCCCAATTCGGATGATGAGTAGAAATCCACATGTTCCAACAACTCATCCTTAGGTTCAAAAACTTTTTCCTTCCCATTGCTCTTCTTTGGAATCATTGGAGTTTTTAATGGCGAGCCCACATGTGCTTCAATTTTTCCCTTGTTGCATGCGATAAGGGAAGGAGTCCTTTCTTGGGCCATAACTTTGCTTAGCCCAACCTCGTCTTTCCTTTTTGTATTTTTTTCCTTACTTTTGTGGGGAGGCAATTTGGTGGCCTCCTTCGCCATTTCCTTGAGTCTTTGAACCTTTTCCTCACACAACTCCTTTCCAATCGTGGTTTGCCCTATGGCAATCAACCCTTTGGATGGCTACCTTTTTCTCTTTCTCCTTTTTGGTCTTGTATTTCTTTTTGGTTTTGGGCTCCACCACAACCATTGTGTTGGGTATTGATTTGTTTGAGACCATTTGCTATAGAAGCATTTGCCTTCCCCCAAAATGACTCGGAGGCTTTTCCAAACTGACTTTAAGAGCTTGCTCTAATACCACCTATCGCATTCGGTTTCACCTCGATGCCTTTGCACCCTGATTCCATTCTATTCTTGCACCTTGTTAAACATGTATGCTACTTGCACATGGCAAACCACACATTGATGAGCTTCGGCATTTAGACTTAATTTCGTAACCTAGGGCTAACCCTAACCTTTAGGTGGGTGGGACTAAAACCTGTAATGGATTTCCCAAATGGTCCAAGGCCTTGTCATTTGAAATTACCATCTCCTATCTTCCGGCCTAACCGCAAATTTGTCTAGTTCAAGAACTTAATGCGTTGAAGACATCTCTTCAAGCCCCCTTTTTAAAACCTTCACTTCGCTAGTACGTATGCAGCTCGTGAGTGTTGTCAAAATGGGAGTTGAGCCCAGCCGAACATTTAGACATGCAACCCAAGTTGCCGCAAAGGCCACCCCATGGTGGTCTGGACTTGGGCCCTGACTAGGTGAAGCCTCTTGTTTGAGGGTCCGCCTAGAAGGGCATATCACTCTCATTGTCACTGATTTGTTTTCAATTTTCTAATGTTGTGTCATGGGTTCGCATCCCAAGAGGGGTTTATCATTAAATGGTGACAGGTTTTGAGTACCTCTCTACACAAGAAAAAAAACTAGTTAAAAAAAAATGCTACCAAACTAAAATAAGAGTCCAAATGTGGTGAAAAAAATTCAACTTTTTAATTTCGAAATTTGGCCTTTTTCTCAGAAAAATGGGAATATTTTAAAAGGATATTCCTTTTAAATTTTTACTTTTCACATTTTGGTCGAAATTTCGCAAAAAAATCGCTGCTCCTCGTGTAAATATATTATTTGGGACATTTGGCCTTCAACTTTTTAACAAAATCACGCCACAAGTGTGTGTAGAAACAGACTCTAACCAAGCAAAAAGACCAATGGCTGCTAAGTGGAGACTGGTGTAGTTCGATGGCCAACAGGATAACAACAGGAACCCTTCTGATGTTTAGATTTGATTTTTGCATAGAGTTATGTTGACCATAAGATGGGGTTTCAATTCTAATGGTTAGAGCAGGTCCACAGGCAGCAGTAAAATGACCTATATACTACATTTTTCATGAAGTACAACCTTCTAATCCAGTCAAAATGAGTTTGGGTTTTGGACCTGTAACTGTCCACAAGGCCCAGTGAAAGAAAAAACCTGCTTCTGATTGTCCAAGGCATTGGCATTTAAATAGTCTCTTACCTTATACTGTCCAAATTTGCATGTTTATTAATGGGGCTGGGGAAACAGTTAACAATCTGCGTTGCATGTGATAAACACAGGAAGGGATCCAAATAGAGGGTGTGGTAGGTGGATCTGCTCTGAGAAACCAAACCCGATTCATGCAGAAGATGCACCGTCTCTAGTGTTAGATCTCTCTGTCTATGACAAAGTAGGCCTTGAGCCAGCACCTTGGCACCATGGTAAAGACCAAAAACTTCCAAAAAAGAATATGGTTTGTAAGAGCACTTCCTCCAGTGCTCAGTGTGTGACCCTGCAAATTAAAAATTGATGAAGAAAAGTCAAAACAGCAAAATGTTTTTGGTACAGCATTTTTGTACACTTTCCGGAGGCTGGTAAAAGACACTGCAAAATCTCACACCTGCCATAGAAGAGTGCAACAAATATGATCTTACTGCTGCTCCCAGTTTCTGATTGGCGAATCATGATGATTGGTCCAGGTGGTTTGCCATTAGTAGTCTCCTACCTCTATTTGCAGTCCCAGTTTTACTTTTATGGGTGGGGTTGGAAAAAAAAACACTAAACTTCGATGTGAGAAATATTTTTGCAGGGTCACACAATGAGCACCACTGGAGACTGCATCATTGTCTCTGAGGACAGATTTAACATTTACCAGGATAAAATATTGGTACAGAGAAGCCTCACTCAGAAAGGCAAGTCTACCAGGGTAGGTGCTGGTTCACCCTGGCTGCCACGTAGCTCTCATATCTCTACATTGTGATGGATTTATCAGATGTGGCTGCCTCTGTATAAGCCCACGATTGTGAATCCTACAAGATGTGTATGGTATTTGCCAGAAAGATTGAAAATCAGATGAGCTAGTACTGCTTGTAGTGATTTGCCAAAAACTTTGAAAGAAATATTCAAATCAACTAGACAGACCAATCTGGAATACCTGCAAAAGTTGGGTCTAATTATGATTCTCATTATCAAAAGTGAATGGCTTGAGAGAGACATATGCATAACTTACACAAAACAAGGTGAAAAAATCAAGAGAAATTTTAAAAGAACCAAGAAAATATCCTCTCAGATTTGGCTGTGCACAATCTTTGTGAAATCTTTGAATTGCAAGGCTAACTACATAACTTGGAGGTAGATCACAATGACGTCAGAAACCTTATTCGCCAAGCTGTAGGTATAGGACTTCAGATGAGGTAGAATACAAACTAGAGATGAGGTATTGAGGGAGGGTCCAAAGCTTGAACTTTGCAAAGTGACATGTGACAACAATAGGGTTCCAGGCCATTATATGAGTGGGAAAAAAAAACACCTTTGAAAATAATTACGGAAGTGTACATAACATATAGGAAAACATTTGGAGCAACATGCAGATTGACAAGTTCTCCAGAAAATCCAGACTAAATAATGTACTAGGTAATGGCTATTGGGTGGATCCAGCTGAGTGGTGGGTGGCTGTAAGCCAGGTCTCACCAATGGCCATTGTTTGACCTAATTGTCACTTGGGTGGGATTCAGCCCCATCAGTAAGAACTTTGTAGACAGTTTTGTAGACCCACAAAAATATATGGAGCTAACCATGTCTTCTCTCCATGTTCTATATGTCAGTTATATGCATTTGAAAGAGCAGCCAACCCCAAGAACCTCAGGGTGAAGGGCAGAATCTCACCCCATTGACAACTACGTCTCTACAGTCTATTAAGCCCTTGTTACTAGCCTATTGAAGACCTTGGTACCGTCAGAATAGGGCTTTAGAGTAATACAGCCGGAATGTCCACACCCCATCCATCCTTCATGGTGCATTGGGAGGTGCTGGTGTACTCTGGCCATAAACTAGGTAGTAGTATATTTGGCAACCATGGTTGATATGGATGGTGCCCATTGTAGCCTTTTATAGGCGGCTCTTACCAGTGTTTTTTTTTCATTTGCTCGAGGTCTCAAAGTTGGTTATACATATAGCCTCTTGGAGGCAGTGTTGGCACCTATTTTACACTTTTGAGAAGCGCAGTTGGCAATCTACAAATAGATGTAAGGAAAAATATTGTATCCAATAAATTTTTTAAGTAGCATATAGTTGTGACAAAGATAATTGTCAAGTGTGGCAAATTGGCACATGGTTCATTCACGAGTACAAAGTTTGGCAACCTTTCCAACAAACATGTATGTGATTTGGCAAGCATTTCAAACATTACATACAAAATGTGATAATTATAATTTTTTCCAATGCAAAAATTGAAGGCATGCAAAGGGATCAAACCCCGATCCTCTCAAATCTTGCCCATTGTAACCCAAGTTAGATTTGCACAAGTAACACCCATTAAAACTTTCCCTACATTTTGATGTTAGTTCAAGCAAACAATCAAAAGGGTTTTTGACATAGAAATGACAACAAGGTGCATATTAATTTGGAATAGAAATTAGAAAACATACAATAAAAAAACCAATCAAATTGAAATAAAAAAACAACAAGGCTAACGACACATACATAAGGACTTACATAACTTAAGTCTTGTAGGGTTTTGTATAGATCCAAATCACACAAAAAATAGAAAAAGGAGCTAGGAAAAAATGTAGCTACAAAGTTTGCAAATCAAAACTTGCCATCATTACTTCCTATTTACTTGCATACAAGCTACAAATTAAGCTCAAATAACTATGCAAACCAAAAGCAACTTGCAACATTAAAACTATAAAAAATATTAAATACCAACTACATACCTTTACTTCCTATCTTGTCAAGCCTTAATTGCATCTCCAAATGGAAAATTATCAATAGAATATTGATCCTAAGTAGACATCTTGATAATCAAATCAACATGATTTCTTAATTTGCTTTTCAATTTAGATTTCATGAAAGATACAATGGAAAAACATTGTTCATCCTTCACACTACCTAAAACCATGACAACAAAAATCTCCACCAATTGGACATATTCAAATAATCAATGTTTTAAGACAACATTGGAAAACAATTGGACCATAACTTAACGATAGGATTGTAGGTCAAAAACGGCTCCAAAACCTATTTATTGTTTGCCTACATATTCAATTTGAAAAGGGAAGCTCCCATGTCCACCTTTTATTCATTCAATAGGTAGTTACCTTCAAGCCTTCATCATTAAATTCTTTTTCAAAACAATATTGTGCATGTTTAACAAGGCTAGTTGGGCAAAAATGTAGTCTTTGCAATAGAGTTCAATTAGTATTGGGGATAAATAATCCTAGTACCATTCATGAGTTCATAGTTGAGAAACCTTCATGCAAATTCAATGAGGCCATAGCTACAACTGAAAATTGCACTTTCACTACTATAACAACAACATATCATTGATTATAGATGCACATGGAAAAGACCTTTTGTTGAGAGGCATTTACAATATTGGACCTAATATTGGTGACCTTGAAAATAGAAAATAACATATCAAGTATATTGGTGGATGGTCAATCCACCAAGTTGTTAACAACCCATTATTTATGCAATCCACTAGATCCATAAATTTTATGAATTGTAAACCAATGTACCTTTTCTCTTGATCATAGTACAATGTGTACAAATTTGCACAACACATATTCAAAACCCCAACAAAGTCACAAATAAAACTAACCTAGCTTTAAGCAAACTTGATAAGTTCATGGATTGTTTCCAACATGGGCATGATGCAATTAAAGCCCATGACAACCTCAACATCACACAAGAACTTTAAAATTGTTTTTACAGCTAGTCTGGCATGGAGATCATTGTTCATTTTCATACCAATGGCTTATACTCTTCAAGATCCTTCTTGATAGGAAACAACATACAAATCCACCTAGTTTTTATGTTGTGTAACAACTTGTTCCCTTTTATCTTCAATGACTCAACAAGTTTGCATTACTCGAGGTACCTTTTGGGTGAAGAAGAAAAATAAGTGTATGTGGAGATGTAGTAGCCTTTCAAGTTTTTGCACTAAAGGGTGAAGAAGAAAAATAAGTGTATGTGGAGATGTGGTAGCCTTTCAAGTTTTTGCACTAAAGGGTGAAGAAGAAAAATAAGTGTATGTGGAGATGTAGTAGCCTTTCAAGTTTTTGCACTAAAGGTTGTTTCAAAAATGCTTGCATAGGTAGGTTAGTCTCATGTGTAACACAATGGACAACTAGCATGAAAGTAGTTGTTTTCTTGTGAATTTGTGTGATTAATATAATGGACACGAATGAAGATAACAACACCATTTAACCCAAAAATATCAACTTGTTGATTTTTTTCATAGTTAAGCCACCATAAACCAATGAGGAATTGAGGATCACATGGTTACTTGTTCATAACTGTGCCACCGCCCATCAACCTTTCCAATTCAACAAAATAAAGATGCACTTAAATTCATCCGCAAGGTAAGCATGAACATTTACCCAAGATTGATTGTCAATCCTCGTCACTTCATCACAATTAATAACAATGTACCTTGTTGCATATATAATTTCTTTTGTTGCATTAATGATAATTTAATGTGTACTATCTACAATTTCCCCTCCAACACTATCACTCTGATGCTTTTGGGAGTGTGTTTAACCTTTAGGGATTGAAACAAAACCTTATGGTTTCAAAGTCGATGAGAGGCCAACCTTGTCGCAGAAGCTAAAAAAATAATAATAGATTGTAATTTTATTTTTTTCCTTTGTCCAACCAAATCCTTTATAACCACCATATATGCCATTGTGTCTTTTTCTTAACTAAAGAAAAGACATTCATTCTTATCATGTTGCAACTATGTAAAAAAAAAAATTACCCCACAACATAATTTGACCTTTTTTTTTGGCATTTTCACCTCCCAACATGTTTTTGGGGGCTATGGGATAACGAAATTTTCTTTCCTTTCAATTTGTATGCACACCTAACACCTAACCATATGCATTTTCCCATAAAAACCAATCATAACTTCTAGCCATGGAAGTTTTGTTGCCCAATTGTTTTAAAAAATCCGATTAACTTCCCATTCCCTTGGCATTCTCTTCTTCTTTTCCTATTCTGCTAGATTTACTTCAAGACTTATTATAGGTGATAAGTCTAAAATCAACAACACAATTAAAACACAATGTTCGCAAATAATAATTTCAACAACATTGCCTTTAACATTGCCATGGAGTATAATGCAACAATATGCACTATAAAGAATAGTAAGACCAACCTAACTTGATGAAACACCAATGACATAAGCAGTTGATTGCAATGACATTTGTGGTGATAGAAACACCTACAATGATAAAAGAACTAGTGATTGCAATAAGGACCCCAATAGAAAAAAATAAAATCAACCCATTTAGAACTTGCAAAGGTGCCATTGTGTCGACTTGACACAAACATTCATAAACCTAAAGCAAAAACCTAAAAATGCTCAACACTGAACAAAGAATACAACAAATTTACATGTATGAAATGTAAAGAATAGTAAGATATTTATGAAAACTCCATGCACATCTCAATAAGTACTTATATTGAAGCTCCACAAATGTAGACACATTTCATTTCCATTGCAACATACCTCACCAAACTTGCCCAAAAACAATGATCTTCAACAAAAAACTAGTTCTAATTGCTAACAATTTGTAGTTCCAACATAATTTTGTAACAATGTAATGACATATTTAAGATGGGTGGTTGTCATTGGAATTTTTCAAGGGATTCAATTTGAAGTTAATTTGGACAAAGTGTATTTTTGGTTTTTGAAATACCCTTCATGTTGATGAAAAATTGATTATACTTTCTTTTTAATCTTGACCATTGATTCCTTCACATCTTGACCATCAATCTTTACTAAATATAATGCCCAAGGAATTGGGCATCTCTAAAATTTGGGCCCACCCTTGACTCCCACTTTGGGTAGGGATCCTTAATATTTTGGGAATGCCATGTTCTTTGAACACTACCTTGTGAGCGAAGCACTTTAAAAAAGTTCTTTGCATATTTGGAAGGCACCTTATATGCATGAATATCCCACCTAACATAGAAGAGGGTTCTTATGCCTATTCCTATTCCTATGCCTAGAGTGAGAGGGATCTTTTGCTTATAAAGATCTTATGCCTATTTATGGGCATAAGATCCCTCCGAGTCTTATGCCTTGTAATCTTCACATGTGTAATATTCATCTCTTGCTTGATGATGGTTAAAGACCATTGATGGAGAACATTCCCAAAATGTATGTCTAGACTCAACTACCCTACACATAATAGGTTTCAATGGATGCCTAGGTGGGTGCCAAATGATGCAAAGCACATCAAGAAATTTTTTGGTGTATTTCCAAAGGGCACCTTGTATACATGAATATCACTTGTTGAAAATATGAGGCATCTTATGCCTATGCCTAGGTACCTATAAGTGTAAGATCTCTCCCACAATTAAGGACTAGCTGTAAAAAAACCTCTTCCTCTTAAACCTTGCAACCTACTAATGTTTAGGTTCATGATAGAGTTTGTCACATGGTTTACAATGGGTACAGCCCACAGGTGGGGCACATTCCTAAACTATGGGGCAAAACTCTATTGCCTCATCCCAGGCCACTTATTTTGGGAACGCTCCCACCCTGGGAATTTATTGTACACATTAATGTTTGAGGTGACAGATTATGTCATTTTCTTGATCATATTATATGACATAATCTTCTAGTGATGATCTTACACTTGACGTATGAAGGACCAGAATGTTTGTTGAAAATGATTGTTTATTTCAAATCTTTGGCCTTGCCACCCCAGACCTTAATATAATGCCTCACTCTTGCCCATTATGTTGGGTGCATTGTGTAACTTGCCCTAATGGGCTTGCTTGGCACCTTACCCAACACAATGGGAAGGCACTTGACCATTCCATAGGTCATAATCCTTGTATGCAACATCCACATCACAAAACTGAATCTCTCCGTCGGTACGCATAGCCAACTAACTGACCCATTGTCACATTATGCGGCAGATGTACACGTCCGGTCATTTGACATCACCGGGTCCAAGCATCACCGGGTTACTAAATGTGAAAGGTGAATACTGGTGGACCAGGGTGAACCAGCATCAGTGTGATTTTTGAGAATTTTTTAGAAATGTAGCTTGTTGGCAAATTTTGATTTTGATTTGTTCTCACTAGTCTGGCGATTAAAGCCCTCCAAACTCATTTCATTTTCGAAATTATTATGTTTATTTCGCCAGGAAAAGAAATGCTAAAGTGTGGTACCTTCACATTCTTGAGTGAGGCCTCTTAGTGACTATAGTTAGCCTGGGAAACATTAAATTTGCACTGACAGACACCCTGATTTGGACTCAGGATGTGATATCCATAGTGTTTAAAAGCAGCACAAAAATTGTGGGATGTACAATTGTAGGTACTAGTTCTCCCAAGGCGGCACACACTGGTGGGGGTGGGGGCCGCGGTGGAGCGGTAATGACTGCAGTGAATCGTTGGCACGCGGCGACTAGATCTGACGGCGCTATTAATCAAGCTTGTTCTCAGGTAGCGGGTACTTTCCGGATGGCAATCCCATGCGTTAGCACATCTGTCCCTTTGCACACTGAAATGCATTAGACATTAGAATAAACAAAAGCCCTCCAAATGTAGCTATAAAATCCAAATCATGGGTCAACCCCCAAGTTTGGGTTACCTCAGCACCATCGCCATCTTTTTCTAGCTAGATGATACACAAGTTCCTTGGACTCAAATCAACCGTGTAAGTTAAATTTGTTGTTGTGAATAGTGGGTGTCAAGCCTTTGCTTATGTCTTTGAAATCATTGATTACTATGAGAACATTAATTTGAAAGGGACCAATGTGAGGAGATCATCTTTCATCTAACTTTGATTGACCCCCCTCTACACATCAATTATTTATTTTATTACTTATCTTATTGATAATTTCAAAAGTTGGGAAAAGTCATGTGAAAATTTAGAAACTAAGCAAAATGTGAAATAAGTGCTAGGAGACATTTCAAGAAATCAGTATTGATAGATAAAAAACCTTGATTTTTTAGATTAGCACTAATTTCATCAACAAACATTCCAAGTCAACCAAGTGTACACTTATAATAAAGTGTTGGTTTTCACTTTTCTTATTAGTTATAATCTATGCTTAGATAAGCATAAGTTTGACACCCACAATGTATGAAGAAATAGGTGCTCACAATGCAATATCTAGCTTGTAAAATTGGGTAGCGATGTATGTAGTAGGTGGGTTGTTGCAATTTAGAACATCTTCATTGCACAATATTTTAATGCACACTAATTTTTGAATGAAGTTAACAATCAAATAGTTTAAAATTCCTTTCCATTAGCAAATTTTTATAATATATTGTGATCACCCAAGAGTTCAAAAGGAATGGATTGTTTTTGATTGACCAAAGTGGTGACATTTAAACAATCTTTCATTTCATATACCTAGTCCACTTTTTCATGTGTGTGGGTTGAGAAGCAAGACTCTAAACTGCTCCCTCCCCTTCCCCCCTTAAACTTTTTGTGTGTCAATGTTACAATTTGAGCAACATTTGTAGGGTTTGACTAATGTCAATGCAAAGTTTAGGTCATATAAATTTGGACATTATTGCAATGAAACTTTCATTATTAATAGTAATGTGACCCTTGTTAAAAATTCAAGCTCAATTAGTTAAGTTTCATTAGTTATTAGAATAGGAAAGTAACTAGGTTACTTTCACAAGGTTGAGTTACTTTTTTTACTTATATTAGTTTGGTTATTTGTGGTTTGGTCTTTTAGTTAAATACCTTGGTGTTAATGGTTTGGTTCTCTTTTCTTCATTGCACAAGTTTGTGTATTTCATGTGACAAGAATTTTGAAGAGTTTTTGATGTTATGTTCCATGTTATGAACATCATGTTTTAGTTTCCTTTCAATAAAAATTTATGTTTTCACTTGAATAGATCTCATATTCTTTTAACATGGTATCACAACTTAGGTTGTTTGATGAGAAAATTGAAAAAGATCTAAAACTAGAAAGTTTCTAAAACTAGAGCTTGAGAATCTTTAATAATATCATAAGAGTTTGTCAAGTGCAAAAGAGAAACAAAGAAAGGAAAGAATATGAAGAGAAAAAAAAGAAAAGAAAAAATGTGAGAGGAAATCAACATATCAAGGGTCGTGGAAGTCAAATATTTAAATCTAGATCTAGATCTATTGTGAAAAGATCTTGAAGTGAAACTTGGAGAGATTATAGAAGCTATAAAACGCTTCAATTCTCAAATTTTCAAAAGAAAAGGATATGTTTTGTGAGAGTTATAAACTTTTGAAGACTTTGTGCTAGATCTGATTTTTTGGTCATATCTCTTTTTTTTATAGCATTTTTTGATCTACAGCTTTGGGATCTTATAGATCATAAAATAATATATATGTGACAAAAATTTCATGTCATTTGGATCTGTATTGAGAAAGATCCAAACATCTAAAGTTTCAGTCTCAGTTTCGAAGTCAGTTTCTTTTGAAAATGATAACCTTTTGTGGTCATCATCAATAGAATTGAAATTGTGAGCATATATAGAAAAAATATATCTAATGTGTTTCCCAAAATCTCAAGGAGTTTGGAGTTGCTGAGAGTGAGTTGTAAGTCATTTTGTGTTCAGGTCCTAGTTTGAGGTGATTTCAAGGAAGTAATAAGATCTTTCATTTTATGAAGTTAAATGAGCTAAAATTTTGAGAGATGGTAATAGACATAGTTGTTCATGTTTCACCAAAATTTTAAATCAATCCAAGGGCATATGTGAATGGTGTAACTTTGCAAAATTGTTGTGACAAAAGTTTACATTGAAAAGACATCAAAACAAATTTTTGAAGTGGAACAAATACAACTTGGGAGAATTTGAAAGGAGTTTGAAGATTGGGAAGTGCAAATACATTATCATGACCTTCATATAAAAGTTTAGTATGTAATCATGTACTTAATACCATACAAAATCATTATACGAGATACGTAGATATACGTAAAACCTATGTATAATATAAAATTTTGTATAATACTCAAGACATACATACATTTACAAGGTCCATCTTGTTCAACCTTAACCCTAACCCTAATCCTAGAAACCTAAGGAAGGAAAACCTTAATCCTAATCCTAGAAACCCAAGGAAGGAATTAAAATCATTTGTGAAACCCTAAGAATACATTGAATGTTGCCTTGAGAGATGGCAGATGGTCTTTTTCAAATTACAATTGAAAAATTAGACAACAACAATTTCCAAGTGTGGAAATTTAAGATTATGAATTTTTTGATGGGGAAAGGTTATTGGGAATTCATAATTGGTGATGAGAAAGAACCTCATTTCTAAGAAAACCCCACACAACAACAAATTCAAGCAAATAAAACTTGACATGAAAAAACAAGGAAAATCTTGGCTTTCTATGAGTGTGTTTGATTCCATGATTATGCATATTCAAAATGCAAAATCACCCAAGCAATCTTGGGATACATTGATGAAGATGTATAACACCAATACATAAGCCCGCAAAATGTAGCTCATGCAAGAGTTACATAATCTATAGAAAAACAAGATGAACATCAATGACTATTTTACAAAGGTCAAAAACCTTGCAGATGCTTTTGCATCTATAGGAGCCCCTATAGATGATGAAGATCTAGTGGCCGTCACTTTGAATGAACTTGGAAAAGACTATAGTTAGTTTCGTATTTCAATTGCAGTTCAAAAAATGTTTCTCAATTTGCAAGACTTAATAACACTACTTATAAGTGAAGAGATGAAAATTGTTGGTATTTCATTTAATGGAGGATCACAAGAAAATGTTTTTTATTCAAATATTAATAGAGGTAGAAGTGAAGGTGGTAAATTTTCATTTCAAGGTTGATCTTGAAGTTCGCATAGTGGACATCATCAACATGAAAGTTAATTTCATGGAGGTGGACGAGGAAACTTTAGAGGAAGAGGAAGTCATGGAGGTTATGGTGGAAATCATCGAGGCCAACAAGTAAATAACGACTCAAATTGCTACTACCACGGGAAACTTGGGCACATGGAAAATAACTATTGTCAAAAGGAACATGATGCATGAAATGAAAAGCTACAATAAGGGAATTATGCATTAACTAACAATCAAGGTGATGAACAATTGTTTGTGATGCAGAACATGGCAAATTCAATGATAGGAGGTGTATCAGATAACAATGTCTGGTATGTGGATTTTGGAGCTTCAAACCACATGATTAGTCATGGAGAATGGTTTAGAGACACAAAGGATTTGAAAACACCAGGGTTTGTGGAAACTAGTGATGACACTACACATCCCACCACACAAATTGGTAAGGTGCCATTGTCCATGCAAGATGGGTAAATAAAGTACTTGAAAGATGTACTTCATATTCCAACCATAACAAAAAAATCGGTCTCTGTAGGCCAAATGGTGGAACAAGGTTTACAGGTGACATTCAACCCAAATAGATGTTTTGTGGAAGACATGAAGAACCAAGGCAAATTGATTGCAAAAGGGGAAAGGAATGGACAAATGTTCACCTTGGATGTGAACATGCCGAAGGTGGATTCCATGTTATTCACACATGGAAAAGGAGTTGGAGACATTGGAATTTGGCACAAGCGAGTTGGCCATGTTAATCTCCAACGTCTTAAACTGATGGAAAAACAAAGTCTTGTTGGAGGTTTTCCCAAATTTGGCACAAAAAAGGTGATGTTAGAAGTTTGTGAAACATACCAATTAGGGAAGCAAGCTAGGCATCCATTCCCAGTTCAAACAACTCATGTAAGTTCCAAACCTTTCAAAATGATCCATTCAGATGTGTGGACCATGAAGACAAAATCCATTAGAAGATGCAAGTATTACGTGAGTTCATTGATGACCACAAAAGGAAGGTGTGGGTCTACTTCATGAAACACAAAGGTGAAGTGTTTCAACTTTTTTTAAATTTCAAAGCAATGGTGGAGCAGGAAAAGGGTGTGAACATCAAGTGTTTAAGGTCCGATGGAGGGGGAGAATATTTTTCAAATGAATTCAATGAGTATTTGAAGGAGCATGGAATTCAAAGGAAGTATTCATGTAGTTATTCCCCACAACAGAATGGAGTTGTTGAAAGGAAAAATAAGCACATTGTAGAAATAACACATGCCATGTTGAATGAGAAGAATTCGCCAAATTACTTTTGGGTTGAAGCAGTAGCAATTGTAATCTACATCATGAATAGAACACCCACAGCGATAGTTCATGGCATGACACTTGAAGAAAAGTTCAGGCAAGAAACCCGATGTTTCACATCTCAGAGTGTTTGGTTGCATTGCATACGTGCATGTTCTCAATGAGAAAAGATCAAAACTAGACCCAAAAGCTAAGAAGTGTATCTTCATTGGATATTTCTCAAAATAAAAAGGATATAGATGATTTAATCTTCCATTCAAAAGTTACAAGTAAGTAGAGATGTTGTGTTTGATGAGATGGTTAGTTGGTATTCACCACTGAAAATAGCAGAAGATGGAGAGGCTAGAAATGGTGATGTTTCATCAAATGTGGAATAAGAATCACAATTAATTAGTGAACCGCAAAAGTTTTCAATTAGTGGGTCCAATAGCATTCCATGGAAAAGAAGATTAAGATCTTCAAACATTGTACATGGTAGTTTTCAAACATCATCTAGAAATCTTCATGTAGATGGTGAGTCAAGTGATTTAGAGAAGAATGTGGGTGAAGAATCAATAATCACTTCAGTTACTACTCTCAGAGCTTGGATGGCCGAAAAAACTTTGAAAACACATAACAACAATGGAATACATAGATCCACACAAATCAAATACCCTGTATAAAGATTCACATATGATGGCTTTGTAGTTCATCATTATGCATATATGGTGAAAGTTATACATGAGGTTGAACCCACTTGTTTTGAACATGTGGTTGGAAACCCTAAATGGGATAATGCCATGGATGAAGAAATGGTGGCGTTGGATGTTAATGCTACTTAAAAATTGGTAGTTTTACCAAAGGATAAGAAAGTAATTGGGTGCAAATGAGTGTACAAAGTCAAGGACAATGTAGATGGATCTGTGAGCAGATACAAAGCAAGATTGGTTGCCAAAGGTTATGCTTAAACTTATGGCATAGATTATGAGGAGACCTATAATTCAATTGCTAAAATGATAATTGTAAGAGCAATCATTGTTATTGTAGCAACAAAAGGATGGTTTTTACATCAAATGGATGTAAAGAATGTTTTTTTTATGGAGAGTTACAAAAAGAAGTGTACATGGAACAACCACCAGGTTATGTGGACCAAACACATCCTAATTTGGTTTGTAGGTTGAAGAAAACTTTGTACGGCTTGAAGCAAGCACCTAGAGTTTGGTTAGACAAGATAGGTTAGTATTTTATCACAAGTGGATTTCAAACATCTAATGTAGATTTTTCATTATATGTGAAAAAGACAGATCATGGGATTGTAGTCATAATCATTTATGTTGATGACTTGATTATCACAGGAGATAGTGATGTACATGTCTTTGATTTGAAGAAGCTTTTGAAGCAAAACTTTGAGATGAAAGATTTGGGAGAGTTACGTTACTTTTTTGGCATTGAAGTAATCCAATCCCCTAAAGGGATATGGTTACTACAAAGGCAATATGCCTTGAACAAATTGTCCGAATATGAGATGATGGGTTGCAAACCCATTTCAATTCCATTGGAGCAAAATGTGAAATTAAGTGTAGATGAAGGACACCTTGTGGAGGATACCACTATGTACAGATGCATAGTGGGAAGTTTGATTTACATGACCATCACAAGGCCAGATTTGAGTTATGCAGTTGGAGTGGTGAATCAATTCATGTAAACACCATGAAAGTCATATTTGGATGAAGTGAGGTGCATACTAAGGTACATAAAACATACTTTGCAATGTGGAATTTTTTATGAAGCCAAAAGCTAGTTACAAGTATGTGGATACACGGATGTTGATTAAATTGGCAATGTTTCGGATAGAAGATCAACCAGTGGTTTCATTTTTTTTTTCGGAAGTGGTGTTGTTAGTTAGAGTAGTAAGAAACGACCAACAATTGCACTATTAAACATGGAGGCAGAATATAGAGGCGCAACAATTATTGCATGTGAAGTAGTTTGGTTACAAAAACTACTCTTAGATTTGGGATAGTCAGTGGATGTTCATGTTGTCATTTATTATGATAACATTAGTAGCATACTACTTACTAACAACCCGGCCTATCATGTTATGACAAAACACATTGAAGTGCACTACCACTTTATTAGAGAAAAAGTTCTAGCAAAAGAAATTAACTTTATTCATGTTAATACTGAAGATCAAATTGCTGACATTTTCACAAAGGCATTAGGTACATACAAGCTAAGGAAGTTTAGAAAAATGTTTGGTGTACTAGAAGTGAATTTGAGTTTGAGGGGGAATGTTGAGAATTCAAGCTCAATTAATTAGGTTTCATTAGTTACTGGAATAGGAAAGTAATTAGGTTACTTTCACAAGGTTGAATTACTTTTTTTACTTATATTAGTTTGGTTATTTGTGGTTTGGTTTTTCAGTTAAATACCTTGATGTTGATGGTTTGGTTCTCTTTTCTTCATTGCACAAGTTTGTGTATTTCATGTGACAAGAACCTTGAGGAGTTTTTGATGTTATGTTCCATGTTGTGAGCATCATGTTTTAGTTTCCTTTCAATAAAGATTTATGTTTGCACTTGAGTAGATCTCTTATTCATTAACAACCCTTCTCTTGAATGGTTGTGGATTCAAGGTTAGTGCAGAGTAGTACTACATGTAAAACAAAATTTCTTTTGTTTCACACTTGGCAATACAAGTGCTGATTGTTGGTTTTGGAGTCCATGAATTGAGCCTTGTGTAGAACCATGCACTAACACCCTCAAACTTTGTAGTGGGTGTTCAACAACCCTTGGCGGGGAAGGTGGAACAGTAAACATTATATTAATTTAGTGTGCATGTCATTTGAGTGTTGTGTAGTGGAGATACTCCTAGACACAAAATTGCTTTGTCCTTGTGTACTGGGTAGATCGACCTCCATTGTGGAAGACATTAACCTCAATCTATATCATAGGCAATATTGCTGGCCCATTGTTATTTCTATGTCCAATGCAAGGTATTTCAATTTCTAGAGTATGTCCTTCCCACTGTATGTAAATATTAGTTGATGCAAATAATGTGTGAGGGAACAAGTAGGCCTCTGATTTATCCTACTACTTGGCAGCTTCAACAGTAATTACATTATTTTCAGAAATATTGAAATTTTCAAAAAAAAAAATTCAAATAAGAGCATTAATGAAGGAAAATATTGAACCTTCAAAAATATTTTACTAATTGAAATGAAAATTTCAAAATTAATTAATTATTCAACAATCATGTGTTGAAGTTGCCAGGGCACTACAGTATATGTGAGGAAAGGAAGGGCCTCTCCCTCAGGACAGACTTCACGAGGTTCTCCTGGGGCATGAGGACAAGAGCCGCAGTTTGTACATACATGCTTGCATTCCATTTGATTTGGGTTGAATCAAAACTTTGTGAAAGTAGTAGTTACAGAATCACATAATTGTCCAGGGTGAGGTTCCTGGCAGCTCGAGGCTGGCTAAAACGTGTTTTTTTCCTGTGTTAAAATCCCCTGCCATTTGGCCTTGATGGCGGGCCTGCCTTTGTATGGATGGCCTCCAATGCTCTTTTCTCAATGTGTCTTGACACAGAATCTGTGGAGCCATACCCTGCAATGTACACTTCTTTGATCTCCTTCCAGAGCTGCTGCTGCAGCACAACAAAGATAATTCTCAGGATTTGAGGGTTTTGGAGGTTTTGTGAAATGAGCTTCATAATGGTAGAGCTTCTGGAGGCAAAAGACTTATCCATTTTATTCTTTTTGTCTTTTTACTTAAAATCCATTACTTAGGAATTTGACCCTGAAGAACAAGGTCTGTGATGCATGTGACTTAATAAGCTTGTCCATCCAGCAATTATCTTTTCTGCCACAAAACAGTTTTCAAAGCAATAATTTGACCGTAGCTTGAAGCTTGCACAAATAAGCAGGTTTCACCATTGTGTAGGGGAAGGCTTTCTCCCAAGGTCCTCAGTATGTTCAAGAGCGGATGAATGAAGGGGTCTGCCCACCCAAGTTCTTCAGGCCTCAAACATAGCAAAAGCTGAATGAAGAAGCCTTTCCCAGCAGAATGCACCTATAGATTTCATGGAAATTTTGCCAGTGTAATTAGAGGGCACCTCCTAAAATAATGTCTAGTGTCTAGTCAACTTCAGTGCCTCCTGTTTTTAATAAGGCGTTTTGCTTTTTGGGAAGTATCTCTCATTTTTTTAGCACCTCCTTTTTTTTAACATCATGCTTTATGTTGGGTAAGGCCTGTGGTTGAGGGCATTACAGGAAGTGAGTTGGCTTGGCTCCCACTTTGCGCAGGGCCCTTCTTCTGGTAATGCCCTCAACCTATGGCCTTACCTACCTCTAAAAGAAGGTTCCTTTTGCAAATGGGACAATTCCTGGAAGGGCCTTCCTTCCAGAACTGGAAGATATCAGGAGAGCTGACACATGCCCATTATAGGTCAGAAGATATGTCAGATATCAAAGGCCGAAAGTTAACAGTGCATTATGAAAGCCTTGAAGGTCCAAGCTCTCTGTATGTTTATAGAAAAGGCTTTTCTAAAGTACGCTCCCTCAGCATAATGACAAAAAACAAGCCATTTCTGAACTAGTTGGAAAGCCTTGATAGTTCCACAACTGGATGATTCCAACTTCCTGAGTTCACAACATCAAATAATTAATTACTCAAGCTCTACCAAGTGAAATGACTGAATTTAAAATAATGAGGACCCTCCACTCCGGCACCCCCAGAAAACTATGTGGCACTTCTTTGCATATCCCCTGCCCCCAGAGAAATTTGACAACCCAAGAAGACATGCTGCACCTCAGGTATGTCCACTGAAATGTCCCCAACTCCCTATAAGAGTTTTGGGGACCCTCCATAAGTTTTGAAAATTAAGAAAATTTTGTTATCCAAGCCTGTGATACTCGTGCACCCACACTCTTGCACTTCTAATTTCATCTAGTTGGTTTATCTTTTCCACATGTTAATGCCATCATCAGTGGCTTGACATTTAATTTGTAGGTTATTCAGAGTTTTATACAGAATGTACTTTCCCTTGAAAGAAAATAAGTTGGAGACATTGGAGGGCCCCCATGTCCTTCTATTGAGGCATATATCCTTCACATGGGAAATTGATTCAGTTGAGATGACCAAGGGGATAAATGAATGAATGAATGTCTATCACATCTCAAATAATATGCAAGTTATTTCTGTAGCCACACCCATAAACATGAAATCCTCCTGGACAATGTAAAGTGAGGATTGGTGAAATGCCACCACATGGGCCAATCATTGTGACTTACCAATCAAAGCCAATCGTATTTTTTATTGGCAGTTTCAAAGAGCATTAGATTACATTGTGCCTATTTACAAGTCTAAATACAAATCTTTCTCTCATAATATAAATCCTCTTGTCAAATTTGTAATGACAAAGTGCTCACAAACTTTGTTGAATCACACTATGTGTTATAAAGCTGTTCCATAGTCATGCTCCACAATCCTCCTCCATGACATGAGAAAAAGGTGGCTTAAAGTGGAGGAGAATATGTTCAATGTGAAGTGTCTAAATAAGAGACATCATAGAGAAGTGGTTCTAATACAACCCTTGAATTTCTGAACAATATAGTTTGTCTGCAGCCTTCCTGTGGACCCATGAATTTCCCCACACCATTGTAACTCAGGGTGAACCCCTCTGAAGATGCCATTGTGTGTTTGTTTTGCAATTTGCTCACAACATATCTACTTTGTTGGGTCCAGCGCCTTAGGTCTTGAGGATGAACTCTATTTTTCTGACAGTGTGAAATTTTGCCATCTTGAAACTCCTTCCTCCTTTACATTCACATGGCATGTGTGAGAATGAACAAAATGTTTGCACCCTCAGACTACAAAGCGATAGAATAAACAATTCTTTTGCACCCTCAGACTAACTAAACTTGTTGCCGAAAATGACTCAACATAAGAGCAGGATAAAACCCAATGCCTGGGCACACAACGCTTGAGATGGACCCACAAATGGCATGGGAAACCGAGTTCCGAATGAAGCAGACAAATGTGTGGCAGCTCCATGCAAAGCTCGTTGTCACAAAGTTCGCATGTACAGTAGTGGTACTAGCCTGAAGGCACCTGCAATGTTACATATTATAAACACTGTCATGGACACACCCTTCTTCTTGGATAAAATCAGCAAGGAATTCAAGCCCATAGCGACATGGATAGGCAGATTGGATTATGTGACACATGGGTATCCCGGATATGAAGTTCTGTGCAGTGTTGTTCTATGAGAAAATCATTAAAGGACGATTTAGGGTTCAGGACTGATGCGAGATTCATAGAAACTATGTAGTTCACTTACACAACTAGTAACGCGTTCATCACCACCACCTCATGTTTCTCCTCTTGGGAAATGTGAGCCTGGTTTCTTCTGGCACCTGTGATATCAGCTCGTCTAGTATTGCTATCTTACTCAGGGATAAGAGTTCAGATTTGTGATAGGGTCATGTACCTATACCTCAGCATATATATTATCATGCAAAGAGGCAAGCATGCATTGAATCCAACTGCAGCTCTGTCTCCAATGCAAACTTGTGTAAAATGTCTTTTTAATTTTTCATGAAAGTTATGCTATAAAAATTGAAATGCATATATGTATTATCAAAATTTTTGATATAATTTGATTGTGTGTACCTTGCACTATGGAAAACATATGTTTATGGTAAATGTGAGGTTTGAAAATTGCAATAATCACAATAATTCAGTGAGAAGTGCATCAAAATATCTTACCCGAAACTGGATGCAAAATTATCACAGGGTATTGTCAGGTGAAGGACCGAGACATTGAGACCTGAGCTTTGCTTGGACCATAAATAAACATTGCTGATGTATGTGCTCAAGTTATTGAACCAAAGGTGGGTGCAGTACATCAATTGAAGCAGCTAGACTTGTAAATATTGTAATGGACCTTGCTAAGGTATGTCTGCAATTTGCTCGAATGTAAGCTGGAAGCATGTTGTTAAGATTTGTTTTGGGGTTCCTATTCTATCTTGGGATTTCAATACAATTTATATCCTTGACTGGTCCAGGTTTGGTAGGAGGGAAATTATTTATGTATTTCATATTTAGTACAAAGAAACTGTGCACAATCAGAAGATCAGATCTCTCATGTACAAGGGGTGGAAGTAGGAACATACAAAAATCTAAGAAGTCATTGTTATTTCTATTCTAACCTATCCAGGAACATCATGCAGTGCAAATTTTTATCCCTCCAAATTTGGACTTCCCACAGATCTTATAGTTGGATTTCCAAGCATAAAACTATTTTGTGGCCAGATTGTCAAAAAAACTGTTTTGGGAATTGGTTAAGTTTATTTCAGAGAGTTTTTGTAAACCTTAATTACAGATTGGATTTGGGGCAAATAAAAGACGTTTGGCAGGTTTTGGAATGGCATTTTCCACTTACTTGCTTCTAGAGCTTTAAGTCCAATAGTCCAAAGTGATGGCCACAGTGAACCAGCACCCACCAGCACATCATCCACTGGATGCTTGTTATTACTCAGTTGGGGATGAACCTCAACTGAGTTAATATTTGGTTTCACCTTGGTAACCAATTCTGTGAGAAATAGGTCTCATATATAGGTAGATAGGTAAGAAAATAGGTAACTGTTAGGGGAGTAGATGATGTATACCTAGGTAAGGGGTACTTTTACTATGTACTTACTAACAACCTGCTTGTGGGTTGTTTGTAGGTAGGTAGAAAAAAAAGCAACTCAGCTAACCACCATGGTTAGTTAGGGAACTGGAACTGTTTCCTGACCACTTACCTTTCATCCTTCATGGTGCACTGGTGGGTGCTCTTTCACTGTGGCCCAAAGTGACTATCTTTTAAGCTAGTTCTACATAATCAGGTCTTCTATACTGGTGTGGTTGAAGATGACCTCTTTTTGCCCAGGAGGTCCAAGCTACTTCTGGGATTAACACGTTAAATTGTGTAGTCTAGGCCTAGTCCTAGTCTTAAAGGCCAGGCCCAGTAAACTTATGAACACATAATATGTCCCAGGGCTTGTCCCTGGTGTTAATAACTCCTGTGATGAACATGACTTGGATAGGTTAAATCTTAGTGAAACTCCCAGTGGTGGATATAGCCCTTGGATGGGTGTGATCACTGAGGTTCACTGCTGAAGGGCATTAGTATGATTCAATTGTAATTTGTTATGGTAGTTTACATGCAAGCATCCAGAGTTGGACCCCAACTCCCAGGTATTAGATTTTAGGGTACAAGTGATAAGTTATGCTAGCAAAGCATGTACAGGACCAAACACTGGCAATGTGACAAAACATTATAAGTTATTCTCAGTCGATCCAGACATAGATTGCGTTATCCAGCCCTGATCTTGTGAACCAGATATCCCGATTCCCCATTCCCCCCGCCCCCCCCCTTCCCTCCCTCCCTCCCTCCCTCCCTCCCCTTGCCCACCACCTGACCCTCCAAGCAAGAGCCCCCAGGCCCAGGGCCCAGAGCGAAGTTGGAACCCATGTGGAGCCATCTCTTGACATCTCATTATTGAGTCATGATGGCGCCCTATCTCATATAATTTAGGGCACCACTTTTAGGAACAATGCTGAGAGTTGTCTATGTCCCAAAAGAATAAAATCCATTGACCGGGCAGGATCTCTTCTCAATGTCGTGCCGGTGCATAACAAACATGGTGTTTTTTCAAGTGACAATGATTTTGGGTACATGATATTAACCCTATAGGTTTTTGCTAGATTCAAGTGTTCAACCCCTAATGTTGGGCAAAGCAATAATGAAGAGTTTTGAATTGACGGATGCCAATTGCTATCCATGCCCATACCAAATTCTCAAATCAATGGGTGGGTTAGAAAAAGTTTGGGGCTTAACCAAATAGGAGATTGTCCTTTAGGTTAATCCCAATTGACCATCTAATTATACTATAATGTGGGCTCAAGCTATAGTCATGCATGTTATATTTATGACATATTGGTTGGTAGATTGATTTATATCCATTAGGCATTACCTTGGAGTTTTGAGATGAAACTACAAATTATCAACTAGGATGACATACAAAAAACAATTGTAAGGCATTCTTACTAATGAAGTTTACTAGGGGGCATTTAGGAAAATTAAGCAAATCAATTATGTTGGTTGAATTTTTAAGTCTTTCCCATGGTTTTGAGTTGTTGGAAGGTAACATCATGATCAAGATAACCCTCCTAGTGATGAATTGACAATGTTAATAGTAAACAAGTTGCCAATTGTCCAAGATTCAACCTTGGATCCCATGCCACCTTGGGGTATCGTGTCAAAGTTACAAGCATAAGGCAATCACTGGAAGCTTAACACATTTCGTCATCACCAAGCATAGTTCCTTGTGAATGCTGAAAACATGTCACCAAGATTACACTCATTGGATATTGTGGTTATCTAGTGGAACATTCCACAAGTGTGGGCTATGCCTTTTGGAGTCATTTGTAGGCATTAGTTCAAATTTGATCATAGTATTCCAATCCAAAAACTTAATTAGGTGGTACCATTATGTAAAGAAAGATCCATAGGTTAAGTAAGCCTCCATGTGTCACATTATGAGATTGTAACAGCAATACTTCATTTTGTTGTTTACATCGATTACAAATGGTTATTAATGTTTCATGACAAGTAATATTACTTTGTTGGGGGCACATGATCAAACTAGTTGATTTGGTCATGTCAGGGTCTTGCATAGTTGGCATAGGCCATGGCCTTTTAGATCACAAGTCATCATTTTTTAAAGAATTAATTTGTGTTTGAAACTTTTTGCAAACCACACATATGCACCCACATGGGTATTTGTTGGATAATGTTCCACCATTGGGTGATTTTTGGCAAACTATGTTGATAATATGGCAACAAATTCATGTTTGCATTGTCAAGCCTATGGAGGTCGACATTGCAACAATTAGTTCACATGCCCATAGGTTTTAATGAATGTGGACTAACCTAGCACCATCAAAGGTGACCCAATGAACATATAAGTTAATCCTGAAGTCACCCACATGCTTGGTGGATGACATATTAGATCCATGACATTAGTCATGTGTAGTTCACCATGATGACAAACCACTTTTGTTTATGGTCAATAAATTTGCCTTTCATGAACAATCATATTAATGTTTTTGAGTTTTTCACATTCTCATGCATTTTGAGAGAAAGGCTCAAGGATGATTTGGGACTTATATTCATTTAATATGGAAAACCCAATGTGGATGAAACAAAATGAGCCATGTGTTTCCAAATTAACACCACCATTAGGCCAATAATTTTAAGAGGAGTCCATAAACAAATTTTGGGGCAAGTTATGGATCTTAATTGCTTCAAATGGATATTTTGTTTAGGTTCTAAACAAAACATAAATGTTGTACACATTCATTTCCACCCATGCACCTAACACATCTTCTATTGCACTTTCAATTAGGACAATTATGTTAATGCAAGCTAGGAGGGGGTGCATTATGGTTTGTACATCATTAGCATATGTAGGATCATCAAGATTGCCATGAGGAATGTATGGGTGTTGGGAAGGAAGATGATGGTGTGGGGGTGCTTAAATAATGTGGCTCCTACCCACATTTTGCATAACCATCATAGTTCACACCTTCAACCTTAGGTACTTGGGAATATATTTTGTCACCCCAACCCAAAATACATTTGATTATGGAAGCATGGGAATTAAACATAGGTTTAGCAATCATAAGAGGCAAGGCATGGGAAGCACAATGGTTGTTACGAACTACACTAAATGTTTTACATTCAATTTGAAGGAATTGGACCAATTAAAAAGATAAGAAATCCATATGATATTTGAAGATGACAATCTGATTTTTAGGGAACTTTACAAGGCTAGTGAGGTGGAGGCCTTGGTTTAAGCTTGGATAGTAGAATTGTTAGATGCAGGTTTGATAGAACTATCTAAGGTGAATATGCTTCAACAACAATGATCCCAATTAAGAAAGAAAATTTTGGTAATTGGATTGAACACTACATGTGTGGGGATTTTTTTTTAATGAACAAATAGACCAATTTAAACAAATATCCCATGCCTTTATTGGAAGAGATCTTTAATGCCTTTAATGGGACAAGGTTTTCAATAGGTTAGACTTGTAATTGGTTATCATTAGTTATTATTGAGGGAAGGTGACATTTCACATTTTGGGGGATAGATCCTCATGGGAGGGATTATTTGTATCAATGGCAATTTTTGCCATTTGGTTTGAAAAACACCTTTGCAAAGTTTTAAAAGGTTATGGATCAAGTGTTGGTAAGCTTTGGTTTTGTAAAATGCTCTCATCATCTTTAGCTTGATTCCAAAAGATCATGTGCATCATTTACAAGAGGTGTTTGGAAGATTTAAAAAATATAACTTTAAACTTCATCTTGGCAAGTGTCAATTCTTTTGTACTTAAATTGAATACATGGGTCATTGGATTTATCTAGATGCATTGGGGTTCAAAAGGCCAAAGTTGAAGTTGTTTCATAGGTTCCCCAACCATCGGATGAACTAATTGATTATGAACTTTTCTTAGTTGGTGTAATTATTATTGGCAATTTGTCAAAGGGTTCAGCAACATTGCCAAAGCTTTGGCCTACTTAACAAAAATTGACCAAGAATATATTTGGGGTGAAATGGTATAAGAATAGGCCTTTCAAGAGTTGAAGTCACATTTCATTTTGGCTTCCATTTTGTGATGACCTTTTTGGGGGTGATTGTTTAATTTCACATGGATTGGAACACCTTAGGGTTGGGAGTTGTGTATACCCAACTAAATGATGATGATCAAGATTTTGTGGTGCCATATGTCAATCAATCAAACAATAAGATTGAGACCAAATATAATTCATGTATGAATGGAACGTTTATTGTTGTTTGGGTAGTTTCATCATTTTAATGTTACTTATATGGTAGCCCATTCACTTTAATTCTAAATCATCAATCTCTAAAATTCCTGATGGAATTAGATTGTTTCACAAGGAAGATAGCTAAATGAACATTTATTTTGCGAGAATATGATTTTGCCATTACCTATGTCATGACCCTAGCCTTGGGCTTGTGACCAAGGCAGGGGGCTTGGAAAGGTGCAAGTCGAAAATGCAACCCAGGAGTCACATTCACATTCCTAAGAATGTGGGAAAGTGTGAAGAAATGAACCCACACATTTCCAAGTGGGTTTCCACTTCGGAAGTTGAAGTTCCAATGGATTCCTAAATTTTTAGAGAGCGATTTGAGGTGTCAAAATTCATTGGATTGAAGAGTTGCTTATACCATTATAAAGCTCTTGAGACTTAAATGTCTAAAATGGGCTCACATGATCCATTTGAGTACTTACAACACAAGTTATGGCTGAAAAAAAGATCAAAAATCAAAGTGACAATTTGACTCTTAACCATTAAAAGTCGGGTATTTCCCTAAATTACATGCATGTAAGGGGTGTGCCACATATAGGGCTACAACTTTGCTTCAGACTTCATGTCAATTGGAGGTCTACACAAAAAATTATAAGCGACCAAAATGATAGGAATCCTAATTTTGAGAATTTTGGGACTCTTGACTTGGGAGTCTTAGGAAAAAATGCAGCCCCCATGGCTAATCATAGAGAATAATATAAGGGAGAAGGTGGTGGCTTCCCCCAAGTTCAGTTTGTCGTGAGTTTTATGAGTCCAAGAATGTTTATGGTTCATTCGTGTACCAAAAGTGTTTCAACTATGCATTAACCAACTTGTTGTTTGGTTTGTGCAAAATCGTAGGAATAATTGATTAGCTTATCATTCATCCTAGTCCCCATCCCAGAGCTCTAGCAGGCTCTTTTACCCTCAAAGTGTTGTAAGCGAAAAAACATATCCTAACTCCTTTTTGCGTTGTTTTCACTTTGGGATTCGTATTTGAATCAATTAAGGAGTTTGGGGGTGCGTCAACATAAGGTTAATAAAGTTAATTAAGATGTTGATGGGTTAAGTTAGAACCCAAGTTCAATGAAAAGGATATCATTGATGTTCATTAGCATGGTGATGTTGATTTGGAGGCAATTTTAGGTTGGCATGTTTTTACATATCTAAGTCCATTGTTGGAATGTTCTATGATTATACCTTGAACTAATATGGGTGTTGGGGATTCTTGTAATGTGGACATTGAGCTAGATGGCAATAATGCCCTAGACATATGAAGACACATTTCATATATGTAAGCATGTGAAATCATAGTTGGTTTAACATTCAAGGAGTGTGGTTAAATTGTGCATAAAGGGTTGAAAAGTTTAGATGGGAAAATAATTACTTCTTACAAGTGTGGAATGATGGAGAATCCAAATAATGCTTTGTTTAGAGTAACATGAAGATTTTGTATGTCATGTTCATGAGGAGTTGGGTCTTGTTGGGGTTTGATAAATTAAAAATTTGCTCTAATCACAATATTGTGGCATGGAATGTAATTATAAGTTCAACAATTTGTTTCTTAATGTGTGGTATATGATCAAGTTCAAGCATCATTTAACTCATTGACAAGAAAACTTTTCTTTTTTTTCTATTTTTTTTTCTCATCTACAACCATTGTTCATCATGGGATTAAGGTATTGGTGGAGTTTGAATTTTGATGACCCATTGAGTTTGATAGTATGACATAACCAATATGTTTTGGTTATGATTAAGTATTTCTCCAAGTGGTTGGAGTTAGTGCCATTGATGGATCGTAGTAATGAAAAAAAACATATATGCATTTTTTGGATAAGGTGTTTAAAACGTTTGGTGTTCTCATTAAAATACTCATTAATTAAGATATGCAATTCCATGGGGAATTTTGAAAAATTATGTGAAAAAAATAAAATCATTGTATAATTTCATAAGACCATCTTAAAACACATGAATTAGTTAAATGAATGGTATGATGCAAATGGTAAAACAAGGTTTGCATAAGTATGGGTTCCAAAAGGGCAACACTAAAAATTGGGATCTATAGTTACCATGGTTAGTTATGGGGTAATGTTTAGTCAACATACTTTTCTTGTTTCATTTTCACCATATTTCATATTGTTTGGCTATGATCCCAAGATACTAATTTCAATTTAATGTGATGCTATGATATTAATGGATTTCAATGATCTAAAAGTGTGGCTTCATGCACGTGAACATTGAATGGCCTTGTTTTAATGTGTAATGCCAATCATTATGAAAAATTGGGCAATTGTTTAACATTGGGACACATTTCATTATGCCACTATTATGGGAGGTGGTTATCGACTTCAAATTTGTAGATTTGAGTTAGGAGATTATGTATTTATAACAAACAACATTCATTACTTTGGATGTGATTGTAAGATGTGTTATTTTGCATGTGCAAAAGGTGCTACCTTCCAAGGTGTTATTATTGGAAGGATGACATGGTCAAACCTAGAAGGACCACATCCATAATTGTGCATCATGTTATTTTCCACATATTGATGGTTAGTTAATTTTTCTTTAATGGTTGTCCATGTAGGATTATGTTGTATGTTGTGTGGGTAATATAAAATAGTTGCTTCTATGTTGATTTGTGATTAATGTTCCAAAGTTTTGCATATGAGATGTTTCATGTCACCATTAGAGAAAGTGCCAATTGAAAAATGGTTTTGCTTTCAATGCACAAAATAAACCTAAGTGCACGTTTATATAATTAGATAATCAGAAATAACTTAAGTTATTTTATAGAATTCACATTTGGTTAAGGAATTGAGGGTTTGCAACCAAACAATTAACAATGGAGCTCATATTTGCATTTAACCTACTAATCCTTTCATTTTAAAACCAAAATGTTCATTCATGGTGGATTTTCATTTCTTGCATTGTTATCTAGTTTAAGGGGACTTTAACCCTAGATAGGGGGAATTTGGTTGTGTTATATCATTCAAGGTACTTTTGTGTTATGTGTTGAATGTGTGTTGACAACAATGGTTATAGGTGTTGACATTGGAGCACATGAGAAGAATTTTCTTTCCTTTTTCCTTATCAACAACTTGGTTTTTCCATTTTGTGTTGTTGCCACAATGATGATTGTCCACACTAAGATTTAGCCAAGTTTGACTACAAATTAGCTCTGAAAGTAGAAACTAATTAAAATCCCCTTATATCTTGCCTACTTATTTAAATAATGTGTGGAAGCATAACAATTTTAAAAAATTCTATTTGATTTTTGGAGAGTTTTTCAGAAGAAAAGGTAATATTCAAAAGAAAAACATTTTTTCGAAAAAAATTCACCTTGCCAAATGGGAAAAATTTGCCACAAAAAAAAATGGTGCCTAGTAATGTTTTTGAAGGAATTTTTTTCATATGACCAAATTGGTGATTATCCACAAGAAAATGTAGGAAAGTGAAAATCATCCTTAGGGAGATTTACTCAAATTTGGCTATGAATTAAGATATGACACACAAAATTTTAATCATCTTTCAATATCCTTCAATATTATCCTTTTGGCTACTTATTGGAATCAATCTAGTGTTTTTTCTTATATTTGTTTTTCATTTTTTGCAATTAAAAACCCCATAAATTATAGCTTCATTTTTATTTTATTTTATTTTTTGCCCATAGAAAAATGTTTGTTCCTTACCAACCTCACAGCCACCCTCCATAAAGTTATTGACAAGAAACAATAATCAATATTATCAGGTCTAGAAGTTTCACCCTCATGCATGCACTATCTAACAAACTTCTTAGGGAGGTGTCCATTAACTCTCCAAATGGTTCATCAACCCATAAAAACCCTATTTTTGAAAATCCCATTTGTGTTTTTTAAGAGATGGTCTATGCTTATGAAGAACAAGTTAACCTTGCTAAGTAGTAGGCTCCACATGTTTGAAAGGAGCATGTTGCCTGTTTGATATTTTCACATAAATGTACACATGTTTTTGTGAGTTCCCCCTATGTTTTAGAACAATCAAAACCTGTTTATAATATCTTTTGCCCTATTTTAGAAAAGTTGTTTGGTGAAAGCCAATGTCATGTGGTTCTGAGTTTTAGGAAGAACCTCAAGTTTTGTAAAATTTCATGGGGCTTGTTTCAGTTCCAAATTTCTTTTTTATTTAAAAATTTAGCTGGTTTTCAGCTCTAGGGTGGGTTAGGGAAGGTTCCAAAATCCAAAAATTCACTGTAGAGAACATAAACAAGCCAAATTTTTGCAATAGTCCTTTTGGGCATTTGAAGAAAATATGAAAAAAGATGAATCATATTAAAGAAACTAAAAATTAGCTAGTTTTTAAATATTATTTAATTTTTATGGAGGTGCTTTTATAGACTTGCTAATCTGCAAGTTGAAAAATAGGACTCCACAAGAGAATTCATGGAGGACTTCATGTGAAAGCACTTAAAGTTCTCAAACAAAAATTGCAATTGAAATAATAATTTGAAAGATTATTGGAAGTGAGTTAGTTCAAGTAAAAAGGCCAAAAAAAGATATTGCCAATTTGCAATAATCCTTTTGGAGCACTTGAAAGAAAATATGAAAAAGATAAATCATATTAAAAGAGCCAAAAATTAGGTTTTTACAAAAAATTATGGAGGTATTTTTATATACTTGCTAATCTGCAGATTGAAAAATGGGGCTGCAAAAGAATATTTATCGAGGACTTCATGTGGAAACACAAAGTTTTCAAGCAAAAAATTCAGTTGAAATAAAAGTTTAAAGTATTATTGGGGGGAGGTTGAAAGTAAAGAACTAAAAAATGGCTATTGCAAAATCCCTCTTCTTCTTGCTCCAGAAAGGGGAAAAAGGCTTACCCATGAAAAAGATATAAACCAAAACAACCCACATGCCATGCACATTGAGAAATGAAGACCATTAAAAAATTTGAACAATGTGTGTTTGAAAAATGAAATCCACAAAAAAGAGTGTTTGAAGAATGAAGACCACAAAATGGATTTGAGCATTGCATGTTTGTTTTTGAGATAAAGAAAAGTGAACTAGAATTAGTTTTTCTCCATAAACATTTGGTTTGGTTCTAGTCCTTGGTTCCATTTAGGAACTCGACCTCGGCCTAGTTCTATTTATAGAACATATTCAAACTGGGGGGGAAGAGGGGTCTGCACCTAATTCTCGGATCTTACCATAACCCTAGTTTCAATTGCAACTTGATTACAGAACTTGGGACCTAGTTCTTGTTAGGTTCCAAGTAATTGGAATCTGAATTGGCGGTTCGGAACTAGGCAACCAGGTAACTAAATAAAAACATGCTAAAGTATGTCACTTGAGGATTTTCATTTTTTTGAAAATATTCCTAAATTGAACCTTAATAAATTGAACTTATGAATATTAGATATTTCAATTCGGTCAATAAGAGAGAATTTTTTTATTTAATTACATAATATTGAAAATCCACATGTTTAACCACATGCACTTAAGTACATTTTTCAGCATGGAAGTACAGGAAAATACTTGTCCCACTTATGTAAAATAGGATTTCAAGGATATGAAAGTAGGATTTAGTTCAATTAAAATTTTTGATGTTTTCAAATTGATGAAGCATTACAATTTTACCATGCTAGGAACTAGTGTGTGGATGTAGGTCCTGTTCACCCAAGGAAGTATAGGATGAGTCATGAATGGTGGGACCCCGTTATCATCCCTCCTTAATGCATTTAAGCCAAGTTCGTGGCTTAATTTCCCCACACTTTCTCAGACTGGGTTTATTGTGTGTGAGAGAGAGAGAGAGCGCTTTCTCGCTTGTCCCGTTCGCATTCACTCCCCTCCCTAGTCTCCAGTCTGCCTGCGCCGTTTCCTTAGTGTAGGACTAGTTAGCTCTACTTGAGCAGCAGCTAGCTAGCAAGCTTTGGTCCAATTTTGTTTCTCTTTGTACAACTCCTGTAGACTCTCAACTGGGAGTCACTCGGACTGTTGCTTATGTTCCAGTACCACTTGCGTTACGTTTGTTTTCCGGTAGAAACAAGTTCCGGTTTGATTTTGCTCTCATCGAAGAAGTTGTGATTTTTGGACTAGTACATATTATTTCCCTGAAGCTTGAACAATGGAAGTCGTGCATATGTCGTCGAGTTCATCTGGAGCATGGTCCTGGTTGTTTGCTTTGCCAATGCTGGCTAAGCAAGGGCGGTCGGCGCTTCTGGAAGGTTCCAGTTCGCTGAGTTCCTGGTACGTTTTGTTGGCACTAGCAGCCATCAGCCTGTCGGCAGTTGTTGTCTGTTGGTTGGGTCCAGGAGGAAGCGCGTGGGGATCACTTAAGCGTCGCAACACAATACCTGGACCACGAGGTGTTCCGGTCCTGGGGAGCTTGATGGAGATGGGTGGACTGGCGCACAGGAGATTGGCACAACTGGCGCAACAACATGGAGCTCTTTCGCTCATGTCCCTGAGTCTCGGCAAGACCAGAGTGGTGATAGCCAGCAAGCCTGATACTGCACGCGACATTCTGTGCAGTTCTTCTTTTGCTAATCGGCCTCTAAAGCAATCCGCACAACAGCTGCTATTCGGCCGTGCTATCGGGTTCGCACCTCAGGGTGACTATTGGCGAGGACTTCGCAGAATTGCGGCAAACCACTTGTTCGCGCCAAAGAGAATTGCCGCGCATGAAGCCTCACGGCAGTTTGAAACCAACCAAGTTCTTGTGTCAATCGCCAAAGAATCCTCAGTCACTCCCGGTGGTGCAATCCAGATTCGTAGCTACCTGCAACGTGCGTCTTTGAATAATATTATGAGTGGCGTGTTTGGTCGTCGCTACGACTTCGATACTCAGTACTGTACTGAAGCAGTGCAGCTGAAGCAGATGGTACGAGAAGGTTTTGAGCTTCTGGGTGCCTTCAACTGGGCTGATCATCTTCCCGCCCTCGACGCTGTCGATCCTCAAAACATACACCAGCGTTGCGCCAAGCTTGTTCCTCGAGTAACTGCATTTGTTCAGAATATTATCGATGAGCATAGAGCTGCACGCGCCGCCGCCAGTGATACTTCCTCAGAAGTATCAGACTTTGTCGACGTTCTTTTGTCTCTTCAGGGCGAAGAAAAGTTATCCGATGCAGATGCTGTAGCTGTTTTATGGGTCAGTAGTTTCCTGTTTCCTCTTCCTGAGCTGAGCTGAGCTGAGCTGCTGCTTTGATTCCTGCATAATTCTCTTACCTTGCAGCGTGAAATGGTCTTGATACGGGTTTTCCTTTTTGCTTCTTTTTTTGCCGGGCTTCTGCAGGAGATGATTTTCAGAGGCACCGACACTACAGCCATTCTGACGGAGTGGATCATGGCGGAGCTAGTGCTGCACCCGGAAATTCAGGCCAAACTGCATTCCGAGCTGGACGCCGTGGTGGGTAGACATCGAGAAGTTCGTGACGCCGACATTGCCCACATGCCTTATTTGCAAGCAGTTGTGAAAGAGACGTTGAGGACTCATCCTCCAGGTCCGCTTCTATCCTGGGCTCGTCTTTCTACCGAGGACGTCCAAGTTGGAGGACACCTGGTTCCTAAGGGCACCACAGCAATGGTGAACATGTGGGCCATTGCTCACGATCCAACCATCTGGGCCAATCCCCACAACTTTTGCCCTGAGCGGTTTCTACCTCTGGAAGGAGGAATGGACTTCGATGTGAGGGGAAGCGATCTCCGTCTAGCACCCTTCGGAGCTGGACGTCGCGTGTGCCCTGGACGAGCTTTGGGTATGACGACAGTCCAGTTGTGGTTGGCCCAGTTGCTTCACAAGTTTGAGTGGGTCGCGTCTACTGACCATCCAGTGGACCTGAGTGAAGTTCTCAAGCTTTCATGCGAAATGGTGCACCCACTGCACGCAATTCCTATTCCCAGAATGATCATGGATCTCAACATCTGATGATCAAATGCAGCTAGCTAGCTACATTCTAAGTTTCAATCACAAACTTTTTGACACTTGAAGAAAACGCCACTTGAAGAAGACCGACCTAGTGCACATGATGGGATCGAACCGGACCTGCATGCAATCGATCATTTTGGTATATCAGTCCACTAGGGTTTTAGTGCTTTCCACGGAGTAGGAGTGAACAGGAATGTTTCGGCTTTTTTTACTTTGATGTGCTAGTTTCTCAGTGCAACTCTTGAGAGCTGCACAAAGGAGCAGCTGCTGCAGCGGGCTAGTCTGAGGTTAAAGCATAACACCATGGTTTTGGCTATTAGACTTTGTCTTTTGTTATAATTACTATTTGCTAATTAGGACTTTCAATAATAATCTCACTCAGGAAAATATCCAACTTCCACCCATTTTGAATACAGGGCTGGAGTTGGCTTGGTGGGTAGGGAGCAAAATCTACTACAGAGGCTAGCTAGCTGGGTGTAGAGCTTTTTACTAGTTATATTGCTTGGATGGCTCACGGTCCATCATCCTCCATGGCAATCTAGTCAAGCTCTGCAAACCTGAAATTTTTGCTTGATTATCGTAAGATGGCATATGGTTTGTTTTCTGAAACAGAACAATATCAAAACCTTGAAACGATCTTTCGAATCTTTCTCCATACTTCTCTAATTGACCTATCTGGCCTCTCAAGCATTAAAGTAGGCCATTTTATTTGAACCTTCTTTCTCGTTGTCTACTATCCTATCTGTCTAGCCAATTGTGTAATGTCTATAATTTGCTTTAATAACTTGCAACGTCATGTTTTAGTGTGGAATCCAAGTGATGCTCTTCAGTCATCTCTCTATTAAGGAAGGTAAGGTAGTTTGTTTTGTGTGATAGGTTTGTCACATTGAGATCTCTCAAGCCACGCCGCCCACCAATGCTCTTGGTACCATTGGAAATCCCTCAACAAGAGGTGTGCACCGTGGTGGTTTGGTAGTGTTTAGACCTACTCTGCAAGAGTTACTGAATATTGAACAACTTTGTCATAGAAATTTCAATAAAATCAAAACTAAATATTTAAGGGAAATCGGGGTGAACTCTTGGTACCATTGAAAAGCCCCTTACAAGTGGAGTTTGGAAGGTGATTTCATAATGGAGAAATGTGGGGTGAGGGTGGGGGAGATGTTGAATTTTGTGTCACTGGAAATTAATTTAAAATTTAAAATGTTTTTTTTCACAATTGAGCTCTATCATCAAGGTCTTGTTCACACTTGGACCAGGAGCAAAAGGCCACACCTGGTCTCAATTAATTGAGTAATATACCTACCATTACCATAACAACCTTGGATAGTGTATTTATAGGGCAGATTACATTTAGTAATCAGGCCTTACTTTGAGTAACAAATGAGGTAATCAATGGTTTTTTATAATAAAAAAGATTCCCTTCCAAAGATCTTATTGGCTTACATCCTGTGTCCTTGGGATCTTACAATCTCACGCCCTTGGTGCTCACAGTAATTCCCTGATAGCAGGGCTGTCCCCTATACCTGAAGGTCTGGGGGCAGCAGATTATGTCATTATCTTGAATGCATTATATGACATAACCTTCTAGTGATGCTCATACACTTGTAATACTGGTCAAAACGTTTGATGAGCAAGATTATTTCTAAATCATAGAATCTGCCACCCCAGACCTTAGTGTCATGGAATGGTCTTGACCTTGCCCATTATGTTGGGTACATTGCCTAGCGGGTCCGCCCTAATGGGCTCAATTGGTGCCTGAACCAACAGAACAGACAGCTGCTTGACTATTATGCTGGGTCCATTGCTTAGCCACTCCAATGGGCACTTCTGGCGCCTTACCCAACATAATGAACACTGCACTTGACCATTCCATAGTGCATAAGTGTGTAATGCCTTACGCATCATAACGGGCAGTGGCTTGACCATTCCATGCTCTATAACTGTCTGTGCACGACTGGTCGTTACTTGGACTGTAACGGTACATGCTTATGAAATAACGTCCCGTTGTGTTCAGGCAAATGAAAAGCAAAGGGGTTGGGTAGTTGTGGTAAGTGATTAAGTACCTATTTAGTAACGTTGCGAAACATGATGAGCCTTCGGGGAAGGTCAGTGCACGACACTTGCGGTTTCTGTTCCACCCCTCGCTGATCAGTACTCCTGACAGAAATTGTACACCAGAAAATTCCCTGAAATTCTGTTGAAATTCTTTGTCAGCCGACAGGATTTAGATTTGTTACCAACATCCTCCACACGAGCAATTGATCCACAAAATATATGGAAGTTGACAATATGGCAGTAAGCCTCACCATCTTGTTGGCTACTTCCCACTTCTCAGCACTGCTCATCAAGTTTGGACAAAATTTAGACTTTTCCATAATATTGTGAAGACCAGGCTGTGTTCTTCAAGGATTTCTCTTACGCAGCAGCCTAAGTGGAGATCAGTGTTTTTTTCTAGGACTTGTTTAATACAGCCTAACTGGCGATAGTCCAGATACATGTAGAAATTGTGGCGATTATCCCTAAGGAAGATTTAGCCAAATCTAAGCACAAATTTTTAATCATCCTTCTATATTTCTGGCTTCTTATCAGACCCAAATATCACAGTCTAGTGACTTTCCTTTTTTTTCTGACTTATGGTGATTGAAACCCCCAAAAATAACTTCATTTCAGGATTTTTCATTTTTCCTTTTTGTTGGTAAAAAAAAAACCCTTGCTGCCATCATCCATAAGAAGATGTATTAAAAGTGGCAATCCTTAGTTCCCAATGAAGGAGTTTTTTTGGGTTCCCAATGTGTTCCCATCACCAAGGGGTTCCCAAGTGTTCCCACAGGACGTTCCCAATAGCACCTCAATTTCATCCCATATTGTTTGGGCACAATTTACCTTCCATGTATGTAAAGTGTAAAGGGAGTTCGAAAGGAAAGCATAACTATGCTTCTATTTTGGGGGATCAAAACAAATCTAGGTTTCTATGTTAGCCAGTGCCCAATGTTCGAGAAAAATTGGCATCAATGTGGCTCTTTCTAAATTTATAAAAAAGGTTTTGCATGCAACTCCCCAGCCCCCATCTAATATAATACAAAGATGAATAAAATAAGTACCCCCAGTTTATAATGGGGGTATTAGCCCAGGCCAAAAATGGTGATGAACAGTTGTGAAAATAGAAATTTCATGCAGCCAATGGGAAGGCTCAGCATGCACTCAAAGTGCCTTGATTTTTTTTCTTTTAAGTTTTGGGTGGGGGGATGATTTTTTTATTTTTCCTTTGTTCCCAACAAGTTCCATTCAAGTTCCCATCAGGTTCCCAATGTGTTTCCCAAAGGTGTTCCCAATAGCACCTCGCTTTAATCCCATACTGGTGTGGCCTGTGCCATTGGCCCAAGTGTTACCACTTCCTCAACTGATTTTTCCTTGCAAAACCTGGTTTTTTGGAATTCATTTGAATTTTCAGCAGCAGAAATTATTTAAAAATCAATATCTCCCCCATTCTGAATCCAAATCTTACCAAATAAATTCCATTAAATCCTGCTCATCAAGATCTTTCCAACAACACCAAAGTCAAGTTCGGATTCCTCCAAAATTTTCAGCTACGATTTAGTTTAATTTTCAGTGAAGAAATCATTCAATATTCAAGAACTTCTACACCGCAAGTCCAAACACCATGAAACCATGCCCATGCACTCCTCCTTGAGAGCTTTCCACAGAGACCAAGAACACAATCTGAAGCATCCCGATTCAGTGGATCTCATAAAACGAAACAAAACAACCTACCTTCCTTCATAGGTAGATGTTTTACGCAAAGTCCTCCCCTTCTCACCTACATAGGTGGGTCAAAGGGGAGGCACTCCATCTTTCCATAGAATCTTCTATTTTGGGGAGCGTGCATAGTTTGAACTTTTTTTTTGCGTTGGGCTAATCAAATTGGCTCTTTCCAAAAAATAAAAATAAAAATTGGACTTGTGAAGCACCCTCAACTAATTAAAATGAAATAGGTACCTCAGCTCTTTGCAAGGGCTGATAGTTTAAGCCAAAAATAGTGACAAATAGTTTTAGCAATAGAATGTAGCCAATGGAATGGTTGAACATGAATCTTACATGGCTGATTTTTTTCCTTGGGGGAAGTAGGTGTTGGGAGGAGGTGTGGGAATTTTTTTTTTTTTTTTTTTTCATTTTTGCAATAGTGCACCATTGCCAGGGTTGTGTGATTTTTTCCCTTCAATAAGAATGCATTATTAACACATGCAAGAGTGAACTGATGTTTGATTTTGGCTTAGCCCCATGCAATCTTGCCATATTACATCTAGGTTTTTCACATTACTTGTGTATAGAAGATGGCTCCATCCACAAGAGCAAATGTTAAACAAAAAGGCAAGGAATATGTATATTTTTCAAGTACATTGAAATTTTTTTCTCAATTGAAATGTGAGGTTCAAAAATTGATCCACAATGAATTTTTTTGATGGAAGAAAATTTTGAAATCATTATATATATATGGGTTATATGCTTTGGAGTGAGAAGGATCATTTTGTCACTTACATTTGCAAATGGTCTATAAATTACACATTTCTAGTCTTACTCTCAATCAAGCAGTGAAATGTCAATTTGGGTGGAATGATCTGGTGAAAACTCCTATTGGTCATGTTGTTGATTGCAAACTTTTGGAAATTCAAGGTTTGTATACCTTTGTTGGGCTGAAAAGAGATTGTTTGAAGGATGCAGGAAAGGAGCACTTCAAAGTTATTGATGTTAATGTTTCTAAGGTGGAGATAAATGTTGGCATTGATGAATATATGAATTTTGGTACAACTTCTACCAAAAATCATGTGGCGTTATCTAATGTCAACATAACACAAGGATTTTGCATGTTGCAAGTACCAAATGAAAAAACAAATAGGATTTTCTTTTCTATTTGAGTTATTGGACAGATTCAATTTTATCAATTTTATCCATCAACTTCATGGGTCATGCCTTCAAGGCAAGGAGGTATGGATTTGACTGAGGCATGTTCAACTTGGAAATGCATGATAATGCTTTCTAAAGTTTCTATGGATGATATTTGCACCAAAAAATTTGAATGTACCAGGCAGAAATCATGGTTGAGGAACTTTAGATCGTGAGAACTTGCAAACCAAATTTATTCAAATATGGAAACACAAGTTTTGGAGGAGTATTGTCTCTTTTCACATGTGAAGGGACCAAGTCTTTTTAAGTTGGTCATTTGTACATGTTCAAAAGGTTTAGGAAAGGAGAATTTACTCTTAGAGACTTGCCATTGTCCTAATAGAAATGTCTATATTGGGCGAGGGCTCTAAAGTTTGATGGCCTTTTGTTTTTGAGATCTGCCAATCAAAATATAACTATTTACTTGGGTAGGTCTCCATAATTTCAAATTTTCTGCTATGGGCCAATGAAAATGGATGATTATTAAAATAAAAATAGGCACCCTCATCTAATTAAATCGGATCACAGTAGGTAGGGTGTTCTTTGCCAGAGGTATTAGCCCATGCCAAAAATGGTGACAAACTCTTTTGGGAAGAGAAATCTCATGCAGCCAATGGGAAGGCCCAAGCATGCACTCAAGGTGACTTGCTTTTTTTCCTTCTAAGTTTGGGGGGAAGGATTTTTAAAAAATATTCCTGGTTCCCAATGTGTTCCCAATGGGTTCCCATCAGGTTCCCAATATCTTTCCCAAGTTCCCAGTGTTCCCCAACATGTTCTCCATAGCACCTCACTTTTATCCCATATGCTTTGGCAAATGTTGTCCTACTTTCACCTATATAGGTGTGCCATAGGGGAGGAACAAAATACTTCAAAATACAACCTTCTACCTTGGGGAGCTTCATAGTTTCAATTTTTTTGAGTGATGGCCAATCGAATTGGCTTGCTGCAAAAACAAAAATAAATAAATAAATAAAATTTAGGAGGCACCTCATCTAATTAATAGCTTTGACATATGATGTAAACCTGCCCAACTTTATTGTGAAACATATGGTATTGGAAAAAATGGAATGATAACAAGGCCAAGAGCAAATGATAGTGAGCCCACAAACAAAAGCATTCAGGCCTGGTTGAATTCTTACAAGAAATCTTAGCTCAATAAGAATATCAACTTCAGATTTATGTTTTGCCCATGTGGAATGCTGTGTGAGATTTGTTTATCTATAAAAGGAGTATATACATCAAATTTTGAACTGTATCTGTGTTTTTTTTTTCCTTTTTTTCTTTTTTGGGATGGCAACATCCACAAGTCAATTGAGACAATTTTGGCTATGGGAAAGTACAAAATGAAAATTAAATTTAAGTCCTTATATATTTTTTCCTACCTACAAGAACCATGTGTAGAAATCTGTTAATTTATCAGGATATTTCTTAACTTTGACATTGAAGGCCAAAAGAAACTGCTTGCAAAGATATATCTACCAAAATCTATTGTGTATTCATAGTGCAAAAATCATCTCCCAACTCTCCCAACCCCTAGTGCGTAGGTATCCATGAAAATTTCAGGTTTTCATTTTCAATCCTGTTATAAACTAACCAGGTTACACACTAACCATGCCCCCAGTTTTAGATTTCTTTAAAACTGCCAAGATACTCTGACCACTTGATATTGGGCTCTTGGATACCCTGGTAACCTAAGTAGATAGTTAGTTATAGGGTGGATCAAATATATTCTGCCATGGTATGAGGCAAATGATACTTTTTAGGTTCCTCCTTACCAGCGTCTTCTTTGGTGGCAAAAAATGGCCAAATGGCGAATCAAAAAATTGGGTTTGTGACTTGTAAGGGGAAAAATTAAAAAGAAAAGTTGCTAAAGCTAGGGCTTGTGATAGTGACATAGCAACATTATATCACATGACAAGAACTCTTCCCACTTCATCTCCCTTCACTCCATCCTTTTTCATCGCCCTAGCTTTCCTCTACCATACCCCATCACCATTCCTACACCTCCATTGAATCTTGTCATCATTATGTTTCTCCTTCGAGGGTTGCTAGTTGACCTTAGTCTTTACTCTTATGCATATTCCCTATGTCAAAACCTGGCATATATTACTAGACATATTATTTGTTTGTGATAATATAGGTTACATATTATTAATACATGGCTGCATTAAAAATCAAACTTGTGGCTTATGTCACTAGTAATAATTTTGGTCATAAATGTTTTTAGCATTAGTAATGTGATTTTTATTATTACCATGACTTTTATTGCTACAATGAAAAAATATAATTAAATAATAAGTATTTGATTTATAAAATGTAAACATGTGTTTAAACATAATAAGGTCACATTGACAATTTAGTTACTTATTTATTAACATAGCTTATTAATCTTGCCTAAGGTAAAATCTTAATTAATAGCCTAAGCTAGCTTACAAAATTAGGCTACCTAAACTAGGTGGCATAAACCTAGGTAACCTAAAAACCTAAGCTAGAAGTTTAGGTAGGTAGGTCAGTGTGCTTAAATAGGTAGACAAGTAGGACCCTTTTTTTTCCTTTATCACAAGCTTTTTTTATTGGTTCATCACAAGTGGTACTTGCACTTTGAATGTATTTAGTGCATGCATTGTGAGCAAACTAATATTTTTTCATCTACTTATATAGTTAGAAACTAAACTTGTTGACAAAGGATATGGGATATATTTAATAAACAAAAGCATCAACATTTGTCATTATGTGACATCATCCTTTGTCTCATTAAAAAAATAGTCAATTTTAACCATTATTATATTTTTCATACTCTATTCTTTAAAAAAATTCCAAGATGTATACATGTATACTTTTCTTTTAAATCAAGTAATTTGACTGAAAATGCATTTGAATCTTCACTATTTCATACATTTGGACAACAATGATGTCTCAAAGATTTTTTTTTTCATAATTTTTTTAAATAAAATTATTTATGATTAACATGAAATTTTTTTTTGAATCTTTAAAATAATATGAAATAAAATATTAGATTTCCCCTTCTTTTAAACATATAATGAATCAATAAAATTTGTATAAATGTGGTGTTATATTTACTTTTAATTAATTGATTTATTACTTAATTTTAAAAGTAAAAAATTATTGAACATATAATATTATGTACAACATTTTAAATGTTATATAAAGTATTAACATCATGTAAATTTCATAATTATTAATTTATACAAGTATAATTTTAATTTCATAATTTTTACTAAATTTTATTATTATTAATAAATTTTCATCTTTGTTTCAAAGGTTTTTTTCAGTTCATTAAATGTGATTTAATATAAATTATGATATTTTTCCAAGTTGTATGACCAAATATTTTGATAAATTAATAGTATAAAATTTTAATAAATAAATAAATTTGGATCAAACTCTATATTCTCAAATAAAGATTATATGAAAACCTGCAAAACAATGCCATTTTGGGGGCATGTGGATTTCTTTTGAAATCCTTTGGATATCATTAATAGGATTATCTATCATTATTTAAGGTCAACA
>Ga0209611_10000503_pt1 | contig 58687 bp, 40 predicted proteins | sample S1TSphgellanicum_3_FD_187693 | JGI IMG/M metagenome (GOLD analysis project Ga0209611, IMG submission 187693) | Host-associated microbial communities from peat moss isolated from Minnesota, USA - S1T2_Fc - Sphagnum magellanicum MG (SPAdes) (version 2) | ecosystem: Host-associated > Plants > Peat...
CCTTTTTTTTTTTTTTTTTTTTTTGGTTCTGCTTGAAAACTACTTTTGAGCTTTACTAAAACATTTTCCCCACCCAAGAAAAAACACTACATGTACATCAGCACCCAACCTAAAAAGTCTCATTTGAACTTACTACTCCTTTCAAAGTGATACCCAACCTGAGATGCATAATTTTGTTGTTAATGAAAAACATTTTGGCAAACATTCATGTGAATTTATATTCCCCCACCTCAAAAGTTGAACAAAATTAGCACCTGGATATCTTTCTTTGCATTGAAAAGAAATGCAAAAACAATTTGAATGTGCCTTTGGATTCCCTTTCTTCAATGTAGTAGCTGATAAAAACAAGAGAAATCTTGACTAAATTCATGATTCTAATTTGAAAGGGGGAAAATTTGTCTTAGAAGACTATTTGTAGTTTCAACAAATCAAAAACTTATGTGGGAACCAAGTTATGTGGTTTTTGAGTGTGTGAGCAACAAAACCTTGATTTGAGAAGGATTTACCTTCAATTGAAAATCTACTAAATGGATGTAATAATTGTTTTCATGGAGAGTTTGTACCTCCAACAATCAATTTCGATAGCTATCTTGTGATTATTTTTCATATGGAGACTCCATGTCAGGTGCTACCATTTCCTTGCAACTTTTGCAACACACCTTGAAGTGCACAACACATATAAGTCACGAGGAGTTTACACTCCTTGACACTCCCTATTAGATCTCTCTTCAACTAGTCAGATCCACTTAGAAATTCTAAACAATTCAAAAAGAGCTCAAGGATATCTTTCAATCATGGAGGAAAAGACAAGATACCTACATAGTTCTGTTGCATGAGCAAAGTCAAATGAGACTATGAAATTTTAAGTTGCACAAAAGCACCCATGAGAAACTCCCAAATTTTCTATATTCTTAATTCCAATGACTAGTAATTGGAACTAGTATATGGGGGATTTTTTTGGAATCCTTTGTATGGTCGACCATGGACCATTCCAAAGACAATTTCAAAAATAACTACCTCATTTTCAAACTTAACTATTTCATTTCTTTCTTAATAACTACCCCTTTTCCTATTAATTGTCTTAATAACTATCTTTCACCTTTCCTAATAACTACCTCCATTTTATAAATACCTCACTCTTTTTCACTATCCACACCAACATGGATATGAAAAAAATTTACATGTGCCTTTTCATGTCCATGAAATATATATTAATTTAAATGAAATTTGACATTGACATAGACAATGATGAATTATTGAAAACCATATGAAAACATAAGGAAAAAAGAAAAAAAGTTGATCATCACAAGTAGTGTGTAGCAATGTAGAGTTCAAATTATACATTCTCCTCATAAGAATAACATGAAAATTAAACTCTATATATATAGGGTTCAAGCGAGTAAGTTTTGAATATTTACCAACTAGGAAAGGTAATTATTGGAGTAGAAAAAAAGAAATCTCATTTGGATGTTATTTTAATGATAATTCTTTAAACCTTACACATGTATTGAGGTACTTGACAAGTTTTGAGATGCAAACAAGTTTTCACACCCACCTGAAACATGTTCATGTTTCAATCGTATGACTTGAATAACCAATTAGATGTATGTCACCCATCTTCCATCCACATGTTCTTATCAATTTCAACTTATTCAAACATGATGCCATGGTCTTAAAACCTTAAAAAACAAGGGATTTGTGTTGAGGAGCATGAAATTCTCAAAACTACCATTCCTTTTAATGCAATTTAGTAGGACAAGAATGAAAGCTTAGTGCAATTAGGTGTTAATCTATTTTTGTAATTTTAAAGCTACATACCACAAAATATACATGTTACACCAATTATGAAGTTCATTTACAATTGTGGATTGTACCAAATAATATGTTTTAGGATACAAATTTGGACTTCAATTAAAGAGATAAATGATTTTATATGTTCATGCAATCATGGATTGTTATGATGCTAGCCTTGGGTTTGTCACCAAGTCTAAGGCAAGATAAGTCAATTCACATTGAGAGTTATCTCAATGCATGACATGAGCTTGAAGGAAGTGAAACACATTTTTGCACATAATGAGAGGTGTGTGGGAATCAAAGGAAAATACATTCAAGTTTCAAAAGTTACATTCCCACTTTGGAAGTTGGGACTCCTAAAGAGTCCCAATTTTATAAAGTGAGGTTTCACAAATTAAAATATTTCTACATCAAATAATCATTATGTCATTAGAAGGTCTCTATGTGAGTTATAAGATAATTGGTGCATATTTCCAAAATAAAAGTGTTTATCAAAAGTTTTGAAGGTTTGAAGGATGAAAAAAAAATGGTCAAAATGACTCCTAACCATTCAAAAGGGAATTTGGAGGATCAATTTATGTTCGATTCAAGAGCTTGATATGACATTAGAAAACTTGTGACAAGGTAAGATAGTGTAAAAATGCATGTTTAAAAAATAATAATTTAAGGAGGTATGAGCATCTAAAAGTGCGTGATAATAAATTTCAAAGTGTCCCAATTTCAAGAGATAGACTTTGAGGACTTTGAGGACTTCGAGAAAATTCTATTAGGATACAACTAGCTATATAACATAATATGTGAGAATAGTGCCTTTCATGACAATTCATGTTATGATGATTTTTTGTGAATATGACAAGTGTGTGATTTGGTTTTGGTTCAATTGTACTAATCATATTCTTTGTCTATTTGTGTAATTGAAGTGATTGAAAGTTGCACATGAAGTGTATCACTTTGTCCTAATGATCACGTAGCTCTTGTAAACCACTTTCAATCATGATAAACTTGACATTGCACCCATGTTTCCAAGTTATTTTTGTTGATATTAAGATCAATCATGAAGTTTATCACCAAACCATTTGACAAATGTGGGGGGAGGGGGGAGTGCATCATGCTTAAACTAAATAAAAGGCCCCATTTTTTAACCAACCAATTTACAACTACATGTCAATGTCCACTATAGTCTAATTACAAAAAAAATCGATGTTTGTTCTAATAGGAGTTTTAATCCAAGAAAATATGCATGTTTTCATATGATGGCCAAAAAAGGTAAGTGAAAATAATGTGAACTTAATGAAATGTTGTTTGAACTTCTAACAAAAACGTTTAGTGACAATTGCAAAACCCTATATGAGGTTATTCAAAAGGAATCCAAGTATGGCTTGGAGAACCAAGATGAGTGTTCCCACCATGGTCATGAGGTAGTGTTAATTCAAGTCTTATTCAATGTTGAAAATTCAACCCTCTTAATGTGGGTGAACTTAGATTGGAAAATTGCCAACCTTAACATTTCTTGGTATGTCTTGGGATGGGATGTGGACCCTTAGGGACATCCCAATATGGGCATTTTGTGTAAAACATAAGTTCAATTTGGGAACAATTCATTTGTGATTATGGAACATCTTGGTTTGGCTTAATTTATGCCATGAAAACATTGTGATGGTGATGAGGACAATAAAAGATGACAAAAGGAGGATGTGAATGATGAGATTAGTAATATGACAATGTGGACATTGATGGACAACAATTGAACAACAAGGACAATGTTGAAGGATGAAAGGGATGGTGATGGAAGATGAAGGGGATGACAAAGATAGAGATGACAATGGGCATGACATGTGGGGACAACATGGGTCAATAGGGGAGGTTGGGGGTTGAGATGGGACAAAAGGTATGATGAAGGATGTCAAAGGCTATGATAAAAAATATGAATGATGAAAAAATTGGGGTATGTTAGGGATGGTGATGGGAAGAAACAAGGATGACAAAGAAATATAGGGAACGATGGGGACATATATTATGGACGATGCAATCATCATCCTTGTTTCCACAACATCTTGCCAATATATTCTTATTGCCACCTCATTTCAATGTTCTTCTCATCATCGTTAAATTTTCATGACACTATTTTGACATTGTCAAGCCTAATTGTTGCTTCCAATCATTCCTCAAACCAAAGCCATTGTTTTAAGGATGTTTGGCAACATTTGATTAAAGGTGATGCAAAATGAAAACATCCAAACTTGGAGGTTTGGTGGATGTTGGGCCCTTTAGCCCTTCACCAACTTTTTGTTTTTTTAATTCCCTTTGGAACTTTGTGTGCATGGATCAAATCAATCACCTTATTTTATGGGCTTTTTTTCCAAGCTTTTAAATTGTAATGTGTGCACATTTGGTGGGTTAACGTCTGATTTTTATGATGTATTCATTTTGATTTTTTTCTTTGTGATTTTGGGGTATAAAACGTTCAAGGGGAAGAAGAACAAACACAATGTTTTGTCAAACTCAAACATCAAATGGTTAGGCATCAACATCCTTTCAAGCTTGTAGCATGAGTTGGTGAACTTTTTTGGTTCCAAGGGATATTTTTTGCTTAAATTCCAATTAATGCATGGATGGAAGGTCTAGCTTAATGAATGGAGGAGGTGAAGGCCCATGTCAATGATTTCATAACCACATATCATGGTAATGAACTACATTTGAAGCCCTATGATTGAAGGTTAATGAAAAATGTGAAAAAAATACATTAATGCACATGTGCCACAATAGGCACATCTAGTGCATGGGAACCCCCCTCCTACAATAGGTGAAATTGAAGAGGGTAAGGTGTAGCTTGATGATTATATACAATTATGTGAAGATGCACAATGATGGATGGATGAACCCCCTTCCTATTATAGGTGAAATTGAATAGGGTAAGGTGCAGCTTGATGATTATGTACAATTATGTGAAGGTGCACAACAATAGATGGATGAAACAAGGTGCATCATGGAATAATAAAAAAAATCTAAATTAAATGAAGAGGTCCATGGCCAACTTCAATTCCATACATTATTGGGAATGGCACATTTGTTGTCATTAGTCATCACAATGCCATAATTGTCCCAAAAAAAAAAAGCCTAACATAACTTGGTGAAAGAACCTTTGCAAAGGTGTACAAGTGTGCTAGATTCCAAAGGTGCCACTAACATGATGGTGAATGTCCCTTATGTGTGAAAAAAACCAAAAGTTGATTATGAAGCTACCATGACAACACGAAACAACGAGATCATGGCTTAAGCATTGCCCATTTAAAAGTCATTAAGATTTGAAGATTGTACTCCAATTCAAGGCTCATCTTGTAGTTCAATCTAGTTGTTAACAAAAGGTTGGAAATCTATTAACATTTAATTCAATGACCCAAAAGGATGACATTGTTTGGTAGTTCTAGGGATCTTTGATCATTAATTTATCTAGTTGGGGCACCCACTTGGTGTCATTTATCCCTACATGAACTAGGTAGAAAGGACACTTTTGGACAACATTAATGGAAGAAGGATTGGACTTCACATTTGCTGATTTAAAAACTAGCTTTAAACAAAATATTAGATTTAAAATCAAATCACTAACAAAAGACTTGATTTTTTTTACTAGAGTTTTTGTTCAAAAAGTACCAGATTGGACAAAGGTCTAAAATACCACTTAGTCATTTTGGACAAGTCGATTTTGACATGTCTAGTGTAATTGGGGTGGCCTTTTTGACTAGCACCATTTGATTAGTCATTTTGGCTTGTTAAATTTCTACCTGTATCCAAAAAAAAAATTTGTGGTAGGCAAGTAGGTAGGTAGGTCATAAAGAGGTAGTTAAGTGGAAGCCTAGCCTAACCGATCCTACTCGACCTACCTTAATTTAACCTAGTAATCTTATGTAACCTACCCTACCTTCCTTAGCCCCTTAAGCATGTTCATATGTTATAATTTTAGGAATTGAACCCTTGACCTCCCCAATGATAAACCAATTTTTTAACCAATGGGCCACACCATAAATATGTTCAACTTTTGTCAATTTAAAAAATTTCACATGTTTATTTCAACACATCATTACAAGATTATGAGGTATGAAAATAGGTAGGTTGTATGAGATAGGTGGGTGGGTGCTTGTGGGTAGGTAGGTAGTTGGTGGGTGAATAGGTAATTAAATAGGTAGGTGGGTGGGTAAGTAGATAAGCAAACGGGTGGGTAGGTAGGTAGTAAAATTGTAAATGAGAAGTAGGAGGTAGGTATGTAATAGGCATAAAATGTCCCATTTGATTAAAGAACATTGGTCATTTTGACTGATGATGTCAATTTCTTATGTTCAATTTGATTAGATGTCCCATTTGACTATGATTCATTGGCCATTTTGACTAGGGTTGTTTAATTTGACTAGATGTATTGATCAAATAAGTCAATGTAATCAAATTGATTGATAAAAAAAATATGCTTTAGGCCTCTAGTCAAAATGGACATATCCATTAGTAAAAAAAAAACTTGTTAATGAACTTGAATTGTTTGAAAAACCAAGAATTCTAATAGTGAGTGGTCAATTTAGATTTAAGGTTTGAATGTTCACATTTTTTTGATTTGCATAACATCAAGATGAGCAATTGGATTTGTGAATATACCCCATTTTTGCAACTAATGTGACATGAAAAGGTTGATGGTGGCTATAATTGTTTCATATGAAGAGTTTAACAAAATATGATAATGTTTAAAAATGAATGAAAATAAATTCTTTGCACATTCAATGCATTATCAAAAGTGGAATACATGTCCATGATGTGAAAGACATTCTAATTTCATGTATTAAAAAACACCCAAGAAAATAACTCAAAATTACATGAAATTTCAAATGATGATATAATTTTGTTTTGAAGCATTTTTATTTGTAGCAAATTTTTAAGGAAAATATTATTTGCACATAACATTTGAATTATTACACCTTAATCCTTTTGACATCTTCAACATTGAATGTGTTTTTTCAAGGTTCAATGATTGTTTGAATCATATGTTTTTTGGGTGATTATATTTCTTATGTGCTAGACTAAATGGGTTTAACTAATTTTCACTACATTTAATTTTAAGCCATTAGTACCTAAACTCAAATAATTGGAAGTTTAATTTGTCGATATGGAGTTATAAATAGACATGCATTTGAATTTTATGAGGCTTGACATATTATATATATTCATTATGATGCTTGTGATTTTCATGTAGTTAGATTGTGAAAAGAAAATTTAATGAAGCTAGTTGGACCCTTTTTTTTGGCTTCATGAGGAAAATTGAAGGGTTTCAATGAGTAAATTGAAGCATTCTTCCATTTATCGCAATGAAGAAAAATGGAATATTTGGAGAAATTTTTACCCCTTACTATCACATAATTTTTTGAAGGTAAGTTTCCTTTTTTTTTTCCATGATTTTGTACCTTCATCATTTTGTTATTTCAGAATTTTGGTTGCTTGGAATGTTTCATTTTTCTCCCTTTCCTCTTTCAATTCTTCAAAAAATTGAATAAAGATAAGGAGCACAACTAATCAACAATTTGAAAGCTTTAAAATTCGTATGTTGCAAATTTATAATGAATGTAACAAATTCTTCAAGATGTCTCATCATCTAATTCTTCCTTCCCTTATTTTAATGGAATTCGGAAGGATCATTTGTTTCTTAAGTTTTTATCAAAACTCATTTTCACACATCTTTACATAGAAGGATTCAAGAATGGCCTAAGGTATGTATGTTTGCTTCTTCTTAAAAATTTGTCCTCAAGGTTTTAGAGAAGGAGGGCCCAATTCCTTTAGACTAAAAGAACCATTGCAATTTTCAAGGATAAACAATTTAACACATTCTTACACGTAAACCAATTCTATCTAAGCTCAAACTAGGCAATGATACTTGGAGATGTTTGATTTGTAGCATTGGAAATTGATGATTGCACATTTACATTGTGATAGGCAAACTATTTTGTACCTTCATTGTTATTTGCATTCCAAAGCTCTCCATTGGGATTTTTTGGCAAAATTTTGCACCCTTGTGACAAGTACAAAGGCTTTTGTTGGGGGAAAAAAATGTGATGAGGAAAAAAGGTTTTGAAGCCCCAACATTTAGACAAGAGATTGTAGCATGTAACCAAACTATAGCATGATTCTCAAACTTTGCTATTGTCCTTTTTGACATGTAGCCAAATTTGGTTAAGTCCTCTTGGGGAAGATTGGCAACCCAACTACCTCACAAATTTGAAAAAAAGAAAAAGAAACATTGATTCGGATAATGTCAATTTTGTTTTTGGCAAAGTTTGTACATAAGTATGAACCACTAAGAGGTATAGACTATAGACACACTTATTTTCATTACATATATTGTGCTTAAATATGCTGAAAATAATAAATTCTCAACAGGTAATAGATTTTGTATCTTCACACCATAGGGACCCCCAAACAAGTTTTTTGCATCATCACTTCTTTTGCAATTAGGACCATGAGAACATCAAAAAGAGTTGATGGAATAGTTCAAATAGTAGCATGTAATTAATATCTCAATTATTCATGAATCACATGCAAACATTTTGTTCAAAACCTATAGTTGTAACGGTTTTAATCCAATTTTACAAAATTCATGCTAGCCTTTCTGAAAAAGATAAAATCAAGAAACATGTTCATGTTGGTCAAGCACACCACAAGTTGGTGGATATTGATTGAAACTTGGGAAATTAAATTTATGGAAATGAATACAACAATGAATCCAACAACTATTCCTAAACCCTAAACCCATTTTCACTCAAGTCATTTAAGTCAACCGGCAAGCTAGGAGTATTCAAGATTTTACCCTCCTATAGTTTTCAAAAAGATAATATATAGCTAGAAGAACACATGTGGTTTGGTCCCTCATGAGGTTCGTGAAAATCAATCAAATAAACTCCTTTCAATAAGTCCCTTGAAAGAAAAGCCCTTGTCAAAATGGGACCTTGCCAAGGACTAGGCCATACTTACTCGTGAGTGTGTTCATGTGTAACACGATATGGTGATACCTAATCAGTTGAAAGTGAATCTAAATTTCAAGACCTCTTTCTCTTGTGATGGGCCTTGTTCATTGGCCATCATCACAAAAAATATGTTTCCAAAATTAAAAAACATTGCAGTTTGCATTGAACCTTTTTGATTTTGCTTAGATCTGTAGGCAAAAGGAGTAAAACTTTGGGCAAGGAATGAGGCATAAAATCAGGCGAGGGGAGCAACAAGGTATGGGGCACATGATGAAAATTGTGAGAACAACATAAGGAACATTTGGCAAAGCATATGGAACAAAAGTAAGGAATACACGAGAACAAAAGCCCATAAGTCCCCAAAAACAAAAGAAACAAGGGGTGTGTCACACTTGTGGCCTTGCCATTTACATTAAAAAGTACATTAAGGCAAAAGAAGAATTATGGAAATTCAAATATATTTCACCATGCAAAATCTTCAAAAAAAAATCCTCTACAAAGAAACCAAAATCTTCAAGATGTCATAACTCTATAACTAATCTCAAGTTTCAACACAAGCCAAAACATTATCTTTTAAAAATCCTCGTATCAAAATAGACCTATTATTTATTACCTAGGGGCCAAAATCCCTTAAGCTACTATACTCTATAATGAATCTAAAAAACACAATATCCTTGCCTTGGTAGGCAATGCCAAAAAGCCTTCAAGTTTCCCCATGCTCCCATCCTCCAAATCCTAGAAAGGCTACAACCCTTGTCATATGCAATTCATAGTGGTGGCTCATCTCATTGGATGCCTAAAAATTATTTTCTAACTAATATTTAATACATATTTCTGCTTAGGTTATTGGCATGGACATCAAAGTGGGATAAATAGTGTTGTTATCACCATATAGATTACAAGAAAGAAAGGGAGGCTCCTTCACTCCATGACACAAGTTCTCATTGGTTCATGGAAATTCTATTCCTAAGAACACCCTACCTATAAGGTAAGCAAGTATCACCACCCATCTCTACAAATGGGCCACTAATTTGCCAAAAGACAAATTTTTTTTAAAAATTTATTTATTTATTTTCCAACACTTGTACAAAAACATGTACCATGCCCTCTTTGTGCATGTCCCCACCCAACACTTACTTTGATCCACAAAAATGGCCCAAATACAAATGGACAACCCCACCACATTTTGTCTAGTGTATTTGAAGGATGATTGTATCATGTAATTTTGCATAGTACCTTTTGATCTTCTCCTCCTCCTCCTCCTGGGGGATTCATTCAATCAAGTTGTTGAAGACAAGGCTTACAGCTTTGTAACATACATGCTAGGCTAGATCACAAAACAAATCTTGTCAAAAGATAATTTATGTGGGAGAAAAGGTCGGAAAATCCCTCTCCAATTACAGGACGATTTTGGGTTTTATTTTAGTTCTTTGATAAGTTTTTTTCTATGTGTTGGGTGGTTCTTTAATTTCGTTATAACCTTCAGTTTTTAGGTTTAGGAAAAAATTCAAAGAATCTGCTGGTTTTTATTAAGAAACTGGTAAAGAGTTAGGGTTTAGGGTTTAGGGTTAGTTCTTCGACTAGTTCTTTGGTATTTTTCAACAACAATTACAAGTCAAAACTGGTTCTTCAATTTTAAGCCAGTTATTCAGCTGGTTAAGTTATTAATAACAAAACCTACCAATTGGTTACTGATTTTTTAATAATCAGTTAAATTGATAATCATATGGTATTAAAAATTTAAAAATATAATAACCTATCTAGAAGACCCAATTATCCTTCAGGTAGGTTATCAATCAATAAAAAATATCAAAAGAAAAAAAAGAAAAAAAATTAATTATAATATTAATTTTTAGAAAACCTTCCAACCAGCTAATAACCTGCAAGAAAGATAACATGTGATTGTGAACTGATTATTTGATAATCTATCCTTCTTATGCATAAATCATTGATGTTTTTCATAACCTTTGTGATCCCCCAAAAAAACACTTTTCCAGCGATTATTAAAAAAAGCAATAACCAGCCAACACATGCCCATATCTAATGCTCTTTCATTTCTTTGAAAAACATTCATCATAGTTTGAAAACAATTAAAAAACACTTACGATTATTTTTTAGTTTTATTTTATTTTATTTTATTTGTGTTAAGCCCAGTGCCACATTTAATTGTTGCTTTTGAGTGGGGGCAGGGTGGGGGCCTTAACAATTAAGGTCCTCTTATGGTGCATTCACACTTGATGTTAAATCAATGTTAATTGAAAATCTAGGTGGCATCTTAGGTGGCACCCGATGTTAAATGGGCAATAGCTTAATGTTAAGTGAATGCTAGTTTAACATAAAATCTTCACCATAAGTAAGTTTAAGTTTTAAATGACTAGTATGGTGTTAAGGAACTCAACACTAGAGTCACTAACATCAAGTGTGAACGCACTTTTAATGTATTTTGAGCATTTTGGGCTTGTTGTTTGACCAAAAGTTATTAATAAAAGTTACTAATAAATGCTAGACCGGATATTAACAAATCAAACTGCCTCTGCATCAAACTTTAAATCTTAATATTTTGCAGCTTTCTCCCTAAACCCTAATTTTATGGCTTTCTCCTTAAACCCTAATTTCGTTGTTTTAAAAAATAAATCCTAAACTAAATTATTTTTTATGTGGCTCTTGTGTGAACTCATGAACGCAAAACATGATTTCAAAAAATCTCTTTTTGTGTGAACCTCTCCGATTAGAAAACTGGTTCCACTGCTCCCACCAGTCTGAAACCGGTCATTCTTGTGCACGTTTCAAACAACCATAAAAACCAATGTGAGGGACCCTGTCTATGGAGGCAAGGCCCTATAAATGCTGGAACATAGGCCCCAAGGGTTGCAAATTGGCTTCCCAAATACGATGGTATCCTTTTTTCCAGCCTTGCGGCCAACTTCACAAGGCCATAATAAAGTTCAGCATTTATTAGTACCTTGGGGCAGATTGAAAATATTTTGTTTTTCCTATTTCAGCCTTGACTCCTAGTGTAAAGAAAGCCCTTGGGAGAGGTGATTTCAACTTTTGCTCCAATAGGAATGCTTGATTTGAGTTGAACATTGGCCTTGACTCCTAGTGTAAAATGGGCCTAAGATTGAATCTTGAATGTGATGAATACTAAGGGGGGCAGGGTGGGGCAGGGCACCGTTAGGGACACTCCTAATTTGTTAGAAAAGCCATACCACACTTACCTATGAGCTACCTAATTACTGACCCATCCATCGCCTATGTACCTACTTACCCATCCACCTAGATAAGACAAGGCTAATAGAAAGCTTAGATTGCGGGGTTATATAGATACTACCTAGGGACTACCTAGAGACCTATCTCGAGGCGACTTAGGGTCTACCTAAAGGCCATGTAAGGGCTTACTTAAATTATGGGCTATCTAAGATAAGGACCATCAAAATCTTACAAAGGGGAGTTACATAGGGATTACTTACAATGTTACATAGGGGCTACCCTATGTAACTCCTTTTTGCACTATGAATTAGCTTTAAGTAGCCCCCAAATAACCCCTAGGCAACCCCTGATTCAAGAAATCTCTAGCCACCTTCATATGCAGCCTGTTAAGTAGCCTTAAGGTATCCCATAACCTAAGTAGGGCCCTAAGTGTTTACATAGAAAATCCTAATGAGCTTCTATGGACACTTTTGATAGCTCTTAGGTAGCCCCCTAAGTAGGCTCTATGTAATCCTTTAAGTAGCCCATAGGCACCCCATAGCCTAGGTAGGCCGTTAGTTGTTTCTCTATATAGTCCCTAGTTAAGCTCTAGGTAAGCCCTCTAACTAACTCTTAAATATCCCATAACCTAGGTAGATCTTTAAATGTCTCCCTAGGTAACCCTCTAAGTAGTTCTTATGTAGTCCCTTATGTAAGCTTTTGATAGCCTTTATCTTAGATGGCTCCCTAACTAAAACAATCTAGTGCCTTTTTGCACTATGAGTCAACCCTAGGTAACCCTCTAAGTAATCCCTAGGTATCTCCTAACTTCGAAAATCCTTAGTTAAACCCTTAGTTAGGCTTTGTGTAATTCCTTGAGTACTCCTTAGGTATTTCATAACATATGTAGGTTCCTAAGTAACCACATGCAAAACTCAAAAGACTAGAAAAAACTCAAATCCTCTTGAGGTGAGAAAGAAATTTGTTATTTATCTTTGGCACAATTCTATTGCATATTTTGATTCCCATCCTCAGGTTCTATGAAACCCAATGTTCTGCTCCTGAGTATTATTGTCTTTGTGGATGCCTTTACTCTATCATCCAACTCATGGGTACAAACCAATATGATTGCATAATTAACTCTAGTTCCATTTTTGTAAAAATTTCAAAAATCAAAGAACCTCTGGTTTTGGGTTCTTGAAAACTTTCATAAGCAAATAACCTTTGGTTCCAAGTTTTTGGTACAAACATTTCTATGGGAGAAGTTAAATTCATTCGTGGTTACAAGTAGTTAACTTGGGTAGACACTCCAAAGTATGAATATCCTTGACACTGCAGTAACATGGCAAGTTCAACATTTTAGTGTTGAATAGTTAGTTTATTTTCAAGATTCCACGTTGAAAAAAATTGATTTCCTAAGATTTTTAAATAAATAAATAAATAAATAAATCCTTTGCAAACTTATTTTTTAGTTCTTTTGAAAATTTTAACATTTCTGAAAATAATATCACTAGGTCAAGGTTGCCAAGGTATTATAATATATATTGTTGTGAGACTTAACCTCAAGGTTTGTTTGTTTGCTTTTTTTTTTTTTTTTCGAATTTTATGATTTAATCAAAGTGGTGATCATTCATAATACAATTTAGCCAAATTTGGTGATAACAAAATGTGAAACTCAAAAAAAATCTAGCATCCTTCCATATTTTTAACTACCACTTGCAAAATAGGATAGATTTTGGCAATTAAAAAAAGATTTTTCTTAAAAAATTTGGAGACTAAAAAATTTAAAATTCTAAAATTTCATCAACTTGAAAATAGTCCTCATTTGGCAGCCCTTCCCATCACAATTGCTTATTAGATCCTTTTATAGATTACATTTCATTATGACCCTTTAGGGTGGTTTACACTAGAACGCTTGGGTCATGGCCTGTAGAACCTCATGAAACCTCACTTTTGGATCAAACCATGGGAAAACTGTGAATCATGCCTAAGGGCATTTGTTAAACCCAATTTGGGACCAAAGAACAAACACATGATTTTCTCATGGTTTATTCTTTTTCTTTGATTTCACAATCTCCTTTATTTTGTCCACAAAATCAAAATGTTGTGAGAACAAAATTAGGCGCTTCTCTTCAATTGTTTTTACATTCTTGTCACTATAAGAGATCCTTGTATGTGAAGGTTGTGAATTTTTTCTTACCAAGTGAGATGCACTACAATTACAATTGGACATTTTAAAAAAAGGTTCATGAATTTAAATTTCAATCATGGAAGGGTGGCCCATGTCTCTTAAAAATTTTGATTTCACCCTTGTGATTGTGAGTAATCTCCATCATATGGATCACTTTTCATGGTTGGGGAAAAAAATTATGAAAAAAAAGAAAAGAAAATTGAACTATCAACAAACGACTATAATGCAAAGAGCTTCAACACCTTGAAAGCCTTAAAAAAAATAAGTAGAGAAAAAAATGATCCTTTTTTATTATTGTGTTTAGAGTTTAAGGGGCAATAATTTTGTGGAGAGGGGGATCAAAAAATTCCTCCAACTTTGCTTTTAATTTTTTTGTATAAACATTAATAAAACATCATAAATGAGTGACTAGGAATTTTTGGAACTCATGGGCTGTCACTATTTTCATGGAGCCCACTCAAAGAGGTGCGCTTGAAAAAATACCCAAAGGACCCAAGTTTAGTTTTTTTCCAAACCCACCCATAAAATTAAAACTGAGACCGCAAATACGTGAGAGATTACTAAAAGCAAACTACCTAGCCCAATCATTATGATTGGCCAATCAAAAACAGGGAGCAGCAGTCAGATCATATTTATTACATTCTTCTCTGGTAAGTGTTAGGCTTTGCTGTGCCTTTTACTAGCCTTGCCAAACTATGCAAGGCTCTAGGGCCAAAAGAACTTTTGCTGGAGCCAAACCGGCCTGTCTTGACTGTTCTGCATGAGGTCACATTTCACATTTTACATTTCATTGTCGAAAGTATTAATGTGTAGTTATTAATATGATTTTTTGTTCTAATTTTTTCAAAACAAAAAGAAACCAAGTCTAGAAGTCTTTGGGTTTTAGTTTAGTGAAAGAAAATGTCGAAAAACCAAGTGAAAATTCTTTACAAGGGAAATTCATTATTGAATTTTACTTATTTGCAATTGTATTGTTTAGGTCAAGGTATACTATATATTACCGATTAATTGACAAACCAAATTTTTTTTACCACCAATGAAGATTTCATATTTGCAAAACTGTGCATGAAATTCACATTAGTAAGTTGTGTATGACTTTAAGTTTGTGAAAAACAAATTTCAAATTATGTTTGAACCATGAAGAAATAAATTCATGTCCCTAAATATCATTTTTTCAAAGCTCAATATAAAATCCCAAATAAATAACTAAAGTTTCTTAGTTACAAAAGGATGGCATATGTGACCATATGCTTACAAAATAGGGTGACCAACACAAGGATGACACATTATGTGTAAGGTTCCGTATCTTGAGGGGCCTTTTGTTTTGTAGGAACCTCTAGGTGAATATCAAAAAACGAAATGTTCACTCTATAGGTAGGTGTTTTTTTTCCCCCCCTATGATATGTTTAGTGTCATTTTTTAATTTTTTCCTCATGATACCCTATGGGTACCCCCACAAAATACCCAAAGGATATCATGTTAAAATTCTAAAAATTAGAAGAATTTGTTTATTGTTTACAATTTTACGTCCGTTTGGGACTAGAAAGTCCATTAGACAAAAGGTAGATCATGGGGGACAGATTGTCCTCTGGTACTGGCAGCATGCCACAAATTTGATCGAGGCGACCGTGTTTGTAGTTTGCATGAGTTCAGCAAGAGTGTTCGTGTGGGTGAGGGGTAAGGTCGAACAAAAGCGTTCCCTAACTTTCTGTGTATTTGGATAGATAAAGAGCAAGTGTTCTTCATCCTCTACCTTCCCCAAGTCGTAGCTTTGACGAAGCCTCTCTGCGTATGGCACGCCTTTCCACGCACCTAGCACTGCCTCAAGCTGCATGTTGCCACATCGAAACCGGGCCAGAGCTTTTCGCAGCTGGACACAGTTGATGTCACACAAGTATCTTTTGCTTTCATACAACATACCCTTAAAACGCAAGTATCTTGTTTGCACGCTGGTCCTAATCTCATGGTTGGTAAAGAACTTTTTAATGAAAGTTAGTCACATATTATCCTTCACCCTTTTTACATTCAACATTGTGTGGGGAAAACCTAAAGGGGGTGGGGTCCCAACCTCCTGGTTGATCGGGCCTTTCGTTGTATATCTACCACCAACTGGTTGCATTAGCCTTGCTAAACAGGTCGGATGTATGTGCGTTGACCTAGGAACTATTCCTAACGGTAGTTCAGTAGTCCCCGCCTAGAGCGCATGGGTCGTTGCAAGCTGAAGTGTCGTTTCTAGCGGTGATTGAGCCGGAGGTAGAAAACCTACCACCTCTTGGGGCTGGTTTTGGAGTAGCCATTTTTTCACAAATCCAGCCCAACATTTCTTTCTTGTAACAAGCATAGTGAGCTGGGCTTCCCATGCCTTTCCTAAGATGCGGTCTTTAGTGACCGTGTTCACACAATTATAGTACAACAATGCTTGTCCCCATGCAAAGTGTTCAAAGGGGAATTTGTCAAATTTTGCCAGCACGATGGACGTGCTGGTTGTTTTTTGCACCTCGAGTAGGGACTTGAGGAACCTTCAATACACTACTTCAATAACCTTTATTTTCTTGGAGTCCACCCAAATCTCACAGGCATAATTTGTTATGGAATGCACCAACGTGTTGAAAAGGTCACAGTGAATCGCCATGTGTAAAACACCCTTGGGCTATGAGCATTACCAGAATCCAGTTCACCCTAATTCCAGTAATGCCCATGGCCGTGGTGTTACGTACACTTATAAAAAAAAATGTAGTTGAAATACAGTCACAAACTGCCCTCAAAACAAAAAAGATAGTCCACATAATTTTCTCAAAAAGAAAATAATTTCTTTTTTCTTGAAAATTTTGCATCTTTGGCCTTTTAAATAAGGAACCTAAAAAAGAATATTCTTATTTTAGTGCCTATAATTTTGAGTCACCGAGTTGCGAAAATCCACCAAAAGAAAAAAGAAAAAAGAAAAGAAAAGAAAAACGTTGTCGACTCCATCATCGTGTGAAAGAAACCAAAAAGAATAAAAGATAAAAGAAAAAGGGCACAAAAAGAAAGCAAAAGAAAGAGAAAAGAAAAGAAAAGAAAAGGAAAAAGTACCCTTTTACTATACCGTACGCATACCAAAACGTCGGTACTAACTACTAACTAGTTTGGTCGTAGGTATTCAACAGGTAGTAAGTTACGACCAGAGTGAATCATCCAGCGGACCATCATCCATTGGATGTCCATTATGGCTCAGTTGTGGATGAACGCTCAACTGACTGGTTACCCAATAGTTAATATACCTGGTTTTACCTTGGTAACCCATTCTATAAGAAGTAGGTCCTATATATAGGTAGGTAGATAGGTAAGTAGGGTATTGGCGACTACTAGGTATGTAGATAGTTTGTAGAAGGTATAATAAACCTTTGCGTTGTTTTCACTACCTACCTTGGCGTAGGTTGGTAGGTAGTAAATGAAGCAACTGAGCATCTCACAACCATGGTTAGCTAGCTAGGGAAGTACTGGATCCCAACAGAAAACTAATCACTTTCCATCCATCCATCCTACACGAATCGGGTGTCCAGGAAAGCAACAAAGCAGCCATGGCGATGGCGACGGAGTTCTCTCTCTCCTCTCTCTCTCTCTCTCTCTCTCCGCTCTTGTTCTTCTTCTTGTATGCGCGCTCTGCTCTGCCATTTTTACCGCACGCTTTCTCGTTATTATTGCATTCCCGTGAGCGAAATCTGTGCTGTCTCTTTTTTTCTTGAGTTAATCGTGGCGATTTTTTCTCTTCAGCTTTTCCTCGGTGGAGAGATTTTCCGCAATACAGACCGTCAGGTACACACCTCTTCTCTTCCGTCCTTCTTCTTCTGATTCTTCTTTGTCTAATGCACACACTCTCTCTGCGTGTCTCTATCTGTGCCTCTGTCTCTTTTTTTAAAAAAAAAATTAGAAAAAAATTGTCTTTTGTTCTGCTTGTTTTTCTCTGCAATTCATCAGGAGGAGTTTTTACTGTGTCTTTTTTTTTGAAAGAAAAAAGAAAAAAGAAAAATTAAAATGTTGTCTTTTCTTCTGTTTTGGCCTGTTTGTTTTTGTCTGCAATTCATGAGGAGCTTTTTAGGGGGGATTAGAAAGGATGTGTTTGGCGGGTTTTGATGTATTGTGTGCTCCATTCCAATGCTTCATAGTTTCATCGATTTCGTGGGGATGATGTGCTGGGAATTTAGGGGAGAATTTAGGGGGGCGGGATGGTAAGTGAACCAGGGAGTCAATTGTGAAGTTGTGTTGTGTGTACCTTGCAAGACACTGCGGATTTTGTGGTCAAGAGTTACAGTCATGCCTGATGAGCAGTGTGGCAAATCAAGACGTTTAGGATGTGCATCACATGGGTTGGATGGTTCCAGGTGCTTGTAATAGCCATGTATGGTGATGTGATGTCCAGAGTAAATGGGCCAAGTAATAACCCGTTCTTCAAAGACAAGATTTCTAGGTAGATGTGCAAGAATGGATTGGCAAAAAATTGAGTTAAGAAAATTCAATTAGTGCTGTGGTTGTTATGATTAAGTTTTTTTTCAAACATTGTCTTTATGTCAAGAAGGGTTCTCAACATTCTTTCTCTTTATGACAACTCAAGTCTTTTGACCTTGGAAGAGATGCTTGGCGGACTGTGGCTGTTGTTTTTGGCTCTTCTAGGGCTTTGTAAAGTATGACCCAAGGAAAGAAAATGCCCCACACGCAAGTCTTGTCTTGATTCCCTATCAATCTCTTGAACCAGGAGGACATCATGAGGTATGGTTTGGCAAGGTGATAATTTCTGTAGTTGAGAGATTTTATGTAGTCTTATGTAGGTGATATTTTTTCCCTCAATGGTGCGCAGCAGAATCAAATGGTCAGAGAATTTTGGGGAAGATGGCCATCCTTTTGACACAAGCGAGTTTAGCAGGCACCAAGATGTACTTTTCTTCAGTGTGAAACTTGGTGCGTCAGCAACATGTTCCTTTAGGCCCAAAGTGTAATTTTTTGGACAGGAGGTGAGTATTTGAGTGTTGAGAGCAGACAGGCACAGGAGGCAGATTGTTGGTTTCTGTAAGGAGACAATTTGTGGGATGTCAGATACAGATCACCTTGCACATACCCAACCCTTACGTGGACATCAAATAGGGCTACACCCACACAATGTAACCCATGGCATAGATCTGGGACATCCTCAATTGCATCACTCCCATGGGTATGATGTGTATGGTCATGCACAACCTAATGCAGATGCCACAGCAGAGACTCAAGCCCACAGCAAGGCACAGGCCGACTCAGATAGGGGGCATGGACAGCATGTACATGATGGACATGGAATGCATCACGGTCAGGAGAATGGAGCTGGAACACGTGAGCATGATGATGACCCTGGTGATGAAGAAGGGTTGGATGAAGCCGTGATGCATTCTGATGGAGGTCCAGACGAGGGGCCTCCCCAACCCCTTTCTGTGCGTTCTCAACGCTCCACACAGCTCACTCTTTCTTATCAGAGTGAAGTATATGTGTTCGACACAGTTCCTCCTGAGAAGGTAATGATTGTCCTAATGAAAGTAAACTGTAAGATCTTTCTTGTGGGCTGTACAGATTGGCAGTATAATTGGAAACAAAGAGTTGCATAAATTCTGAGACAAAGGTGTTCCATGTTTGGTGAAGCAGGTTCAAGCTGTGCTACTTTTACTGGGAGGCCGCGAGATTCCACCTGGCATGTCAGGTGTCAATATGTCCTACCACCATCATCACAAGGTGCAGCAAACTTTTCATCCTTCTTTGGGGTGGTTTGGAAGATGGAGAGATATTGCATTACTTTGGCCATGCACAAAGGTTTCAAGTATGGAAGGATGACATAAGTGGTGTGTTGGTTTGGGAGCAGGGACTCTCAGAGCTTCCTGCACGCATGGACATGCCACATAGGCTAGCATCTCTGACAAGATTCCGTGAGAAGCGCAAGGAGCGCTGCTTTGATAAAAAGATCCGCTACACTGTGCGTGCAGAGGTTGCCCAAAGGTAGTCAGTTTTACAAAATGTGATTTTTGAGAAAACTGGGAAAATATGTTGGTCTGTATTCAGCTAAGAACTATGAAGGTGAGGAAAGGGGGAGAACTGATCAGATTAGCCTATTTGTGGATGCATTATGCAGGATGCAGCGCAAGAAGGGTCAATTTGCATCGGCACGAGCTCTGGGCGGGGAGGCTGGAGCTGTTGCTAATTGGGATGGCACTGCAGTTCCAGCTCAGGGTGCAGGCCCTGTGGGCATGCAGGCAGAAGTTATGTATGTGCTGTCTTTATGTTATTCCATTTTGGTCCTGAGTTACAGCTACTATTATCTCCATTATCATTCAGAGTGTCCCAGTAATCAAGATTCTCTTGAATGTTCCAAAGGTTCCAGTTAGTGATCTGCAGGAGTCAGGAGACTTTTACAGATATTTTGGCTGTTAGAAATATGTTGAGGAGGCTACTGTGGACTTGCTGACTGCTGAAGTTCAGAAGATGCATTAGGAGATGTCAGTCTTATAGTTGGAAAGCCTCTTCTGCAGAAGAGAATTTGGGCTTGAATAGGATGTTTAGGGGTGCTGACATTAGACTCTCTTGATGGGACAGGTGTGTGCATTGTGGTATAGGGGAGAAGTTGACCCCAATGATGCGCCGAGGACCATCAGGACCACGAACCTTGTGTAATGCATGTGGCTTAATGTGGGCCAATAAGGTGAGGTCTATGTCTGAGTCCTGAATGGCTTTACTGTTTTCACTCCATCTCTAAAAGGGAGAGTTTCATATAATCTTTAGCTGAAATGTGGAATGTACATCATTTCTGTGTTTCTATGCATGGTTTGGGTTGCAGGGGTTGCTGAGAGACCTGTCAAAGAACATTCCAGCTTCACTAGTGACCCAGCAGCCACAAATGCTTCAACAACAAGAAGTAAGCTTCTCTTCTGCCTTGTCTAAGTCATGTTCATGCTGTACCTGTTTAGCTTCTGTGCAGTTTTATTTCAGATCAGTTGTCATGTCCAGCTTGTACTGATGGCTTATGTTCATCTTTTGTTCAACGTGCAGGTATAGTGGGGTCTGGCCTACACTGAGTAGGGGTAGTATATGCAGTGTCTGTGATCAGGGAATAGGGTCTATTTTACATTGCAGACAGTGTGGGTGAGTTTGGCAGCATTATCTCCCTCCTTTTTTGCATCTATGAGGCTGTGGTCAAAAGCAGGACTCTGATAGTTCATAGTCTTCCACCATCTTGTACATGCTGTTTTGTAGAGAGATGGCAAAATTAGGTACTTGGAGTTCAATGTATGCACCTCTGGCTGATTTGACACCTTGTTGGATTGAATCTGGATGGTACAGATCATTCAGCAGCAACAGGAGCAGATATCCACATTGCAACAGGTGTTAGATGGCTCTCCTCAACCTGTGGGTGACCTTTCCTCATCACCATGTCCATTTTGAACAAAACTATCAAGACGCACTTAAAACTATGCTGTGTACGAATATGTATCGGTCTGGTGTTAGCACGTCAAATCAGATATGCAGCAAATGTGTGTGCTTTTTGCAGCAAGAATGATGCAAGTTTGTATTTTACCGTCATTTGAGCTGGTTGAAATGTTGGATCAGGTTGATGACAACACAATGTGTGAGAATTGGTTTGTCTGGTCATAGGAACCAAGCATGTTGCTATTTGGATCCTAGTTTGAAAGTTCCTGGAAGCCAGTAAGACATATCAGAGTAGAGATACCAGATATGGACTTTGACTGAGGACTGAAGATAATGTGCAGAATGAGTTGCAGCAGGGAAATCAAGATGCACGACATGAAAAGGACAAATGAGTGTGATGGAAAATGTGGTGACTGCTGTCAGATAACTTGTTTTCTTCACTCTTCATAAAAATTTGGACACCAAGTCCTTTCTACATTTATTCACTCTCAGCAATTTGAGTCTAGTGCCAGTCAGTTGATTGAGACTAATAGGTGCTAAACTAGCTGCACTTATAAAGTCCTCAAGCATAAGCAGTTATGAGGATTTTCTTCAATTGGAATGCACTGCTCTATGCAAGCACAAATGTGACTTACACATTAGGTCCTAACTTGAGGTGACATTTGTCATAATTGCAGTTATGCTCTAGGCCTTGCAACATCTCTATCGTCTGGTCTTTGGTCTGGGATTAATATTAGTATCTATTGTTCTAGAAGGACAAATGAACTGCCCAGGATTGCTTCTTTCAGTTCAATTAGTGTCTCCTCTCCACCCTTGTTCCTGAGCAGCTGTAGGTGTCCAAATTTTCAGGATCCTGGTACCTCTGCCATGTTTCCGTTATTATCTGACTTGGTCATGAACATCATAGGTGAGTTACAACTATCCAGATGTATGCAGGACCAGTGTTTTGTGTCCTTGTCGTAGTGTCTGTTGGACAGATTCAAAAGGACATGCATCCCATGTTCATCGGATTCCTCTGATCCATTTCTGTCAGTCTTCTTCCCCTATGAACTTTCTTCGTCATCCTCAATGGCAGTGCCATCAGCTATCACCTCAGCAGTTGTGCCTGGCATACCCTTTTGGTGGAAATTGAGCTCCTGTCCAACATCAAGGCCTAAAGGATCAAATGAGGTAATGTGCACTGGAGCATCGGTTTGGTCATCTACTAGTTCCTCCAGGAACTGAATACGCATGTTGCTATTTGACAATTGCTCTTGGAGATCTGCAACTTGGGCTCGCAATTTAATTGTCTCTTGTATGTGTGTTGCCATGACCACAGACTTTCTAGTCTCCACAGAATATCTCTTCACTTCCTCAACTCTAGGCTTGACCTTTGGGACAGTTATGGATCGGAAGCGAACTTCTCGTCGTAGGTCATTTGACTCCTTGATGAGCATCACATTTTCTTGCATCAACCGTAAGTTGTTGCGCTGGTGTTTCTCCATTTGCTTCTTCACAATATGTTGCAACCCTTTTACCTACCAGTTGACATACCCAGGCTTTCAGCTTCAATCCCACGCAAGTTGATCAAAGTTGCTTCCAAAGAATTGCAATATGCAGGAAGTAACATGGATTAATGTATCCTCCTTCATTTTACTTTTTGGTGTCATACCTTTCGTTCCAGCATGTCTCGTTGACGGAAACTTTCCTTTTGCAAAGGAATATCAACTTCGGCAATATTGATTTTGTCAGCAACATACTTCTCATACAACTCCAAACATGCTTTTTGTAAGGCTCGAGGATCCTGCAGTTGACATCATATTTTCAGTCTTCATTTTTTTCTTCTTCCTAAGATGACGAGCTTCTAACTGAACAAATGACAATTTTTCATCTCCCTCAACCACATACCTCTATTTATAAGATGATCACAGAAAACAAAAGTACCTCCATATGCTGTGCAAGTTCATAGTAGTCAAGTTGGAACCGCTTCATGATGCCTTCTTGCTTGACATTGGCACTAGTGAGCCGTCGTTTGTCATGAATTGCTGTATTCAACTTTGCCTTCATCCTTGTCATTGTCACCTCCTTGCCCTGAGCATGTTCATGATTCCTGTTTGACATATGACCCACACTTGTCAACTAATAAACTTTCAAATCCAATGAAGCAAATTTTCAATATGTGCTTCAGTTGTTCTTGACCAATGCTTGGAATAGAACACTTCCATCTTTGTTTCCTGAGAAAATGTGCTAAGGATCTTTGCCACTAAAAGGCATTTGAGAGACATCATGAAAAGATGAAACCTCATCAGCTCTTTTTCCATTCTGTGCATCCGCTCCTTGCAGTGCCTGGCTTCAAGCTGACTGGGCTCTATTTTGTTCAGGAGATCCTTCACTTTGAAGTCAAGGACATACTTAAATTTCTCCAGCTCCTGTTTTCCCAAATGTAAAGGATGTGAAGATCATCATGGTAGTTTGAATTCTGCCCCTTGTTGTGTTGAGCTTGCTGTGGGATTTAGAGGATACAACTTAACTTGGTCATACAGAAACAGGGGGCTGTTTGGTTGACAGATTGCATCCTTCCAAGAGAAGCTCAAGGTAAAAATAGCAGGATCTGAAGTTGAACATTCTATACCTGATTTGTTCGTTTGAGATCATAAATCCGCAGATCCTTCTCATCAATTGTGTCCTCTCTGTCATACATGTCTTTCTGCAATGTTCTGAATCATCATGAAACAAATGTCAAATCAGGCCAGTCAGGATACGAACACAAATGTGACTGCATAGTGTCTTCATTTCGAGTCAGTGCTGTGCTAGGCCCCATATGCCAAAAAAACAAAGCAGAGCAGGCTCATACCGAATGTCACGTTCACAGCAGCTAATGATGTCATACAGCTCCTTCTTTTGGTCACTCATCTCCTTCAAATCATCTTGAGCCATATCAAGGTCCCGCTGGAATTCAAGGAACTTTTTTTTCAAAATGCCATTCTCCCCCATAACTTGACGGACTGTGCTATTGGCTTGGTCAAGCAGTTTCTCATACCTGTATATAGCCTCCAATCCCATACCCAGCATTCACTATCATCTCTTCACATACATTGCAGTGAATAATCAGTGAACACAGGACTGCTCACACACTGCTCATCTTGTGAACACCCTGTCATAACTGCAGATACAGCAAGTTAAGGTGTGAATGGAAATGAAACCACAAAGAACATTAACTTACTCAGCTTTCTGCTGTTCAATCTCAGTGTCAGTATCATCCTCCTGCTGCTTCCTAACCTCTGCAAAATCAAGGTGGAGCTGCTCCTTATCTGTGTACAGGTTCTTAATTACCACCTCCTGGTCCTCTAGCTTTACTTCATAGGCCTCTATAAGCTCCTGTTGCACTCGATGTCAGAGACTCAGCATACTTGAGAATTTCCAATCTTGCTATGCAAATTAAATAGCACAGCACATAATGAGTGACCTATCCTGGGTACCTGAAGAGCACGCTCATGTGCCATGTTCATTGTTGCCATGCGCTGGACCCAGCTTGCTGCCTCAACTTCCTTTGACCGTTTTAGTTCTTGAAACCTGTATAGACATATGAATCATACATCTAAGTTTCAGAAAATGATAGACTAGGAGTTTTGATACTTGTAGAGGTCTCAAATTTTTTGTTTACAAAACTCATTATACTACTGCAGAATAGAAAGGAATTCACCTGGCATCTTCTACCAGCATCTTTTTAACATATGCTTCCTCCATGTGCTTCTGGTGCTCAGCATGGTTCTCCTCTGTCTCTATCTGTTTCTTCATCAGCTTCAACTCCTGCAGGCCTTATCCCCTTCCTCCTCAGTGGAATATGACTGCAACTCAAAAGGGCGGCTGGTGCAACACAAGGAAATAACCTTGAATACTCTCAATGTGACATTGAACAGAAGATCAGGAAAAGGACCGTTTCATTCTTATCCATGAAAAGCTCTTGATGCTTCACACGAGCATCTTCTAGATTTAGGGCAAATTGATCTTGCAGCTCCTGGATTTGCCCTTCCACAAGCTCGTCCTTTATCCTAAGCTGGTACTCACAGTTTGATTGCATCTCAATCATCTGCCATCACCACTCCTGCTGATCAAAAACTTGTCAACCATAGTGGAGGACAGAGGTTACCCATTTCAATTCTGCGAAGACCTCCACTATGAATAGCAACACCACCTTCACAACCTTCCCCTTTTTCCCTCAATTGAGTTGGCATTCTGCCTGCTGCTCAAGATTCAGAGTTACATCCATGCATCACCCATGTTCATACTTGTAGTATCCTGCACATCCTGAATAAAGCATGCACTGCAAAACCAGAAGAACTGGGAAGGTAGGCCTTCTGGACATGATAGCACTGCATGGAGTACCTTTGTTTTCAGGTCTTCAACATGTGATTTAAACTCTTCCAGGTCATCCTTTGTAATAAGTGCTTCATGGCACCAAGGACCAGGAATTGTGTCTCGAGGACTTGTTGGAAAATCACGCACATTCAACACCATTGTCAATCCATCCTCACTTGCACACACAAGATGAGTCTCATTGCTGCTCACACATAGCTTGATTATTGGAGCTGCACTTATTTTCACTTCACAAAACATTCCTGCGGTTCTACAGGTAGAGCCAATCAGTTTCACCCTGTACTAAGAAAATCAAGAAAAATAGCAACCTGACACCTTAAGATACGAACATACAGGTGTCTTTGTGACAGAAAGCACTGAAGTGAGAGAGAGGTACATGATGACTCCATGAACAGTAGGAGCATGCCTGTTAAGGGGTAAGAGTAGGCCCTGATCGCGCCAGTCTCTGTTCCAGCAAATAGCAAAGCACCTCCACCACACATTGCAATTTGTGTCAGGGCAACATTGCTCTCAAAGATCTGTGCCCAATCCATACAACCAAGTTTCTGTGAACAGAAGCAGGAGCCCATGATGGATCAACAAGCTTGTGTCTTCACAGTTGACAAATTGCCACAAAGAAAGTCAGGAGCAAGTCAAGCAGGACTCAACTTTGAGGACTTGCATCTCATCCAGCTCCCTCAACTTGCGGTCAGAACCAACTCCATAAAAACATCTTGAGTTCTTCAAACCAATCGCACATGTGTATATGCAACCTTTGATGACATTCTCTCTCTTCCGCTTGAAGGTTTTGACTGTCCACTCATAGATGGCCCCATCCATGCCTGATGTCACAATGTTGAAATCATCATGTGCCCACCAGATGCTCTGCACCTAAACACATAAACACATATCACTTCATTGTATAGACCAGCCTGGACCCAGGTGTCTTCCTCTCAGACATATTTGTTTTATATGCCAGTTTACCTACCTGGTTGACATGAGCCCGCAAGGTGCCTATGTTCAGACCATTGTAAGTTGAGAAAATGTGCACATTGTTGCCATTCACAGCTGCAAAGTACTGCCCACCAGTGCTGAAGGCACATATAGCACAGTTCTTGATGACTGGGAATTCCCTCCATAATTGCAAGTCATCCACCAGCATGTTGAACAATTTCATGCTCTCAGGAAACCCAACCACCACATAGAGCCCTGCAATCTCATATTCCATGAGTGAAACTGTCCATACCATGACTTGTGGATCAGGAACACATAGAATCATGAATACAAAGAGACTCCACAGGAAAATAATGTGTTTCACACTACATTATTACTGCAAGCAGCATTACAGGGATTCTCAATTTTGAAGACAAACATATGTCCAGGTCAACATATGGCAAAACAAAAGTAAGGAAGATGGACTGGGTACCAGTTGGGTGCAAGGAGATGGAAAGAGCTTCAGATGGGAAGTACTTGACAATCTCACAGCAATGCTCCACATAATTCCAGACCCGCACACTCATGTCCTTACTGCATGAAACTGCAAAAGGTTTGAGTAGGCATATATCCATGCCTGTGATTTCTGCTTGGTGATATGTCTGCTCCAACCCCACATTGAGTGGAGAGACTTACTTGCAGGTGACATAATGTGAATCCCTATCCTTTTGCTCAAAAAACAAGAATGCAACATTGCTTGCAATCCACAACCATGTAATGCTCATTGTGACTTGAGATCAAAGCAGATCATAGAAGTAGTCCAGAGGCACAACAACAATTACCTCAGCAACCACTTCCTTTGGAACTGAGTCAGTTGAAAGGAAGTAGAGTTGTTGATAAGGCAAGTAGGTGAGAGTATTGTTGGCCATGGTGCACACCAACACATCCTCAGCAGGTGACAAAGCTAATCCACAGACTTGAGCTCTGCTCTCATCCACTTTGATTGACCGAACTTTCCTGTAGTTCTTCTTTGCTCCTTCATATTCATAAATGGAAACATATCCATCTTCCCCACAGATGAATCCAATTGAACATTGCATTGCAACGTTTGCAACACCTACCCTGCTCCCACTGCTTTGGGTGATTGTTGAAGCCACCTACAGATCAGCCTTCCAAGTTGGGAAAATGTCAACCAGGGAAAACACCTACAGTGTTTGAGCCAAACGTCCATGCAGGCGATTGCAGAGTTGTCAAGCTCTAACTTTCTCCTCCAAACTGGTGGAGATGAGAAAAATTAGGACAAAAAACTCAGGTGTGCAAAAGAGAATGTGCTACTGTTCTTGAAGCTTGATGCAAAAATGCTTCCCAGAAAATGGGTTCGGTAGAGGATTACCTTCCCATCTTCAACATACAGCAGCTCCCCAGAGCTTAAAGAGTACATACAGCATAATGGGTCTGCTTTCTCATTGGTAGTTTTTTCATTCTTGTTGTCATCTTTCTCATTGTCCTTGTCCTTGTGCTCAGATGTGCCTTTCTCTTTACCTTTGTCTTGGCTCTTGTTGCTCTTGTGCTTGGCCACCAATTCAGAAGGAGGGGGCAACCAAACATGGCACAAAACCTGATGAGGTTCTTGGTTGGTAACATCAGTAGTCACAGGCCTGAAACTTGAGTCTGTATACTTGAATGTCTTCGCAAATCCATCGCCCACTACTGTGACTAAGGATTCATCAACTGGGCAGCATCTCACCTGAAGAAGCTCATTCAGAAGAATCTTGCATGTCACTGAAGCAAATGAAACTACATTGGAATTGAATTCAGGTCTTACAATTGCAATGTTAAACAGATCCACAGGAGGAGGAGGAACATGAGAGAAAAAACCTAACCATGAAAGAACCTAACCAGGAGAGAAAAAACCCTGACCTGGTAAGCAACTGTTCCATCCACACTCCTGATGGAGGCAGCAACCTTGGTCGCCATAACATCCCACAAAAGCAGCTTCCAGTTTGGTGCTCCACCCTGAGCTGCAAGCATTCTGCCATCTGCTGAGAAGCACATTGATACAATTTCTCTGGAGCCAAACCGCGTTGTTGTCAAGGACCTCTTCTTGATGAGCGACTGGAGTGTGTAAATGTTGATCATCGGGTTCTTGGCACCTCCTGTTGCTGCTGTTGTGAGTGTTGCAGCAGCTGGTGCTGCTGCTGCAGCCGCCTTGGAGGCATTTTCTTCTTCCACGGTTCCTGGAATCTTGGTCGGTGGAGCTACTTCTGCCACGGCGATGAACTTCTTACTCGTACTCACAGCCAAGGCAGAGATGCCATACATGGAAGGAGTGCCTACGATCACGCGCTGTTTCTTGTCCCTGCAATCCTTGAGTATGACACAATGCCCTGCAACATACACGATTGTTGAGGCGTCCAAGAAGTGTACGCCATCTCTTAGGCTTCCTTTGAGTCCAAAGCCTTCAACGGGGACCAAAGGCAATGGCGCTGATGGTGCACGTGATGACGCCATAGCTCAAACAAACCCTCTCTGTGCGTGTCAGATGCTATCTTCTCTTTGCAAAACAGTCTCTAGGGATTGATTCCAAGCAGTTTTTCCCAAGCTCAGAAAATCAGGAAGAAAAAAGAAAATCCTCGAACTATGGCACAGCAAGCAAACAACACGAAGAAGATCTGTTTCACAACAACAACACGAAGAAGATCTGCATCACAACAACAACACGAAGGAAGAAGATCTGTATCACAGCAACAACACGACGAAGATCTGCGTCGCAACAACAACGATCAGAGCGAGCTTCCGGTGAACTGCCAAAAGGAAGACTATAATCCTAAAGCATCATCAATCAAGTGCACTACTACACTGTCACCTCAAATCTCCTCAGAAACTCATTTCGTTTCTTACGCCAGAAGAGGCTACAAGCAAACAAACGAGAGTAACAGAAAGACTTTGTACTAACAACTCCACCAAAACCAAAATAAGGCCGAGAAAGCTTTCTTTCTTGCTTTGAAGCTGTATAATATATTCCGGCAGCTGCAAAAAGAATTCTATTGCAATGGAGGTAGTAAGAAAAAAAGCAGCATTCTCAACAACGACAACAAAGAAGGACATGACAAGAAAGAAGCCAATCGAGGTACGAGATTGAAGAAAAATTGAAGCAGCAAAAGGGCAAAAGCTTGATGGATCGTAAACTAGCGACTGTTGTTAAAGAAGGTGTAAAGCCAAAATGGAGCACAGAAGCACAGCAAGCAACAAACAAACAAGCTGATAGCTTCGAGTAGCGATGGCGATGGCGGGTGGACCCGGGGGCATGCATGCAGGGAGAGGAGTGCAGTGGCGGCGGCAGCAGTCTAAACGAGAGCAACAAACATAACCATGGGATCGCAGTTATGATAATGGAGTGTTCAACTGCCCTCTCCACCGCCCCTCCCCGCCCCCGCCCACCTACCCACCAGTTAAGCGTCAAACCAACACCTCACCCAAAACAAACCTACCTACCTACCTCTCTATCTACCTACAAAGCAATGCACATACCTACCTACTTATCTCTCTATCTACCTACAAAGCAATGCACATACCTACCTACTTATCTCTGTATCTACCTACAAAGCAATGCACATACCTACCTACTTACCTCTCTATCTACCTACAAAGCAATGCACATACCTACCTACTTACCTCTCTATCTACCTACAAAGCAATGCACATACTTACCTACCTATGATTTAGAGCAAAGAACCTACCTACCTACCTACCTTTCAAAGCAATTCACAAGCCTACCTTCATAAAATAATTGGTAGTTTTTATGAAATAATTAAAGAAGCAGCAGTAATTAGGAAAGGTGGTTTTTAAAACAAATTCAATTTTCTTGAGAACCAACATTCTATACCAAAATTAGTTTTTTGATTTTTTGCATCTTCTTCACTAGGGAAGTGAGTATATTTTTGGGTTGATAACTAATGAGTATTTGTAATACATTCTAATAACCACATAAACACTAACCAAAAGCTTGTAGCATGTTTTCAAAATTCATAATTGAGGCTTTGGGAACGATTTATTAACATGGCATTCATTTATTGGTTTGAACACCTTGATAGGTAGCCATGGCCCATAATTTGATTCGTTGTTTTGATCAATGTTGTGCAACAATGGTTTTTTTCATTTTTGTGATGTAACATGGGTGGTGATCATCCACAAGAGATTTAACACGAGTGACAATGATCCCACACGAGATTTAGGTTTAATGGCAACAAGTTTTGAGGAAATTGTGAGAAAAATAAAAACTAGTAGAAAAACTACCTAGTTTAAATAAAAATTTAGTGAAAATTCCTTTGTGACTAGATGCAAACTAGCACCTTAAACCTCCTCCAAGAGTGGCATGTTGTGAATTGGAATTAAAATCTCTTGTTATGGTGGTTATGCCTCCCTAGTGGAGGAAGAAATTTTGCACTAATTTGCCAAGAAAAAAAAAGGTTGTTGTGCGGTTCTTCCCTTTTAAGAGAACCACCAATCTTGGTTTGGACAATTTATATATATTTTGGAGATTTTTTGGGCATGGGTTTGAGTTTGGCTCTTCCAATTTAAAAACCCTTTGGTTCAACAACATTTTGACACATTTTTTCAAATAAAAAGCCTTAAACCTGATTCAAAACCAAATCCAATTCCATGTGCACACTACACACTCCCCAATGGTAAAGAGAATGTATAAGGGTAGGGTAAGGCACCACCTTTGGGGGCTTCATAAGTTTGAGCTTCTATGAGAGTGAAATGGGTGTGAACTTGTGAAGCACTGAAGGGTTCCCTTACCTTGCATGAAACATTTTGAAAACAAAAGGTGACGCCACTTTGAAGTGGGTTACACTTTGTGAATCCATGCACCTAGGTAGGTTCGTGGGATTAAACCTACTCTAAATGCAAAGTGACATTTTCCAAAATTCTTCATGTACAAAAGTTTTATAACAAATTAAAACTAAGGACTATATACTTGATCTTATGTTCAAAAATGTTTTTTCATAATTCAAATTTTAATTTCACATCTAACAAAAGGCTAGTTTCACAATCCCACTTCTTATTCTCATTCCCAACAAGAGGGTGGTAGTCTACTTTTGAGTCCCAAGAACCTAACCATGAACCCATGAATTTAACACTAAAATATTGAATACGCTCACAACATTGGTATTTGACGTGTTTTCAAAATAAATAAAGAAGCCAATACCTAGAACTTAGGGAACCAAGTAGGTAATAATCTCAACTAGGTAGGATATTCTTCAATCTTTTGCTTGTTGCTAGCTTAAAGGTGGCAAATACTTAGTTGATAATGTCGTTAAAAGGTGCACCTTACACCCTAATCATAATTTTGCCTCAAAAAAAGAAAAAGGAATTTTCTATAGCCAAATTTTTTTCATGCCAAATTTGGTCATGCCCCACAAGAAATTTTGTTGGATATGGACATGTTTTTGATGTTAAGGTAGGTTTTTCTACTAGTTAATCTATTGTGTGAACAATTTTATTAGAACTTTGTCACCACTAATCTTAGATATTTTTTGGGATGATTTGTCACTTGTGCTACATCACTAGAATGAAAATAAAATGTTAGTTTGAAGGCACCTAGTCAAGGGCATAAGAGCATCTCCACAATGATACAAAATTCACCCCTTCAATGGTTACTTGTTGATGCTAAGGGCAAGATGAGCCCATTGAGGCCCCCACCACAATGCCTATATCATCAAATAGAAGCCAAACCTAGCACATTGAATTCTCTTCTCTAGCAATCAGATGTTTGTTGTCATTGTTGTAAAGAGTCCCAATACTTGGGTTTGCTTACATTTTTTTTGTTTTCTTTTATCTAGTCTTTTGATGTTTATGGTTTTCTTTCTTGTGTTTGTTGTGAATGTCTTCACTTAATGAATTGTGGATGTGGTTCTTCTTTTTCTTTAAACTTGTAATGAATTGAAGGTGCTCAATCTCCTTGGATTGAGTGTTTATTTTGTCATTTTTTAAAATTTGGTTTTTTTGAATGAGGCCTTTCAAAAGTTAAAGCCTACATCAACTTGAGAAATATTAGAATTGAACCTTGATTCAATCTAATTATCGAACATTTATAATGTTTAAGAGCGATGCAAGAAAAGTAAGGGTTTTTTGTTTTTTTTATCATGGTATCATTGTAGGTGTTGCCAATTGGTTCACCAAAGGTGTAAATGGGCTATGAAAGCATTTTTCTAATAACTTACTAATAAGTTGAGAATTAGAAAAAATAAAAAAATATCCTTTTTTTTCACATGTTTTTTGAGAGTTTTTAAACAATCAACACATATAGGTCAATGTGAACCACAACTACAATAATACCTTCACCTTTGTATGGGAGGCCTTTTAGAATTTATATTTAACTTGAGAAATGGTAAATTTCAATTCAAAAGCCTTAATTTAATTTAAAAACGAAATATGGTTAAAAATAACCCAAATGTTCTTGGGGTTTTTAGTATTGTTGTGTGGTCATTTGAGCATTTAGATATATAAGTGACAACTTTGGTTTGTCAAAAAAACATTTCATCAAAGAATCATCAGCTATGGTTATTTCAAAATCAAAGAACCACAAGTTCTGATTATTTTGATAATACCAAAGAATTGGCAATTTTCATCAAAGAATTGATAAAATATTAACAACCTTAAATACAATTTTTTGATATTTTCAAATTTTTGGAGGAACACATTCATATACCAAAACCAAGTTCTTTTATTAGACTATATTATGGAAAATCGATTCTTGTTTAATTTTATAATCAATTTGAAGTTTGATTGATTCTCAAACAAAGTTTTTCATTAAAGTTAGAAACTTTGGACATTTTGATGGAAGTGACATTATGTTTGAAGTGTGGTGCCCCATGGAAAATCAAAAAATTATTAATTCAAATTAATTATAAAAAGTTCATATTTTTCATTGTTTTTGTTGGTTTCATATGCATTTGTTAAAACTACCCCCGGGCACATTGAAATCCAAAATGAAAACTAACTTCTTACAAGAAAAGTAAATAAACCTATCAAAATACTCCACTACCTAAATATCACAATTGCATCATGCAAAGGCATTGAATTTGCAGGGCATGCAAACAATATTTAGGTTAGTAGTGAGTACAAGATGGACAAATTTAAATCATAGTTTGGACAAGTAAAAATAAATTCTCTTGTAGTTCAAGAGTACAATGTTACTTGGGACAAAAACAAAGCCAAGGTGGAGGTAGTTTGTCTCTTTTGTGCTTTCTTTTTTTTGGGGGCATGGTGGGGTACTAAACTCCAAAGTAATGTTTGGTTCACTCAAGGTTTGCAAGTGGTTTGAAGCTTGCTTCCCACAAGAACATTTGGTTCAAAAAATCTGACTTCCATTACTATATACATTGAGCAAAATTCCCAATTTGGTACATTTGAACTTAAATATACTAGTGTCTAATGATTAGTTGTAAAGACCTATACTAAATTTTTTTAGTGCAATTGGAGAACACCTTATTTATAAAGTGTTTTTTCATTTGTTATTAAGCACCATTGCAAAATGGAATGCCCATTGTGGCAAGTGTTTTGTTTTTTGAAATGTTGGACAATTTTTTCATTTTTTTCTTGTGATACTCACATGTTTTATACCTAGTAAAATTTAAATGGGCAAAAGCATAATAAAGTAGTTCAAAAAAATAATTTGCTTAGAATTTGGTTTATAATTGAGACAATTTTTGACATACATATAAAAAAAAAGATTAAAAAGTTTAGTAATTTTAAATATTAAACCATCATGACCTCCATTGAGTTTGTGATAATTTGAATATAAAATTTCAATAACTTTTGTATCATAAAAATAGGTAAGAAATAGCTTTGAAATCGACTAGTTAATGTGCTCTTCAAAATAAATTTTACATAAAAAGTTCAATATATCATGATTATAAAGTGTAGAATTGGAGAGCATTCTACATTTAAAATATATATTAACTTGAAAGTAGAGAGAATTCAATATTTGATCTATTTTCATTTACTTGCAACCAATTTTGTAAAACCCAAACATCTTGAAATCTACTTATATCCATATTAAAAATGTGGTTTTTAAACTTTATCATAATAAAATAAAATATTATCCTTATATTAATCAATGAATAAAATAATATTTTTATGTTCAATACATCAAAGCCTACTTATGGCTATTTTTTATTTTTTGTGACAAGGAACAATAATCTTTTACTTTACTATGCTTTTGCCCACACTTGCCTTATCCTACACATAAGTGTTTTTTTGGACAAAGAAAGATGGACATATTAAGGTTTGCATATATTACGGTGTTACAAGCTAGGGTGGTTTATTTTTGGTGGATACACCACATTTTAAAAATTCATGTGCTATAGTCATGTTAAATTGGAAATTTATTATGATATCATTGGTTAAGTCAAGAATTATATGGTGGTTAATGAGTTTAAAAATCCATATAAAAAAATTCATTTTAGATAAATTTTTAATATATATGTTAAGAATGGAAATTGAAATTCATCAAAAAATGATTATGATATGGACTTATGAAAAACTGGCCCATTTTAAACCATTCAAAAGTTCACAACTTTTAAATTGTTAAGGATTTTTTAAGAAACATTTTGCATTTATGTTCTTATTGCTTTAATATTGATTCACTATATTATATCCCAAATAAAAACCATACACAAAAATGTAGGTATAGAAAAGCACATATAGTAAATCACTTCATGTTTTTCAATTAAAAAAATCCATTATTATCTATTTGTTGCATATTATGTGTTATTATTATTATATAATTTTTTAAATTCAAGTTGAAAATCTACATTTAATCAAAATTTTAATATATTGTTGATTTTATGACATGTTAATAACATGTAAATGCATGACCCTTTCTAAAAAAATGTTTTGTGACACAAAAAATGAATGACCTTATTTTACAATCACTTTTCAATATTGCACATCCATCAATCCAAGATGCTTTAGATTGTGTTTTTAATCCTTTTGGAAAGCTCTTGAGGAAGAGGGGTGCATTAGTTTGGTTTCATGGCATTTGGACTTGTAGTGTAGAAGTTATTGAATATTGAATGATTTTTTCATTGAAAATTAAATTAATTCGTAGCTGAAAATTTTGGAGGAATTAGAATGTGCCTTTGGTGTTCTTGGAAAGATCTTGATGAGAAAGATTTAATGGAATTTATTTGATAAGATTTGGATTCAAGATGTGGGAGATATTGATTTTTAAATGATTTCGACCCCTAAAAATTCAAATAAATTCCAAAAAACCAGGTTTTGGAAGGAAAAATCAGTTGAAGACATGGTAACACTTGGGCCAATGGCACATGCCACATTAGTTGTTATTATATGTATATTCCCCCACATCACAAATTTAGCATGCGACAAATTTATAATAAAAATAATTGAAAGTTTGTTCATTCATACATTTTACACACAAATATCACGTGTTGAAAATATGTTTGACACATGGATAAATGTGTTGTCAAATGAAGTACAAATATATGAATGAACAAATGTCACATGAATTCTACATTCTTTTATAAATTTGTGTGAAAAATGTGTTTTCAATGCACGATATCAATGTGTGAAACATACGAATTATGAATAAACAAATTTTGTATGATTTCTATTACTAAGTTGTGAGATGCTAAGTTTATGATGCAAATAGGGGATGTAATGGTTTAGGACAGTTTCAATAGGAGTTGAAATGTTAGGTGAACATTAAAATTTTAAATTAATTTTCATTGGGTGCCATAATTTAAATCAAATTCCTTAACCACAAAAAATGATGACTTTTCAAAAGGTTTAACTTGACCAAAATTTTAAAATCTCAAAAATCAATTACCACATGTAAATAGGGTGTAATGTACATGACATTTAAAAAAAGAGTTGTGGTTTATGAAAAAATAAAATAAATCATTAAATAATTACATATTTTCATACAATTTAAAATTTAGATAATTTTTCAAAATAAAATGCAAAGTTTGATAAAATTTGTACATTTAAAAAAAAAATCTTAGTTATTCATGAAAGTTAATACAAAAATTGTGATGTATTGAAATTTATATATATGTATATATTGCAAAAAATTTCATCCCAAAAATCCTTTCTATGAGAAAGTAAAAATGATCACAAAAAGGACTATAATTCTTGATTCCATCATCACCATTAGCTCATTTGATTATGATTGCACCCACACTATCTATTTAACCTATTATAATTCTAGTAGGTTAACCTATTAACTAAGCGTAAGCTACCTATTTAGCATAGGTCAATCTAGGTTATGCTTGTAACGAATTGCCACTATATAATGTTATTAATTCATGTTTGATAGGTAGGTTAGTGTGTCATGAATTCTTGCGTGGTAGGTAGGTATGTCATGAATTAATAATGTTCCCTAGTTATTGTTATTTAGTGACAATTCTTCAAACTTTGAACCTTAAGAAGTTAAACCCTAAATATATCAAACACAATATTAAACCCTAAACTCTAAAAGCAAAAGTTTAAAACCCTAACCCTTAAATTTGAAACTTCAACCCCAAAATCTCAAAAGTTAAACCCTAGAAACGAAACCCTAAAAGTACCAAATACAAACCTTAAAATCAAAAATCTTAATCCTTCAAACCTAAACTCAAAATTTCAACTCCAAAAGCTAAACCCTAAAACTTAAACTCTAAAAATACCAAAGACAAACCCTAAAACCAAAAGAACTACCCCTTGGAAGAATCCCATGCCGAGTTTAAGAGATTGATGCCTTTTTTTAATGACTAAGTTACCAATAGCAAGCAATAGGGCATGAAGACAAAAACGGACACTCAAAGCGAGCCCCAAGAGGGCACCACTTTACGAATAACTCTATTGTATGTTGTTTATGATCATGGAAATATTTTGCACAAAGATCATGAAAAGTGGTGTACCTATTACAAATAGTACATCCTTCTTTGAAGCATTTCTCAATAGACCCGCACTTTCCAACAAATCTTGTGCTCTTGTCTCCCATGAGAAAGAGGTTCAAGATTTGACTCTTTGGCAGAAGCTTGCCTACTAAAGTGTACATGGGGGATAATGCAACATATTAAAAATCATTATGGAAATGGGAGATTATAGATAACCTGCAATTTGAAGGTCTTCAAAGTTCAGCCTTGTATGTGTTGGGTAGGATTCAAATTTAGTTAATCACTTTGGAGCTTGCATTGTAATCTTGGCTCTAATGCTTGTAAACTAATCTTTGCTCTGGTGGTTTTAATACAGCTTGGGTAAAAATGAAAAGTTGTCTTGTTTATTGGATGTAATTCGAGAGGAATGTCTATTTGGTTGCATTGATTTGCTGGAGTTTATTAGACACATGCATAAATTACTCAAGTTTTATTGGAAATATTTAATTACAAGTTATTAATCAATCTTGGAGAAGTCAATCTTTGTATATTTTATGAAAGACATGAGATAAAACAATATTTTTTTGATCTAAGCATTCATGGTAGGAGTGGTTCATTTGTCAATAGAATATAACCAAGAAATTATACATTACTTTTGGGGTCGATTTGTATGTTAATGTTTTTCCAGGTACAAAGAGTGTGTTACAAAAATCAGTTCATTGTAATTATCTGCTCACCATTAAGTGAAAATCCATTATATAGCCCATGTAGCACAAATTTGATAGTGCAAACCCTATCTTTTGGTTGATGCTTGTTGGACATCGTGTTAAGAATTAAACGCTCTAAACCCTTCAGAGTTACTTTGCAATTTCATCTAAATTCTTTTAAAGAAAAGTTCACAAAACTTGTTAAAATCATGGAAACAAAAACAAACAAGATAGTTCAAAATGTGAAGACTAAATGAATTTCAATTTCGAAAAACAATAGCAAAATGCTAGCAAAATACCAAGTTTTCTTGATGAAAATGGCAACAGACAAACAAACAAACAGTCATGTATAAACCAGCAACCAAAGCTAACTATGGGCATCCCTTTGGTCACCCTTAGTGTGCAAAGTTCTACCCATTTGTGTGTGCACTACCACTTGGCAGTTTGTCAAGGTGACGTCCATTGCATGCATGACGATCAAACAGTTTTGAGAGGTTTGTCGCACACAACTTTTGGGCCTGAAGTCAGATCACTGCAGCTTGAGATTATGCTGACTCCGGAGATCTTGTAATTGTTAATTACAATGAGCTTCGCACCAGAATTGTGCGTTGCAAGCTGCTGTCTCTATTGATTCATGATTGATTTCAGGCTCCAGTGAAGTTCCATCGACGACCAGAGATCACAGTGGTCAACAAATGACATGATCTTTAATATTATTCTGTGTTGCTGATGATTATGTTGTCAGAAGATTTTCTTAGTACCGGCAGCCTGCATCCCTATCTAATACCAATGACTAAATCCTGATCTTGAGGTACATTTAGCTGTTCTGATAGGCAGTGTCTAAAAGCATGATCTGCAGCTGGTGATGAATGAAGAACCCAACAAAAACAAATTGAAAGCTCGGGCCGTCTATATTATGTAGTAACTATCTTTATCGTGGAAATCACAATATGAGTCGACAGGATGTCAAAAGTCCGGCCTCATGTATATAAACAAGCAGCTCTTCCCATAATGGCTCTCTGCCCTTTGAATGACTTCATAATGATGAAAAACATTCAACATACTAAACTCGAAACACATGGCATGGTTAGCATAGCATTGTGAAGCCCATGCAAATGGCGATCCCTCAGTTATGCCGGAAATGTTTCTATAGTGTGGACTTTGACACATGACCCTAGAATGTAGGGATACCTAACTTTGGTCCGTTTCTGGGTTTATCACAATGTCTCTACCATGAAGAACAGAGCCAGTAAAGTGAAGGAGCTGATCTCCCGGCGAAAGAGCCAGCAGCCTGGAGAGGTAGCATAGTTGGATCCTTTCAGCAACTAGTCCTGTCAGGAAGGAGCTGTCAACTGATCTATTTTTGCGCGCGAACTCTAAATAGAAATAGCAACAAATTCATGGCCCGAACATGGAAAGCTTGACCCTCGAAACAGCGAAAGACACCGAAAATAAATCATTTGTCCATATTTGTGCCACCGGCCAATGCGTGAGAGAACGATCAACGACGTCGACGCGGGTTACTAGTTTTGTATCTCACGACCAGTGTCGTTTTTCGGGACTTTTTTTTTGTTTCTCGCCGAAGTGGCGATCATTCATAGTAAGATGTACAAAAAGTGACTATCATCCCGATGAAGATTTAGCCAAATCTAGATATAAGCTAGAAATAAATTACAAATCTTTAATCATCCTTTTATATTCATAGTTATACACAATGAAAACCAAATATATGAATCTGGCGGTTTTCGGTTATTTTCCCCTTCACTTCTGGCGACTGAAACCTCAAAAATCGCTTCTTATTCTAAATTTTTCACTTTTAATTTCGCTTTTTGGTGAAATCTCGCCTAAAATAACCGTGTCTGCTACCTGTGCACTGAACGCTAAGCTTTGCAAATGAGCTTAAAATGACAAGCAGTTTGCTTTTGCCGGGAATCTGCAGGAAGAAGCACACGACAATCGAGCTGGCCGACGCGAGAACCTCCTTCTTACACCTGATCAGTCCTTACGCGCGCACAAGGAGCTCTTGGATGATTCCCTTGTGGGAAAATTCTCTAACTTGACCTGCAAGAATAGGCCAAAAACGCAAGTATCGGAGAATTGTGCAACACAGGGAGTTGGACGAAAACTCCTTGTCCTACGGTTTTTGACTTCGTGAAATCTTTCCAGGGCGCTAGAATGCGATATTCATCGAGCGCGTGGAACATAGCAGCTGCATAATAGAGTAATTTGAGCAGAAAGATCAAGAGATCAAGAATTATGTCGAAGCTGATCAGCGCGGTACTGCAGCTCGCTGCAGCAGCATTGATGCTGCCACAGTTGATGGGCGGCTGCATGTGTTATTCAGCCGAATCGACGACCGACTGGGTAGCTGAGAAGGGGGCGGGCGTGGAGCTGCACGTCGTCGGAAAGAAAGTTCCTGCCCCAATCACCTATGGAGTGGGATTCTACAGCAGGTCCTGCCCGAACGCGGAGAAGATCATCGCAGCTGCTGTTATTCAAAAGTGGACTGTGGACAAAACCATCACTGCTGGTCTTCTGCGCATGTTCTTCCACGACTGCTTCATTAGGGTATTATAAGTTCTCCTGTTGTGCAGTAGAATAATCAACCTTGTGATGAGCAGATGATGACTACTACACTCAACGAGCGACTAGTAGCGGTGATCATGCAGTCGACCCTCTGAGGAATGAATGCATGATCATATTGTCACATGACCTGTTTTTGATCATCGTTGTATAAGAAGTCCACGGAAATTGTTTATCTGTGCAGGGTTGCGATGCATCCATACTCATTCAGAGCACTCCTCGAAACCAAGCGGAGTTGGATGCAGGTCCCAATCTTACTATCCATGGTCTCGACCTGATCGATACAGCCAAGGCAGCTCTTGAGAAAGCTTGCCCGGGAGTTGTTTCCTGCGCTGACATCATCGCCCTCGCCACTCGCGATGCTGTTGTTATGGTAGGCCGACGTCCTAACCTCTATTGTTTAATTAACACAAGGAGTTTCGTGCAACTCCCTGTGTGCAATGTGGGGAAGCTCTCAGTTTAGAAATCCCTCTTCTAGTTTAGAACCATTGATGTCAAAGGGAAAATTTGTTTCCCCCAATAGGGGTTTTCCAACCATAGAAAAATTTACCAACTTCCACTTTGACATTGGTTCACAGTACCCTTCTAGATGGCTTAATTGAACTTTCCCTATGAAGCTCCTGGGGAATGTTTGCAAAACTCCCTGTGTTGCACAATTCCCTGTTACTTGCGTTTTTTAATCTATTCTTGAAGGTGAAGTTAGACAATTTTCCCACAAGGAATCATTCAAGAGCTCCTTTGTGTTCCAACAGAGCTGCTGAAACTGATCATAATATTGTGGAACTCTGGTGGGTTCGCAGTCTGGAGGACCCTTCATTGCGTTTCCCACCGGACGTAGGGATGGTCGTGTGTCACGGATCCTTGATGTCAACAATTTGCCCGGACCCCAAGATACTGTGTCAGATGCGCTTGCTGCTTTCAGCTCCATCGGCCTCAACATCAACGACCTCGTCAGTCTTCTAGGTATACAACAGCGTCTTTACCCACCCGCTTGCATGCAGTGTGGCAAATGTTTCCCACAGTAGTATAGTAAGACCATCTCCAGCGGGGTGTTCTTTATGTGATCTTGCAAAAATATTTCTCACATCCAAGTTTTATTTATTTACTTTTTTTCCTACCTCACCCATAAAACTAAAACTGGGACTGCAAATAGGTGGGAGACTCCTACTAGCAACCCATCTATACCAATCAGACTATCTAGCCAAGCAATCAATAAATATGATTTGACTCTACTTATTAGACTCTTCGAGGGCCGTCAAAGCTGTGCGTTTTTCCAAAGTGACAACAGACTTCAAGTGGATTCACTGGATATGACTGCTGCACCTAATCCAAGATTTTCAGTGGAGGGTCACATACTGAGGACCGGTGAAGATGCTCTAAAGGGATGATCTGCATGCAGTCTTGATCACAATTCCTGAATTATACGAAATATCCTTTATGACCAGCTCTAGGCTGCAGGAAGCTGAATTTCACATTGAGCTGAGCAGCTCGCAATTATATATAACCTGCTAGCTGCAGCTGTAGATCTCATGCACGAGACGGGATTGATTACCTGCAGGAGCTCACACGGTTGGAGTCGCACACTGCGTGTTTTTTAACGACCGTCTTTACGACTTCCAAGCGACTGGGTTACCCGATCCCACCATGGATGTAGCTCTCCTGGCGTCGTTGAGGAAAGTGTGTCCACCCAATCTGGACAGTTTTGGCAATGCGGTCCCACTGGACCAAGGCACGGATTTCGTCGTCGACGCCAGCTATTTCACGCAGATTCGAATGAACCACGGGATTCTCCAAATCGACCAAGAGCTGACTCATGATCCAAGAACTGTGAAGCTGATCAGAAACATTGCGAGGAATTTCACACCCTTCGGACCCAGCTTCGCAAGATCAATGCTCAAGCTAGGTAACGTCGGCGTTTTAACAGGTAAGAAGGGAGGAGAGATTCGACGCATTTGTAGTAAAATCAACTAGATTCATTCAAATTCATTGTTCAACTCTTTACCAGTCATCCAAGTTTCTTTAGACTCTCTCGTCCAGGATCATGATACCTAGGTACCACTTGCAAAAGTTAAATGTGATTAGTTTAGGGTTTAGGGTAGTGCATGGCAACTAATTAAATCTCCCTCTGAACGTTGCAATTTTGCCCTAGCGTTTCTTAATGTGCAATGTGCAACCGCCTCATGAAATTTGCTAAGCAAGGCTTAGAGGAGTTCATTGATCCCTAGTGCACAAAATTGAAGCGGCACACACATTGAACAGCATTAGAATTTCACCTCAAAATATTGTAGAAACTCGAATCCTTGACTTAAATATTGTAGAAACTCGAATCCTTAACTTAAACAGAAGAAAACTGTCTTTTGCAACTTGTCAATTTTAATTAAAAATGTCGTTTGCAGAAATTGAAAACGACACTTTTAATTGCGTACCGCAATTAATATCAATTCATCATGAGCTTTTCCATGTTTTTGTACATTACACCAGCCTCTTTTTGAAAAGGGGACTGACCTTTGAAGCCAAACGTGAATGCACTTCAAGGTTTGTATTGCACCTTCTTCTTCTTGGAAAGCAGACTTGAAAGCCAAAGTGAAAATGTGCTTGCCTTGTACATGGGTACCCTAATGATTTTCATATCCCTATATTATGGCCTTTTCTCCCTCCTTTTTTTGGGTCCTGTTCACAGTTCCAATAAACCGCGGTTTTGGGAAAAAAAAAGCCGAAAATTCGTAGAATCGGTTCTTTTCGGTTTATTTACGGAAAAAACAGGATAAGTTCCGAAAATCCTGATTTCGCTTAGGACCACCGAATCGCTCCAGCCTTCCATCATCGTCTAGTGATCCTTCCGCGATAGTTGCTCGGAACTTGGAGAGAATGTTATACCGTGAAGAAACGTGACGGCAAGAAGAAGCTGTTGGGTGGAGAAACAATAGAGATGCTGATGAAGGGAGGCAGGGAAGTCTAGGACTTCCCCAGAATCTTCATTTGAGGATTCAAGAGTTAGCCGAGTTGTTTCACCAAACGATGATGAGGTGAATGGTTCAGAAACTCGGCAGGATACTGGTTCAGAAACTAAAGAGGGTGATGCTTTGGAGAGTCAACGGGTTGTTGAAGATGATTCAGAATCTCAACAAAACTGACCACACATTCGACTACGATTTTGCTGATATTGGATCGTTGTCACAACAGGCCCCTAGGTGTTGAAAAATTCAAGTACGTGAAAAATTCGATCTTATGTGTACCTTGACCTAAATGAATAAAAACATTGCTATACTCGTTAGTTTTTTGAACTTCCTGTCCATGGAACTATGGTCCTGTTACAAGGCACAATGGACAGGTCTTCTTAGGTCTACCTGACCTAACCATTGGTCAAAATCCACATGCCCATTGGGCAAATCATGAAACCCATTTTTGGAGGGCGCCTTTATATATTAAGGTGGGTTTTGGTGAGTATATTTGGAGGGCGCCTTAATATATCTGGGAGTATGCTTGCTAGAAAAGAGGATGGTTCTTCACCTACTTATGGTTGAAGGTCCCTCGCACTCTTGAGGAGTAGGGGTACTTAAAACCCTCCCCATCCTACACCTTGTCATGTACCTATAGGCTGTGTTTAGGTTCATGATAATGTTCAACTTACAGTGCTTTAGTTCCTTGAATTTTTTTGGGCATCCCATGTAGGGAAAAGAGTGGAAACCTCTAACAAATTGAAGTTGAATTATCAAAATTCACAGGGAAAACTCCTCCAAGGTACTTGTGGGACCAAATTTGAATGATTTATTCTAATTTTCCCATTGTGAAATAGGGGTTCTTTGTATTTTCCCATTGTCAAACGAACCATTTCATGTTTGCATAGGGGAAATTCAAGTTTTTCTTGATGGTCCCACAGAGAATCCTAAAAACGTTTGTTGTGGCAGCAATGGAATGATTGTTTGGTAAAGTCATGCAATCAGACTTTTTTTTTAGTTTAGTTGAAGTTCGAAGGTAAATCAAATGATCTTGTTTTCAGTCTTACAGTGATGATGGCTTGGATCTAAGCTCTACATAGTTTTTGAACAAATCATTGAAGATCCATATATTATATATGATTCATGAACGATCAAATTATGTGAATTTTGCTCATGTACAAGAAATTGAAGGTTTGGATAAACTACAAGTTAAAAGTGTATCAACATATACAACCAAAAATGTGTATGCTTTTATTCTAATTTCCCACCTTTGAATCCCCTTCCACTTCATGATCTACAATTGATGGGGACAATAGTGAATTCCATAATTCCATTGTATCATTTAGAAGTAATTTAAGATCTTTCCTCAATCCAAAGGGTATCTGATTTTGGGGGGGGTGAATTGTGATTTATAATATGGGTAAATTGTGAAAGATAATATTTCATAAATCAGAAATACAAAAATGGAATCATGGGTGGTTACAAGACATAAAAGGTGTGGTTCACAACTAGGCTTATTTTCAGTGTTCACCATATGATGGTCATCATCTCTCTACCTTTCAAATCAAACTAAAAACTCCATCCTTTGGTAAAGAATCTGGAGCCAAGTGGTGGACACATCCACACACAACAGATTGGTATTTCTCCTATGTAAAGGAGAATGTGTTGCATACTTGAAACATATTTGTAAATTATTTTCTTGAACTAAGTTTGGTTTTCACGTTTTTAGAGGTCTCTGAAAAAACATGGTACCCCATTTTTCACAAACACACATCTTCTTCCATGTTCAATCTTCATATGACTAACATCAATATCAAGGAAAGAAACCTTCCTTCTAGGAGTAGAAATCTTTCATTATCTTCACAAACAAGTTAATGATTTTTTGCATGATTATATTGACAATGCTTGCCCAACAATCTAAATGTTCCTCCCATCTCAGTCTTATCAAGTAACAAACTATTAGTGCTAATAGAGTTGATAGGCTTGGAACTCCAAGCCCTATGGACCCACCTTCCATTGTCGCTACTAGTTTACTTGTAGGTAGTAGAGTTAGGATATTAGTTACTAGCTTATGGTAGTTGAACAGAACATCAAATGCTTGTGTTTGGTAATTGAAAAGGATTTAGGTCTATTGGATTTTCCCTTCTGTTTACTTCAATATTGGTGTGTTCTTTTGCAAAAAGGTTGCCAAGTCACATGTCACACTGTGCAAGTTTTTATCGGTTGGAAGAACCTAATTGGTTATGTCTTGAGAATTGGGAATATGATCATGGAATAATTGGTGATGTAATTTGGAAAGGGGAAGCAACCATTCAGGCTATCTCTAGAGAATTAAATTGGTTGTCTTTAGAGAATTGGGAATATGATCATTGAAACATCAGTTATGTAATTAGCACAGAGGAAGGAATGATATTTGGCAATAAGGGGTATTAGGGTTATGTTCTAGGGAGAGATCATTAAGTTTTGGTGAGGATTTTGGAGTTGAAGAAGACAAACAGTGCTTGTGAGCTAGAGACACCAGACATTCAGAAATGAACCTTGGGAGTTGCATCCCCTAGGTAGAGGTTGAAAATTGTAGGGGGCGTGAATGGCAAGATTGACTTGGGCCCAAGTTGGAATTCATAGATGACACCAAGAAATGCAAGGATTGAGGTGTTGATAGCTTCTGCAATTTCTGTCAACATTTCTATTTCCATAACCTTGATCAATTTTATTTGAGGTCATCATGAGTTTTGCAAAATCACAGATGCAGAACTTCCATTATTTTTGAAGTAGTCATGAACTTTGATGTTCAGATAGAGATTAGAGAAGCAAGATGTCAGACTTGCTCATTCTTTTACAGTACAATGGCTAGGATTCAGAATGATACTTCATGTCATTGCTGTGCTTTGCATTCTGGAGATATCCTAATCCCTTCTTTTTGAAAATGGAGTCATTGAATCTTTGGGGCACATGGAGATGGAATCCTTGTGCTCAGGACATATCTGCAAACATTGTCAAACTAATCGTAGAACAAAAATGGTTTTGTTGCATATTAAGCTAGAAGGGAACTAAAACTAGTTTGTTGATTTGACTGCACTTCAGCCGATAACTCATGATGTCCACATCCTCTAAGTTGTACATCCTTGTGCATCGAAGGTCTGGCAATAGGCATGCTTCAACAGGCCTTTACAAAGGTAAGGCTCCCATTTAGGGTGTTATAGTTGTAGGCTCATTACACCTGCACCAATAAAGGGTACAACCCTAACATCCTCAATGAGGAGCGTTACCCTGTCATGTTCATGGGCACAAAGCTTCCGAGACTTGGTTTTAATGGGTGTATGCAAGCAGCAAAATTGAATTCCATCAGAAATGACCTGCATTGGAGTCTCTGTCAATCCACTTTAAAACACAACGGTTTCAGGAATCTCCTGCAAGTTTGCATATAGTATCTAGTGGCAAACAAACAGGATTGATTAATCCCCATCATAAAATGCAAAGCAGTCAATATGAAGGACAGAAAAGGTTCTGGCTGTGGATCAATCTTTGCATGGCTAATCCTTTCTTACAACCCGGTAAGTCACTCCAACACTTTACTTCAATGCTACAATGGTGACATTATGTTACAGTCACAATCTTCATGTAAATCCCAAAGAAAGATTTGTGTCTTTGCATTGTGTATAGCTTGCATCTTTGACCCAGATACCCCGTACACAATAATGGAGAACATGTATTCAGCCTGAGAAGCTGGACTCTCAGCAGAAAAGAAGTACTCTAAAGACAATGTCTTTCATAAGAATAGAGAAATTTCCATTCTCATGATGAAGAAAAAACAGTAAGGTTAACACTTCCTCAGGAGGCCATAGAAAGAACCAAACAAGGAAAGACAGAACAAACAAAAAACACACACCAGTATGAACAAAAGTGCCAGTCTCACACCTGTTCAGGGACCATCAACAGTAGTATGTATGATAGTGACTTAACTACCACAACTTCCCCACTGACTTCATCAGCTCCCTACACTGGGTAAAGGCCAGTGACAAGTATCAACCTGCAAACTGAATTTCTGCTGCAATTCCGGAAGCAACAGGAAGACTCAGCCATACTACTGCCTACTACTCTAAAGACAAATGGCATCAACAAAAGGTCAGGCTGAAATTCATCCACACCAATTTCATGCAGAAAAATTTCCACCTGATGCAGTATACCAAGGGCGATCAAAGGAGATGGGTACAACCTCATCTGCATCCAGCAAGAATGCAGATAGAAGTTAGAATTATACATTGCTGCAATTTTCCATGAAATTTTCCAGAGAGACTCCATGCCACTTGAATCATGATTAAGAATGCAAAAGCTCCAAGAACACAGTTTGCTAATATGCCATGCTTGCCCTTCACTGACAGACATAAAATGTAGGAGCTAGATAAAGGTGTGGTCACAGAGAAACCCATGTGCATAAGATTACAGCAGGGTGTGCACTCCCAAAGGCACTCAGCAGAACCAGACAACAAACAAGAAAAACACAAATGCTGACCTACAGACTGTCTCTCAGCACCAGCAACCAAGATTTTTGAAGATTGTTACATAAATTTGCTATATACAAGTAGTGATTACCAAAGTATCTACATATTGGATCAGACCAAGTAGGTCAGGCCCAAGCTGTAATGCAGTAGTAGACCTGTGCCTAACTGCAATTAAACAAGACCACAGAAAGAAAAATACATCATTTGATGGGACCTGTACAGTTATCTTAAGTTCAATCGCCACTCATCCTCCTTGCTGCTAACACACATATAAGTCCCCAAAAGTGTTTTCACCACTGTATGTGAAATAGAGAAAGCCATCCTCATCCTTGTGCTCCTCATATATTGATGACATCATTGCAGCTGCCAACCAAACAAATGAGGGTATCAGTAACAGAGAGAGCATACAAAGAGCATGTAAAACAGACCATATGCAACAGCTGATGACACTGCAGAGTTCAAATGTTTCTGACACTTTTGAAGTACCTGTTGGGGGTAGAACATTCTTGACAAATATGAAGATGGCCTTTTCAGAACTCAGCTTGATGCGCTTTCGAATGACATAAACAAACTGGCCTACAGTCAAGTCTGCTGGGACCAGATACCTACACCAAACAACATTAGAGGTCAAAAATAACTTCTGGTATTCATCATGTTGAAGACATTGTGACATCTGCATTCATGGCAACATTGAACTCACAATGCCAGAAAGAGCCACTTAAGGACCAAGTAGAAAGTACCCACTTCTTCTTGTCAATGTCAGGGATGTCACTCTTTTCAGCCTTCTCCACAATAACCTGACCATATCAAACAATACACAGCAGCATCACTAAAAATCAGTGAAACATAGTACAACACAGGACTGAATTCAAACTACAAAGCAAACCTTAGGATAAGGATTTTTTCTCGCCAATTCAGTATTGAAAGCATATACTCTGCTAACAATGGATAATCAATTGGTTGCCCCATTTACCCACAGACAACAACACATCCAACAAATATAGATGGATACCTAACCATCAGACTGAAAGATTAGTCTTACTTGCCACAAAGATTACTGAATGCTGAAATCTGAGAAGCACATCAATGAAGAAGGGACTGAGTTCTCAATGAAAATTTGCATGAAATTTGTCTATGGAAGACGTATAAGTACCATACCGGTATTCTGTCAGGGTACTTGTCACGGATTCTTGCAGCCTCCGCTTGCCTCTTCTCTGTTACAATGACATTCAAGGCAATGATTAGTAAATATTAACACACAATATTTGAGTCCTGACACCAAAAAGGTACTTCACAATGCATCCTAACAAAAAGAATTGCAACACAGTATCAATGAGATTGCAAAGAAAAATCCATGCCAACACTTTGAAGGTCACTGTTCTGTCAGTTTCAGCAACACCAAAACTAACACAACAACAATTGCAACACAGCCCATGAAACAAAATTCCCTAGCCTCATTGAATATTGTTTTAGTGTAGATTTTCCTCAAGGGTTATAGACCAACAAAGAGAGAGAAAACATCAAGATCTCAGAGGACAATTTACACAAACCCTGATTTCCACCAGCATGGGATGAGAGATTTTCTCAATTCATGGCAAGCACTATGTCCTCTTGCATCAGAAGATTCAGTGCTCGTATGAAATTCTCAGTATACATGCAGCAAGAGATTGTAGTTGACACAGATATGCAACATGCACATGGCCATACAGAATGAGAACTCTGAGAGTGGCAACAGGTTGGCCACGAACATGTTTACAAAGCAGGCCTAGAACTGACTCCAAAGCCGAACCACCTCCTCTGCCATCTTTGGAATCGGGCAATTGTCCAAGTTTGTTCACAACCGAGTGACTAAGAACCTTAGGAGACCTGTAACGCTTAAAAATTCCGCACTAAGGGAAAGTGCCACGACATACCGAGGGGATGCTCCTGCTTGAAGGAGCTCTTGGCCATGATGATCTGCTACACCTGACCCCTGGATGTCCGAGGCTCCCGCAACAACCGACTTCCTATGCCTGAGTAACATATACACAAGACCAGAAACACATATACAAGCCTCAGCCGCGTCCTTGCCAGCACGAAAACCCAAGTTTTTCACATAACCCCGATGCATAGTATACAAACCATGCGTGAAATGGAACACAAATTGAAAGAAGCACAAACGGCAGAGAGCCTTGAGGAACAATACCAATATCTCGGAGACAGGCACGTACAAAATAACAGAGAACAGTAAAAGCCGATCTGCAAAAAGCCAGGGCAAGGTAAGAACAAATCCCTTACCCGCCGAGGTTCGAGCTTTGCGCTCGATTGTTGCACCAAAGAAGTCGAAAGAAAACGAGACGAGTAACGGCGATGTCTGAGACCTGAGAGAGAGAATTCGCGGTCGAAAAACAGAAGGAAAAGCTCTGCTAAACTGGGAGCGATTGAGAGAGGCTGCAAAGAAGCGGAAGCGCAATGAACGAAAAACACTCAGCAGCAAAACTTGCGAAGAGAAAGCATGGGGTTGCGGGCTGAAGAGGGCTGCCTTCCTTCCAAGCCTAAGTATGAGGCTCGGCACAGCCTCGGAAGATGCTCGATCTAGCTTCGGACGGTTTCGAAGGGAGTGATTGCACGCAAAAAAGGGGGCTCTAAATAGCGCGGCAAACCGACACGTCGTTTCTGCGCGACTCTACGCGGGGTTCAGCCGGTGACCACTATCGTTTTTGGCACCGCGATGACCGGCTGGGGCTGGCGCCTGACATTTACTAAGCGGGCGGCCGTAACCGGCTCTTTTGCGTGCGCCGCAGGGTTGGTTCGTTTTGCACGAGAACGGGGTTTTCCTCAGCCATCACGCTACCGCAGCTTCGACCGACTGATTGAATGTAGGCGACGATAACGAAGTCCGTAGTTTTGGGGAAACGTAGTCGTCTATTAAAGCTACAAGGAAGGGACCCAGGGGCGCTGTTTATTATTGGCCTTGCCTACCAAGGCAAGAAGGATATTGTGTTTAGATTCACATTAGAGTATAGTAGCTTCAGGGATTTTGGCCCCTAGGTAATAACAATAGGTCTATTTTTATCTGAGGATTTTTGAAAGATGATATTTTGGTTTGTGTTGAAACATTAGATTAGTTATAGAGTTATAATCTCTTGAAGGATTTTTGTTTCTTTTAGAGGATTTTTTGAAGATTATATTTTTTCATGGTGAAATATATGAGTTTCCATAATTCTTCTTTTGCATTAAGATAGTTTTTAATGTAAATGGCAAGGCCACAGTGTGACACACCCCTTGTTATTATTACTATTACTATTATTAAGTTTTTTCCTGGTGAACTTTCTCCTTTTTTTGACCTGAAAAATATGATTTTTTCGACACATACAAAGAGATATTTGTGAAAAAAATGACGCTAGTTTGCCAGATTTCTACAGCATGTAGCCAAAATGTCAAAGTATTTTATTTTTAAAATTTTCATATCTGGTCTATAGCCAAAAGGTGGTGTTCGCAGGAATCATAGCAATCACACTCCTGGTTTACCTCAGCCCTTTCCTTTTTTTGGCTGGCTATATATAGCCAGAAAGTTAGCTTAAAATTAAAAGTGCTAAAATCAAGTGTTTTTTGAGATTTTCGATAGACAGAATCCAACCAAAATTTAAGGAAAAACGCCAGATTTCTATACATGGTTCCAGTATGTAACCCGAAACAAAATTATGTTTTTAAGAAAATTACTTTCATATTTAACTTGTAACCAAAATTGAACATCACCACTCTGGCTACTCACAAAATTGAAGGGCCCCCCACCCCCCCGCCCTCCCAAAATATTCCAGTGATGAGTAATTGGAACTGGTATATGGGGGATTTTTTTGGAATCCTTTGTATGGTCTTCCATAGATCATTCAAAAGACAATTTCAGAAATAACTACCTCATTTTCAAGTTTAACTACATTTTTTTCATAATAACTACTTCCTCTTATTAACTTTTTTAATAACTATCTCCCACCTTTCCAATAATTACCTCCATTTAATAATTACCTCACTCTTTTTCCCTAGGAAAAAAAAAAACATGTGTCTTTTCATGTCCATGAAATGTATATGAATTTAAATTAAATTTGACATTGGCCAAAATAATGATGAAAACATAAGAAAAATAAAATAAAATTGATCAGCACTGGTAGTGCGCAGCAATGCAGAGCTCAAATAATTTACCTCCTCAAAGCAAGTTTTCCAAATAGAAAAAACCTACTAGCCATTCTTTTTTGGACATGACAATGAAAGAATATCCAATGCGTAATTATATGTAATTATGTTTCATTGCCATTTCCAAGTACAACGAATGACCTTTTCCATTATAAACACTCCAATGAAAAATGCCATTGACAACATACAACAATGTATTATATTCACATATACTCACATTCAGACATCCAGTTATGATATTATTCGAAAAAAGGGACTCAAAGTGCAAATTACACACATGTACAGCCTTCTATGCTAATGCAACTTTCATTTCCTCTTACTTTCCATTTCATAGCTTGTTCTTTTGTAATGTCCATTAGTATTTTTCTTTGGTGTGGGGCAAGGTACAAAGGTGGGCATTCTCCACAATATGGGGCCTACAACAAGGTGGTAGTTGAGTCCAGCCTCAAATTTTGAAAATGTCATGTGCCTGTGGGTCTTAAAGAACATAAAGCATGAGTCAATCATACTCTCAGTGTAAGATAGGTAAATCCTGACATGTGAGGAGTATGAGGGATCTTACACCTATTATCTAGGTGTAGAATGAGCCTTACACTTATGAGAATGCGTAAGATCTCTCCCCCTCCTAAACTGTAGGCGTAAGATCTTTACTCTTTCGTACAAGGGATCTTCACATCTTCTTGCATAAAGCACTTTGAGAAACTTCACACTATAATGGGATGGCACCTTAGGTGTAAGCTGCCTCTTTTTTTTGGTAGGCATTATTAACGTGTAGAGTAAAGACCCAAGGGTGGGGGCATTACTGAAATAAGGGCACACAAGGTGAGAGTCAAGCACAAGCCTGATTTCTGTAATGCCCTCGCCTGTGAGCTTTACAGTGTAAAACTAGATGCCAAAAACCAGAAGGGGGGCTTTTACATTTCTCATAGAGTCTATCATGAAATTAGAACACCTGATCATGGGGCAGAGCAAATATTATATGTTATAATGCACCCTTCACATACACTACAAAAATTTTAAGAAGTTTTTAAGTGTAGAAATGTGCCCTCCAAATCCAAGAGGAAATTTTGCGGTAATGCTCTAATTTTAAGGCCTGATCCAAAGGGCTCACATAATTAGAAGGGTAGCCCCTCACAGTGAGGGGCTACTGTAAACAGATCTGACTGTTACCAGAAGAAACAGTGGGTGAAGAAATTTTGCCCACCAAATTTTGAGACTAAAAAATTGACATTTATGATGTCTTGTCCATGAAGTATAAAACTATGTGTATTTAGACTTCATATTTGTCAAGGAACCATTTTTGAAGTGACTTTGGAATTGAAGGATTTGCCCATCTCCTTTGCATGACTTGATTGTGGGACTGCTGATGGGTTTAGGTTCTAGGTTTCGTGTTTTTCCCTGTTAGGACTCCCCATTGTGGGTTCTGCTCTTTCAGGTGTGACCTTTTGTTTGAACTTTGGTCCTTTCTTTTTTCTTCTCTTGTTCCCTTGCCAGGTGTTTTTTCTTTATTATTTATTTATTTATTTAAATTTGCTTGGATTATTGATCTTCATAGAAGGATGAGAACCCCCCTAAAGGACAATAAGGCTTCAATTTTAGGTGTGGTGTGAGTCACTCTTTATGGCAAGTGATAACAATAGTTTTGTTGTGATGTTTTGGAACTATGTGGAAGGACAGGATGGCTAATCACTTCCCCCCATCAAACTTTGCAAGTGTGGGGCGGGGGTGTGGCGCCTTGCATGTGGTAGGGCATAGGTAGTTTAAGCCTTGGAAGGAGCAACTCCAAAGCTCAGAGGAAGGGGGCCCATGGTGTTCACCCAAGTATATTCAACCTCATCTAAGGTCACTCTAAACAATACCATTCCAGTCAAAGCCAGCTTAAGTTCAGAGTTTTCAGAAAGCCCAATTGTGGAAAAAAAAAAGAGTAATTATTCAGATAATTACCTAAATTTTAGCAATGAAAATCATTCTCAATTCAATAACATTTGACCCCTTGGTCCAAAAATTGTGAAATGACAAACATGTACACTTCCTCATCACGAGCTTTCCAATAATACCAAAAGTAGAGCAAGGGACCCCCCCGCTTAAGAGGGTAATGGCATGTGACACATCCAAACAAACAAACACCTTTCTTAATTGAGTTATCTGTAAAGTAACCCTGTCTGCACCCTGTCTTCACCGTGTCTTTGGGCCTCCTTTCACCGCCTATCCCCTCTGGAAAGTAAAAACATTATTAAATCTCAGTATGAAATACTGAAACTCAGCATTTAATGCACGAGGTTCGAGATTAAGTATACTAGTTGTACAGTTCGGAGCAGCGAAAATATATGTAGCTGCAAGTGGAGGCGCTGAGGAAAAAGGAAAGACGGGATGAAACTCAGTTTACCACCAAAACTGATGGTTTTCTGAGTTTCATCCCCTGTTGAATGCTGATGTACTTTTTTTATGGTTTTCTGAGTTTAATCACCCCTTGAATGCTAATGTATTTTTTTGCAGGTTTTTCTTGGATCTCACCCTGTGTATGACCAAACTCAGGGTTCTGGTGCTGTGTTTTCCTTACTTTACGGATAACTGTTATGTACAGGTACACGTTTGGTAGCGTGTGTGGCAGTAGGGAATTAGAATTAAAAGGGTGCTTGCTCCATGAAACATGGTTTGACAAGAGGAAACCTATAGCTTGTAAAGCACTCATTGAAATTTCCAATTGTGTCTGGACCACCTTATGTCTGTGAATATTCCTCTTAAGGTATGTTCACACTTGGTGTTAGTGACTCTAGTGTTGAGTCCCCCAACACCACCAGGCTAACCATTTAGGACTTCAACCTAGTTACCATGAAAATCTAATGTTAAGCTAACATTCACTTAACATTTAACATCAGATACCACCTAGATTTTCATTTAACACTGACTTACCATCAAGTGTGAATGCACCATTAGAAAAGCAGGGAGGTAGGTACAAGATCCCTCCAACTCACTAGTAAGGAACAGGCATAAATAGCCTTCCCCTCTTACACCTCATGAGGCCCTCATAACAATCACCTCATGCTTTACAATGGATTCATCTTGTGCTTTATGATTGGTAAAGCACACATAATCAGAACATTCCCAAAATGTTGGGCCAGATTAGCCTTGTCCTAGACCCTTTATTTTGTGAATGCCCACACCCTCCAATTTTACCCTACATGGTTATCATTTTCCCTTCCCACCATGTTGTGCATATAAGGGACCAAGCTGTGTGCTGGTAAACAGAAAATATGAATTTCAAATCTGAAAGCTTATTGATTGCAGCATTTTCAATAAGTCCCTCTCAATTACACACTCATTGTTTCTCAGCAGCATTTAAGCCAAGCAATTTACAGGAATGAACATGGCTCAGCACAACCATTGATAATGTTGAAACAAAAAATGGACAAGGGGCCTCAAAGCCTTGAAAAAGGTAAAAATTACAGGTAAACTCGTCAATTGCTCTGATAGCAAGGTGCTCAAAAAATGTAGCAGCTAGTGGTGTGAATTATATGCACAGGTTGCTGAAAAGGTGAAAATCTAGCAGCACCCAGAAAACTGCTATTGTGTCTCCAGGGGCTCAACAGCACAACACCTGCCTTTGGCAAGGCATCTATCTCTACCTGAACTTAAGAAACAATCTTGGGCTACACAAAACCATCATAACATACCATCCCTGTAAAAATGAATGCATAAAGCAGTACCTGGATTATTTGTGTAGAGCCTGATAAGAAAGTTCTCATGCTCCCACCATGGAAAATAGGTCCTCTGGGAACAATAGCAGCACAGTTTAGAAGAATGGAGCATGAAGAGAGAGATCACAGCCCATACCAAGAAGTGTAGATATACAAGAAAGATAACCCGTAGCATCTCATTCAACAATTGCTCATACAATGCTTGCAAGCTGTCGTCCCCGTGCAGTCTCAACCTCATGTTCAACTGACCACCCCCTGGAAAAGCTGCCATCTCGGCGCAATGCATAGCATCTTGTCAGTCGGGGTGCATGTTGTCCCTCAGTAACAGGAGCAACCCGTCTACGTAAAGCATTTGTCGACTCTGGTGGGGTTGCTAGAGAGGGCAATGCTGATGATGCAGGTCGTTTTGCCCAGCATCTGGTCAGTGTCCCACAGTTGCTGTCTTTGTCAGATCTAACAGAAAGCGAGCGTGCCTGGAGTGAACCTTCCATTCTGAAGGAATCAGTGGAGCCTTCCATTGTGGTGCATGCAAGACATGCTAAACTCATGGTTGATGGATTTGAGGACAAAAATTGGGCACTGGAACACTTAAACCCCTGCAAGCAAAAACAATGATGACCACAGGTAGTTCAGTCTTTCTCTCAATCTAGACCAGGACTAACCCTATGAGTTTCTCAAGTACAGCATATCTAGTATTATTCTCACTCCTACCTCATCACCAGCAAAAGCAAGGAGATCACATGCTGAGAAAGGGCTATCCCAGCTATGAACAATGTTCATTTTTGCCCCGTAGCCTATAGGAACCCTTTGTCACTGATATCATATGGCAAGTAAAGAAATCCTAATAGATTAACACTCTTTACAGCTGCATAGCTTTATACTGAAATCCAAGTCTGTCACATTCTCAAGGAGTTTTAGGGTATCTGACTCCAACAGATTCACAAGGAGGTTTTCATCGTTGCAAAATTTCCTCTCGCATACATTGTGGACTCCAAGATTTCTCAGAACGAAAGGGAGATACAAAGACTGACTAGACAACATGGAAATTCTGCCACAATGCTTCAGTTGAGAACCCTAGTATTCACATTGTCAGGTCACAAACATGAGAAGCATGGCAGAAGACATAGGACATACATCCGCACTTTTACCAGTGCTCACATTGCCTCACCGGGGGATACAGAAACTGGTGGAAAACTGACCAAACTTTTGCATTCTTCAAACAAGAAGCCAGAGTGGCAACAGCTTAGATGGTAGTAGTGTTAACTGGGAAAAGCTTACGATGTCCTTCCATAGACACCAACAAGAAGATGGAGTATGGCTCCAAGACATTTGGAACTTGATTGCATCCATGAGAGAAGGAAGAAATTGTTGCGAAAAAGAAAGAAAATAAGAAAGCGGCCGTGGAAGAAGAAGAAGAAGGTAGCACCTACTCACGAGTTCTCCTCCTCTTCAGACTGGATGCAAGAAAACCTCGACAAAAGAAATGTCGGTTCAGCGAAGCGTCTCATTCCTGCCGCCTTGTAGATTTGAACACGAAACTCCCCCGTCGTCTCGCTCGATGCCAAATTGCCTGCTTGGAAGAAAAACACGCACGCACGCACGCGCACACACACAGAGGCGCAAATGAAGATGCAACCGAAAGACAAGAGAAAAAGCAAGAAAGTGGAAAGGAAACAAAAAAAACCAAAATACAAAAAAAGCTTCAAAAAAATAGCGATGATGAGGAAGAAGGATATGGAGATACAGGAGCGACTGGATGTAAAGGATGTAAAGAGTCGCAAGCAGGATGTCGCAGGAGATGCGAAGGAAAGAAAGAAAAAAAAGAAAATGGATGGAGAGAAAGAACGCGACGCAAAAGAGAAGAGCAGAAAGACAAAAGGAAGAGGATTAGCGAGAGAAGAAGGTGCTCAAGACAAGAACAAGGAAAATGGAAGCAAAGGCAGTGAATGCGGTGGAGCAGGAAACAAAAGTTGTGTACCTTCTTGGCCTTCGAAGAAGAGATGTATTCCTCACTGCACTTTCTTTCGCCTTATTAGACGGACAGACGGGGACGGACGCGACGACGAGTAGTGAAGTTTGTTAGAGTGAAATGAATGCAATTCATAGCGAAAGCGTGCGGTACAGCAACGCGGGCATTGTTGGATCTAAATAGCAGCAGACCCTAGGCTACTTGTTGGGAGGGACTGGGGGGTAGGTTTTGTTTCATCAGCATCATCATTCTAGGGTTTCTGACCCCCCCTAACCCTTTTTTCTTTTTCTTTTTCCTTTTTTTTACCTTCTTGTTTCCTTCTTGTTTCCCCTCTCTCTCTCTCTCTCTATTTGACTTTTTCTTCCTTCAATTCA
>Ga0209611_10000504_pt1 | contig 58682 bp, 42 predicted proteins | sample S1TSphgellanicum_3_FD_187693 | JGI IMG/M metagenome (GOLD analysis project Ga0209611, IMG submission 187693) | Host-associated microbial communities from peat moss isolated from Minnesota, USA - S1T2_Fc - Sphagnum magellanicum MG (SPAdes) (version 2) | ecosystem: Host-associated > Plants > Peat...
GTGGACCTCAAGTGGAGTATCCCGACGAGCCGCGAATCGGGCCCAACTTGATCGAGCGGGCGTTGGCGATGGAGCCGGGAGTCCGCTCGGCGCTCAAGTTTGACCGCGCCGGGGTCAATTGCAAGATCGGCATGCCATCCTCTTCCGTCGTCGCGCGCCCGGGTATCGATTAAGGCAAACAGCGCCGCTTGACTGCCCTCCGTCCTATGTATCACAGTACATATGTGACAGTGTTCAACTTCAAACTGCAGCGTGGCGCGCCCATCTTTGACCAGGTCTTCCTCGCCGCCATTGGAGCGATGCTGCGCGGTGAATACCGCAGCGGCCAAGCGTTTCCATCGGTGCGCGCCATCGCCGCGGATCTGAAGATTCACCCGAACACAGCGCACAAGATCGTCCAGCGGCTGATCGAGGACGGTTGGCTGGAGACGCGTCCGGGCACCGGCACCATGGTCGCCGACCGTGGGCGTGCACACGGCGAGGAATGGCTTCGGCTGCTGCACAAGGATCTGGAGCGCCTTTGCGCGCGCGCCCAAAGCATTGGAGTGAGCCTGCCGGCCGTCGTCGACGCGTTGACCAAGCAATGGAGAAGTGGAACCCAAGCAAGGAGGGCGGATGAGCCGTGATCATTGAAAGCGAAGCGCTCAATAAATCCTATCGGCGCCATGCCGCGCTGAGAGGAGTCTCCCTGGCGGTGCCCGAGGGCAGCATCTACGCGCTCATCGGCGTGAATGGGGCAGGCAAGACGACGACGATCAAGACTTTCTTGAACATTCTAACGCCAAGCAGCGGTCGGGCCGAAGTGTTCGGCATCGACTCGAGGCGCCTGTCGCCACGGGAGTACGCGCAAATCGGCTATGTGTCTGAGAACCAGGAATTGCCGGGCAGAATGACCGTCGGCGCTTATCTTGCCTACCTGCGGCCGTTTTATCCCGCGTGGGATAGATCACTCGAGCAGACGTTGGTGTCCGAGCTGCAACTTCCCCTGGACCGCAGAATCGGTGATCTTTCGCACGGGATGCGCATGAAGGCGAGTCTCGCCTGCGCGCTGTGCTATCGCCCGAGGCTCTTGGTGCTTGATGAGCCGTTCAGCGGCCTCGATCCGCTGGTGCGGGACGAATTGATGGAGCGTCTTCTGCAGCAAGCGGATGAGATGACCGTGTTCGTGTCCTCGCACGAACTCGATGAAATCGAGGGCAGCACGACCTACGTCGCCTACCTCGAGAACGGCCGTCTGCTCATCCAGGAATCCATGGCGGCTCTCGGTGATCGCACCCGCGAGGTTCGGGTGACGTTGCCACGCGAGGCGTCGATACCGCCGGTGGCGCCCCGTAACTGGATCAACATCGCTGCGAACGGCAGCGTCCTCAGCTTTCTCGACCTTCAATATGAGCCCGACACGCTGCAGTCGGCCTTGAAGACCGCGTTCACTGATATGCGGGAGGTGGACATACAACCGGCACCCCTGCGCTCGATTTTCACGGCACTCGCTCGCACCAGTGCCAGCCGCGAGCGGCGGCCATGATCTGGCACATCGTGCGCAAAGACCTGCGCCTGCTGTGGCCCATGGCCGTCATCGTCGCTGCGGTGAATCTCGTGAATGCTGCGCTGTTGAGCGTCGGCGGCACCTTTGCGCGGACGAAGCAATTGATCGAGTCTGGAAATCTCAGCTGGATTTCGAACCTGGCGTTGCCGGCAGTCGGCATGATCGGACTGGTGTTGCTCGTCTTCAGCGCGATCCAGCAGGACCCTCTGCCGGGAACCACACAGGATTGGCTGACTCGTCCGATCCCCCGCGGTCGATTGTGGACCGCCAAATTGATATTTGTCCTCCTCGCAGGTTTATCTCCAATCTTCCTGGGCGACGTCGTCATGGGCGCCGCGGCCCACTTTGGTCTCTTGGACGTGATCGCCGCCAGCCTGACGCGCTCGCTTGCGCTGCTGTGCCTGATTTGCGCTCCCGCGGCGCTACTCGCAGCCGTGACGCGCAAGCTCACCGACATCCTGGTTTTCGTTATCGGTCTGATCCTGGTGCTGGTTGCGGTGTTGATCGCGCTGATACAGCTGGGATTCCAATCCCCGGTGATGCAGTCGGGATACGTGTGGGTGGTGTGGTGGATCTTCGCCGGCTTGGGCGTCGGATTGACGGTGTTGCTGGTGCCACTGCAGCTGCGATGGCGGAGCACGCAGCGAGTGCGCTGGATCCTGCTCATCGTCGGAGGTCTCTTGCCGGTGATCTTTTTCATACCCTGGAACGCGGCAATTCGCATACAGCAGGCACTGGGAGGACACGGGCAATCCACGCTCGCCATCAGCGCAGATGCCGGCCGGCAAGTGGCCTTTCAGGAAATCGACATCGGGACGCCGAAGTCAAAGTGGATCTGGCTGACGGTTCCGGTGACCGTCGGCGGCACCGGCGCGAACGAGCGGGTGTTCGTGGATCGGGCTGCCATCCGGGTGCTCGGCACGGCCGGGCAGAGCATGTCTTACCGCGACGCCTCCAGCCGGGTCGGTGGGATGCCTGACCCGAATGGATTCTTGCTTGTGCCGGAAGCGGCCAATCGCGGAAGCGGGCCGGAAATCAATCTGCCGGTGTCCGCGCAGATCTTCGACGCGGCGCGCTCGGCTCATGCGGTGATCGAGGTCGACCTCAACCTGACGGAGTTTGCGCTTTCAACCGAGAAGCCGCTCGGATCACTGACGCGTGAATTCCCGGATGAACATACCCGCTGCGCCGAACGCCGGATCGATGGAGCCGGTGACACGGCTGTTGATTGCGTCTCGACGCGTGAGTTTGCGGAGTGCTTCGAGATTCAGGAGCCAACCGCGGGCGCGAGACGGCGTGTCTCGCAATGCGGGCACGGGAATTACGCACCTTGGCCTCTGCCGATTTGGCGGGACGCCTATTATTCCGTTCTATATGGCGGTGGTGTCACCTGGATCAATGCGGAAATCTCGCGGGTGGGAGCCGACCATACCGTGCCATTGTCCAGCTTGTTGCTGAAGAGTTACACGCCCACGGTGCACATGATGCGAACGTTCAGCTTCCCAATCGATGGTGCCGTCGGAAAACCGAAGGCGGGATCTGCTCGTTCGATTGATGGGATCGGTCCGGCGGCGCGATTTGCTGCCCCGGGCGGCGCAGTAGTGGATCAGCGCGGCAACTTGTTCATCGTCGATCGGGCGGACAGCGTCATACGCCGGGTGACTCCCTCTGGCGAAGTGAGCACATTTGCTGGAACACCGCGACAGGCCGGTCGGGACGATGGATCGGGGCATGACGCCCGATTCAATCTTCCGCGAGGTATCGGAATCGACAGCCGGGATAATCTGTACGTCGCCGACACGGGCAATGGTCTGATCCGCAAAATCACACCGACGGGGGTCGTGAGCACTGTCATGAGTGATGGGCGCCTCAATAGCCCTGTGGCCGTCGTGCCAGCCGGTGACGGCGCACTGTACGTGATCGACTACGATGACACTGCGGCCAATGCGTCCGCTGCCGTCGTGAAGAAAATCGCGCCTGACGGAAGCGTCAGCGATGTCGCTGGTCCCCGCACAGTCATCAAGCAGTCGTCGCCCTGACAGTTTCCATCGGCTGCATGGCCGACACGGCTTGGGTCCCCGCGCGCACTTATCTGACGTTCAGGCGGACACTTGACCGACAGCGCCGCGGGCCACCGGCGCGTAATCTATTTTTCCATGTCCGTCGAAACCCTGGAAAGGCCGGTTCAGACTCGTCCGCCCCACCTGCCGGGCGCTTCGATGGGGAGGCGCGTGCTGATCGGCATCGTCGCTGTCGTGGCGGTCGGCCTGCTGACGCTGGCACTCTTGCCCGATAGCCTCTGGAGGAGCCTCCTCGTCAAGGCGGTCACGCATGCGACCGGCCGGCAGGCCTCGATCGGCAGCCTCACGCTGCATCTGCTGCGCCGCAATCCTGAGATCACGGTGCGGGACTTTGAGTTGGCGAATGCGACTTGGGCAGCGCGACGGCCCATGATCACCATGCGCCGGTTCGATGTCAGCGTGAGTTGGACCTCCTTGCTGCGCTTCAGCCCCGTATTGTCGCGCGTCGAGGTCGATGGACCCGACGTCGACCTGGAGCGCGACACTGACAATCGCGCGAACTGGGATTTCAGCACGACGACCGCACGGCAACGGAAGCCGCCGGAGAAGACCGCGCCCACCCACTTGCCGGTCATCCGGCAGCTGATTGTGAGCGATGGCAAACTCAATCTCGCTGACGCCGTCGCCAAGCTGACCTTCAATGGGCGCATCGCGGTCGCGGAGCGTCAAGACTCGGCTGCGACGCCCGCGCTTGGGGTGCAGGGTTCCGGCATCTTGAACGGTAAACCGTTCGATTTGCGGATCATGGGTGGTGCGCTCATCAACGTCGACTCCTCGAAGCCCTATGAATTCGATGCCGCGGTGACGGCGGCGGACATCAAGTTGACCGCGCATACGGAGATCCGCCATCCATTCGATTTCGGCAAGGTCAGCGCCCGATTCCACGTCACCGGCAAAGACTTGGCGGATGTGTACTACTTGACCGGCCTCGCGCTGCCCAATACGCCGCCCTACGACGTGTCGGGCACGCTGGTTCGGGACGATCTCAATTTTCGCATCGACGATTTCAGAGGCCGGCTGGGCGCGAGCGACATCGGCGGCAAGATCGCCATCGATAGCGGCAAAGAGCGCCCCAAGCTCACTGCCGAGCTCACCTCCAAAGTTCTCAATTTGTCGGACTTGGCTGCGCCCCTGGGCACGCAGGCCGCTCCCGGTCTGAAGTCCGACACACTGGCACAGCCCACCGGCGCGGGCGGCGGCGCCGGCCTGACCGGAACGGATGCCCACGGTAAGAAACCGCGCGCCAACATTACCGCGCAGGACCCGCAGGCCAACGAGAGCGGCCTGTTGTTGCCTGACGCTGACCTGCAGGTCAACCGCGTGCGCGCCATGGACGCGGACGTGCAGTTCGATGCGCAATCCGTCACCACGGGCAAGATTCCCCTGCAGAGGGTGAGCTTCCACCTGCTGCTGAACGACGCGAAAATCACCTTGAACCCGCTCGCGTTCAATCTGCCGGAGGGCCAATTCTCCGGCAGCGTGGTCTTAAATGCGCGCCCGCCGGTCCCGGAAACGGATATCGATATGAAGCTCGACAACGTCGACCTGGCACAATTCACCTCGCAACCCGGCGCATCGCCGCTCAGTGGCCGGATGGTCGGCCGCATTCGCCTGCACGGGACCGGCACCTCCGTGCACAAGGCTGCCGCGAGCGCGAGCGGCGACATCACCGTGGTGCTGCCGGACGGCAAAATGACCTCCGCCTTCGCGGAGTTGACCGGCATCAACCTGGACAAGGGCTTGGGCTTGCTGTTGACCGATAAGCATCAGCAGACCGAGATACGCTGTGGAATCGCGAGCTTTCATGCGGACGACGGCGATTTGAAAGCGAACACGCTGGTGCTCGATACCACTCACGTGCTGGTCACGGGCAGCGGCGATGTCAATCTGAAGAACGAAGATTTGGACTTGTCGTTACGCGGCCAACCGAAGGAGATTCGCCTGCTGCGGCTGCGTTCGCCGATCCAGGTGCACGGCACGCTGGCACATCCGGACATTGGCTTGAAGACCGGCGATGTGGTCGCGCAGGCCGGCGGCGCGATTGCGCTCGGCGCGCTGCTGACGCCGGTGGCCAGCGTACTCGCCTTCGTCGACCGCGGATTGGCCAAGGATGCCAACTGCACCGGCTTGATCAGCCAGGCTGCGGACGGTGAGCAGCTGCCGGTTAGCCGTTGACTATACCTCCGGGGCGACCTGGCCATAGTTCAAGGCCGCGACGAGCGCGACGCCGCCGAGGATGTTGCCGAGCAGGGTAGGCTCGAAGAAGCGCACGAAAAAATCCTGCCACGTCGTTTCTCCGATTTGCACGAGGAATGCGCAATCGACCGTTCCCGCGACGATGTGCGGCAGCCCCAACAGGGCGACGATGTAGGTGATGATCACGATGATGAGCGGGCGAGAACCCTCCGCCGCCGGCAGAAGCCAGACCATGAGTGCGATCAACCATCCTGCAAAGACGGCGCGTACGAACGTGACGGCGAAATTCGCCCGCATCACCTGGTGACCCACTTCCGCGAACGCCTGCGTGACGTTCGGTTCGAACGCCCCGCCATGCGCGAGCGCCGTGGCGAAGAGTGTTGCGCCCGCGATATTCGCAACGAGGACGATTCCCCATAACCGCAGAACACGCCACAACGTCCGAGCGTCCCGGTTATGAATCAGCGCCAAGATCGGCGTCAACGTATTTTCGGTGAAGAGTTGTTGCCGACCGACGATGACGATCAGGAAGCCGATGCTGTAGCCCAACGGACTGATGAGATCCCTCACGGAGTTCGCCGACAATTTCGAATACAATTCGCCTTCCACCACCAGGGAGAATCCGATCGACAGGCCGGCCGCGACTGCTGACCAGGCGAGCGCCCACGAGCCCCGCTCGAGTTCGGTCTCTCCCTCGGCGCGAATGGTTTCATGAATGAGGGCGGCGCTCGGCCGGCTCTGATCCTCGACCTCGTGTTTCTGCTGATCGGACAGGTCGTCGAGTTTCGCGGCGGCGCTGAAAGTGCGTTGGTCGTTCATTGCCCCGCAAGAGTAAGGCGCCCGAGCATTGGTGATGAAGGAGCGAGGCGGTGTTCGCGCGTGTGGGAATCTGCCCCAAAAGGGTGTCGGTGGATGCCTTGTTTGGCGGATTCATCTGTAGCCTGGGCGTGTTGTGCATTACATTCGGTGTCGCCGTGCAAAGTACCCATCCTCGCTCGACATTGAGTCTCCCCGGAAGAGGGCGTCTGCCGTGTTGACTGAACACGACGTCTACCTGTTTAGAGAGGGCACTCACGGCCGCTTGCAATCGAAGCTCGGATGCTCTTTGGCTGCATCCGGTGATGGCGCACATTTCGCGGTGTGGGCGCCGAATGCATCCAGCGTTTCGGTGGTCGGGGAGTGGAACGACTGGAACGGCATGGCTGACCCGCTCGTCCTCCGCCCGGATGGCTCCGGAATATGGGAGGGACGGGCGCGCTCCGTGCAACACGGTCAAGCCTACAAATATCGGATAGTCGGCCCGCGAGGCGATTATCGCGCCGACAAAGCCGACCCTTTTGCGCTTTGTTGTGAGTGCCCCCCGGCAACGGCATCGCGCGTTTGGACCCTGGACTATCAATGGAACGATGCCGCGTGGATGGATTCGGCGGCGGGTAAGGGGTTCGGCGCACCCATGTCGATCTATGAAGTGCACGCGGGTTCCTGGCGCCGCGAGCGCGGACAGTTTCTGAACTATCGCGATCTGGCCCATGAACTTGCCGATCACGTGATCAGTCTCGGCTTCACTCACGTCGAGCTGATGCCGATCACCGAACATCCCTTCTACGGCTCTTGGGGCTATCAAACCACGGGATACTTCGCGCCCACCGCACGCTATGGTTCGCCCCAGGACCTGATGTACTTCATCGACCACCTGCATCAAAAGGGCATCGGTGTGCTTCTCGACTGGGTGCCGTCCCACTTTCCCATGGACGAGCATGGATTGGTCTACTTCGACGGCACCCATCTCTTCGAGCACGAGGATCCGCGGCAAGGATTTCATCCGCAGTGGAATTCCGCCATTTTCAATCTTGGACGCAATGAGGTGCGCAGCTTTCTGATTTCCTCAGCGCTTTTCTGGTTGAACTCCTACCACTTTGACGGCCTGCGCGTCGACGCAGTCGCTTCGATGCTCTACCTCGACTATGCGCGTACGGAGGGGCAGTGGATTGCGAACCGCAATGGAGGCCGGGAAAACCTCGAGGCGATCGAATTCTTGCGAACACTCAATACCGCCGCCTACCGGGACCATCCGCGGATCGACATGATCGCCGAGGAATCAACCGCTTGGCCCATGGTTTCCCGGCCGGTGGAAGGCGGTGGGCTGGGTTTTGGATATAAATGGAATATGGGCTGGATGCACGACACCTTGGCGTACATGAAGCTGGACCCCATCAACCGAAAATATCATCATGGCCAGCTGACGTTTTCGCTAGTCTACGCCTTCAATGAAAACTTCATCCTGCCGTTGTCGCACGACGAAGTCGTGTACGGAAAGGGGTCGCTCATCGGCAAGATGCCGGGCGACGATTGGCAGCAATTCGCGAACCTGCGGGCCATGTATGGTTATATGTGGATGCACCCCGGTAAGAAGTTGCTATTCATGGGCGGCGAATTCGCGCAGCGCCGCGAGTGGACGCATGACGGCGAGCTCGAGTGGTGGGTGTCCGATCGGCCGGAGCATGCCGGGGTAAGGCGATTGGTCGCGGATCTAAATCGTATTTATCGGGCGGAACCCGCGCTTCATTCGGCGGATTGCTCTGCCGACGGCTTCGAGTGGCTCGATGTCGGCGACAGTGAGATCAGTGTGATCGGGTTTCTGCGAAAGTCGGCACGCGCGCAAGACCATCCCATCGTCGCTGTGTGCAACTTTACGCCGGTGCCGCGCTCCAATTTTTTGCTCGGCGTGCCGGCTCGGGGACATTGGCGGGAAATCCTCAACACGGATGCGCGCGAATATGGCGGTTCGGGATGGGGCAACTTAGGGGTCGTCGAGTCGGCGCCGGTCAACGTCAATGGGCGTCACGAATCGATCAATCTGAACCTGCCGCCGCTTGCGACGCTCATTCTTCGATGGGAAGCCGATGGTTGACGGCAGGACTCGCGCCGTGATCGATGCGGTGCTGCCTTGCATCGACGGCGGCCGCTTTGCCATCAAACGAATTGCCGGCGAGGCCGTATCGATTGAAGCCCATTGTTTCACGGACGGCCACGACCGTCTCCGCGTAGTGCTTCACTGGCGTTTGATGGACACCGGTCCGTCACATGAACTCGCCATGAGGCCCGCGACGAATGACGTATGGCGGGGGGAGTTCACTCCTCCCATCCCGGGTCGTTATCGTTATTCGATCACCGCCTGGGTGGATCCGTTCGAATCCTGGCGAAGTGAACTCACGCAGCGCGTCGATGCGTCCGACATCAGCGTCGCCATCCAAGTGGGGAGGTCCCTGATTGTCGACGCCCTGACGCGGGCCGGCGGAACCGACGCGGTGATATTGTCCGAGTGGTCGAGGGACCTCGAGACCGCGCTGGACGATCCCACCGGCGATCCTGCATCGCTCAAGGCGCTGGCGCTCGATGAGCCGCGTAGCGCGATCGCCGCCAAGTACGCGAAGCGCGATTTCGCCGTGACGGTCGCAATGGAACTGGTGGCCGATCGCGAACGCGCCGTCTTCAGCAGCTGGTACGAGCTGTTTCCGCGCTCCGCTGCGGAGGAGGAAGGACGCCACGGAACGTTCAAGGATGTGGCGAATCGGCTGCCGTACCTCGCCAAGATGGGCTTCGACGTACTCTATTTCCCGCCCATCCATCCGATCGGCCGCATCAATCGTAAAGGCGCCAACAACAGCCTTACCGCAAGTCCCGGGGACCTCGGCAGTCCGTGGGCGATAGGCGCTGCGGAAGGCGGCCACAAATCAGTCCTGGCGCAGCTCGGCACCTTGGAGGATTTCCGTCAGCTGTCGGACACCGCGCGGAGCTTCGGCTTGGAAATCGCCCTGGATCTGGCTTTTCAATGCGCGCCCGACCATCCGTACGTGACGGCGCACCCGACCTGGTTCAAGCATCGCCCCGACGGCAGCGTGCAATATGCGGAGAACCCGCCAAAGAAGTATCAAGATATCTATCCCTTCGATTTCGAGAGCGCGGATTGGCGCGGGCTGTGGGAAGAGCTCAAGAGCATCGTGGATTTTTGGGTTGCGCAAGGCGTGCGAATCTTTCGCGTCGACAATCCCCATACCAAGGCCTTCGGATTTTGGGAATGGCTCATCACCGAAACGAAGCGCGAGAATCCCGATCTCATCTTTCTTGCCGAGGCTTTCACCCGTCCGAAGATCATGCACCGGCTCGCCAAATTGGGGTTCACGCAATCGTATACGTACTTTACGTGGCGCAATACCAAGCAGGAGCTGACCGACTATTTTCAGGAACTGGCCTTGGGACCGGGCCGCGAATACTACCGGCCCAATGTATGGCCCAATACCCCGGATATCTTGCACGAGACCTTGCAGTCCGGGCTGCGTCCGGTGTTCGCCGCCCGGCTCATCCTGGCCGGCACCCTGGCCGCAAGTTATGGAATCTACGGTCCCAGCTATGAATTGCAGGAGGGCAGGGCGCGCGAGCCGGGAAGCGAGGAATACGGCGACTCGGAAAAGTATCAACTGCGACACTGGGATCTCGACCGGGCCGACAGTTTGTGGCCGCTGGTTGCCCGCTTGAACCGTATCCGACGCGAGAATGCGGCCCTTCATACGGATGGAACACTCAAGTTCTGCGCCATCGATAACGATCAACTCATCGCCTATATGAAAATGGACGCCGCATCCGGGAATATTGTGTTGGCGATAGTGAATCTCGATCCGCATCACGCGCAATCGGGATGGGTCGACCTGGATATCGAGGCCTTGGAATTGCACCGCGATCAGCCCTATCAAGTCCACGATCTCCTGAGCGACCAGCGCTATCTGTGGCGAGGCCGGCGCAATTATGTGATTGTGGACCCACGACGCATCCCGGCTCATGTGTTCCGGCTGCGCCGGCGCGTTCGCAGTGAACACGACTTCGATTATTACCTCTGACGAGCGACCTTATGACCGAGGCGCAATCTCCGATCGTCGACCCGGCCTCCTTCATAGGCCCCATCACCGATGAGGCGCTTTGGTACAAGGACGCGGTCATCTATCAGCTGAACGTCAAGTCATTCTTCGATTCCAATGACGACGGCATCGGCGATTTCAAGGGCCTGACTTCCAGGCTCGAATACATCCGGGATTTGGGGGTCAACACCATTTGGCTGATGCCTTTTTATCCCTCGCCGCTGAAAGATGATGGATACGACATATCCGACTACAAGGACGTGCACCCGCAATTTGGAACGCTCGAGGATTTCCGGGGCATGTTGCGGGAAGCGCACCGCTTGGATTTGAAAGTCGTGACTGAACTCATCATCAACCACACATCGGACCAGCACCCGTGGTTTCAGGCGGCGCGCAATTCCCCGCCCGACTCGCCGAAGCGCAACTTCTACGTGTGGAGCGACACCGATCAGAAATATTCAGGTACTCGAATCATTTTCACCGACACCGAGACTTCGAATTGGGCATGGGATCCGGTGGCCAAGGCGTATTATTGGCACCGCTTTTTCAGCCACCAGCCGGACCTGAATTTCGACAATCCGCAGGTCATGGAAGCCGTGCTGCAGGTCATGCGGTTCTGGCTCGACATGGGAGTCGACGGCTTCCGCCTCGATGCCATCCCCTATCTCGTCGAACGCGAGGGGACCAGCAACGAGAACCTGCGGGAAACGCACGCGGTCATCAAACAACTGCGTGCGGCGATCGACGCGGAATATGAGAATCGGTTTCTGCTCGCTGAAGCCAACCAATGGCCGGAAGACGTCCGGGAGTATTTTGGCGACGGCGATGAATGCCACATGGCGTATCACTTTCCGTTGATGCCCCGCATCTACATGGCAATCGCGCAAGAGGACCGATATCCGATCATCGAAATCATGCAACAAACTCCCGATATCCCGGACAACTGCCAATGGGCGATATTCCTGCGCAATCACGATGAGTTGACCCTCGAGATGGTGACCAGCAAGGAACGCGATTACATGTACACGACGTACGCGGCCGACAAGCAGGCGCGCATCAATCTCGGCATTCGCCGTCGATTGGCCCCGCTGATGGAAAATGACCTGGACCGCATCAAGTTGATGAACAGCCTGCTGCTATCGATGCCCGGTTCGCCGATTCTCTATTACGGCGATGAGATCGGCATGGGCGATAATTTCTTCATTGGGGACCGCAACGGCGTGCGTACCCCGATGCAATGGAGCCCGGACCGCAACGCCGGGTTCTCGCGCGCGGATCCGCAGAGGCTCTATCTGCCGCCGATCATGGATGCGGTCTACGGGTATCAATCCACCAATGTGGAAGCCCAGTCACGCGATCCGAGTTCACTGCTCAGTTGGACCAAGCGGATGCTCTCGGTGCGCAAGACCAGCCAAGCGTTCGGTCGAGGTACACGCCGCTTCTTGAAACCAGGCAATCGCAAAATTTTGGCGTATCTGCGCGAATACGGCGACGACACCGTGCTCTGCGTCGCCAATCTGTCGCGCTCCGCCCAGCCTGTCGAGCTCAATCTGTCCTCCTTCAAGGACCGGGTCCCCGTGGAGATGCTCGGCCGCACCACGTTTCCGCCCGTCGGCGAGCTGCCCTATCTGCTGACGATTTCCGGCTATGGGTTTTTTTGGTTTCGTTTGTCGAGCGACGCCGAGGTGCCATCCTGGCATGAGCAAATCGTCTCCGTCGACGAACGGCCCGTATTGGTATTATTCGATGGATGGAGCAGCCTTTTCCGTGATCGAGTCGTGCCGTGGCGGATCGGCATGGCGGAGAAGAGCCGCCTGCAACTGGAGACCGACACACTGCCGCGGTACATCGAGTCGCAGCGCTGGTATCCATACAAGGGCACCACGATCGAGCGGGCGCGCGTCATGGAAAACGTCTTATGGCAGGAAGGTCAGCAGTCCTGGCTCGTGGCCTTGCTCGAGCTCGATGGCGCGCCCGAACAGGACAGCTACTTTCTGCCCCTGGCCCTTGCATGGGAGGAACGCGAAGAGGAACGCTGCCGCAATCTCTCGACGGCGGCGATCGCGAGAATACGCCAGCAAGCGAACGTGGGAGTGATGGGCGACGCGTTTGCCGATGAGTGCTTTTGCCGCGCCGTCGTACAAGGCATGGCGACGAGCCGGGTGCTGCCCATGTCGCAGGGCAAGCTCCGCTTTCGCCCGACTGCGGAGTTTGCGCACGTCGCGGGAACGGATTACGGCGCGCTGCCCGTCGAGCGGCCCCGCGGGTCGAGTTCCAATACCGTCGTCAACTTCGGCGAGCGGCTGATGCTCAAAGGCTATCGGCGACTGCGGATTGGCATCAATCCGGAACTGGAAATGGGTCTGTACCTCACCGAGGTCGTGCATTATGCGAACTGCGCGCCGCTCGCCGGCGTGCTCGAGTACGTAGGCAACGACGGTCAATGCCGCTTGTTGGCCATGCTGCAGGCGTATGTGGCGAATCAGGGAGACGGATGGACCTATTCGCTCGATTATTTGCGGCGTCATCTGGAGCAGTATCGCACCAAGCCGGCAAGCGACTCATTGCCGGCCGACGCTCATGACGCCTACTTGACGCTCATCCGGGTGCTCGGTGCGAGAACCGCGGAATTGCATCGCTTGCTTGGCCGGCAGTCGACGGACCCGGCGTTCTCGCCGCGGCCGCTCACGCGCAAAGATATCGATGGCTACCGTCAGCGGGCACTGCAAGAGGCACACAGCGCGCTCGAGTCGTTGACATCGGCCGGCGACCAACTCTCCGCCGCCGATCGCGAGCGGGCGCAAGCCGTGCTCGCCGTCCGCAAGCAGTTGATGGCGCGAATTGAAGCCTGCTGTGCGACCGAGTCTGCCCAGGGGCTGCAAATCCGGATTCACGGCGACTATCATCTGGGCCAGGTGCTCGTCACCCGCAATGACTTTGTCATCGTTGATTTCGAGGGCGAGCCCGGGCGGAGTCTGGAGGAGCGGCGCGCCAAACATTCACCGCTCCGGGACGTTGCCGGGATGCTGCGCTCGTTCAGCTACGTGCAACAGAGCGCACTGCTCAGCGTCGCCCACACGGAGAGCGAATCGGCCCGGCTCGTGCCGCTCGCGCGCGAATGGGAAATGCAAGTTCGCGAGGCGTTTTTGCGCGCGTACGACGCGGCCGCCCGCGATTCGGGACTCTACGCCGCCCTCGATCCGGTGCAGGGCCTGCTCGGATTGTTCGAACTCGAGAAATCCCTCTACGAGTTGCGTTATGAACTCGGCAATCGGCCCGCATGGGCGGGCATTCCGCTCGTCAGCATTTTGAGTTGGGCGAAACAGTGATTCATCACCGCATGCAGCATTGCAACATCCGGGAGAAGTCATGCAAAGCATCGAATTTTTCTTAGAATCGGCGCGGGAATTCCTGCATCAATTGGCGGTTTTTCTCCCCCGCTTGCTGCTGGCTCTGTTCGTCGTGGCGCTCGGATGGCTGATTGCCAAGGCGGTCCGCTTCGCGGTCGAGCGCGGGCTGCGCGCGGCGAATTTCAACGTGTTGACCGAGCGCGCGGGCACGGATGATTTTCTGCGTCAGGCCGGGATGCGCGGCGACACGAGCACGCTCTTCGGGGTGTTTGCCGGTTGGATGGTCATTCTCGCCGCGCTGATCATTGCCTGCAACGGGTTGGGTCTCACCTACATCACCGAACTGCTCGGCAAGGCGGTTCTTTACGCGCCTAAATTGCTGGTAGCCATGATCATCGTGATTTTCGGATCTTATTGCGCGCGTTTTGTCGGCGCAGCGGTCCAGAGCTATTGCAGCGATGCGCAGATCCCCGATGCCGACTTGATCGGGCGCATCGCCCGATACCTCGTCATGACCCTGGTGGTGATGATTGCCTTGAGCCAGGTCGAGATCGGCGGAGACATCGTGCAACGCACGTTCCTGATCATTCTGGCGGGCCTCATGCTGGCGATCGCGCTCGCATTTGGTCTGGGAGGCAAGGAGTGGGCGAGAGCGTTGCTCGAACGATGGTGGCCGCATACGCGCAAGGACGGCGATATGTGACGGCTCGCTTTGCGCATTCCATGCCATTCGGCGCGGCGCTGTTGCGTGACGGCGGCACGCTTTTTCGGTTGTGGGCGCCGTCGAGTCCCGTCGTCGATCTCGAGCTGCTGATACGCGAGGATCTCACAACCCGGCGGATGGACCGGCTGGATGGCGGTTGGCACGAACTCGTGATTGCGGATGCCGGCGCGGGGACGCAATACCAGTTCCGCGTGCTCGCAACCGACGGCCGCACATTGTCGGTCCCCGACCCGGCTTCTCGTCTCAACGTCGACGTGCACGGCAAGAGCACGGTGGTTGACCCGCAGGCTTACGCTTGGGCCCATGAGAGCTGGCGCGGCCGGGCATGGCCTGACCTGGTGTTATACGAACTCCACGTCGGAACCTTCACGTCAGCGGGGACATTTGCCGCCGCCATCGAACGATTGCCGGATCTGGTTGCCCTTGGCATTAGCGCGTTGCAACTGATGCCCGTCGCTGCATTTCCCGGCAAGCGCAGTTGGGGCTACGACGGTGTGCTGCAATACGCGCCCGCCGACATATACGGAAAGCCCGACGATCTGAAATCTCTCGTCGATGCCGCCCATGCGCTGGGACTCGTGGTGCTTCTCGACGTGGTCTACAACCACTTTGGACCCGAGGGCAACTATCTCCACGCCTACTGTCCGCAGTTTTTCAATCCGGCGCACCAAACGCCGTGGGGAGCCGCCGTCAACTTCGATGGAGAAGGCAGCCGCACGGTCCGAGATTTCTTTGTGCACAATGCCGTGTTTTGGATCGAGGAATACCAATTCGACGGGCTGCGTCTCGATGCCGTCCATGCGATGCGAGACACGTCCGGATCTCACATCGTCTGTGAGATCAGCACAGCGCTGCGACTCGGACCCGGACGGTCCCGCCACATTCATGTCGCGCTCGAAAATAATGCCAACCAAGCACGCTATTTGATACGAGATGCCGCCGCCGAACCGGTATATGCGACTGCCCAGTGGGATGACGATGTCCACCACGCGCTGCATGTCATCACCACCCGCGAGACCGATGGTTACTATGCGGATTATTCCGCACGACCACTCCATCAGTTGGGACGGGCACTGGCCGAAGGCTTTGGCTACCAGGGCGAATATTCGGCATATCGCCGCAAGGGCCGCGGGGAACCGAGCGGTGAGTTGCCGCCCAGCGCGTTCGTCGGCTTTCTTCAGAATCACGATATGGTCGGCAACCGCGCGTTTGGCGAGCGAATCCACGAGATCGCCGATCTTCACCTTCAGCACACAGCCTACGTATGCCTGCTGCTCTCCCCGCAGGTGCCGATGCTGTTCATGGGAGAGGAGTTTGCCGCCTCGACACCCTTTCTGTATTTTTGCGATTTTGGCCGCGAACTCGCGCAATCGGTGTCGGACGGCCGCAGGCGCGAGTTCAGCCGCTTCTCGGCGTTTGCGACAGAGTCGCAGCGAGCGCTGATTCCCGATCCGAACGCGGCGTCGACCTTCAACCGCAGCCGGTTGCGCTGGACGGAGCGAGATCAGCCGATTCACCGCGAACGATTGGCGTTCATCGGGCATCTACTGGCTCTTCGCCGGCAATATTTGGCCCCGAAACTGGGCCGCATCATGCAGGGAGGCGAGTTTGCGGTCGACGGCGGAATGGTGCGGGTGCAGTGGCGCTTTCACGATGGGTCGCTTTGGCAAGTCCTACTGTACTTTGGCTCCGCGGCGCTCAGCACCACCGCGCAGCTCGACGGGGAGGTCATTTATTCGAGCGGCGTGCATGAACAGTCCTCCCGCGGACTGCGACTCGAACCTGGGGCGGCAGAAGTCAGACTATCGTATGCACCTCACCCGCGGTGAGACGATTCAGTCACCACTAAGCGGCAACCTGGGTGGGCTCCTGAATCGCAGCGGCGTTGCCCGAGTCCGCGATGGTGGAGCAGACAAATCGAAGTTTATCGACGACAGGACCCGACAGTACGAAGGGATAGGCGTCCGGCAGTCCCAGACCTCGCGTGAGATTATTCAGCACATAGCTCAATGCATACCACTCGCTGATGAGTTGGTCGAAGTCGCCTATCCGCGCGGGCGATGTTCTCACGGGAGCGGGCAAACTCGGCTCATCCTTACGGACGGGTTTCACCGACAATCCCACCTCGTGGGCCGTCTCCAAGGCATCGACCATATGCATCACGTGCGCCCACGATTCGGCCCAGTCCTCCCATGGATGCGTCGACGCGTACGCGCTGATGAAATTGTCCGCCCAGTTGGCCGGCGCACCTTGCTCGTAATGCACGTTCAGCGCCGCTTGATAGTCAATTTGCTCATCCCCGAACAATTGACGAAATGCAGGCAGGCGGTCCGTGCCTTGGATCAGGCGATCCCAATAGTAATGGCCGATCTCGTGACGGAAATGTCCGAGCAATGTGCGATACGGTTCACGATGGCGCAGCCGCTGGGCCTCCCGATACACTTCGTCCGCCTCCGCCACATTGATCGTGATGAGCCCATTGTCATGACCCGTGAGTACGCGGCTGCGATCGCCATTCACCGTCACGACGTCACTCAAGAACTTGAATTCCAAGCCTTGTGCCGGGTCCGCCCGCTTGCCGAGCAAAGGCAGTCGCAAACTCAGCAGATCGAAAATGAGGCGGCGCTTGGCGGTCTCCAATTTCCGCCACGCCTGCTGATTGCCGGGGACGGTCAAATCCGGAATGGTATGAGTCAAGGCGCACGCAGTGCACAAGGAGTCGGGCGAATCCGAGGGGATCGCCCAGTTGCATGCTCCGTGATCCGTGTAGTTTGCGCATAGCCGATACGCGCCTCCCGCCTTCGCTCCCTTTTCGCGCGGCATCCAAGACCCGTCCGCCTGCGGCTCCAAACTCAACATCGACATACGATCGGCGACAAAAGCGAGGTCGTGCCCGCAGGCAAGGCATCGGGTGTTTTCAAAGAAAACCAGCGCTTGGCACGCGGTACAGTGGAAGGTCTTCACGGGCAGTCTCACCAATAATGAGCTTATTACGGCAAAATTACGCACTGACGAGCGGCGTGGGAACTCCCCTTTTTCGCGATCGACCCCCCGCGTTTTCCTACACGTCCCTGTCTGCATCAAGCCAGCCAAGCAGATAATCTGCGTGGCAGGGCTGGCCGAGTTTGCACCAACAGGCGAGGTTCTTGCCGCTGAGCGCGCCGCGTGCGGCCATCTTCCATTCTGCAGACGCCTTCGTGTCGAGCCAGTCGCTGAAAGCCGCAAGGGCCTGCGACTTGTCGGCCGCCTCCCGGCCCACGTAATTTCCCCACCGGGTGGTTCGATCGACCTTGACGGTGTTCTGCGGCATTCGCCAGCCCGCCTTGCGGCTCAATTGTATGCGTGTCAAACCGCGCGCTCTGCTACCCTCGCGGTCGCCGGCGGCAGGACGGGCTGCCGCCGGCACATGGTTGCTAAGCCCGAGGACGGTCGGTGCGCTCACGCTTGGATTTTGCCTCATCGGTCTGGCCGCTTCCAGGCTCGGCCATACTCCGATGCATATCCGCGAGCGTTGAATCGGGGACGATATGAGTCATGGCGGCGCGCATCTTATTGCCGAATCCTGCAACCACCTTGAGTTCGCCCTTCATCATCGCATCGAAGCCCGTTTTGGCCACGTCGGACGCGTGTGCCTTCTCGCCGCTGCCGACCTTCGTGTCGGTCATATCGGCGCGCTCGAAAAAGGCGGTTTCCGTGGCGCCCGGCATCAAGCAGGTGACGGTCACTCCCGAATCCTTGAGTTCATTGCTCAGTGCCACGGAAAACGAATCGAGGAACGCTTTGGAGCCATTGTAGACCGCCTGAAACGTACCGGGCATCAGACCGGCGATTGACCCGGTGATCAGTATACGGCCCGCACGTCGCTTGCGCATTTCGTAAGCCACGTCGTATATCAGTCGGACGGTGCCGTCGATGTTGGTGTGGATCACCTTCAGCGCTTCATCCAGATCCTGATCCAAAAAACCCTTGCCGAGTCCGCGCCCCGCATTGGCGAGCAGCGCATCCACCGGACGACCGGTCGCCGCGATCGCGCTCGTCAACTTCTCAACCCCTTCGGCGGTGGCGAGGTCGCACTGCACGGCGGTGCAGCTGACGCCTGTTTGCGAGAGTTCACGCGCCGCGTTATCTATGAGCGGCTCATCGGCCGCGATGATGAGATCAAAGTGTTGTTGCGCGCACAGCCGGGCAAGTTCCAGCCCGATGCCCGTCGAGGCGCCGGTGACGACAGCCAATTGTCTTGTAGCGGCATTCATAGACATCTCCTGTTGAAAGGTAACGGAGCTGCCAGCTCAACTCGTTCGGCGTTGACGTGCCATAAGCGGCTGTTGTATGCACATGACGGAAGGGACCGACGAGGTGTCGGCGCGCAGCGCGGCTCATTCGCAGGTGCGCCCTCATGGCAGGGCGCCTACATGCGAATTCGAGGATGGACGACATCCGGCGGCTTGGCAGGCAGGCAGGCTGTCAATCGGATCAATCGCGGAGGTGCCCAAATGACAAGTCCCATTTCCGAAACCGCCCACGGCGATGCACCCCTGTACACCGCCAAACATCCGGATCCGCTGGCCGTTGAGGGCGAGCTATCGCCACAACGCGGCGATGTCCTCGTGGGCCGCACGGTGACCATCGACCGGCCGCGCGAGGAACTCTACGCATTTTGGCGGGATTTCAAGAATTTGCCGCGCTTCATGCGCAACATCCGCAGCGTCACCACCGAAGACGGGCGGCGTTCGCATTGGGTCGTTGAAGCCCCGGCGGGCAAGACCGTCGAATGGGATTCTGCCATCACTCACGATGAGCCGGGGCGCGCGATCAGTTGGGAGTCGCTGGACGGCGCGAGCGTGCGCAACAGCGGACGCGTCGACTTCCTGGACTCGCCCGATGGACGCGGGACAGTCGTGCGCGTGACCTTGACTTACGATCCGCCCGCCGGCGCGGTGGGCAAGCTGATCGCCAAACTTTTTCAGAAGGAGCCGAAGATCCAGGCCCGCCAGGATCTGCGCCGTTTCAAGCAGCTCATGGAAACCGGAGAAGTCTCGACCGCCCAACCGCCTGACGCGGCTCCTCGCGCGTGAGGGCGCGCGGTTCGAGTCGCCAATTTACGATCTATCACTGAGGAGTTTCCAATGCGCGCACTCACCTGGCACGGCAAACATGATGTTCGTGTGGATACCGTCCCCGATCCGAAGATCGTCAATCCCCGCGACGCCATCATTAAAATAACCTCGACGGCCATCTGCGGTTCGGATCTGCATCTTTACGATCACACCATTCCGACCATGCAGGCGGGGGATGTGCTCGGACACGAATTCATGGGCGAGGTCGTGGAGGTTGGACCAGGCAATTCCAAGCTCAAGGTCGGCCAGCGGGTGGTGGTGCCGTTCGTGATCGCCTGCGGACAGTGCTATTTCTGTAAGCAGCAACAATTCGCCGCCTGCGATAATTCGAATCCGGCGGAAACAGCCGACATGTCGGAATTCTTGTACGGTTATCCCATGACGGGCGCCTTTGGTTACTCGCATCTCACCGGCGGTTACGCAGGCGGGCAGGCGGAGTACGTGCGCGTGCCGTACTCGGATATCGGTCCCATTGTCATTCCCGATGGAATCGAAGATGACAAGGTGCTGTTCTTATCGGACATATTGCCGACAGGATGGATGGCCGCGGACAACTGTGAAATCAAGCCGACCGACACGGTTGCCGTGTGGGGTTGCGGCCCTGTCGGCCTGTTCGCGGTGCAAAGCGCATTTGCGCTCGGCGCACATCGCGTCATCGCCATCGACCATTATCCGCATCGCCTCGACTTGGCCACGACAATGGGTGCCGAAGTCATCAATTTTGACGAGGTCGACGTGCGCGAAGCGCTGGTGGAGATGACGGGCGGCATCGGGCCGGATGCATGCATCGATGCAGTCGGCATGGAGAGCCACGGATTCACGGCGGACAGTGTGATGGACAAGGTCAAGGCGGCGGTGAAGCTCGTTACCGACCAAACCCATGGTCTGCGCCAGGTGATCATCGCGTGTCGCAAGGGCGGCAAAATCTCCATACCGGGAGTCTACGGCGGGGTGACGGACAAGTTTCCGATCGGCGCTTTGATGGAGAAGGGACTGTCGGTCAAGAGCGGCCAGACGCATGTTCAAAAATATATGCCGCAATTGCTCAAGCTGATCATGGACGGAAAGCTCGATACCACTTTCTTGATCAGCCATCGACTGAGCTTGGAGGATGCACCCGCCGGTTACAAGATGTTCAAGGAGCAACAGAACGAAGTGACCAAAGTCGTGTTGAAACCCGGGATGATCCGTCACTGACTTTCAAACGATCGTCGGATGCCCTGGACTTCGAACAGCGTTGGCGCTCTACCAACGCTTCGATCGCGAGTTGGCGTCGGGCCTACGTCGAGTATCAACTCCTGCTGACAGCTTCAACGACGCGATCAAGTAACCTGATCACCTCTGAAATGAGGAGATGCGATATGAACTCAAAGTTAATTGGCGCCGCCGTCGCCGCGTTGCTGATGATCACCGCGGAGTGTGCGATCGCGCAAGCACCCGCACCCGGCGGTTCGCCTGCCAGCCCGGGAGCGCCGGGAACCCCCGGTTCGCCGGGGTCGCCGGGAACCCCCGGAACGCCGGGTTCACCGGGAACTCCCGGAACCCCCGGATCACCTGGAACGCCTGGCAGCCCGGGAAAACCGGGAAAGCCGAGTAAACCAGGGCAACCCGGATCGCCCGCATCGCCGGGAACACCGGGTTCCCCCGGGACGCCGGGAAATCCAGGTACGCCAGGAACACCCGGTGTGCCGGGATCCCCGGGATCCTCGGGATCGCCGCCAAGTCCTCAAGGCATTTAGCCCCCCTTTAGGAACGTCGATCCAGGTGGTGAGCGACTGGTCGGTCACGGACGACCGATCAGTGCGCATTAAACTCATCGCACCCACTTGAAAAGTAGCGGCACAAAATCGACCGTATTAGAATAGTGTCGTCGAGCACGCCATAAGTGCCTGATTTAAAAAAAGACGGGGACTCATGTTATCTGGCTGGCTGCTGTCCGGATTGGGAGTTGCATATCTAGGGTTCCTGTTTGCGATTGCATTTTACGGCGATCGTCGCTCCATTTATCCCACTCGGCAGCGGTTGAGACCCTACATCTACGGGCTGGCGCTCGGCGTTTATTGCACATCGTGGACATTTTACGGGGCCGTCGGCACGGCTGTGCGCGACGGCTGGGGCTACCTGCCGATCTACGTCGGACCGACGCTGGTCTATTTGCTCGCACTGCCGTTCCTCGAGCGGCTGGTCGAAGTCGGACGCGCCCATAAGGTCGGGTCGATCGCCGACTTCATCGCGTCGCGGTTTGGCAAGAGCCGTTCGCTCGCCGTCCTCGTGACCGTGATTGCCGTGACCGCGGCGACTCCCTATTTGGCGCTTCAATATAAAGCGGTCGCCGCCAGCATCGCCGCATTGACGATGGCCGCCACGGGACCTGCGCCCTGGTATCACGATTCCGCCCTGGCCGTTGCGCTGCTCATGGCGTTGTTCGCGGTGTTGTTCGGCGCGCGGCGAGTCGATGCGACGGAGCATCATGAGGGGCTGATGCTCGCGATCGCGTTTGAATCGCTGCTGAAGCTGGCGGCCTTCGTCGCCGTCGGACTGTACGCGTGGCTGCAGCTCAAGGGGCGCCCCTTCGAGCTGCCGGCAGGACTCAAGGACGCCTCCACCATGTTCAACGGCAACTCATTCATTGCCACGCTGCTGGCCGCCGCCGCCATCTTCTGTTTGCCGCGGCAGTTTCAGGTGAGCGTCATCGAGTGCGCCGACGGCGCCGACGTGAAGCGCGCGCGCTGGATTTTGCCGATTTATCTCGGAATGTTTTCCGTTTTTGTGGTGCCGATCGTCGCGCTGGCGGTCAGCGGTGCGCATGCGGCGCCGGGCGGTTCCGATACGCTCATTCTGCGTCTGCCGCTCGAATACGGAGCGCCGTGGCTGGCCGTCCTCGTCTTTTTAGGCGGACTGTCGGCGGCCACCGCCATGGTGGTGGTATCGAGCATCGCTCTCGCGACCATGATCTCGAACGACATTGCAGTGCCGGTGTTATGGCATCGCCGCCTCGAGGCCGGCGCCAGCCTCGGACGGCGCATCCTGTGGCTGCGCCGCGTCGTCATCGTGGCGTTGGCGCTGCTCGCCTTTGCGTATTACCGGTCCACTTCCGGCTCCATCAGTCTCGCGTCCATCGGCTTGCTGGCGTTCGGAGCCGTCGCGCAATTCGCCCCCGGAATCCTGGCGGCGCTGTACTGGGGTGGTGCGAGCCGCGCAGGGGTGTTCTGGGGCATGTTTGCCGGGTTCAGCACTTGGGGCTATCTGCTTTTCTTGCCGAATCTGGTTGCCGGTAGCCTGTTGCCGTCTCAGAATCTTGCGCTCCATGAGGCGTTGCGCTGGCTGTGGCCTCATGCGGTGCCGGACTCCGGCCTCGGTGTCGCCGGGCCGGTCGCGCTTGCCTCCTTGATCCTCAATGTCGCGATCCTCGTGTCGGTCTCACTGCTTCGCGGCGTCACGCTGCAGGAACGCCGCGCGGCACGCGCGTTCGCCGTGCCCAAGCGCCCGACGATGGGGCTGACGACGATCACGGCCAAAGTGGGTGATCTCGAGGCGGTGGCGGCCCGCATCATAGGTCCGGAGGCGGCACGACGGTCGCTCGACGAATATGCCGCCCAGTCGGCAAGCCCGCCATCCAAAGCATCCGACGCCGCCGATCGGGGCATGCTGCATCACGTTGAGCGCGTATTGACAGGCTCGATCGGCCCGTCCTCCGCCCGCATCGTTCTGACTCATGCGCTCAAGCGCAAGGGACTCGACGTCGATGAAGTCGCCGAACTGTTGGACGAGACCTCGCAGGAACTGCGGTTCAGCCGCCAATTGCTGGCCGCGACGATGGAGAACGTCACTCAGGGCATCAGCGTCGTGGATGCCGACATGAATCTGGTTGCCTGGAATCACCGCTATCTCGAGATGTTCAATTATCCGAGCGAGCTGGTGTGCGTCGGCCGGCCGGTGGCGGACCTGATCCGTTGGAACGCGCAGCGCGGCGAATTTGGGTCAGGTGATCCGGAGTTGCAGGTGGCGAAGCGGTTGGCGCACATGCGGGCCGGGACCGCCTACACCTATCAGCGCGAACGCAGGAACGGGCAGGTGTTCAGCATCAACGGCCAGCCCATGGCGGGCGGCGGATTCGTCTCGACGTACACCGACATCACCGAGTACAAGCGCACCGAGGCGGCGCTCCGGGAGGCGAAGCAGGAACTCGAGGCGCGCGTCGAGCAGAGGACCCGGGAACTCTCCGAAGCGCTCGACGCCCAGCGCACCGCCAAACTGCAGGCCGAGGCGGCCAACATCGGCAAGACCCGCTTCGTGGCCGCAGCGAGCCACGATCTCTTGCAGCCCCTCAATGCCGCGCGATTGTTTGCCTCGGCGCTCGAAGCCCGGGTCGCAGCGCATCCCGAACTGTTGGAGCTCGCCACCCGGATTGACGGGTCGATGCGCGCCGCCGAGGAACTGCTCAAGGACTTGCTCGACGTGGCGCAGCTCGACATCGGCGGCATGCGCCCGGATGTCACCAACTTTTCGATTGCGGAGCTGCTGGATGACTTGCGCCGCCAATACGCGCCCCTGGCGCTGTCGCGGCGTTTGCGGCTCAAGGTTGCCGGTTGCCGCGAATCGGTGCGCAGCGACCGCGTCCTGCTGCGCCGGATTCTGCAGAATTACCTGTCGAACGCGCTGCGCTACTGCGAGCGCGGCGGAGTCCTGATCGGCTGTCGACGGCACGGCGCCGAATTGGAAATTCGCGTCTACGACACGGGTCCCGGCATTGCGCCGGATCAGCGCGAGCACCTGTACGTCGAGTTCACCCGCTTGGAGCAGGGTTCACCGTGGGGCGAAAAGGGGCTGGGGTTGGGGCTTTCCATTTGTGACCGGCTCGCCCGGCTGCTGAGTCATGAATTGACCTTGAGCAGCCGGCCGGGACACGGCTCGGTTTTCGGTGTGCGCGTCCCGCGAGTGGTGCAGGCAAGACGCCCCGAACGCCTCCGTCTGCCTGCCGCGGCGCCGGACCCGGCCGGCTTGCGCGAATTCAAAGTGTTGGTCGTGGACAATGATCTGTCCATACTTGATGCGATGCAGGCGCTCCTCGAGCAGTGGGGCATCGAAGTGCTCAAGGCGCACAATTCGAGCGACGCGCTGCGTCTGATCGGCGATGCCGACATCGACGTCCTGCTGGCTGATTATCATCTGGGCGATGGGAGCAACGGACTCGAACTGATCCAACGCGCCGGGGAGCTGCGAGGCGCCGCGTGCGCTGCCGCGCTCATCACGGCGGATCACGGCGCGGAATTGACGCGTGCGGCACGCCGGGCCGGGCTGCCGCTGTTGCACAAGCCGTTGCGCCCGGCCGCGCTGCGGGCGCTGCTGTCCGCTTTCAAACTTCGGTTGACGCGCGGTTCTGCGGCGTAGCTTAGGGTCAGTCGATTTCGTCGGGTGGCGGCCTGAGCTGCGTCGGATCGGTCAACAGCCCGCCCGCGAGCAGTGCGGCCTGAGTGCGGTTGGCGGCGCCGAGTTTGCGCAGGATGGCGGTCATGTGCGCCTTGACGGTCGCTTCCGTGATATCGAGTGCGTACGCGATTTCCTTGTTGCGTTGTCCGGAGCACAGCATGCCGAACACGCGAAACTGCTGGGTGGTGAGTTCCGCCATACGCTGGGCGAAATCGAGTGCGGCAGCATCCGCGGCGGGCGTTGCCGCGGCACTCAAACCCGCCGGGGAAACTTCCTCGCCGCGCAGGACCGAGGATATATTACGGGCGATGGTGGAGGCATCGGCCGACTTCGATAAGAATCCCTGAGCTCCAAACGCCAACGCCTGCCGCACCGTGCGAACGTCATCCATTGCAGAGACCACGATCACCGGCAATTGCGGATGCGAACCGCGCAAATGCGCCAGCGCGCAAAAGCCGAAAGCCCCGGGCAAGTTCAGGTCCAGCAGCAGCAAATCGATGTGCGGATGGCGCTCGAGCGCATCCAACAGGCCGGCGACTCTGTCCGCTTCGATGAATTCGCAGCTAGGACACGCTCCGGCGACAGCGCCCTTGAGCGCCGCGCGGAACAACGGATGGTCATCGACGATGAGGATTAGATGATTCAACCGCCCCTATGACCCGAACGTATCAGGCCCTCGGCGAGTTTGCGGTCCACCTCGGCTTCGGCTTCGAGCCAATCCTCTACTTCATGGCCTGATTCGAAATCCCGGCTCTGGGCGCGAAAGTAGGCCGCGTCCGCGATCATCTTGCGCCGCTCCGCCTCAGAGGTGACGAAGACGGGCTGCGCGAATCGCAGCGGATCGAAATTCGGCGGTCGGGGGGGCAGAGGTTCGGTAAACGTCGATTCGCCCATATCGCCTTCTCGTGCTTGGCCTGGCCATCAAGGGTAAGTTTGACGTCGAGTTCGACTCGGCGGGATCAGTGTACTCCGACAATAGTGCCAGAATCCGCCGACACACGCACGCCAAGCCCGCAACGGCGTTTAGCCTATTCCTCAATTGGCATGTTTAAAAGAGTTTTGGTATAAGAAATCCATTGGGCATCACAAGCACCAGAGGCCCATGAGCGTCCTGAAAAAACTGCCTAATTCGCCGGCCGCGACTTACGCCCTCGCCGGCGCGTTGTCCGTGGCGGCAGCACTCCTGCAATGGTCCATTCAGCCCTGGGTTGGAAGCCACGTACCGTTCCTGTTTTTTCTTCCCGCGCTGCTGCTGTCGGCCGCCACGCTCGGGCGCGGGCCGGCGCTGGTGGTACTGGTCGCCGGTGCGCTGAACGGTGCGCTGCTATCCCCCCCGGTGGGAACCTTGACGGTCCTTCGCCCGCACGATATCGCCGCACTCTGGGCCTACGGAGCGGTCGGCACGCTCCTGGTTTTCTACGGCGGCCATTTGCGGATCATCACCTCGCGTGCCGCCGTGGCGGAGCAGCGCCTGAGCCTCGCTCAGGAAGATACCGGAATGGGGGTGTTTGAATTGGATTTTGTCGCGGGCACTGCGTATGTGTCGCCGAGCTTGTGTCAGATTCTGGGACAGCCTCTGGCGCAAGGTTCCATCAGCATCGATGAATGGTTCGGACGCTTGAGTCCAAGCCACGTCGCCGAGAGCCGGCGCGCCATGCAGGAGCGAATCGCGAAGGGCGAGTTGGTCTACGAACGCGAGCAGCGCGTCGAATTGCCGAACGGCGGGGTGAGATGGCTGCTGCACCGGGTTCGGCTCGGGGCGGACGCCGGCGGACGATTGATTCAGGCTCGGGGCGCGACGGTCGACATCACCGCGCGCAAGCACGTCGATGCGCTGCTGCAGACCGCGCAAACCAAGTTGCAACAGCAACTGCAAGACTTGGAGCGTCTGCACGGGTTCAGCCAAAAGCTCGTATCCGCCGGCGATGACTTCAAGGCAGCGTTGCAGGGGCTGCTCGAATTGCTGGTGAATCTGTACGGCACCCGCCATGGCGTGGTGTCGCTGTGCGACCCCGGCGACAAAACCCTGAATATTGCCGCGCAATGCGGCTTCAGCGCCGACACCGTCGAGGATTTACCCTCCGCCATCGGTTTGACCAGAAAAACGCGCGCCCGGATCTCCGAAGTGCATCGGCCGGTCAACGACGCCGACTACGAAGCCCTGCTCATCCTGCATCGCGCACTGACCGTGCAGGAAGGACTGCACGGTCTGCACAGCATGCCGCTGGTGAGCGTGAGCGGCGGCGTCATGGGAGTGATATCCGTCATGTTCGACCAGCCGCACGAGGTGTCCGAGCGCGAAATGCGGCTGGGCGAGGTGGGGGCGGCGACCGCCGCCGCGGTCGTCGAGCGCGAACGCGCGCGTCTGTTGGCAGCGCAAAACGAAAAGCGCTTCTCGGTCGCGCTGGAGTCATCGATCGTGCCGTTCAGCATCCTGCGGCCGGTCAGGAACGACGCGGAAAAAATCGTCGATTTTGAATGGACCTATCTCAATCCCGCGGCCGCGCGCGCGTTGGGAGGGGATGCCAAAGATCTGACCGGCAGGCCCATCGGCGAGTTGCTGCCGCAGGCCTGGGAGGCGCCCGGTTTGTTCGAGCGCTACGTGGGGGTCGTCGAGCGCGGCGAACAGTGCGAGTTCGAGGTGCACACCAATGTCACGGGCCGCGGCGGGTGGTACAACGTGATCGCCTCGCCGCTGCAGGGATCGGCAGCCGTGTGGTTCGCCAACATCAATGAACGGAAAATCCAAGAGCAGAGCCTGCACGACGCCGGCCGCCGCAAGGATGAGTTTTTGGCGATGCTCGCGCATGAGCTGCGCAACCCACTCGCCCCGATCCGGCAAGCCGTGCGCATCGCCCGCTCGGGCGCTTCGAGCGACGCCCAAAGACGCTGGAGCCACGGGATCATCGAGCGGCAGGTGCAAAACATGTCGCTGTTGCTGGATGATCTGCTCGACGTGTCGCGTATCGGGCGCGGCACACTGTTGTTGCGCAAGTCCCGGGAATTTCTCGCCACGGTCGTGGAAACGGCAATCGAGACCAGCCGCCCGCACATCGAGTCCAAACGCCACCGGTTGGAAGTCGCATTGCCGGAGGAGCCGGTGGCGCTCGACATCGATCCTTTGCGCATCGCGCAGGTGCTCGGCAACTTGCTGACCAATTCCGCGAAATACACCGACCCCGGCGGGCTGATCCGGGTCACCGCGGGTGTGGAGACCGATCAAGTGGTGATTCGGATAGCCGATAACGGCATCGGACTCACGCAGGATCAGGCGGCGCAGGTGTTCGAATTGTTCTCCCAGATTCCGGCGGCCGTGGAAAAATCGGAGGGGGGACTCGGCATCGGCCTGGCGCTCTCCCGGGGACTCATCGAGTTGCACGGTGGACGGATCGACGCAACGAGTGCCGGTCCCGGGCACGGCACCCAAGTGACGGTGCGGCTGCCCTTTTCCGGCGCCCCAAATCAGGTCGGTGAACGCGACACGAGTCCTCAGCCCCCCGCGCTCACACTCATCGGCAAGCCCTCCCTGCGCCGTATTCTGATCGCGGACGACAACGCGGACGCCGCGGATAGTTTGGCCGAGCTGCTGCGGCTCGAGGGTCACGAGGTCCATGTTGCCTATGATGGCGAGCAGGCGTTGTCTATTTTCTCAAACATAGATCCGGACGCCGCATTGCTGGATGTCGGAATGCCCCGCATGTCGGGCCTCGAGGTTGCGCTCGCGATTCGTCAACGCTCCTCCGGCCAGCGCGTCACACTGATTGCCGTGACCGGATGGGGCCAGGAACGCGACCGGCGCACGGCGCTCGAGTCCGGATTTGATTACCACCTGACGAAACCGATCCAGCCCGAGGATATCCAGGCGCTGATCGATGTGGGCCGCGGGGTGGCTGCCTCGCGTTCAATTTGAACCCACCGGGCCCTTTGATGCGTCCAGCGATGAGTCCCCGCAAAAAACCGGCTTTGCTGGCCTGCGCGGTGTTGCTCAACGGCTTCGGAGCGTGGAGTGCGGCGCAGGGCGGAGAGGCGGTTTCGGAGGACATCACCCGCATGTCGCTCGCGGATCTTGCGAATGTCGAGGTGACCTCCGTGTCGAAGTCCAACGAAGCCTTGCAAGGCGCTTCGGCCGCCATCTATGTCATCAGCCACGATGACATCATGCGCTCCGGCCTCACCAGCATTCCGGACGTGTTGCGCTTGGCGCCGAACTTGCTCGTGACCCAGGTCTCCGCCAGCCAATACACGATTGCGGCCCGCGGTCTGGGCGGCAACCAGCCGGCACAAAATTTCCCCAATAAATTGTTGATTCTCATCGATGGGCGCAGCGTTTACTCGCCTTTGTTCTCCGGGATATATGCGAACACGATCGACGTGATGCTGGAGGACGTGGAGCGGATCGAAGTCATCAGCGGCGTCGGCGCCACGCTGTGGGGGGCCAACGCCATGAACGGAGTGATCAACATCATTACACGGCCTTCCTATCTGACCCCGGGGTCATTCGTCGACGGCGGGGCCGGCAACCAGGTCCAGTCGTTGGGCGCGCGCTATGGAGACCGCATCGACGCTGACACCACCTTTCGCGTGTACGGATTCGAATTCCATCGGGGCGCGATGGAAATGGGCGACGGTTCCTCCGCTCATGACGGCTGGTCGAAGGGCCAGGGTGGGTTTCGCAGCGAATGGTCAGCGGATCGGGACACGCTGACCGTGCAGGGCGATATCTACCGCGGCACCGAAAATGAGTTGGCGAACTCCGATGGGCTGGTGCTCGGCGGCAACATGCTCACCCGTTACCAACATCATGGGTCTTCGTCGGATTTGCAGGTCCAAGCCTACTACGATCAGACCGAGCAATTCGGTCCCGGGCCGGAGGGCCTCGGATTCGTCGTCCACACTTACGATGTGGAACTCCAGCAGACCCTGGCCGCAGGCCGGTACAACCGAATCATCTGGGGTGCCGGCGAGCGGGTCAACAGTTATGGAATCGCCAACTCCCCGACCCTGTTGTTCGAGCCCTCCCACCACGCGCTCACGCTCGCCAACGCGTTCATCCAGGATACCGCCACGCTCGCCAAGGCCCTCAATTTAACGGTCGGCATCAAGCTCGAGGACGATCCTTGGTCCGGGTGGAGTCCACTGCCGGATGCCCGGCTCACGTTCAGCGTCGACGATCGCACCACCGTTTGGGCGGCGGCGTCACGCGCGATCCGTGCTCCCACGCCGTTTGACGATGAAGTGGTGGAGAAAATCGGTTCGATCACGTATTTGGCGGCCAATACCGAGTTTCGGCCCGAACGAGTCACGGCTTATGAATTCGGCGTGCGCGCACAACCGCAGCCCGGTATCTCCCTATCCGTCGCGCCCTTCTATAATGTGTATGACGATCTGCGAACCATCGAACTCGCCGCGACGCCGACCGGGCTCCCGTATTATTGGGGGAATTCCATGCGAGGCGACACGTACGGCGTGGACGCATGGGCCGACTGGCAGGTCAATCAATGGTGGAGACTGTCGCCGGGCTTCTCCTGGGTGCGCGAGCGCCTCGCCTTTAAGGCCGGCGCCAGCGAAATTCTGGGGTTGGCTCAGGCGGCGGATGATCCGAGTTCCCACGCGACGCTCACGTCGTCGATGAATTTTCCGCATCACCTCACCTTCGATGCGACGGCGCGCTATGTGGGCGCTCTGCCGAGTCCGTCATTGCCGCACTATTATGATTTGGACGCCCGCCTCGGGTGGCAAGCGAGCAGCGCGGTCGAGTTATCGCTGAGCGGTGCGAATCTGCTGCATGCGAGGCATACTGAGTTTCCCGGCGACGAACAAATCACCCGTAGTGTATTCGCCGAAGCACGCTGTAGGTTTTAGAGCGCTCCATGGACGCAGCACGCCGGAATAGCAGGTCGATACCCACCCATGTGGCGGCGCTGGTCGCCCTGCTGTGGTTTGCACTGCCGGCGCGAGGCGCCGATTATTCTCCGGATGTGGTCAAAGCGGCCTATCTCGTTCGATTTGCAGGCTATGTCGATTGGCCTGAACGCATGCCCGCCGATGCGCCGTTCATCATTGCGGTGCTCGGCTCGCCGGGGGTTGCCCGGGAACTACGCCACCTGTTGCCGGGTCATCCCGTGAATGGCCGCCTGGCCGAGGTTCGCGAGATCACCGGAGCACAGGATTTGGCCAAGCCGCAAATTTTATATGTTGGCGCGGGAAGGGCCGAGTATCTGCGCGCCGCGTTTCCGGCGACCGAGTTGGCGTCGATTCTCGTCGTGACCGATGAGGAAGGGGGACTCAATGCGGGCAGCGCGCTCAATTTTCTCACCATCGACCGCCGCGTCCGATTCGAAGTCTCGCTCACGGCGGCGGATCGCTCGGGATTGAAAATCAGCTCGGATCTCCTCGGAGTCGCCGTCCGCGTGCACGGCGGCGGCCGCCAATCCCGCGATGCGTGTTCGCCATTCAACACATTCGACCCGGGCGACGGCGGGTGCGCGTGCGAACGCTTGCCCGCATGAATAAGTTCGCAGACACGGCGCTTGCACGGGGTTCGGTGCGCGGGAAATTATTGCGGGTGATGCTGCTGACGACCGCGATCGCTCTCTGCGTAGCCGGCATCGCGCTGCTGACGCACGAATTGTACGTGTATCGAACCACCGGGTCGGCAGATCTGTCCACCGAGGCGGCAATCCTCGCGTCGTCCACCGCCCCGGCGCTCGCATTCGATGATCACGCGGTGGCCGAGCGGAACTTGGGCGCACTCGCCGCGCGGCGAAGAGTGATGGTCGCTGCGCTGTATTCGGCCAACGGTGCGGTCTATGCGGTATTCGTGCGGCCGGGCGAATCGCCGCCGCCGCCAAAGCCGCCGCCGCCGGGGGTTCGCATATCCGGCGAATATATCGAAGTCGCGCAACCCGTCGAGCGCAGCGGTGAAGCTCTGGGAACGATTTACCTGAGAGCTCGATACGACGTCGCGGGCAGGGTCGAGGCGTATCTCGGCATTTTTGTCCTGGTCATGCTGCTCAGCATGGTTGTGGCGTTGCTATTGTCTCGAAGACTGCAAAAGGGAATCACCGAGCCGCTCGATGCCATCGCCGCGGTGGCCCGGGAAATCGTGAGCGGCAGCGATTACTCGCTGCGAGCTACGAAGTTTTCGGACGATGAAATCGGCGTCGTAGTCGATGCGTTCAACAAGATGCTGGCCGAGGTGCAGGCGCGTTCGCAGGCTTTGCGCGAAGCGGACCAGAGAAAGGATGAATTTTTGGCCACTCTTGCACACGAGTTGCGCAATCCCCTGGCGCCCATCCGTCACGCCGTCAAACTGCTCGAGTCGCATGGCGTCGAGGAGAAGGCGCGACAGTGGGCGAGGCAGGTCATCGCTCGACAGGTGCAGCGGATGGCGCTGTTGCTCGATGACCTCCTGGAGGTGTCGCGCATCACGCGCGGCCGTCTCGATCTGAAGATCGCCACGGTGGATCTCGAATCCCTCGTCGAGGCGGCGGTGGAGACCGCCAAGCCGCTCATCGAGTCGAAACAGCATCAGTTGAAAATCGACCTCCCGCCGCAGCCCGTCAGGCTGGCGGTGGATCCGCTGCGTGTCTCGCAGGCATTGTCGAACCTCTTGACCAATGCCGCCAAATATACCGACGCCGGAGGCCAAATCCATCTCACCGTCACCGTGTCACCGGCCGGAGTCACCATGGCCGTGAAGGACAACGGCATCGGATTCGATGCAGGTGCGCTGCCCGGGATGTTCGAAATGTTCTCGCAAGTCGATTCCGCGATCGCCCGCTCGGAGGGTGGCTTGGGGATTGGACTCGCTCTCGTGAAAGGATTGATCGCCCTGCATGGCGGGTCTGTGGAGGGATCGAGCGCCGGCCCCGGGAAGGGGAGCGAATTTACCATTCATTTGCCGTATTCGGTGGTGGTCCCGCAGTGCGCGGAATCGGCAGCGCCGCCGCAGCGTCGCCGGCCCGGCAAGGACATTGCGATTAAAATACTGGTCGCAGACGATAATCGAGACGCCGCGGACAGCTTGGCACTGCTGCTGGAAATGAATGGCCATGAAGTTGCGGTTGCCCATTCCGGAGAAGAGGCGTTGCGCATCGCCCAACAAAGGCATCCCAATGCGATGATTCTCGATATCGGCATGCCGGACGTCACGGGCTATGAGGTGGCGCGCCGCGTCCGAACCGAATCGTGGGGCAGCGAAGTGTTGTTGGTCGCCGTGACCGGCTGGGGCCAGAAAGAGGACAAGGAACATGCGAGCGCCGCCGGTTTCGATCGCCACATGACCAAACCGGTGGATCCGGACATGATCGAAGGCCTGTTGCAGGAGTTCGTCAGTTCGCGCGGCACGCTTGCCTGATGCTGGGAGCCTGTCTGTCGGACAGGCTCCTGGCGCCCGGGCGGTCCTCGCGGCTTGCCCTGTGGTTTGCTGTATGTGCGTATGGTCCCGCCGGTGCGTTCGCGGACTCCCCGACAGCCCCGGCCTCGCCGGGTTTCGTATCCGACGAAATCCTCGTCACCGCGCGCAAGCGCGAAGAGCCCTTGGAAACCGTGCCGGTGTCGGTCACGGTGGTGACCGACGCGGATCTGCAGAAGACCTATACCGGCAGTCTCGCGGACCTCACCGGTGCGGCACCGAATGCCGTGTTTCACACGGTCGGTGAATTCGGCCACTCATCGAGCCTCGACATCCGTGGCGTGGGCGGCGGCGGCGCGAACTATGATACCGATCCCCCGGTGGCCATTTATGTCGACGGCCAGTATCAGACCGTCAACACGATCAACCTCGAGAGTCTGGTCGGGATCGATTCGATCGAGGTGCTGCGCGGTCCGCAAGGAACCCTGTTCGGGCGCAACGCCTTCGCGGGCGCGATCAACATCACCACCAAGAATCCGAATGGGAACTTGGACACGGAGGCGGCGGTTACCGTGGGCAATGACGGTCGAAGGAACCTCGACGCCGCCGTGGAATTTCCGCTGAGCGGCGCGCTGTCGGCGCGCATCGATCTGGCGTGGATCAATTCCAATGGCTTTTATACCAATTCCCTGGACGACAACCAATCGATTGGCGGCGATGCCAACCTGACCATCCGGCCGACGATCGTATTCAAGGCCGCCGACGACCTCACGTTTCAGCTCAAATACAGCTTCGTCGACGATCAAAGCGACCCTACGCCGAACAAATATGATCTCGATCCGCCGGCGGGCCTGTTCGGCGCCCTCAACCCAGGCCAGTACGCCAACTGGGGTAGGGTGATGCTGGGCCCGAATGGAACCGGCGGACCGTACTCGATGGGGTTCACCAACATTTGCAAATGCAACTTCATCAAGATCAACTCCCCCACCCTCAAGGTCGACTACGACTCGCGGTGGGGTCAACTCACCGCCATCACGGGTTATCAGCACGTCGCGGGAACGGTGCAGACCGATGCCACCGGCACCGCCGTGCCGCTGCTCCTCGATGAATTGCCTTACACCATCCGCGTCGTCACTCAAGAAGTCCGCTTACTGACCCGGGTCGAAGACAAGTTCAAGCTGCTCTCCGGTCTTTACTACCTGCACGACGATCTCGATGAAAGCAATCTGCAGTACATCGTGTTGGGCGGCCCGCCGCTGATTACATGGAAGGACAGCAGACAAAGGCGCAGCAGCGCGGCCGCATTTGGCGAAGGAGAATACGCGCTCGCCAAAAACCTGCGCCTGACGGTGGGCACCCGCTACACCTACGAAGTCAAGGATTTTGAGTTTGGTGCGGCGGTGCCGGCCGGTTTGCAGAATGGCGCGGCGATTCTCACGGCGCCGTATGCGTACATGCCGCTGCACGCCGATTGGCACAATCTGGCACCGAAGGCATCTCTCGATTACCAATGGACCGCGGATACGATGGTGTATGCGACCTGGTCGCGAGGCTTCAAAGCCGGCGGATTTCAGGCGCTCGCGTCGACCGCGGCGGCCGCCGGCCCGTACGGAGACGAAACGATGGACGCAACCGAGGCGGGGATCAAGAGTTTTTTTTGGGAACATCGCGCGCGCATCAGTGCCGATGTTTTTTACGAGACCATCCGGGGTTTGCAGCGTGCCGTGGTGCTTCTCGAGGATGGCATCAGCAACAATCTGACATTGAACGCGGCGAACGCGATCTCCAAAGGCGTGGAATTGGAAGCTGCCTTGCGGCCGGCGGAGGCGCTGACCCTCAAAGCCAACGCCGGGTATCTCGACGCCTACTACTCGAGCTTTTGCGCCAACTTCGTGGCGACCAACGCGGACCAACCTCGTTGCGGCACGCAGCCGGGGCAGGTCGAGAATACGAATTTGACGCCCTCGAATGCGCCCCGATGGTCGCTGTCCGTGGGCGCCGACTACGCTGTGCGCGTGGGAATCGTCGGTGCTTTGAACTTTCATATCGATGACGCCTACACGAGTTCCCTGTGGACGGCGGATGACAACAATCCGGTGTCCTACCGCGTCCCGGAGGCGCTGCTCAACGCATCGGTCAAATGGTCCGGCGCCGAGGGGAGGTATTACCTGTCGGTGTGGGGCCGTAATCTGACTGACAAGGTTGTTACCGAAGACGGAGTGCTTGCCTATCCGCTGTTCTCGCTGTGGAATCCCACAGCCCCCCGCACGTTCGGACTCACGCTCGGAACGAAGATTGAGTGAGGCGGGTAGACGTAAGCCGCGCTAGAGGAGATCTTCGGCGCGAATGGGCAGCGAACGGATGCGCTTGCCCGTCGCATTGAAGACCGCATTGGCCACCGCGGCATTCATTCCGACAATCCCAATCTCGCCGATACCCTTGATGCCGAGCGGATTGACCCGCTCGTCCTGCTCGGGGACCATGATGATCTCGACGGACGGCACGTCGGCGTTGACCGGAACCAGGTAGTCGGCCAGATTGTGGTTGACATAGCGCGCGTGCTTCAAATCCAACTCTGTCTCTTCGAGCAATGCAGATGACAATCCCCAGATCGCCCCGCCCATGAACTGGCTATGGGCAGTTTTTGGATTGACGATGGTGCCGGCGGCAAACGCCGACACCACCCGCGGGACGCGGATTTCACGAGTGCGGCTGTGTACTCGCACTTCGACAAAATGAGCGCCGAACGCGAACGCGGTGACGTCCTTGCGGTCGGCTCCGCCAAGCATGGAGGGTTTGCCCTTCGACATATCGGCGATGGCGGTGGAAGGCAAACCGGCGGGCACATTTTCGGCGTACGCCTCCAGCCGATGGCCGGCGCGCGTCACGGCCTTGGCCAAGCGCTCGCGCTTTCCCATGGATCCGTGCAACTCGCCATCAGCGAGCGTCAGGGTATCAGGGTCGGCACCGTGGAAAGGACTATCCGCGCTCTTGACGGCGGCATCGGCAATTCGGCCTCTGATCATTTCGCACGCTTTGGCCACCACGTGCGCCGCCGAAGCCGCATTGTTCGATCCGCCGGCGATCATGATGGGAGGCAGGTCGCTGTCCCCCATGCTGACCCTCACGTCCTCGACTTGGAGGCCGAGCGCGCGCGCCGCGGTGATGGCCACGAGCGTGTAAGCACCGGTGCCGATTTCATGACCCGCCAATCCTACGGCGGCCTTGCCGTCCGCGGTGACCGATACTCGCGCCGCCGCCGGACCCATATTCGTCGGATAGCAAGCGGTGGCGCATCCGTAACCGACGAGCCAATCGCCGTCGCGCATCAAGCCCGGTTGAGCGCGGCGCTTGGCCCACCCGAATTGCGCCGCCGCTTGATCGAAGCATTGCATCAGTGATCGGGAGGAAAACGGTATTCCCCTAACCGGGTCGGTCTGAGTGTCGTTCACGCGGCGCAGTTCGATCGGGTCCATCTGGAGCGCATACGCCAGTTCATCCATCGCGCTTTCCAACGCGAACATGTAGGGCGTCTCGGGCGGCGCGCGCATGAATCCCGGCGTATTGCGGTCGGCATGCACGACGTTCACGGCGGTAAAGATGTTGGGACACGCGTACATGCGTGCGGTACTTTCAACGCCCGCCACATTGTAGCCGGAGGGGCGCGAAGTGACCTCCCATCCCTCATGGGAGAAGGCGACGAGCTTGCCGTTCCGCGTTGCGCCCAACTTCAAGTGCTGGCGCGTCTCGGCTCGATAAGTCGCAATGGTGAACCCTTGATCGCGCGTGGGAACGAGCTTGACCGGGCGCCCCACACGTTTCGCGGCGATGGCGATCCAGGCCGTTCGCGGGTTCGGCCCTTTGGAGCCGAATGCACCGCCCACATAGCGCGAAATCGCCCGCACGTCATCCGGATCAACGTTGAGCCGCACCGCGGCAGATGACTTGGTACCCCACATGAATTGCGACGGCTCATAAATGGTGAGCTTCGGTCCATCCCACGCACACGTCGTGGTGAACAACTCGATCGCATTGTGGTGTTGAGTCGGAGTGGAGTATTGCGCTTCGAACTTCACGGGGGCGCTGGCGAAGGCGCCAACGGCATCCCCCTTGTTGGGGTCAGGGCCTTTCTCCGCCTTGTGAGGCTCCGTCTCGATCCCCGGAGAGTCGAAGGTCGCACTTGGCGTTTCTGAGATATAGCGGACATCGAGCTTGTACGCCGCCTCGCGTGCGGCCTCATAGGTGTCCGCCACCACGAGCGCAATGATCTGTCCGTCGTGCCAGATATGGTCGCTCTCGAGCGAGGTGGTCGAAGGCTTGCCGTCCGGACCGGGCGCGGGTTTGGCCTGATCGCCCACGTTTTGATAGGTAAGAATATCGAGAACACCTGCGACCGCCTTGGCCCGGCCCAAATCAAAGGCCTCGATCCGGCCTCGCGCAATGGTGCTCGTGACCAGGTAAGCAAAAGCGGGGTTGGCCACCGGCTCGTCCGCGGCAAATTGCGCGGCACCCGTCACCTTGGCGACCCCGTCGATTCGCGGCGTCGGCGTTCCGAACAAATTGCCCAGCGGATCCTGCATGGCCTACACGTCGGCGGGCGTGATCGATCGAGCCTGCAACAGCGCGTGGACCAGGGTGCGTCGCGCAAGCTCCGGTTTGTAGTCGTTGTATCCGTGCGTCGTGGCACTGCTGAGCGCCGCCGCGGCGGCCGCTTCGGCGTTTGATTCAGTCAACGGTTTTCCGGTGAGCGCGTCTTCGGCCTCCTTAGCGCGCCAGGGCCGATACGCCATGCCGCCGAGTCCGATGCGCACGCTACGCACCCGCTCGCCATCCATGTCGAGCGCTACCGCCGCCGAAGAGATCGCAAATTCGTAAGAAGCCCGGTCACGCACTTTCAAATAGAGCGAACGGCGGTTCCAGGCGCCCGGCGGAACAAAGAACGCCGTGATGATTTCGCCCGGCCGCAATGTGGTTTCGATGTGCGGCCGTCGATTCAATGGCGCGTGTAAAGACGAGAAGGGCAAGCGACGCCGCCCACTGGGGCCGTTCAATTCCACCTGTGCATCCAAGGCAATGAGCGCCACGGCGAAATCGCCCGGATATTGCGCGATGCAGGTGTCATCCACGCCGAGAACCGCGTGATTGCGATTGAAGCCCTGAATGGCGGCGCAGCCGGAGCCGGGATTTCGCTTGTTGCAGGCACTCCAACTCGAATCCCGGTAATACGTGCATCGCGTCTTTTGCAGGACATTCCCGCCGAGGGTTGCCATGTTGCGCAATTGTGCGCTCGCGGCGAGCTGCAAACTCTGTGCGATGGCGGGATACCCTTGAAGCACACCCGGATGATCCGCCGTCGCGGACATGGTGGCGAATGCGCCCAAACGCAAGCCTGCCGCACCGGCTTCGATCGAGTTGTGGGCGACCTGCAGCGGGCCGATGTCGACCACGCGCGCGGGAGTCAGGACGTCCAATTTCATCAAGTCGATGAGCGTCGTCCCGCCGGCGAGGAATTGAACGGCGGCATCCGTTTGACCTTGCCCGCTATCCTGGCCGAGGCGCGAGGCGTGGGCTATGTCGACCGCCCGTTCAAAGCCGAACGGGCGCATCAGCCGTGTCCCATTTCAGTGCGGGCCTGTTTGATTGCAGCGACGATCTTTGGATAAGCGGCGCAACGGCACAGGTTGCCGCTCATATATTCCCGGATGTCGGCATCCGTGTTTGCATGACCTTCGCGAACACAGGCAATGGCCGACATGATCTGGCCGGGCGTGCAATAGCCGCACTGAAATCCGTCCTGGTCGATGAAAGCCTGTTGCATCGGATGCAGTTTGCCGCTTGCGCCTGCGAGTCCTTCGATGGTTTCGATGTGTTTGCCTTGCGCCGCGACCGCGAGGGTCAAACAGGAAAGAACACGCCGGCCACCGATGAGCACCGTGCAGGCGCCGCATTGACCTTGATCGCAACCTTTTTTGGTGCCCGTCAATTGCAGGTGCTCGCGCAGCGCATCGAGGACGGTCACGCGAACATCGAGGGTGAGCGCCCGCCGTTTGCCGTTGACCGTCATATGGATATCGACCCTTCCGTCCGCGGCGGTCGTCGGTTCATCTTTTGCCGGGGTAGCCGGCGGCGCAGCTCCCAACGCCGCGAGCGCCGCACAGCCCGTCATCACCGAGCGCCTGGTGACGGTGGTCATACCGCCGGATCCACTTCGGCCTCGAAATCGCGGTCGACAGGGACCTCGGCTCGTCCAACCCTCTCATACGTTCCGATCAGGCACCCGACGGCGACGGCTCGGTCGAGAATCGCTTCAATAAACTCCCGTCGTCCAGGCGTAGATGAGAATGCCTTCCCCGCGCGCAGCGCAAATACTTGGAATACATACCGATGAACTCCGTGGCCGGGAGGCGGATCGGGCGGCAACCAGGCTTGCTGGAAAAAGGAGTTGCGACCGGTCGGAAGGCCGATGCCTCGATGGTCAGGACTGCTCAACGCGCCCTCCGCAACCGACCCATCCGTGGGCTCAAAGCCGACCACGATCGCATGCACCAACGGATGCGGAGTCGGTGAATCCGCATCTTCGACCAGCAACGCGATCGAGTCCGCCTCCGGCGGCACGTGATTCCACGTCAGGGGCGGTGAAATTCCTTCACCATCCGCCGTATATTTGACGGGTAGTCGCGCGTTGAACGCGAATGCGAGGCTTGCGACGTCCAGCCGAGCGGTGGCGTGGTGAGCGTGCAATTGGTTATAGACCACGCTCTCCATCCCCGCTCGTTGATTGACGAGCGCATGGCCGAGACTTTCCGGAAGTTTCTCCAACATGACTCATATCCTTGGAAGTCGATTACGCGTGTTGGCGGCGAGCGCCCCGCTGTCGAACAGAGTAATCGGAAGCGCGCGAATGTGTATCCCCCGCGAGGCGAAACAGCGCGTCGGTGGGATCTGACGAGCGGATGGCGGGGCAGGTCAGAAACTGCCGACAAAAAAATGGGAGTTGGCCTACTGGCCCCGGTTCGGCGAATCATTGAATCTGCACTTTAAACCCTGTCCGCAGGCAGCCGAGGACTAGGACTTACCGGCGATGTTCGAGGCGGAGCAGAAGTGCCGGTTCACCAGGAGGTAAGCATTCGCCACTCGGTCAATGTGAAAAGCGCGTATTCGACCGCCCCTGAGCTTACGTTCCTGGCCGGGGGCGGAGCCATGGGGAACTTGATCCGCACGCACGATTGGGCCGGCACATCTCTGGGGCCACCCGAGGCGTGGCCGCGGAGCCTGAAAATCGCGATCAGAATCATGCTGACGTCGCGCTACGCCATGTGGATGGCGTGGGGACCGGACCTCATCTTCTTTTGCAACGACGCCTACCGGCCCACCCTGGGTGACAAGAAAGGGTGGCTCGGTGCACGCTCCGACCGCGTATGGGCGGAAATATGGCCGGACATCGGGCCCCGCATCGAACGGGTGTTGAAGACGGGCGAGGCGACCTGGGACGAAGGTCTGCTGCTGTTTCTCGAACGCAGCGGCTTTGCCGAAGAGACCTACCATACCTTTTCGTACTCGCCGCTGGCAGACGATGACGGAACGATCAACGGCATGCTGTGCGTCGTCACGGAGGACACCAAACGGGTGATCGATGAGCGCCGATTGCGCGTTCTGCGAGATCTTGGGATACGACTGACCGAGATACGCACCGCGCAGGAGGTGTGGAGTGCCGTCGAGGCCTGCGTGAAGACGGAGGCCCAGGACCTGCCTTTCGCACTTGCGTACCGGTGGGATAAAGGAGCGGGGTCCGACGCGAACCTGGAGTTGGCATGCGGGATATCGAGGGAGCACATCGCGGCGCCCGCGTTCAGCGAGCTGGTCGTACAGGGAAATTCAGTACGAGTCGAGGCCCTGTCGGCGAAGTACGGGACATTGCCGGCAGGGCCCTGGGACAAACCGCCGGTCGAGGCGCTGTTGCTGCCGATCTCGGCCCAGGGTCACGCCGATCCGATCGGCACCTTCATTGCGGGCTTGAATCCGTACCGTCCTCTCGATGCCGATTATCGCGGGTTCTTGACGCTGTTCGTGGGTCAGATTGCCGCGGCGCTGGCGAACGCGAACGCGTATGCGGCCGAACATGCGCGCGCGGAGGCTCTGGCGCAGATCGACAAAGCCAAGACGGCCTTCTTTTCCAATATCAGCCATGAATTTCGCACCCCGCTCACTCTGATGATCGGGCCCATCGAAGATGCGATCAACATGCTCAAACCGCAAGATGCCGAGCAACGCGAACTATTGACCGTCGCTCATCGGAGCAGCTTGCGGCTGCTGCGCTTGGTGAATTCCTTGTTGGATTTTTCTCGCATCGAGGCCGGCCGCATGAACGCTCGTTACCGGGCGACCGACTTGGCGGCCTTCACCGCGGACATCGCCGCTTCGTTTCGTTCAGCCATTGAGAGGGCTGATCTACGATTCGACGTCGAGTGCGGGCCGTTGAGCAAGCCGGTGTGGGTCGACCACGACATGTGGGAGAAGATCGTACTCAATCTGCTGTCGAATGCCTTCAAGTTTACTTTCAAGGGAACCATCGGCGTCTCTCTGCAAGAGATTGACGGCGAGGTTCGATTGAGCGTGCATGACACGGGAACCGGTATTCCCGCCGCCGAGCTGCCCCGGCTCTTTGAGCGCTTTCACCGGGTCGAGGGCGCAAAGGGACGCTCATTTGAGGGCAGCGGGATTGGTCTTGCCCTGGTCCAAGAACTCACCGCCCTGCACGGCGGGCAGATCGCGGTGGAGAGCGAACTCGGATCCGGTTCAACATTCAGCGTCATGCTGCCGTACGGTTCCGCGCACCTGCCCCCCGAGCGGGTATCGACGGAGACCGAGGCGGGACACAAATCCGTGCGCGCCGATGCGTACGTCGAGGAGGCTCTCGGCTGGCTTCCGATGCACGGGGATGAGGCCGCCGCGGCGCCGCTTATCGCGGGTCGGGTGCTGGTCGCGGACGATAACGCCGATTTGCGCGGGTACATTGCGCGTCTTCTGACGACACAAGGTTATGTGGTCGATACGGTGCCGAACGGCCGCATGGCGCTCAACGCCCTGCATCGGGCGCTGCCGGATATTTTGGTCACCGACGTGATGATGCCGGAGCTCGACGGCATCGGGCTGGTGCGGGAAATCCGCGCGGACATCGCGTTGCGAGAGTTGCCCGTCATCATGTTGTCCGCGCGCGCGGGCGTTGACGCGACCGTTGAGGGATTGTCAGCCGCTGCTGACGACTATCTGACCAAACCGTTTTCCGCTCGGGAGTTGGTCGCACGGGTGGCGGCCAACATGGCGACCGCGAAGATTCGGCGCGAAGCCGCGGAAAGCATTCGGGCGGCGCAAGCCGCCTTGTTGCAGGCCAATGAAACCTTGGAGGAGCGGGTTGCCGAGCGCACCTCGGAGCGCGATCGGCTCTGGCGCAATTCCCGGGATCTGCTCTTGGTGCTCGACGCCTCCGGGATCTTTCGCGCGGCGAGTCCGGCATGGACGAGCGTCCTCGGCTGGCAACCGGATGAGGTCGTGGGCCGATATCACCTCGACTTCGTTCACGAGGATGACCGGGCGGCCAGCCAGGCGGCCCTCGGGCTCGCATCGCGCAGCGAGTTGTCGGTGATCGAGAATCGAATGCTCCACAAGGACGGAGGCTTTCGCTGGATATCCTGGGTCGCCGCGCCGGAACAGAATCTGATCTACGCCAGCGGACGGCACATCACCGATGAAAAAGAAGCGCGGCAGGCATTGCAGCTTTCGGAAGCCCGGCTGCGCGCGATCTTCGAAACGAGCTTCCAACTGCAAGGGCTGTTGACCCCCGATGGCACCTTGATCGACAGCAATGCGACCTCCCTCGAGGTGATCGCTTCATCCCGGGACGCAGTCTTGGGCAAGCCCTACTGGGACACGCCGTGGTTCACGGCGACGCCGCAAATGTCCGAATGGGTGCGTGAAGCCGTCAGCAAAGTCGCCGGGGGAGATACGGTGCGCGGTGAAATCGCGCTCAACGTGCCCGCCGGACTTCGCAATTTCGATTTCTCACTACGCGCCGTGCATGACGATGCGGGTGGGATCGTGGCGCTCGTGCCGGAGGCGGTCGACATCACCGAGCGTCGGCACGCCGAAGAGCAACTGCGGCAAGCGCAGAAAATCGAAGCGCTGGGCCGGCTCACAGGAGGAGTGGCCCACGATTTCAACAATCTCTTGATGGTCATATCCGGCGGACTGCAGCTCATGGATCGAGGTATCGAAGGCCCGAAGCGTCAGCGCATGGTCGACGGCATGCGCCAGGCGGTCGACCGAGGAGCCGGATTGTGCCGTCAACTGCTCGCCTTTTCACGGCGCCAGCCCTTGCGCCCGCAGGTACTGGATATTTCCAAGCACATTGGCGAGATGCGCGAGCTGCTGGAGCGTAGTTTGCGCGGCGACATCTACGTGCGTACCGCGTTCCCGGAGGACCTCTGGACCGTTGAGGTGGATCCGGGTGAACTGGAGTTGGTCATTCTGAACCTGGCCGTCAACGCCCGCGACGCCATGCCCGACGGTGGCGGAATCGTGATCAGCGCGCGCAATAGTTCCAATCCGCCGAGCTCGGCCTACCCCGGGGACTTCGTTTGCCTGGCGATCAACGATTGCGGCGTCGGTATGCCGCCGGCCGTCATCGCTCGCGCGTTCGAGCCGTTTTTTACCACGAAGGAAGTCGGAAAAGGCTCAGGTTTAGGTTTGGCGCAAACGCACGGCTTCGTGCGAGCGTCCGGTGGATACGTTGAGATCGCAAGCACGCTCAATGTCGGAACGACGATCTCGCTGTTCCTGCCGCGCTCCTTGAAATCCTTGGAGCGTCCCGACAGCGCGACCGGTCAGGTTACCGAGGAGGCGGGGACAAAGTCCGCGGGAGGCTGTGTGTTGTTGGTCGAGGACGACGACGAAGTTGCCGCGTTGACCGCCGAAATGCTGCGACAGCTCGGCTACGAAGTGCTACGAGTCGCGAGTGCCGCGGCGGCATTGGGTGCTCTCGCCAACGGCCGCGCCGTGGATATCGTATTTTCGGATGTCATGATGCCGGGTACCATGAACGGCATCTCGCTGGCGCAGGAGATTCACAAACGCAGGCCCGGCCTGCCCGTCCTGCTGGCCACCGGCTACGCCGAGCCCGAAGCGCTCGCCGCCCGCGTGCCGCACACCCAGGTGCTTTTGAAACCTTACACGATCGAAGAATTGGGGGCGGTATTAACCCGCGCCGCCCTTCGGTGTGCTGCCAACGGAGCCCGGTTGTTGCGCTGACCGGGCTTGGTCTCGTCGGACGGCGAATGGCGGCACTTTCCTACAGGGCGCGATGGCGAGCGACGACAGGCGCAGGGGGCACGCCGCGACAATCATTCAAGACATGAGCAACAATGATCCTACTCGGCGGCAGTTCCTGTTCCGAGGCGCGATGGCAGCGGGCGCGAGCTTCGCTGCCGCGTCCGCGCTGAGTGCCGAGAGCCGCACGGATGTGGAACCACGAACCCTCAACGGACAGCCCATGCCTGAACCGCCGCCCGACAGATCCGCAGGTGTCGTGCGGCCGGGGCGCGGGTCCTCACTCACGGGCAAGGTCGCCGTGGTGACCGGTGGGGCACGGGGAATCGGCCGCGCCATCGCAGTGGAATTTGCCGCCAACGGTGCGGACGTGATCGTGCTCGATATCGCGGGCCCTGTCAGCACCGCGAGCGATGCCAAGCCTGCGACACCGGCCGATCTCGACGAAACGATGCGTCAAATCAACACCTATGGCCGCAGGAGCGAAGCGATACGTGCCGATATTCGTGACATCGGCGCGCTGCGAGCCGCGGCCGACCGCATCGAGTCGCGATATGGAAAGATCGACATCATCGTCGCCGACGCCGCGATTCAACGATGGAAGCCGCTGCTCGAGATGGAGGATGCCGAGTGGCGCGATGTCATCGATAATAATCTGAACGGGACCGCCAATACGATCAGAGCGTTCGCCCCGAAACTGGTCGCGCGCATGCGAGGCAGAATCATCGTGCTCTCATCCATGCAAGGCAGGCACGGTACCAAGGACGCATCGAGCTATTCCGCATCGAAGTGGGGGATTCTCGGCCTGATGAAATCGGCGGCGCTCGAATTGGGCGAGTACAACATCACCGTCAATGCGCTGATTCCGGGCTTGGTCGACACGCCGCTCACGAGGTACGAAAAGCGGTTGACCGAGAGCATGGGTGAAACCGGCCAAAAACCGGCGAGCCCGCCGACGCCGCAGCAAGCTTGGAACTTGCGCGCGCCCACCGTTGCCCTCAAGGTCGGTTGGCTGCAGCCGGAGGACATTTCGCCCGCTGCCGTGTTTCTGGCCTCCGACGCTGCTGCGATGGTGACCGGCGCGGAGTACGAAGTCACGGGGGGCGACAGCGCGAAGGATGTATGAGGCGGATCTTGACCTAGCGCCTCGCGAGCGAGATATTCTTCGGGCGCCCCATGTTCCGGTTTGACCGGGCGAGGTATCGACATGGAAGACTCGAATCAAGCTCAAGCTGCGGCGAGGTGGTTGCCGGAAGTTCCTGATTTTCGTGGATCGGACGCGGCGGCAAGGCTCTTGCAGACCCTTTTCCGCCATGTGAACGACTGCATCACGATCCGGTTGTGGGATGGCTCAAAAATCGTTGCGGGCGCCCGCGCCCGAGATGCGGCAGCCAACGGCTTCGTACTCGGATTTCGCACACCCGAGGCGGTCTGGTCGATGGTCTTGAAACGCGACCCGCTGCAGCTCGTGGAAGCGTACTTTCACGGTGACCTCGAAATCGAAGGGGATTTTTTCGCGGCGCTCCGGATCAAGGATCACCTGGACTCCTTTAGATTGCCGGCCCCCGAATTCTTCAAGGCGGTGGTCGGCGCCGTGAAATTGCGCGCCTTGAACCGGGCCGCCCAGCGCTCAGCGAGGCGGGCGCAATTCGGGTCGGGACTCGCCGGATCCGCCCCTCGGCATTCGAAGGCGCACAATCGGGATGCAATCCGGTATCACTACGATGTCTCGAATGACTTTTATGCGCTGTGGCTTGGAGATTCGATGGTGTACTCCTGTGCCTATTTCGAGTCCGCCGATCAAAGCCTGGACGAGGCGCAGCAGGCCAAGCTCGATCACATCTGCCGCAAGCTCTTACTCCGGCCGGAGGATGATTTCCTCGACATCGGCTGCGGCTGGGGAGCGCTCGTGTTGCATGCGGCGAAGCACTACGGTGTGCGGGCTCACGGGATAACCCTCAGCAACAAACAGCTCGAGTACGCACGCGCGAGGATTGCGGCGGAGGGATTGACCGGACGGGTGACGGTCGAGTACCGCGACTATCGCGATCTCGAAGGTGAATCAATCTATGACAAGGTTGCGAGCGTGGGGATGTTCGAGCACGTGGGACTGCGCAATTTGGCCACGTATTTCGACGCGGTGCACCGCGTATTGAAACCCGGCGGCTTGTTCCTCAATCACGGCATCACCCACGAACGCGAAGGGTGGCAGGAGAATTTGTCGACGCAATTCATCAATCGATACGTTTTCCCCGACGGCGAACTCGACACTATCAGCAATGTGCAGCGTGGCATGGAACGTGCCGGGTTTGAAATTGCGGATGTCGAGGCGCTTCGCCCGCACTATGCGCTCACCCTGAGGCGATGGGTGTCCGAACTCGAACGGCGTCATACGCGCGCCCTCGAGTATGTGAACGAAGCCACCTTCAGGGTATGGCGTCTTTACATGTCGGCGTGCGCGTTGGACTTCGAGTCGGGCGGGATCGGTGTTTATCAGGTGCTGGCCGGCAAGCGCCGAAAGGCGCCCTTGGAGCTCCCGTTGACGCGAAAACATCTCTACGTTCGATAGCCTCCGGCCGTTTCCGACAGACATTCCTCACAACGGTTATCGCAGCCAACCGACTGCGACGCCTGACTGGAACGTTCACTCTCGAATTGCCTGACGAGCCGGCTGAGCGGCTCAAACCTCTCGAACTTAAGGAGTGAACAACCATGTCCATTATCGATAAAGTCGTCGCGGCGGTCACGCCCCCGGAGAGCGAGGAGGCGAGGGCGGAGGCGCGCTCCAAAGCGCGTGCCGCCGCGAAGCCCGGCGACTGGCTTTCCATGATCCTCGAGCACCATCTGCAAATCGAGAATGCCTTTGCGGCGCTGAAGGCCGCAAGTTCTATCGGTACACGGCGACTTGCTGAGAAGCGCCTCGGACTGCTGCTCACCGGACATTCGAATGCGGAAGAAGCCGCGGTCTATCCGGCGCTGGCACTTCACGATGAGAAGGGTCACGCGAGCGCCGGATACACCGAGCAAGCGGCGGTAAAAATTCAGATGGCCGCGCTCGAGCATCTCGAGCCGATGAGTCAGGATTACCTGGACAAGCTCGAGCACATCCGTGGGGCTGTCGCGCATCACGTGTATGAGGAGGAAGGTAAGTGGTTTCTCGAACTCAAGGAGAAACTGACGACGACTGATGCATCGCAGATTACGAAACGCTACAAGGAGGAATACGATCGCTACATCGGCAACGACGCGGCGGCGTAGTCGGACAAGGCCACTGCGCGGGACACGAACCGCGCAATGGCTCGGACCCCCGCGTCTAGGTGTGTGGTCCTTTTCCTACGGGGATTGGCGGTCAATTGCGCCTGACGCGCGTTCGCCGTGAGGGCCGATAATTCGCACGAATTTTCGAACGCGGCAGCCGGTCGAAACGCGCCCCGCCGTCGCACCTATCAACCACATTCTAGGAGACTCACATGAAACGAATCGCAACCCTGGTGATGTTGGCTGCGCCGTTCGCAGCGATACCGCCCGCCTTTGCAGCCGATGATCCCGATGCATCTTTTTACAAGAGGGCGGCCGAGGCAGGACTATTTGAGGTCGACGCGGCAAATCAGGCAGAACAGAAGGCGAGCAGCCAGAAGCTCAAGGATTTTGCCGCCGAAATGGTCAAAGATCATTCAGCTGCGAACGACAAACTCGCCGCGATAGCGCAATCCAAGAACATCACCCTGCCGACGAGCGCGAGCATGGGGCAAATGGCGGTGAAAGCGAAACTCGATGTATTGTCCGGCGATACTTACGACAAGTCATATATCAAGAGCCAAATCAAGGCTCACCGACAAGCGATCGCGCTGTTCAAGAAGGAGATTGCTTCGGGGCAGGACCCCGACGCGAAGGCCTTTGCGACCGCCACCTTGCCGACGTTACGAATGCATCTCAAGGCCATCCGGTCAGTCGCCGCCGATGCGGGTATGACCGCCGGCGCAACGGCATAGACGGCCGACGGATGAGCGCGCGCACATGCGTGCCGGCAGAGCGATGCGGCGAATCACGAAAAGGCGGGTGCGTCGGCACCCGCCGATCCGATTCGAGCCTCGGCGAATCGCTGCGCGAGTTTGGCTAACATGGCCGAACGGAGCGTGTCCCGAGACGCGGCGTCCGAGGCCTGCAGCCGCAGCTCCAGGGTCAGCGCGCCGGCGTCGACCTTGGTCAGATAGCAACCCACGACCGCCTTACTTCCCGCGTTCTCAGTCGCGACGGTGAGCGCCAGTGTCTGGGCGGCTTGCAAGTCGGTCTCGCGGCTCAGCCGAATCGAAATGGTGATTGGCCACGGTGCATAGGTCGAGTTGAGGTTGATGGTGACCTGGCTGGCGGCGATGCTGTTCGGCAGGACGATGAGGCGCCCGTCGGGCGCGCGCAGCGTCGTATATCCGAGCGATATCAAGTCCACGACTCCGATATCGGTCCCGGACGGTGCGGCGACCTGAAGGGTGTCTCCCAGCCGAAACGGCCGATAGATGGTGATCGATACGCCGGCGACCAGATTTCCCAGGGTGCTTTGGGCGGCGAGACCGATCACCACCGACGCTACGCTCGCTCCCGCGAGCAGCGCCGTGCCCATCGAGCGCAGGACGGGAATGAGATGAGCGTACAGAATCAGCATGATCACCCAGATCATTGCCGTGGTGATCTGTTGCAGGAAGCTGATGGTCGTTCGGTCGATATGCCCCTGCCGGGTCATGGCCGCATGCACGGCCCTGCGGAGGCCGCGCGAGAGTAACAACGCGATCAGCACGAACATGAGCAGGTAAACGAGAGCACCGAGCACGGTGTCGGGCTTGATTACGGAGAGCAAGTCATGTTCGCCGATGTCGAGATCCTTCATCGACTACATATCGTATATTTCAGCGGTCGGATCAGTCGGATCAGACCCGGATATCCCGGTAAAACTCTCTTACACGCCCGGTAGATACGCCGCCGAACCCTCGCGTCGGAAAGCCCCTACAGGATCTTGCTCCGACGATTGACAGAAGCGCAATAAGATTACAGGCAAAGTTTTCGCGTCGATCTTCTACCAATAAGGGGAAATATATGGGACGCGGAATACTGCTGTGGATGCTTGGGGTGCCGATTCCCGTCATCCTTTTGCTGGCAATGTGCTCGCACCACTGACTTGTCGTGCGAATGTCTTGGACACGGGCAATGGAATAATAAGGGGTGAATGTCATGTCTCGAATAATCATCGCGGATGATCATGCGGTCGTCAGGGCCGGCTACCGGCAATTCTTGGAGGACCAAACGGATATCACGGAGATCGGCGAAGCGGCGAGCGGAAACGAAGTGCTGGACCAACTGCGCGCCCAGCATTGGGATGCGCTGCTGCTCGATATCCATATGCCCGACCGGGGGGGACTGGACATCCTGCGCCGGGTCAGCAGCGGATACCCGAAAGTGCGCGTTCTGGTGATCAGCGGATTGCCCGAGGAGCAATACGCGCGCAATGTTCTGCAGGCGGGAGCCAGCGGCTATCTGTCGAAGAATACCGCGCCCGAGGAACTCCTCAAGGCGGTTCGCCTCATATTGGCGGGCCGTCGCTATATCAGCGCATCGCTGGCCGAGGTACTCGCCGCGGATCTCAACGACGACAGCGACGGGCCGCTCCACTCGCGTCTATCGGCACGGGAGTTTCAAATATTCTGCAAGCTGGCGAGAGGATCGCGGGGATCCGATATTGCCGATGAGCTGCACTTGAGCGTCAAGACGGTCAGTACCTACCGGAGTCGAATCCTGGAGAAAATGACCTTCAAATCGAATGCGGACATCACCGCATATTCGCTGCGTAACGGTCTGATCCAATAGCGCGGGCTGGTGCGCGCGGTCAGGAGCGTCGGGGTGGAGGACGAGCCGCACCCCGACGTCGAGCAGAGGCGCTGCCTCCAATGGAGGTACGCCTGCAGGCGCGAGTTTGCCCCGTGAATGCTGGCCTGGATCGCGTTTGCGGAGGACGATACGGGTGCAGCGGTTAGGCACATGCGAGAGGCGGCTGATTTGCAGGATGAGGCGGGCGAGGGCGAAGTCGATATCCCGGCCGGAGCTGGCACATGCCAAGGCGTTCGTGTCCTCCATGAGACTGGCGTCCCAGTGACGCCGTTTCTGTCCTTTTGACTTGAAATATGCCGCGCAGCAGCCACTTTGTGGAGGTGTGACCAAGCCTGATGGGTACTTCAAGGAGCGTACAATGAGCCAGTACAACAAGAACCCCGAGGCGATCTCAAAACTCTCCGCGGAACAGTTTCGTGTAACGCAGCAAAGCGGTACCGAGCGTCCCGGCACCGGGAAGTACCTCCATAACAAGGAGCCGGGCATCTATGTCGACATCGTCTCGGGCGAGCCGCTGTTCGCTTCCTCCGACAAATACGAATCGGGGTGCGGCTGGCCGAGTTTCACCAAGCCCATAGAGCCTGCCAACGTCAACGAATTGCGCGATACCGCCCACGGCATGATCCGGACCGAGGTTCGATCGGCCCATGGCGACAGCCACTTAGGACACGTATTTCCCGATGGTCCGACGGATCGCGGCGGTCTGCGCTACTGCATCAACTCGGCGTCGCTGCGCTTCGTCCATCGGGACAACATGGTGGCCGAGGGCTACGGGGCTTACTTGAATCAAGTGGAGGATGTGCGATGAGCGAGGAACGTGCGGTGCTTGCGGGCGGCTGCTTCTGGGGCATGCAGGATCTGTTTCGCCGTTACGACGGAGTGATCTCGACGAGGGTCGGATATTCCGGCGGCAACGTGCGCAATGCCACGTATCGCAATCATGGCACCCATGCCGAGGCGATCGAGATCATCTTCGATCCCGCCAAGATAAGCTATCGACAGATTCTCGAGTTCTTCTTCCAGATTCACGACCCGACCACGCGCAATCGCCAAGGCAATGACACCGGGGCGAGCTATCGCTCGGCGATCTTCTACACCAGCGATGCGCAGAAACGGATTGCCGAGCAGACGATCGCCGAGGTTGATGCATCGGGGGTTTGGCCGGGCAAGGTGGTGACCGAGGTTGCCGCCGCGGGCGACTTTTGGGAGGCCGAGCCCGAGCATCAGGACTACTTGGAGCGCTATCCCAACGGCTACACCTGTCATTTCGTGCGGCCCAATTGGAAGCTACGAACTGCGGTGACCTGAACTTGGTGTCCTTGAGCCAGGACACCGAGGATCATTCGTCCAAATCATCGTCTTCAGGATGACCGCGATCGTCCTCGTCGTCTGTTTCGAACTCTTCCGGGGCTTCGGTCTTGTCATCCGTTTCCCGAATCGGAGCCTCATTCTCGTCCTCGCGTTCGTCATCGAGGTCGTCCTGGTCATCGACCGTGCCAGTCTCGCTCCTCGGTTCGATATAATCAGGCGGCAATTCGACGAAATCAGCTTTGGCTTTGTCCATAAAAGAATCCTGTTTGGCGTTGTCAAATCACTATCATCGACTTGGGCGCCAAAGTCTGTCAGTGCATGGCGCGATTGACGTGCGCAATCAGGTATTTCTATAGTAACGTCGGTTGGTGCCGGCAAATCAACCTCGATAACCGGGAGCTCGAGACTCATGCGCGGTTTTGCGCTCGCGATGTGTATGGATCTCGCCGCCTGCTTGGGTTGCGTTGCGTGTCATGCGGCAAATCTGGTCGACGCGACCAATGAGGAGGCGAAGGCGGCAGCCATCCAAGTGATTCCGGTCCGCGGCGGCATCAGCGTACTCAGGGGATCGGGCGCAAACGTCACGGTGCTGAACTCCGCCCATGAGAAGCTATTGGTGGACGCGGGAATCTCCTACTCCAAAGCCAACATGATCCGCGCGCTCAACAGTATTTCGAGTGCGCCGCCGCGCTATCTCGTCAATACCGATTTTCACTGGGATCATACCGACGGCGATGAGTGGGTGCACATGATGGGTGCGGCAATCATCGGACAGGAAAATACCCTTGCCCGGCTGGCAGTCGAGACACGCGTGGACGATTGGGATTTTACTTTCCCCGCCGCTCCCTATGATGTGCGGCCGACCTTTCTCGTCAGGTACGACAAGTCGATGCATTTTCATGGAACGACCATCGAATTCAAGTATTACGGTCCCGCGCACACCGACACGGATATCTGGGCCTATTTCGTCGAGCCCGACGTATTGGCAACCGGCGATACGTTTTGCAACGGCTGCTATCCGTTCATCGACAATCACAACGGCGGCAGCATTGACGGGATGATTCGCGCCGCTCGAGCGAATGTTGCCAAGGCGAGCGACCATACCGTCGTCGTGCCGGGCCACGGACCGATCGGTGGACGCACCGAACTCATCGAGTTCCGCGATATGCTGATTGCCGTCCGGGAAAAAATTGCCGACCTCAAGAGCAGCGGTATGTCGCGCGCGCAGGTCATCGCCGCGACGCCGACGATGAACTTCGACGCCGAATGGGGCGGATCGATGATCGACGGAGCGTTCTTCACGCGGCTTGTCTTCGATGGCTTGAAGTAGGCGGCGGCCGGCCGCGGCGAGGTGCGCGGCCTTGAACATAATGCGGCATCCGCAGAGGCCCGCGATTCTTCGTCATGGATTGTCATCTGACTTGGTCGTAGAGTATCGTTTGGCGTCAACAAAAATCTGATACGGGGAGTTAATCATGAAGCTGTTACGTGTTTTTTCTTGCGCGTGCCTGGTCGCCGGCCTTGGCGCCGGTGCAACCGCGGGAGCGTTCGACCGGGACCAGGTTCTGGTTCTCGGCGATAGCGTCGCGTTCGCCTACATCAATTCGGCGGGCTACGAATACATCAATCCGGAGAACTTTGTCGGCTTTGCCAACGACCTGCACAATCGACTGGGTGTGGAGGCGGTGGACGCCGGATGTCCCGGAGAAACCACCGGGAGCTTCCTGTCCGCCACGGCACCTGACAATGGCTGCCGGGCTTACCGTGCCGCATTTCCGCTGCACGTCTCCTATGGCGCCACCCAGCTCGCATTTGCCACCAATTATTTGAAACACAATCGCAACGTGCGTGCGGTCACCATCACTCTCGGCGCAAACGACGGTTTTCTGCTGGAGGATGGCTGTGCAACGCAGGCCAATCCGACCGCGTGTATCGAAGCCGGCGTGCCCGCGCTGCTGGCGTCGGTTGAGACCAACCTCGCCAAGATCCTCGCCGACTTGCGCGGCACGGGCTATGGCGGTGCGATCATTCTGACCAATTACTACTCGACCGACTACTCTGATACCGCGGCAACGGCGCTGACCGCACTGTTGAACACCGCGATCGCGGCTCCGGCGCATGCCTACGGGGCGGTTGTCGCCGACCTGTTCACGGCGTTTGCCAAGGTGGCCGCCAATCCGTCATTCGGAGGCAAGACGTGCAACGCGGGCCTGTTGAATGCGAGCGTGACCAACGAGCTGCTATGCGATGTTCATCCCAGCCAGTCCGGGCATCGGCTGATTACGGACACCCTGATCAGCACGTACGCAGCGAGCTACTGATCCGGGTTCGATTTCCTCGGGCCGCCGGGCGCGATCGATGTGATCGCGCCCGCGCGGTGTTCAATCTTGATAGCCGGGACTCATACGATCCAGCTTGCGCAAGAGGCCAGGCCATACGAGCTGGCCACCCAAGCCTCGCGTCACCTGGCTTGCTGCCCTCTGGATGCCTTCGAGAATTTGACCGGGTATGTGGATCAATTCTTTGCCGCCGCTCTGCGCGCGCACTTGAATCATGCAGGCCGATTCAAACAGATACATGAACAGAAAGGCCTCCGCGGGCGATGCGCCGACCGTGAGAAGGCCATGATTTCTCAACATGAAGAAGGTCTTGTGGCCGAGATCCTTGACCAGGCGCGGCTGCTCCCCGGCATTTAAGGCAACGCCCTCGTACTCGTGGTACGCCAACGATGCCAACACGAATAGCGACTGTTGCGAGATCGGCAGCAAGCCTTCCTTCTGTGCCGACACCGCGACGCCGTTGAGCGAATGAACGTGCAGGATGCAGGAAATGTCTTCACGCGCTGCGTGGATGCAGCTATGGATCGTAAACCCGGCGGGATTGATCTCATGGGGCGAGTCCAGCATTTTCTTGCCTGTAAGATCGATCTTGACGAGCGAGGACGCGGTGATCTCCTCGAACATCATGCCGTACGGATTGATCAGGAAATGGTGTTCCGTTCCCGGAACGCGGGCTGATATGTGCGTGAACACCAAATCGTCCCACCCATACAGCGCCACCAGTCGATACGCGGCGGCAAGATCGACGCGCGCCTGCCATTCCTCGGGGCTCACCTGCTGCTTGACCACGGAGATAGGCGCGTTCCTGGTTGTCATGGCGCAAGGGTAAGTGACTTCAGCATTATCGGCAATCCAGCCGCTGCGGCGGGTTCGCGCGCAGGTCCGCCAAAGTGGGGTAACCATCGACCGCCATGTAGAGATCCGCCTCCGCCAGCAGGCAGCGCAGCACATGGACGACGCCATCGACGCCGCCGAGGGCGAGCCCGTACGCGTAGGGGCGGCCGATCCCGACCGCTCGAGCGCCGAGCGCCAATGCCTTGATCGCATCGACGCCGGTGCGCACGCCTGAATCGAACAGCACGGGAGTCTTGCCCGCCGCGCTGACCACGGCCGGCAGCAAATCTATGGCGGCAATTCCTCCGTTTGCCTGCCGGCCGCCGTGGTTCGAGCAGTAGATACCATCGACGCCGCCGTCTACCGCCCGCCGGGCATCGTCGGGATGGCAGATTCCCTTGACCAGCAGCGGCAGCTTCGTGAGTGAGCGCAGCCACGGCAGATCGGCCCAGGTCAGCGGATTACCGAAGATCCGCGCCCATAGCATCGTGGCGGCGGGCACGTCTTCCTCGGGCGGTTTGCCGAGCATTGCCCGGAAACACGGATCAGCAAAGTAATTCGCCAGACATAGTCCACGCAACTGCGGAAAGTTCGCCGTCCGCAGGTCGCGGGGCCGCCAGCCGGTGAGCCAGGTATCGAGGGTGACCACGATTGCCTTGAATCCCGCCTGCTCGGCCCGGTGCACCAGACTTTGCGCCAGCGCCCGATCGGTCGGGGTGTAGAGCTGAAAGAACCCCGGCGTCGTACCGAATTCCTTGGCGACGGCCTCGAGGGGATCAACCGTCAATGTCGAGGCGATCATCGGCACCCCGGTCTTGGCAGCTGCTCGAGCCGTGGCGATGTCCCCGTGACCATCCGGCGCGCACAGGCCGATCACGCCGACGGGGCTCATGAACAAGGGAGTCGGCAGCTTCAGGCCAAAGAGTTCGATCGACAAATCCCGTTGCCGCGCGCCGACGAACATCCGCGGTATGACACCCCAATGATCGAAGGCGGCCACGTTGGCGTCTTGGGTGCGCTCATTGCCGCAACCGCCCGCGACGTAGGATACGAGACTCTCGGGTAGCGCAGCATGCGCCTTTGCCTCGAGTTCCTCGAACCGAATCGGCAGGCTCGGCCGGCCACCGCCGAGCCCCGCGAAGTAAATTTCGTTTTGATAGTCACCAAAGTTTGCCATGTGCCCGATCCGTTTTGAGCGGTGATCAATGTTTAACCAGCGGACGCGGCGCGGTCATCGCGTTCGATCGGGACTTGAGCGCTACCGCTCGAGCGATCGCCGGCAAACGCCGCGCGGCAGCCGAGGCGATGTCGAGTTCCAATTCGCGATAGCTCGTGATCAGCGACTGCCCGAATGTCGTGAGCGTCACGCCGCCACCGCCCTTGCCGCCTGTCGTCGCGAGCGTCACGGGTTCTCGAAAGCACGAGTTCAGGTGTTCGATGAGCAGCCAGGCACGCCGATAACTCATCCCGAGACTGCGTGCCGCCCGGGTCAGGGAGCCGTGGCGGCGAATCGCTTCGAGCAGCTCTATTTTCCCGGGTCCCACCCAAGAATTCATCGCGAAATCGATTCTGAACCGAATGACCGGTGCGACCATGACGAACCTCGAGCAGGGACTCGCGACAGTGAATATCCCGGATTATAGAGCACGCCCCCGCCTCGCGCCCGCCGGCGTTCCGTACAATCCATGCCATGAGCAGCCTCTACAGTGCATGGGTCATTTGTCGCGCGGCGCTGATAGTGGCCGCCCTGGCCGGATGCGACGACCGTACGGCGATGACACTCACGCACCGGCTCGGGATGGACGGCTCAACATGACCCTGCTCATCGACCTGGTCCGTGCCTCGCAGCGCGTGGGCGCCGCGTCCGCGCGGCGCGCCAAAGTGCGCGAACTCGCCGACTTTCTCCAGACCCTGATGCCGGATGAGATCGAGGCCGGCGCGATGTATTTGGCCGGGGAGTTGCCTCAGGGACGAATCGGCCTCGCGTACAAGGCGTTGCAGGCTGCGGGCGTGACCGCGTCGGAGCAGGCGGCGCTGTCGATCGCGCAAGTGGACCGTGCGCTGAGCGCGATCGACTCCCTTCGCGGAGCCGGTTCGACGGCCACGCGTACCCAGGCGCTGAGTGCTCTCATGTCCCATGCGACCGCCGTCGAGCAGCAATTCCTGATTCGACTCATCGTCGGAGAACTGCGGCAGGGCGCACTCGCCGGAGTGATGATCGAGGCGATCGCTGCCGCCGCGAAGCTCCCGATAAAAGCGGTGCGCCGGGCGGCGATGTATTCGAAGAGCCTGGGTGCCGTGGCGCGTGTTGCTCTGCTCGAAGGTGCAGCGACGCTCGGAAAATTCCAGCTCGAACTGTTCGCGCCCGCAGCGCCCATGCTCGCTCAAACGGCGGGCGATGTGGCCGAGGCACTGCGCTCGTTGGGTGGTGAGGCGGCGTGGGAGTGGAAAATGGACGGCGCCCGCATACAGGTGCACAAGTCAGCCGACGAGGTCCGGGTCTACACGCGCGCTTTGAACGAAGTGACGGGCGCGGTCCCTGAGATCGTGGATGCGGTTCGCGAATTCCCGGTCGCGACGCTGGTGCTCGACGGCGAGGCGATCGCATTCGATGCCGCGGACCGGCCGCATCCGTTTCAGATCACCATGCGCCGCTTTGGCCGCAAGCTCAACGTCGAGTCCCTGCGCGTCGATCTGCCGATCAGGGCGTTCTTTTTCGATTGCCTGTATGTCGACGGACACAGCATCGTCGATCGTTCCTATAGCGAACGCATCGGCGCGCTTACGGCGGCCGTGCCCGCGCCGCTGCGCATGCCGCGACTGCTCACGTCATCGGCGGCCGAAGCGAACGCCTTCTACGACGCCGCGATTGCGGCCGGACACGAAGGCCTGATGGCGAAGTCGCTCGAGACTCCCTATGAAGCCGGCAACCGCGGCGCAAGCTGGTTCAAGATCAAACGCGCGCATACGCTCGACCTCGTCGTGCTGGCTGCCGAGTGGGGTCATGGGCGGCGCAGCGGCAAGCTGTCGAATTTGCATCTCGGTGCCTTCGACGCCGACGCGGGCGGATACGTCATGCTCGGCAAGACCTTCAAGGGACTCACCGACGCGATGCTCGAATGGCAGACCCAGGAATTCCTCGCCCGGGAAACGCGGCGCGACGAGCTGACGGTGTACGTGCGTCCGGAAATCGTGGTGGAGATCGCCTTCAGTGATCTGCAGGCCAGCACCCGTTATCCGGGTGGTGTCGCTTTGCGGCTTGCGAGAGTCAAGCGGTACCGGGACG
>Ga0209611_10000506_pt1 | contig 58668 bp, 23 predicted proteins | sample S1TSphgellanicum_3_FD_187693 | JGI IMG/M metagenome (GOLD analysis project Ga0209611, IMG submission 187693) | Host-associated microbial communities from peat moss isolated from Minnesota, USA - S1T2_Fc - Sphagnum magellanicum MG (SPAdes) (version 2) | ecosystem: Host-associated > Plants > Peat...
CCATTTTAACTATGAATCTAAATATAATGCCCAAATTATCTATAACAATTTTTTTAAAAATCTAAACAAAAGGTTAGATCATGAAATGATGACCCACAACAATCAAATATTGTCATCTAAAACATTATGTTTCATAAATGAATGTTTTCTTCCATTTTTGTTGAAATGGAATTTGAACCATGCAATTTTTTCAATCCACCTTATTTGTTTGAAATCTAACATGTTATGATATTTAGCTCCACATTTGAAATGAAATTAATAGCATATCATAACATTGTAATGTCAAAAATATCTAAATAATCTCTTCAACTTGAATAAAATTAATTTACAACTATACTTCCATTAAATGCAACTTATTTGTCACTAAAATGCAACTTGTGTAGAACATTGATACAAATTAAACTATAATTTGTACACTTGCAAATAAAATAAAATACTAAGTTTACAATCATGTAAATTAAATTGCAATTTTAGGTATTTTTGAAAGAATCTTACCTTGTATACATAATTTTGATGTTGATGGATTAAAACATAATGAAAATTTGGCCCTATAACATAAAAATAACATAAGTCATCACAAATGTTCAAACATAAAACAAGACATATGTAACATGATTATCATTAAAAAATCACCTTTCATAAATCTCTCATCATTAGAAGTTAAACTAAACTTTTACAATCAACTTCTAAATAAAATGAAATATAATTTCACATCATTTTTCTTTAATATATGCAAATAAACAAAAGACCAAGAATCGACACAAACCTTCAACATCCAAGAGTAAAAGTAAGAACCTCAACATCCATAAGCAAAAACCTTCAACATCTAAAAATATGAGCAAGAACTTTCAACATCTAAGAACAAAAGTAAAAACCTTCAATATCTAAGAATAAGAGCAAAAACTTTCAACATCTAAACCAAAAATAAAAACTTTCAACATCTAAGAGTAAGAGCAATAACCTTTAACATCAAAAAGTAAAAGTAAGAACCTTCAACATCCAAAAGTATGAGCAAGAACCTTCAACATTCAAAAGAGATAAAAAAAACTTTCCACATCCAAAAGCAAAAGCAAAAACCTTCAACTTTTCTAAGAACAAAAATAAGAACCTTCAACCTCTAAGAGCAAAAACAAAAAGCCTTTAACATCTCTAAGAGCAAAAATAAGACCTTTCAACCTTGAAAAGCAAAAAAGAAACCCATAAGCATAAAGCACATGAAGGTTGTTGATGCATTGGGGTAGATTTATTGATATACTGTCATGTGTCACTTGCTTAAAGGTTTCCTGCTCAATTTTCAAATTTTCAAATTTCAAATTTTAAGTAGAAGTACAATTGCATATTAGTTGCAAACAACTGAAGTCATATATATTGGGTGGTAGAATGTATACACCTAGCATGATCATATGTGTTATTTAAGTCCATACATTTGTTGCAAAGTAGTCATTGATTAATAATTAAATTTATCTTAATTGTGATGTAATTGTTACATGCGACTAAAATGCAACTTGTTCACAAAGTCAAACATGGTTGACTACAACTATATATATAGTGCATACATTGTATTGTATAAATATACATCTTGTAACTAATTTGCAACTATAATATAATTCCTTGATTTTTTAACGTGGCATTTTATTTATTAATTTGTCGTATTTCATGGGATAGTTGCAATGCAATTGTCTATTAGTTGTTTTGGAGTTCTAGTTGCAAGGTAGTTTAATTGTTGCGGACACAATTTTTCATAGTGAAAAAACCATTGAAATTTTTAAGTCTCCCCCATATAGATCAAACTTTCAACCAATAGACAATAGTCCACATTATTCCAATGACTAGTCCATATGTTTATACAAATCAAACTTCTAATTTTCAATCACACCCTTACATCATATACACATAATTATTAATTATAATCACACCTATGAATACCATGACCACACTTCCAAGTATCATTAGGCTTTAGTCCATTTTTAGTCATTGTGGCACAATGGCATGGCAAATGTCCATGAAATTTAGCATAAAGTTCATGAAGAAAAATAAAATTACACACTTGACACCAAAAACAAATCTCAAATTGGGTAAATTCACCATGTGCATTTCAAACAATATGCAAAATAAGATTCGAACTTTATGATTATAACCCAAGACATAATTAAACACCAAAGAACCCCATTGACAAATTACCCTCATTGAACTTTGTTTGTTTGTTCATCTTGCAGCTCACAATAAGAAGTTCATAAATGAAAATGTTATGTGAAAATGAACTTATAAACATAACCCACAATAAAATCTTAGACCAGATTATTTGTGAACAAAGAATTCAATTTTCATAAGTTTTGCCAAGTCATTGCACATGGAAAAAAAGAAGCCACGAGAGCATGCTAAGTATCCATAATTCCAAATATAGACCCTTAATAGAAACAAACACAAAATAACCACATTGTAAATACCTCATTGACCTATCTATTTTTTTATAGTCCTTCAACTCACCCAACAAAATCTTGACCATGTGTGCTAAGTTATTGTCAACTTTGCAAATTTAGCTCACTGCAAGTTAATTAACACCCAAGAGCCCCATTAAATAGACCTCAAATTGGGCTTATAAATTGTTGATTCATCATGTAATCTACAACAAATAGACTTGGGATTGAAGATTCATCATGTGTATTTTAAAAAAATCTAAAGCTTGCAAAGTAACACCTAGACTTTATTCATTAATGTGAAGACCCAATGTACAATAAACATCAAATAACCCCATTGAAAAGCTCGCATTGAGTTGGAGAATCAAAATTTGTTTGGAAAAGAATAATCAAATTTGGAAGATATTGATGGCCCATAGCAAAGGAGAAAGAATCTAAATCTGAAAGAAAATTAAGAAGAAGAAAGTACAATAGTTGTGGTTCAATACTTAAAACACAAAGTTGGGTAGGTGTTTCTATTTTTGGAAAGTCCCCAAAAGAATCAAAGGAAAAAAATATGCAGAGTAATGTGACCTCCATCTAAACAATTAAAATTAGAGCATGTCTATACAACATAATAAGTTTTTGAATTAGATATTAGGGATACCATGAGCTCTATGTGTTTTAAAAAATTTATGCCCCTATTGGTAGTTGGGATTTCATTGCAAGCTTTCAAGTACACATGCCAAAAAGTGGTGTTAAAAAACAACCAAGGTGAACCTAGATTAAGAAAAGAGGTCTATTTTTTTTTGGGTAGAAAATAAACATCCATAAATCACTAACAATGTCGCAACCCCACTTTGGCCAAGTGTGAGGGTGAAGCCCAACACTTGGAAAAGTTGGAGGTTTGGAGTCCTCCGGGACTCTCGAATGTTCAGAGCTCGACAGAAAGGCCCAAAACACCTCGCATTAGGGTGTTCTTGGTGTCATTGAAAAGATCTTGAAACGTAGATATCGAAAATGGCCTCGCATTGGCCATTCGGACATCTGCAGCCCAAGTTATGGGCAAAAGAAGGGCCGGGAGTCAAATTGGCAGTTTGACTCCCGACCACTAAAAGTCGGGAATCGGCCCTTTCCTGACGTCGCCTCAGGGAGTGCGACATGGCGTTGGAAAGATCTCGACGAGGGCTACAACTTTGGTTTAGACCTCGTTGTGATCGAACTCCCCAGTCAGGAGTTATGACCGTTCAAAGTTCCGGGAGTCCAGCTGGGACAGTTTCGGGACTCCATTTCGAGAGTCCCAACAAAATGTGCCATTTGGATGTAGCTTTGGCAACCAGCCGTAGAGAATACTATAGGGAGTAAGGTGGTGGCTTACTCCCGAGTTCGGGCCGTGGTGTCTTGTGTGTCCAAGTGCCCGTGGCAAGTCCCAACACCCAAGGGTGTCCCAAATGCTAAACTAACCCTCTTCAGTTGGTTTTTGGATGCAGATTCACGTGAGCTAAATTAGTCCCTCTTCCTAGTTTAATCCTTGGGCTCCCAACTTGACCCTCTACCCCTTTTCAGAGTTGGAAGCCGGGAGCGCGCTGCTAAGTCACAATTTCCGCAACTTGACTTTGTGAAACCCTCAAGTGGGTTTCACCCCGTGACTTGGGAGCGTGTCAAACAATTTGAATTAGAGTACCAATGGCAATCCAAGCTGATGGAAGACTTGTGCATGTGTAAATTTATACCAAATTGTGTTTTATGAAGGTAGAATGGTATGATCATGAATTCAAGAATTTCAAGTATATAATGAATAAAGAGCTAGACTATCATTCTATATTTGCATAGAGTTTCAAATATATATTGACAAGTTTTAGTTTTGTTGAACTTGAAAGTGTCGATCAGCAAGTTTTATAATTTGATTCTAGTAAATATAGATCTTTTCACAAACTAATTAAAAACCTTAACCCAACAAGACATACTCAAATTTGTGAAAAAATAAATAAATTACATGTGTAGAAGATTAATGGCAAAATAAGGAAGAACCACAATCTTTGTGGAGCAAAACATCAAATTTGAAAGATTTCGATGGAAGAACAAAGGAGAAAAAATTAGAATATGGGAGAAGAATATTAAGAAGAAGAAGTACCAACAATAGAACCGTGGTTCAATATTTAGAACATAGAGTTGACTGTCACTTGATTATTCATGAAGACTTTCAAGTGTAAAATGAACAAATAGTTCTACTTGAATCAAAACATGCCTTTATAACATAATAAATTCTTGAATTAGAAACTAGGGATACCATGAGCTCTATATGTTTTCTTGAATCTATACCCTTATTGGTAGCTAGGATTTTATTACAAGCTCTCAAGTACACAAACTAGAAAGTGGTGTTGAGAGACAGCTCGGGTGAACCTAGATTGGGAAAAGAGGTATATTCTTTCTTGGGTAGAGAACAAAGATCCAGAAATCATTGACATTTTGAAAATCAATGCTAAAATAAAGAAGAAAAACCACAATTTGCATGGAGAAGCATCAAATTTGGAAGATCTCGATGGCAAAGCATAGGAGAAAAGGAAAAGAATATGGGAGAAGAAGATTAAGAAGAAAAAGGTACAATAACTATGGTCTAATACTTAGAATACAAAACTAGACTATCATTCTATATTTGTGTAGAGTTTCGAAAAAATATTGATGAGTTCCGGTTTTGTTGAATTATAAAGTGTTGATGAGGAAGTTTTGTAATTTGATTATATGCAAATACAAATCTTCTCACAAACTAATTAAACACCTTAACCCCATTAAACAAACTCAAATTTGTGGAAAAAAAAAGAAGCCATGTGTAGAAGATCAATGGCAAAACAAGAACCACAATCTTTGTGGAGCAAAAACATCAAATTTGGAAGATCTTGATGGCAAAGCAAAGGAGAAAGAATCAAAATATGGGAGAAGAAGATTAAGAAGAAGAAAGTACAATAGAATCATGGTTCAATATTCAAAACATAAAATTGACTATCATTTAATTACTCAAAACTTTCAAGCATAAAATAAACAAACATTTTTGTTCTTTGAAAATGTTGATGAGAAAGTTCTGTAATATGACTAAACCCATAACAAAGCTGAGACCTAAAACTCTAAATGTAGGATCACCATGTGCATTTCACAAAAAAAATTCGAACATGCAAAATAACACCCAATTTTTGTCCTACCCTAAACAAGTCAAACTATGAAAGTTGAATAAAATAGTGATAGAGTTGGAAGTACTTATGTTTCCAATAGATATTGGGCACGTTTGATGTCATAGACGTGCAGCACTAAATGTTTTTTAACAACTTCCTTACGATTTGGATTCATGTGTGTTTCAAAAGACCACCACACCAAGATCATTGCCTTTGTTGCAAAAGATAGAATATCCGACCTTTTGTTACAAATTGACAAAGTCCAAAAAAATTCTCCAAAAAAATTCATCAACTTTCAATAATGAACAACTTTTGTAGCATTCTGTGGGTGCACATTCAACAAATGAATTGTTTTCTTGCAAGAAGATTGGCTCTTGTTTAAGCTCACTATGGTAATCAAATGGCATGTTTTGCCATCAATTTTGCTGCACTATTGGACCCTTTCACCTTAGACAAGGACTAAACTAGACTTGAAAGTAGCTCTTACTTAGCGGTAACTTGCCTAGAAAATTTGAAATGCTTAGGGGTAGAAGAAAGAACAAGTGGGAATGTCAGCACCCTTTGCATTACTACTTCCCTATCAAATTGTGTAGGGAATTGAGATAGTTGATTAGCGATTAGTTTGCACATACATTATGTAGTTCTTTGGATATCCCTACTTGATGAAGACTTTGGAGTATCATCTACCAACACTCACATACTTTGCAACAATCTATTTTGTGCTTCTCTTTGTCACACATATTAGAAGCGTTTGGTCTCTATAGCCTTTGTAACCTCCGCAATAGCCTTCTCCCTCTTCGTAGGACCATCTTTCCCCCTTTTGCGACACATTTCTTGCTTTGCTCTATTACCCATTAACAAAACAATACTAACCTAAATACATGTGAATCTAAATTGACAACTTAACAAAATGAAAATTTCTAACTCAATGGGTTTGTATAAATAAACAAATGCAAAAACATTGAGAATAAACAATTAGGGTTTTGGAGCTTCATCTATCTAACTAAACATAATCTCATGACTTCCAACATTGGTCTTTCCCGCCTAATAGCATCCTACTAGTAGGCCTCCTTGATGAACCCTAATCCTAGCCTATGACATCATTTCGTGCAATAGCAACGATTGTCAAGGTACCAAAATACAATGGATAAAGTCCATATGAAAATGAGCCAATGTGAACCTTTTTAAAACATAGAAATTATAGTTTTGTTAAAAATCCAATAAAAATTGAGTATGATATGGACTTATGAAAAATATGGCCCATTTCAAACCACTTATAAGTCCATAATGTTTTTTTGGTCATGATTTTTTGACAAAGTTTTTTAGATCTAGATTTTTTGTATTATGATATTCTATATACTAAGTCACTATAAGATATTTCAACCCTAAACCATACACCAAAATGATCCAATATGAAGGTACAGATTTTAAACTAATCCATATTTTTCAATTTTGAAAGTCCATTTTGACAAGTTTAGTGTGTAGATATTGGAATTCTTTTTACAATTATTTTCCCCTCCAAGTTGAAAATATGAATCTTTAAAAAATTAAATTATATAAATGATTTTATATTATGTAAATTGGATGCCAAAGCACATCACTTTGCAGAAAACTACAATACAATGCAAAAAGTGGGTCACTATACTTTGCATTGACCCTAGATTACTAAAAATGAAACCAAGGGGCAACTCCCACTAGGCAGATCTCAACAATGACTATAAGTTGGAAACCTCTCCATTGACACATATGGTTAAAAGTAGTATAAAAGAACAAGTTGACCCTAAAAGGCAGACCAAGGCATTTAGATCCCCTTTTTAAAATCTTAGTTCTAGATAATTTTGATCCTACTTAATCTAATGAAGTTGAGGTAACTAGTCATCCTTGAATGTGAGATGTAACCATTCTAAAGCCCCTTTCATTGATTGAGAATGTACACCATGGGGTTGCATCCTATCACATGGCTTTGGTAGTTTACAACATTCAACACTAACTAATGTTGGTGTTGTTTAACATCAAAACTTATAAAATAATTTTCATTAAATTTGAATTGTTGATATTTTTCCAACATTATAAAAAACACAACCCAACTCCTTTGAATTTTTAAATTTTTGATGCAATTAATTGATTTTTGTCTTTCTATTGTAAAATTGTTTAGTGTTGTAAGATTGATAACAAATTTACATAATATCACACGGTCATTTAGGTACATAGTTTATTAAAATTTTGAAAGTTTAATACAAGGCACATGATGCCAAGCTTCAATACAATCTAGTAGGCTAATATAAGGTTTAGTATAACTGAACTATACTTAAGTGCCATGTGGCCTAGGTCTACACCTAGCTTAGGCACCATATCATTTAAAAATTAAATGTTGGTCCAATTTTGATGATCAATGGTGGAGATTGGGGAGGGAAAAGTAAGGTGTCAAATTTCAAATATTGAGTGTTAAAACATTGTCTCATGAGGATGTACAAATATATGTGGGCTTACATTAGACTGTTTCAAATTTGACCCCATATACATTATTCCATTTTATTTTTTTGACTATTAGGGAGTGGTAAAGTTGTTGGATTTGAGCCATTCTATCTTACATAAATTCACCATTCTTGGCTCCATTATTTCTATGGTTGGACTTTATGGTCCCTAGAAACTGAAATGTATCTCATAAACTAATTATGCCCATAGAAAATAATTATGGTTCTATTCCAAATATGATATCCCCATCCTCATTAGTGATACCATTTTGGTAATCGTAACATAATAACACTTCTAATCGTTTCACTTCTGCTTTGAGGTGCTTAATAACCACTATTGTTTAGACCATTCCATTCCTTTGAATGGTCATTGTATTGTTTCCCTAATCATGTGCTACTCTAACATCCCTCAACCATGGTTTCCTTAGCAATATGGAATAACTAGTGTTTATTACATTATTATGTAATACAATAAATGTAATAACATTGGGTATGCTATGAACATATATCTTTAGATCACGAATTAACCCCACTAGCTTTATGTTGGTTTGATGTGCCATCCCAAGATTATATGGTGTAGGTTTAGGCTTTGGCAACCTTAATTTTAACTATTTTATAATGATGTTAACTCCAAATCCACCATGTAACAAAACATCTATAGTATTTTTCCCAATCTTTGGAGACTCTTGGGTCCAACCATGCTATTAGGAACCACACATGCCCCCTTAGACCACTATTTTTTTTGAAGAATCTTTTTAGAATATTTTTAATATGTCTTTAAAAAAACATTTAAAATATTTAATGTTTCTTAATACTATTATGTTAAGGTGTCTATTAAAAAATATCCCAAGATATGTCATAATTGTTTTTTTAATTGTGATTTTAGTGTCAAAATTGTTTTTAAACTACTTTTAGGCAATTTTTAAATAGTGGTTATAAAACTTTAAAATTCCCTATAGTATTTTTCACTCATTAGATTGATTCCAAATTTTTATGATATGTACATAATGTATTCACGATAAAACTTTATAAAAGAAATTCTATTTATTTATTTTTACAATCCAAAGTTCAAAAATTTAAATAGTGGTTATGACTACTATTGGTACATGTTAGTATGATTACACCCTCATTTTTTATAGACCTCCCACATGCCAAAAGGTTCCCAAAAAGTTCAATTTTCTCACCTGCAATCAAATACACTTCTTACATGGCAAAAGGTTACAAGAAAACCCACTTAAAATCTTGTGACTATACCATAACATTACCCAAATGCTTTCAGTATAACCTCACATTCTAAAAAGTAGCCCACAAACCCGAAACCCAAAAAAAACAACTAAAACATAACTCCTAAAACCCAAACCCAAAAAATAACTTTAAAAAACCCCAAAAATAACTATTAAAAGTAACCATTAAAATCCCTCCTTTTATATTAACACATAAGAAATAACCCTAATTTACCCAAACCCTTAAAAAAAAGGGAAAAATAACCGTTAGACCCCAAACCCAAAAAATCAATAACATAAAAGAAATCCCTAAAACCCAAACCTTAAATTTCAACAATAAAAAAAAAATTGTTAAAACCTAGACCCAAATTTTATATCACTATATTCCCTCAATACCCATAATCCCTAAACCCAACTAGGGTACCCTAAAGGTCCTTTAAAGAAATTGAATGTTAGTCCCTAGTTCATCCCTAGTTTGAGGATTTAGTTCCCAACTAGGGTGACTTTAAAGATACCCAACAAAAGGGATGAAACAATAATTAATGGACCAAAGTGGGGACAAATTGGGTCTTACATTAAGGGCAACTTTAATATTCAAGAATTGAAGTGAAAATTCAACCAAGATTGGATTAAACTAATGTGTTGGATAATTTATAGTTTGTTGGTTGGTATGTAAAATGGATAGGTTATGATACTAATGATTAGATCATTATTTAAGTATGAAAATTCAACCAAGATTGGATTCAACTAATGTGTTGGATAATTTATAGTTTGTTGGTTGGTATGCAAAATGGATAGGTTATGATACTAATGATTAGATCATTATTTAAGTACAAAGTATTGAGATTGATATTTGGACTAGGTGGGAATGAAAGTTTAAAGGTGAATGTTATATATGCCAAATCGATAAACATAGGGAGATAGGCTCACTTCAATAGTTATTACTAGCTAGTTTTTGTTATTGGAAGGCTAGTATGAGTTGGAGATGATGGTTTCTAATGAAAGGGTTAGTGTTATAGGTTTCAAAATAATAATGATTACACAACTTGCAATAAAATTTGGTTTTCAACATATTATTTTGAGAATACATTTGGTTTAAAACATGTTCATATGAATTTAGATGTGCGTGATTGATATCAATGTTGTATAGTTTTTCCTTTAAAAAACTTTTGGTCCTAGTTTTGACACTTCAAAAATTATTTGGAAGTTCTTCAAGTGAGGGTTTGAGCCTATTTTTTCCAAATTATAAACCCTTCAATTTCAATTTTAACACATTTTATCAAATTCAAGAACCTCTAGATTTAGTTCAAAAACTAGATCTAGATCTATGTACACACTACACTCTCCTTAATGCTAGAAATTGTAGGAGTACAAAGTTTTATAAAAAATTAAAACATGGATCCCTGTAGGTATAAAGTTCAATAACCAATCAAAATTAATGTTTTAACTACAAAGTTTTGCCTCTTTATCAACATTTGTTTGAAAAATCAACTTCCCTACCTAAAGATCAAATCACCATGTTAAAAAAAATGTTGTTTCATAGTTTTGGTTTTGGTTCCAATCTAGCAAAAGACTAGTTCTACAATCCAAATCTTGGGTTGATTTCAACAAAAGGGTGTCAATTCAAGTCCAAGTCGCAAAAACTTGGACATCAATCTCCAATTTTAACCTTGCAAATCATATACCTTCACAACATTAGTTGATACCAATAGTACTAATCATTATTTCTTTAGTTTAGAATAATAATTTGTCGTAGTTAACTTGGAAATTAAGATTTTTCACATAATATTTATATTCATGTTCAATACTTATTGGTATTGGTCTTTTCATTATTTATATTCATCTCATAATTAAAGAAACATAAATTTGGTTATATTCATACCAATCATATGTAAAGTTCACAATTTTTTCAATGCCTATGCTATCTTGGTGTAAAATTATTTTGGAAATTTTGGGTTATTATCATATTAGTAAATGATAACCTATATATTTACCCAACATTGGTTTAAACCTAAGCCCGATGGGCTTTATAAGCATCCAAAATAGTTTAAAGATTCTTTCAAATTGTAAGTGTTCATATGTTAAAATGAGATTATTAATGATCTAGTGTTGAGTCAAGGCAAGTTACTGAATGAGCCTAGAGCCTAAGTTGGAACTTGGGATGGTAAAATATTTTTTTGTTTATACACATGCAAGTAAAACCCAAGAATTTTATCACAAAATGAATTTGTATTAGTAAACCTAAAAGCAAACATGGGGGATGAATGTAAGCATTCATCTTCATTATGGATGAACGATTTTTTCATTCATTTAATGTACATGGATGAAAAAAATTAATTACATTTACATGTTTTTAATAAATAGAAGTTCCATCAAAATTATGGATGATTTCAACATTAAATTTTTATGGATAAATTTTGTTCCATAATTTTAATTATCTAAAGCTTCATGAAACACAATTTAATTTTATATGATATAATTTTTTTTGAATAATATAATATAAATTCCATTATAAATGTATTTCATGGCTATGGTTTTAAATGCCATTATTTTGAAAAACTTTTACTATATTATAATTATTATACCAACATCCACCCCATGGTCATTGTTGTTTAAAATAAAAATCAAAATAAAGTGTTTTTTTTTCCTTAAGCAAATTGGCCCGTTGTCATTGACAATAATGCCCACCCCCTTTGCTAAAGATGTCACAACTTTTTTCAAACCTATTTATAAATGTTGTTGGCAACAATGGGGGCATTTTTTTCATTCTTCAATGAAGGTGCCATGACTTTCTTCAAATTTAACCAATGTTGTTGACAACAATGGGTTTTAATGTTTTAAATACTTTTAAACTACCTAATGTCATTGGTGACAATGAGATTTTGAAATAAATTGAAATTCAACTTTAAGCACCTTAACTAGATTTTTTCAAACAATCTATTATCAAAATGACAACGGGGTTTTTTAATAATTTTTTTTTTTCAAGGTACCCCAATTTTCCACAAAATATATTTATAATATTGTTGAAAAAAATTGGGTAAGGGAGGGGGTTACACTCATCCCATGACAATGTTTCTTAAATTGCTTAACATTGTTGATGAAAATAATTTAAAAAAAAAATTAAATCATTTTGGTCCCATCATCATATTTTCTTCCACTATCACAATTTCATTTTTCAAGTTTGAAATGTTAATTCGTGGACAAAAATGAAGATGTATAATAATTTTGAAATTATTTATTTTTTCAATCATGGATGAATTTGATCCAATGATTTATTTATTTAATCCACATCATAAATGAAATTCATCCATGCACAAATGACATTCATCCATATGAAATCATTCATCTCTAAACATATTCCTCTATGTAGGTGGATTAAAATCATGTTAAGCTTCAAATTCCAAGCTCAAGCTTTACACTCATGCACAAGCCATCCTCATGTTGAGTGTAATTATAACAAACATATATTTTTATGTATCTAGTTTAATATTCATGTCATTAAACTCTCCACCACACCAAACTTATGATGGCCCAAGTAGTAAGTCTCTTGCCAACAAAGTGTGAGACTATCTTCACCTCATAGGGCAATTACATCACTAAAAGTGGTCACCTTTATGCAACAAGGCAATTATCTTAACCAAGGTTTGACCTTAGTTAATGCATGAGTTTTGGTTATTGATGAATTATTCTTGAATTGGGTTTCACTAGGTTGGGTACTTAACATCTAGTGCATGATTCCATATTTAGTTGAACCCAAACTCATAAACACTTGAAATGTCACCATGAGGCCCAATCAAAAGATTATTGATTCAAGATGTTCAATTGTAGTACTTGTTACCTTTTGAGAAGGAATTAAATATTACATTGAACCCTTGGCCAAAGAGTACAACAAAAGGAAAACCACAAGTAAGCCTAGCCCCATATTTTCTTCTACTTTCCTTTTAGCAAAAGGAAGGAAAGTTTTTCTCAATTGACCTTATAGGCCATAAGTCATGGAATTTCAAACATTCCAAATGTTGAACAACTAACAACAAAGTGTTTTGGAATGATCTACTTTCTAACAAGAAACCGACAATTTTTTTGTCATTCTTGTTTCATATTTTGGAATCACCTTGTCAACAATTTGAGGTGGATATTTTGTTTATAATATCATTGGTGGCAAGCTTTGTAGCCTATGGTCTATATGCTTTTGCTGATATGGGCAAAAAAATACCCATCTAATTGTTTAAAATATATATTAATTTGTAGTTAGTAAGGGAGAGTTACACCTCCAATTTAACATAATAATCAACATTGCATTGATATGCATAAACTATGCGAAATTTTGATGACTTTTATTTCAAATTGTTCTTGAGGTTGAATACTACTAATGCTTTGAAAGCATGGGATATTTTATGATCCAAACTAATTAAAAGTGCTAAAAAGTTCCTAATGGTTAATTTTTTTAAATTCACAACAATTTGTGTTTTAAAAAACTTGAACAATTTGGAATTGTGAATGCAATCGCTCTATTGAATAAGTTAAAAGACTTATTGCAACAAGGAAATATTCAAGATCAAAATTCTCTATGAAACTACCCAAGTTCATGCAATGAACACCAACCAATGTGAACTAAAACTCATGAGAGCACCATGGTGTGTGGACAAGAAACATTTTTTCATTGTATTCTTGTTTACAAATAACCATAATGACTAGCTATGTACTAACACTCCACATGCATTGAGCTACCTAATAGTCACCAAGTGCTTTACCTACTTATATTTTAACATAATAACCACGTACTTTAAAAGCATGCCCAATAATAGGGGTAAAATGGCTCATCTAATATATTTTGGATGAAGTGTTATGGTCAAACATTGTGAAACTCATTTGGGATAAATATGCTCATTTTAGAGCATCTCCATTACACAATAGGAAACACATCTTTATACCAAAGTTTGGATGCAATATGATATTGTGAAACCTATTAATGTGTAGTCAATATCACAAGGATAATGTGACCAATAAGAACACCTTCAAAGTGAATTGGTTGGCAATTATGATTAGCCCAAGTGTAAAGAAATAAATGTTCTTTCAATTTTTATGGTAAGTTTTTCATGTTTATGGGTGGAGATGAATGAACATTAATCATTAAACTAATTTAATGTAGAAGCTCATTTTAGTGTTGCAGATGTTCTTAACATTGCCATGCAATGGCATTGATTAAAAAAAATTGACTATTTTTTATTGACCAACTACAATGTGAAATAGTCTATCACTTTATTCATTTCGTTTTTTCAGTTTCATGGGTGGGGATGGGGGAGGAATTGACATTGTGTTGGATGCTAAATATTGAGGCTCAAAATGAGGGATTCATGGGGCTGTCATGAAGCATGCTCTTACCTACGATACTTACCCATTTAAATAGCTATTTTGAGGGTGGAAATATGAGGGTTTACATGATACCAAATCAAGGTGGAAGGTGGAACCTTTGGTAACTCGGTTGTTCTTCATCCAAAACATACTCATGATATGTTTCCAATGGATGGTGCAATGGTGGGTGCTGAGTCACATAATCCAAATAAGGTTTGGGAATCTGATGCGAAATCAATCACCATAGACAATGCAGTTCAACAATAAAACCCAGACATTAAGAGGTAAGCAAGAGGGAAGAGCATTTCACAAACAAGGTCCCTTCAGAGACACCCAGGCTATAAGCCTAACAAATGGGGAGGGGAGGGTTTTAGTTGCATGTGGCTATATTTGGGGTCTACTTTTTTGACAATTGACCACCCATCCCTCCTTAAGGATTCCAACATGCTTTCTAAGTTTGTGACTTGCACCAGGCCTCATAAAAACTAAGTCTAGCTGACTGACTCATCACTTTACATTTGCTTTTTTCATGTTTTTGAAAAGATGGGAAGACCATATAGTTAGTTAAGATCTGTGAGCTTGTAAACATATAACCTTTCATGCAATGGCAACACATAGCAAAATTGCTGAGCAGAGTGGCCTTTTCCCTGTTTTGGAGATTCTGGTTTGGGTGTGTATTGTGTGCAGTCTAAAGTACCTCCCCCATCTTGACTCTTACCCAAAGTTTGGCTTTGACCAGATTCCAAAAGAGTTTAGTTGCACATTCTCGTGTTCTTGGTACCCAAGAAGACCAACATGGAAAGGTGGGTTAGGATAATAGGTAGTGTAGCAAAATCATAGGCAAAAGATATTCATGTTAGAATAAAAACAATATTGTTTGTCACTAGAGTAAAGGCTATAAAGTACAAAAGTGGGACATCTATGAACAAATGTGAAGTCTAAATGCATAGTCCACATAATTTAAAGAAAGAATTTTTGTACTCAAGAGCTTTGAATAACTTATGTGGTGTAATCAATTGTGGGGGAAGGGAGGGGAGGGGCTAACTAGTAACTAGGCAAGGTGAATGTACTTTCCAGCTCTAGTTATACAGGGCTGTTGGCATTTGTGTGTAGGATAACACTTTAACTCTGGTACTGGGGTGCTTTCTTGTTTCTTGGGGGCCATAGTGAACCCTAAACCCTATACCACCAGCGCCCCCACGAATCAATGGTAAACTGGAGTCAAAAAATAGAAAGGAGGGGGGTGTTAGTCTTGGTGAAAATGGGGGATGAACGGAGTTAGGTAATAGAAATTATATGGAGCCCATGAGGTGAGGCAGCATGCACCCAAGAGGTCTAGGGTTTTGCCTTTTTGGAGGGGGGTTTTGGGGGAAAGGGTGGGGTGGGTCTGCTGTTGACAAGACAAGGAAGAAAAGTTCCATAGTTTCTTGTAACCAAGCAAAGGTGGGGTTAGAGTGTTGCAAGTTTAAAAAATGTCTTCTTATATTTGTGCAAGTTGCAAGACTTAGGTGCATTTTCAAATTCCTTGGTCCATATGTATTATTATAAGCAAGGAAAACTGGAGAGCTTATTGTTGTGGTTCTCAGAATGAATTTGGTCTTTATTGAAAAACTATACTCTTTATTTTGTCTATGACCCAAATCCTAACCCAGAAAGCTCCTGCTAACATCCCACAACAAATATGACTTGTATCACTCCAACACTCCAACCATCTTCATAGTACCCTGTGGTAGAGCAGTCCAACTCTCCATTTGGCATAAATTATACTATAACTGCCACCAAGCAAACAAGTAAATCGGAGTATGTACTAGTGTTGCGCTGGTATCACCACTTTGTGAGACCAGCCCAACACTGATATATAGGGTTCTCCAGAATTTTGATACCATCTGCATAATGGTATCAAAGCATTTCAAAATATGATATATCAGGTATGCTATATATAATTGAAAGATATGGAATGGGTATGCAATGGTATGAACATATCTCTCTATGAACTTTGATATCAATAGCAACTTTGGTACAAATAATGCCTCCATTGATGATGCATTTTTGATATAAGCATGACCAACTATTGAAATGCAAACACATATTCACTTGCAATACACTTGCTAGTCCTTAGCCTTTCCATATCAAAATCAAAACATAATTGAAGCTTGTTAAGGCAATTCAAAACCTATAAAAAACACAAGACATGATGAGCAATTGAAATGCTTAAAGCTCCATGACATAAATCTTCATTCACTTGTAAAAATGAATGCATATACAAACAAAGCAAGTACTTGCTCAAGGTGATTAAAAAATTCATTACAATGTTTTGAGACACGTCTCAATGCTCATAGTCACTTGCAAGTATTGGATATCCGAATAGAGTTACACCTTGCACAAAATTTATAATGCCCTTGCGTTTTCAATCATTGCACTTAATGTCCAAAAAAATGCTACATTTGAAGAAATGACTACATATCTAAACAAGGTGTGTTATACACAATGGCCCTGCCATCAATTTAATGTCAACAATTGCTATTTACGATAAATTGGTCATAGCTAGGGGATTTTTTTTAAAAGTCTATTTTAATGTACATCATGTTGTCAAAGCAAAAAAATTCATGATTTTGTTTTCATTTTCTTACATTACATTAGTTATGAGGAACCCAAAAGGGATCTCAGATTAAATGATGACATGCTCTAAGAACCTATTTAAACATTTAATAATTTGTTACCCAACCAAACCAATAGGGAAATATCAACACATGATTTTTATTTTTTTACAAATCTAATGATTTTTTTGTCAAAAAAAATTGACCAAATATTCACGTTTCATATTTATTTTTCACATTTATGCAAAATTTCAAACCAAAAAAAAAAAAACTCATCATGACATGTGTATTTGAATGGTTTCAATCACCTTGTCACATTTTGAAAGAATTACATGAATTTTTGCATTTGATGGGTGCCATAATCATTTTTAAGGAAAATATTTTCATATTTAATTTTGTGATTATAGATTGGTGATACAATCAATTGGGTTGGGTGCACATTTGAAGAGGTGGTAGAAAAAACAAAATGTCAAAAAATGAATGTGAATATTTTTACAACCAAATTAGGATGAATAATTTCACCTAGTTGATAGGGGGCAAAATCCCTTGAAGCTATTATACTCTATAATTATTCTCAGCACAATGTCCATGCCTTACACAACAATTCCAACAAAGGTACAACTTCCACAAAATTTCCACAAAATTTCCAATGCCTTTGTATTCTTAATCATTGCACTTATGTCCAAAACAATTTTACACTCGTAGAAATGATTGCATATCCAAACAAAGTTGCAACTCAAGCACTTATGCACAAAATTTATATTTATTTTGTCTCCTTAATCTTTGTACCTAATGTTCAAAACAATCCTGCACATGGACTTAACATTTGAATTAAGGCATAATCCCAAGAACTAGAGACTATCTAAGGCTTTGAAAATCATCCCCAAAATATCTTCCTTCTTCAAGCTTGTTCTCATAAAAATTAAATCCTCCTCAATAATTAAAAAATATTCCATCCCCTTAAAAACAAGAACGCATCCTATCTTCACATCACTTGACCAAGTTTTGCATTTCCAACACCATCATAAACTTGTAAATATGCTAAGAATACTAAAAATCCTTTTAGTCTCCATCTAAAGTCCTAAAATACCCAAAAATTTCCAAGCAAGGAATGCAACATTACGAAACTATTTTTTTGTGATCTTTCGATTGTTGCAAGGGTGATTTCAAATCACTTTCACTTGCAACAATTTGCCAATACCATGATAAGTCAATTTTCACCAAAGAGAGATTGACTTTCTTAGTTGATGTTTAAACTTTTCATAAGGAATTATTTATGTTATAGGTTGAAGGGATAGGGTTTGCTACACCTAAAGGTTCAAATATTTGGTCACCTTCACTAAGAGTTCAACACTAAAACTTGTTTGTCATATTCTTTTGCAATAGCCTTTGTTTTATACAAATATATTCTATGAAACACTGAAGGCCTTTAAAACATGAATTTAGTTGGAGCGGACACATTTGTGTGGAACAACCTTGAAGGTGATTATAAATGCCAAACAAAGGTCTAACAAGTTGATGAACTCAAGGCCCATTTTGGCATATAAAATTTCCAACTCATGGTAAAATTCCCCACATATTACAAGTGGGTTCATAGTTATTCAAGCTTGATACTTAGCCTACAATTTGGTCCAAATGGAAAAAGCTACAAATATAGCATCAAAAAGTAACCAATATATAATGGTTTGGTTCAAAATCCATTGCTTCACCACATGACATAAGGTTTTAGTGATAGCTTTTGAAATTGGCCATGTGGATCCTAAAGGCACTTGGGACCAAGTCACATGGAAGTCTACTATATGTATTAAAGGTTTATAATTGCAAAAAATTCCAATATTTCTTGAACAAAACAACCTTGAAAGCAAACATGGTTCTAAGAGGTGTTTTTAGTTTTTATGCCCTAAAGCTTAACCTCCTTGCAAGCTAATTTCCACTCCTATTTGCCCTAGTTGGGATTTTTTGTCCATGGAATGGTTTTACATAAAATATATTTAGCTTCATTCAAATTAATTTCCTTTATCCCAACTGCAATTTTATTGTCATTTGTGGTATACTAACATGCCTTAGACATCACTAGCTAAAATAAGTCCCATTGAAAGGTGATTTGCAAGTTCTAATGGTGCACAATCCTACATAATTGAAGCCAAACCAACAACAAGGGTGATTTGATTAATGCCTTTGTCTTTAATGTAACAAAGGTAAAATTATGGTGTGCTGGACCAAAATGAACATTAGAATCATTATATTTTGCAAGTGATAAATTGTAATTAAAGGTTATAGGATAATTCAATTGATTTTTTTCTAGTTTGGACTCAAATATGTTTAATAGTTTGTAATCGTAATGTAATGCATAATGTTTTTTTGCAATTAAAGAAATTACATTGTATCTTTGGACTTTTAAATATGTAGATTTGTGTTTAATTATATATTACAAATATGAATGTTCATTTTTTTCCCATGTAAAAAAGTAATTTTTAAAATTTCAATCACATGAGCTAATCAAACATCTTATAAATCGCACGTGGAAATCAAAATCTAATAAATGAATATTTTTACGTGCCCACTCTAAAGCAAAATATCTTTAAAAGTCCATAATGGACATAAAAATGAAGAATTAAATTTTTTTATCCAAAAAAATATGTTTGTATAATCAATATTAAGAATGGTGTGAAGCCAACAATTTTATTCAATAAGGCCTAAGGCACAATGAAATATCTAACAATTCTCCTATTTAAACATAATTACAATTGGAAAAATAAATAAATAAATGAAATAAAAGAAAAAAATCACATTGATATCAACCATTATATATAACATATTCATATAGGGGGAAAAAAAATTATAAATCAAAGTGATTGAATCATTTAAAAAGAACTTATGGACTTTCAAAAATAACTATAATGCTAGGGCTTGGAATTGTGAAAGGGTTAACAAAAGGATTACAAAATTTGCACATATTCATGTGTGGACCTTCCATTTGCCAAAATTGGTCCATTACATTATACATTCATCCATTACCTATAATCTTGTTGGTGAGTTCATATTTAGTCAACAAAGATTTAACTTCACCAATGTTATTCTATAAATGTCAAGAACCTCAAACAAACCAATTATAACATGGCACCCAATCATCATTGATAAAATATATAACTAGCATGAATGTATCAAACTTTGTCTTTGACATTTGAAGGTCAAAAGTAATGGTCGTTGCACATTGTGCAATGGTAATTGGAAGCACATATCATTCCATCACTTTAGTTAACATGTTGGGGATGTGTTCCTAAATAAACAACTTATGACATAAAAACTTCATTCTATCATGTACATCACAAGATGTTTTAACCAAGGATTTTCAACAAATGACATTGGTAAGTAGATTTGTTCTATGTATTATTGTTGAACTAGTCATTAAATTTGTAAAGGTTAAGGCTAGAATGTTTTTTAGTAATTGTAGTATAAATAATTGTCTTCCTTTTCTTCCCTTTTTGCTAAACATGTTTAGATTCCTCAACCACCTTCAACCAAAGGACTATAAGGGACAATACCTTTCCTTGATTATGGGGTGTAGTCACTATAACACATACCATACCAAGTGTAATGTTTGTTTGGTTTTTTCATGTTTTAAAGTCGTAATTTAATTTGATGTTGAAATTATAAGATTTGTTTATATAGTTGTATTTTAAATATATCATGGGACCATGTGAATTAATGTGAAATTAATTCAATGAGTAAAAACTAACAAAAACACTCATTAAACATTGTAACACTTGTTTTTAAGTAGTAAAAGGACTTGTAAATGGATTTGATTTTTTTTTTAAATGATATTTTTTGCCAAATTAACATAAACCTTAATAAAATAGTATGAAGAATTTTTTTAAAAATTTCAACGATTTTTCGATGACCTTTTCAAAAATATTCTAAGAATATTTTTCAAAAGTAGGTGGGTGTGGTTCATGTTATCCCATTTGCACCTTATGTCTAACTATTATCAAACAATGTTCTATAACAAAAACCCAATTCTACAAGTGGTTATTGTAATTAATTTGTCATCACACATAACATATACAATTAAAATTGGTTAGTTCCATTGAACAAATCACCTGCAACCATGGTTGAAGATTACATGGATTTTGAATGGAAAAAAAAAATCAACAAAACATGGTTTCATCCTTTGATTGACTATATACATATAGTCGTTCATGATGCCATGTGATTAATTTGGTCAACACTAACAATAAATGATATGTCTCCATATGGAAACATTTTTAAATATCTTGAAATTATTTTTATGTAATATTGAAAAAATCTCAATTGTCCAATCCATATGGTCAAGATTATGACAAATGGCCCATCCATAAATATTTTGAAATTTATTTTTAATGAAGTATTTTTAAAATATAAATCATATGGGTAGTTGGGTAGTAAGTAGGTGTCAAGGACAAGACAAACACACATTTTGAAGATGAATATGTGAACTTGATAACCAAAAAGTTCAATAATGAATAGAAATCAAATGACTTTATTGCTTGAACAAGGTGTGATGCAAGTTAGGGTTGAGATGAACTAAAAATACAAGGTCACAACTTGTTTGGCAAGATTAAAGGGTAGTGCCCTTTGGACCTTGTATTATCCAATGGAACTTTTAAAAAATCATCAACCTTATAGAAAATTTTGCCAATTAAACCTTTTATAAGTCTTTGCTAGATAATTAAATTTTTTTCTGACACTTGCATCTTCTAGAAGTTTCCATCAACTACTCTTTTATAATAAAATTATTCTAAATACATTTTTTTAATTAAAAAATAAATTTCTAGAATCTTCTTTCAAAAACTTTCGTTAATTCTACATCTTCAAAAAGCTTATATGAATATTTTTCAAGGATTTTAAAAGAAAATTTTAAGCATATTCTTTAAGGATTTCTCAAAAGAACTCCAAAAATTTCTAAACATATTCTTCAAGCTTGATTTTCTTAGAAACCTGTAAAAAAATATAAGAATATCTTTTTGGAAATATTTAAAAACTTCCAAGCATATTTTTTAAGGATCTTTTTAAATTAACAAAAATTATTTTATTATTTATTATTTGTGATAATAGGTAGGTTAAACCTAGGTACCTAACGTAGGCCTAGGTCAGTAAATAGGCTTAGGCTATGTAGGTAGGATTTTAATATTATGATCTTATTTTATTTTGGGTTCAACCTTTAAGGTACTTGATTAATTCATCCCAAATGGCATTTTTAAAAAAAATTTCTATTGCAACACCTATTTATATAATTTATAAAGCTGAAAATGAAGATAAAAAATATGGGATAAAGTTTTTAGTCGAAACCTAGTTGCAATTTTATAAATTATCTCATATATATCTTTTATCCTCCCTATCAATTTTGTAAATTATATAAAAAGTTTACACTTACCTAGGCCTACATATGTTACTATACCTAATTATTCATCTTAGGCCTACTTTATTAACTACTTATCTACCTAATTATTTAACCTATTTACTTACCTATTTACTTACCTATGAAACCTTATAAATCTTTTAATGTATTTTTATAATATACATCCAATATAGTTTTTATACAACTTTAATGTACAGTTTAAAAAATATATTATGAATATATTCAGTATATGTTATTATACATATAGGGGCTAAGTCACAAATTAGTTGCAACTAAATGTTGGTTACTAATGCAATTAATGAGATGTATAAGCTTGTTAGTGGATCAATAAAATTAAAAAAATCATTCGCATGGAAAGACATGAACAAACCAATAGTTGCAAAAATAATCACAAACAACATATAATTGCATGTAGTTGCAAATAGAGTGCTTAGATTTTGGAAATTTCTTTTGATGGTTTGACAAATGAAAACAGAGATAGGTGGATACTAATTTGGACTACCATAATTGCCAACTTTTGGATTATAAATGAACTTAAAATGTAAGGTCATATTCAGCATTAACATTGTTAGTTTTTTAAAATGCATATTACAATAAACTTTAGTGGAAATCATCTTACAACATATGGATGAATTTAAAAAAAGAGTGAATTAATAATTTGGATTTTTTACATAATGACATTGTTTTTATCACATAAAAAATTTACATGCGGACTCAAAAAAATGACATAGTAGTGTAAAAGTTAAATTTGAAAAAAAATACCATTATCAATTGAAAAGTTTAAAAATAAGATGCATTGGAACTTTCAAACACAAATTTTTTTTATTAAAATCTTTGATCTAATAATGATTCATTTTTGTTATTCAAAGTCCATTTCACATTGAAAAATCCAAGATTTCACATGAATTTTTGACAAATCTCATGTCTAGTGATATCTATAGGATGGTTTATCAATATTTTGACCAAAAAAATGAGAATGCACATTGAATAAATTATTTTTTCATATCATTTTTGCAAATTATTTAGTAAGTGTTAAAACATGGATTTTCATATGTCACTTTTGAAACACCTAACCATGTTTATATCGGAACATGGGTGGCGCAAGAAACACCTTATATTTTGAATAACTTGAATATGAACCATGATATTAGGATTGTTGAATGCAAAGGAAACCCAAACAAGTGTGTTGTGATGATATATAACCCATAACTTTTGGTTCTTTTGCAACTCTTGAATTTGTACATTCCAAATGACTTTGTGTTTTGCACTAAGCTTTTGATTCACAATCTTTGTGAATTGCAACTCATCCAAATGCTAATAAGTTTTTTTATTTCCCCCTCGTCAACAAAGTCTTCAAAATCACAACCCAAGAATGTATTGAAATCTGTATCACATATCTAAGAACTTGAAACCCTAAACCCCAATGAACTTTCAACCCTAAACACTCCCAACAATAGAAGTTTCATTCCATGCACATTAATGCAATGACCACCATGGCATCAAGTGAGATGCACAACAACAAGACCAACCACCAAATGATAATGAGAAGGATTATTGTATAACTCAACATGCTCTTTGTAAATGCCAATTGAATAATATGTGACATGGATGGAAAGAATAAAACACAAATCACCTTGACTATTTAGAGTACAAAGTTTACTGACTTGCACAATACAAAAGTTTTTGTTGTAACAACTATAACACATCATGATTGAAAATGAAACAATGCACCATCTCACAAAAAAATGCACATTGAAGGAAAAACACGGTTGTTGGTTCATAGCAAAAGAAAAAACCCTATGAAAAAATTGACATATTTTTTGCAAGTGTTGCAAATATTTGAGTATGCATACGAAAGGATGATTGAGGATTGATACCATGGGTAAAAAAGAACATGAATTCTTGGTACCAAATTGGTATGGTAATCAACAAAAACAATTCAAATTTGATATGGGGGTATAATGGTATATGGGGAATGTGACGCGACTTTTTGTCCCTTTACTCCTGGTCCTATGAGGTGATTATACTTGGAGATACATATGCTACTGATGAAGGAAAAAATGTAAAGTGTATCTCTAGATGTTAAATTGCATTTGTGGTTGAAACCAAATAGCTTGCCTCCTATGCATCATTTATGATTTGAAATTTATAGATATATATATTCTTAAGTTCAAACACTCCAAATCCTAGAATTTTATGTTAAATTGTCACTCACTTAAACCAACTTTTAAAGATTCAACACCATGTTCAACTTGGCAACAAACTTCCAATCACTTAAAATATTGTTCTTGTCACATATGTTATTTAAATCTAACTTATTTTAACTTGTTATAAACCTAGTTACAAGACGCATCGGCCTACCAAATTCCAAGTTCCGCACCCAAATTAGCACAAAGTTATGTTACCACACTCGAGAGGGTTCATGAAATTTCTCTAAGATTTCAAGCTCCCAAAACTATCCCTACTCACTTCCATTCGTTCAAAAGTACCACAATCATCCAATTTATTTTCCTTCTTTCCACCATTTACTAAGACTAATCATTCTTCTTCTCCAAAGGAAAGTTGTAGGAATAATGTTTTTCAATATTCAATTCAAAAGTTATGTCCGGAAAAGAAAGTCCAAAATGATTCAAATTAGCGCTTTTAAAGTGAAGGAAAAGGAAGGAGGTGAAGGAAGACTTCAACTTGATGGCCAATGGAAGGTTCCAATGTTTGGTGGCCCTCGAAAGGAGAAAAAGAAGCATCCTTTTCACCTCTTCTCACTCCCCCCCCCAACAAATTTTACTTAAACCTTCTTTTTATTTCCATTGATATTAAAGTTTTACTTTACCATGGTTCTAGACTGTTATTTATGCCTTTCTTTCCTTCTCCTTGACTTATAAATTATAACCACACATTTGATGTAACAAGTTTTCCACACATTCATCATCAATTTGATTTTGATTGAAGATTTTTTCCTTTCTTTGAATTCATGGCATTGCGTATGACCATGTCTTATTGGCCTCAAGTCGCACAAATGAATGAAGAGCCACCTCGAGAGTCATCCCTAGATTTGACGTTGATGCAACATCCTCATGATGAAGATCTCGAACCTCAAGAGGTGTGCCCTTGTTTTAAAATTGAACCCCCTTGAGCTTGGTATTATTGCATTTCTCTGAACTTTCATACCTTGGTGATTTTGTTGCAAGTTGATTTCGATTTTCATGATGAACTCGAAACTATTTACAAAGGTTTTTACAAAATTAAAAACATTTTTATCTTCACATGGTCTTCAATTCTTGGTGTTGGACATTATTGTTGGTTGCATGGTTTGATTTGTCGACTACCTTCTAATAGTAAGGCGGATTACTTAATTCACATCATTCGATGATCCAAAATTTCCTGCAATTATGAACTATCACTATGACATAGCCCATGACTCAACATGTAATTGAAGCTCTTCGTTGAACTTATCCATAATCTGAATAAATGCTTCATTCATTATGAAATTCATGTTGCCATTGCCACTCTATCACACTATTTATTTAATTGTTAAGTTGTCTCGAATTAATCTTACGCTTATAATGTTTGAAGATTATTTTATTTCCATTGGACCTTTCATTGACACCCCCTCAATTGCTTCACGAATCTCAAACATCCTTGTTACTCACTAAATACCATAACAAGATCAATGTTTTGCTGAACATTATGAATTTTGGTGTATGCTTCTAACCCCAACCCTTTAGAGATTTCTCACCTTTAATCACGCAATTGAGGTTTTAAAACTTTGATTACCAGTTTTTTGTTGAAGAAAAAAAATTAACCTAACACTTTATTCATCCAATATCAAAATTTGAAAAACAAAAACCCCCCATGCAATCATGTACATTCATCATTCTTTATTCCAACATGAAATTGCTAAAAACCTCTAATAGTTTTAACACACTCAAATATCCCTGATGCAATTCTTAAAAATTGAAATTATTGCACATGGCTGTGTCAGTATGGCTCACAAGAAATATCAAGGAACATTTGATACTAGGTTGGTATGGTATTTGGAAATGTGCCCCATTTCTATTTCACCCCTACAAACCAATGTTGGGAAGTTTTTTCTTTTTGAAACTATGAACTAGTGGGTAAAACAAGTGTATATGTATATTCTTGACTAATAATTTTCAAAAATCAAAGAACTAGTTTTGACCCTTAATTGGGGTTTTAAAAATCAAAAAAATAATTTTAAATTGATAGTTTTTCGTTGGTTCTTTTGTGGAACCAAAGTTTTTTCAAAATTTTCAAAAAACTAAAATTGGAAAGTCCATAGATTCTACAAGAATTAGAAACTAGAGGTTTCATGATTCTAATTTTTTCCAAAAAAACCCAAGTTGAATTCTAAAAAAAATGTAAAAAACCTAAAACATAGAAAGTCATAACAAAATAGAAGAACTACACAACATTGTTGGAAACTCTCATATATATACCTACATAAATTCCACCTTTTATGTTTATCAATAGAACATGGTATTTGTCACTATTTTGTAAAGCCTAGGGTTGACTATTTATTAGTGTTGTTGGGTTTTTAAGTTTTTAGTTGGGTTGGAGTCTTAAAAGTGGACATGGCGGGTCTTAAAAGCTCTAATTTATAAGGTTCAAGTCATAGGTTTAGGTAGCAGTTAAGGTCTTATGTTTAAATAAGGTTTAGAGTTTTAATTTTTAGGACCATCCTAAGCCTATCATGCAATGTATGGATGAGGAAGTTTCTCAAATTGCCATAAATAGATGAAGATGCTTGCATTGTTTTTTGTTGCAAAGGAAAATTCAATGATATACAAAATTATTTACTTTTTTCCATTTGTAATTGAGTGAGTTGTGAGGTTAAAATTTAAATTTGACAAGTTCATTTTTTGGGTACAAAAGTGACAAATGAAAATAAAGATCTTTTTCCTATGCACAATCCTAGACCATGAAGTGTTGGAGTTGGGTATTGCATTTGTGAAGAAAGGTGAAAATTGTTCTTGCGGTTAATGTAAGTATTAGTTTACTCGAGACAAAGGTCAAGAGGAAAATTGTTTTAAAGCCAAACTAGAGCATTTAAGGATGGATATTTATAGTTAAAGATTTTTGTTTTGTTGCCATAAAACCTTAAAGACCTATAACCAACCTTGAATTTGAAATTGATGAATCTTATCTATATAAGACCTATTAGAATTAAGAATCAATTGACATAATTTTTTTATTTAACCCCAAAATTGATAAGTTTTGATTTAATTTATAAGAAATAAACCCAAAACCAATGGTTCCTTTTGTTTGTCAAAATGGCTAAATTTGAGACCAATAGTTTTCTTTAAAACCTAAGAAATAGGTAAATTGATATTGACACTAGGGGGCTTTTCTTTTATGGCCAATCTTGCAATGTCACCATTGAAATTTTGATAATCAACAAGGTTTCGAAAACCAATACCTTTGCATTTGTTGTATACATGAACATCTTGATTTTTTCAAAAAATAAACATCTTATCATTCATTTTGTTTATTGGTTATTGTTTTGGGTGAAAACACATTAAAGAAATAAAATCAAAGGTCTACCAAATTCAAAATAACATCCATATAACCATGCCAAAACTTATATCAAAATGTGAAATTTTTTCAAAACCAATAACAATTGAAACACCAATTGGAAATTTTGAAACATCACAACCATTGTAATCAATAATCATGGCCATTGTACTCATGTGATGTGTTTTGTTTTTTCATTTGTGTAATGTCAAAAATTGGTGATTTCTCCCCTAAAAGTTAGCAAAATTAATAGAATTTAAACAAGAAAAACGAAAATTTCCAAATTTTTGATGAATATGGTAAAAAATTATCCAAAGAAAACCACTACTCAAGTGTTTTTCATAAAATTTTCTTGTTCCTACGGATACATGGTTATTGATTACAATGATTGAACATTTGAATATATACTTCATTTCTTGTATGCTATGAGTGATCTAAACCAATACAGGTGCACAAAGAAGAGCTCTACATAACATTTTTGAATTCTGAAAGCAAAAGAACAATGAAAAAAAATTACAAAAACAAATGTGTTGAAATTGCAAAGTGTTTAAACACACTCATCATCAAACACTAATCCCCTTTACTTTTGTACCCCATATTTTTCTCATTTCTAATCCTTTGAACAATCTAAATTATTATGAGTGCACCAAGCATAGTTCCACATAAAACTTTTGAGTCAAAGGAGCAATGTCTTAGGATTCTAAGCTCTTTGAAAGCTTACATGTTTGATTACCAACCTGTTTAACCACTAAATGTCAAATAAAGATAAAAATATATCGAAAAGCAAACCAAATGGTTCACCTTGACCTTTAGGGGTTAAGCTAATTATTTCCTAATTAACAACAAAGACGTCAGCTGAAAGACATTTCTAAAGCACTCAAAGAAATCTCATAGTTTATTTGGATGGTGCCTTATATTCATCAATATTCCTCCTAGAAAAAAGGAGGCATCTTGTGTCTACTCCTAAGAGGGGGAGGGAAATACACCCATTTTTTAATGGGTGTAATTTCACTCGCACTTTGCAAAAAAAAAAAGAGAAAAAAACACTCTTCCTCTTATGCCTAGTGATCTACTATTGTTTAGGCTCATGGTATTGTTTGCCCTGAGCTTTATGATAGGTAAAGTTGAGGGGTGGGGGACATTCACATGATGCAGGGTTGCTCGACTTGGCTGACACCTTGTCCTAACCCCCTTATTTTGGGGAACACCCCAACCCAAGGGCTTGCAATTACCCTACACTAACAATGTCCTCAAGTCTCGCACAAAAGGTGATTAGCTCAAAACCCAGGTTATGAAAGGGTTAGATTAGTTGGGTCCCAGGTTTGGACATATGATAAAGATAATTGTGATACACTGTAGCAACGGATTATTTTTGTTTTGTACTTAGTATGATCTAAGTAGATGGACATACATGAGGTGATTGGGTTACGTCACAATTTTCCCTGTGTTGTGCAGTTTTGTCAAGGGAATCACACATAAACGTACCAAAAAGTGTCTTCATAATCATTGTTGAATGTGCTCGATTCATGAGCATGTCATCAGACTCTACAATTGAGCTGGGGATCGATTGCGGCATGTCCCATGACCATTAGGCATTAGGGCATGTCCCATGACCAAATCTTGCTCAAAATCCAAAGAGACCAGACTTCAAGTGTTCGTCACAAGGACCAAAGATTGACAAAGTCATACTCATGGAAGACAACACTTTTTTAGCTCAACTAAATGCCGCCAAGCCAATAATTCAGTGAGACTTTAGACTGTGGGGTTGACATTCTTGCATCCAATTCCCAAAGGTAACTAACAATATGGGTATGTCACGCACTACAAGTTTCACAAACCTTAAAAACTATGGTAGTCATCCACTCTTTGCATCTTGGGGTACTTCTAGTTAGAAATTAGTGTTGAAATGGATGCATGATGATGATTCTGCAACTTATTCTCAACTGTCAAGCATGAATGTGTGAGACTGGCAATTTGGCGGAGTCACTGTGCTGCACTCTTCATGCACACATGGTAGGTAGGTTGGTAGGTAGGTTGGACGACAACTACTCGTTGTTACAATCATACCCAAAGGGTTCGAATCAGGGGTCTAATTTCCATGACCATGATGGTCTCTATGGTGGTTACAGCGGATGCTCAGTTCCAGCCATCATGATCCCACTGACCAAACTTGTGGGGTACAAATTCTTTTCACTGCTAGAGTTCAAGTGCATCTCAGTCATTCATTCGATGGTAGAACATCAATGCCCAAAGGATTGCCTCCAGTTTGTTTTTTCAATTTGGTTTTGGAGTGTAATTAAAGTCTGGGTTTCACAGCAAAAGTGTTATTGGTGTTTGAAGATATCATTAACAAAGGCTTTGATCCAATGGATATATAATCGGTTTATTTATAGGTTATAGAATACTACATATACATTAATAAATAAGTCTCTCGTCTGACTATATTATATGATATATGTGTGTGTGTATGTGTTTCCATATATGTAATGTTGGTGGGCTCATTATTTGGCTTGGGTAATAATATAAAAGCCTTTCAAACTTTCATGTATCACAAGATTATGCTATGTTTACCATAGCTAGTTATGCCATAGCTAGTCATATAAATTTTTTGGGTATTAAATGGAAAGTAGGGTGACAAATAGTGGTTTTTTTATTTTTATTTTTTCAAATTTTTGATGTTGTGTCATTGGCTAGCATCCCAAGAAAGATTTAGCATTAAATGGTAACAAGACAAGTAGAATAGTAAATATTATTTTTGGTTGGTTGGAGACCTGCAAAGCAAGCACTCTAAATTTGCATTTTGGCAAAATTTGCACACAAAAAAAAATGCTGGAGACAAAGGGTTAACTTGTTTATGAACTTGTTAATGAATAGAGATGAGTATTTTGCATTTCATCATTGCATCATATTCAACCAAAATCTCCATCATGATGATCTCATGAGTTGTGGGCACATTTTACTTAAATCCTGATGGAACGTGCTGTTGTCCAACTATTTGCAATCTTGGTTTCGAGAGTTGGGAACTGACTCATGTCCCCAACATTGGAATTATAGTTTAAAGGCCAGGCCAGGCCAGGCCTGTACCCTCCTGCTGCAAAAGAGGTGCAAAAAATGGTGCATGGACTTTGTTATTCTGAAACACGGCTTATTGTTATACATCATGATGCAATGAAAATTCTGGCTAGAAGAAGAACATGTTGAGAGTCTCATGGACATATCAGATTTAGAATCATCTAGTCCAAGTCTCAGGAAATAGCATCACTCTCTCTGCAAACATGAGCTGTGTGTCATGGTCTCTTCAACGACCTTCAGAAATTGTACACTGTCAAGCATCTGACCCAATGAGAAAGGACGTGGTTTATATCATGGGGTATATAAACTTACCACTGTTTATGGACCAGCAGCATATAGGCATGTGCCTGGTACAAAATATGAACACTGGTATCAAAGGAACCTACCTGACCTGAGGCAATACCAACCACATACTTGTACCAAACAATTTTGGTAGGGACCTGAGGTAATGTCCAATAAAGCTATCTGTAAAGTCACACTCTTTTTCACCCGGTATCCTCTCTGCTTTCACCCGGTATCCTCTCTGCTTTCACCCGGTATCCTCTGCTTTCAACCCTTATCCTCTCTTTCAGTGGTATCCACATAGTAAGGAAATTTTATTAAATCTCAGTATGAAATGCTGAAACTCAGCGTTTAATGCACAAGGTCCTAGAGTAATTATAGTAGTTTACAGGTAGGAGCAGTGAAAATACATGTAGCAACAGTGAAGGCTCTCAGGAGGAAAAAGGAAAGAGAGGATGAAACTCAGTTTACCACCAAAATTGGTGGAAAAACAAGTTTGCATCCCAGTTATTTTGTTTTGTAAAGTTTCATTCCCAGTTACACATTTGATGCCCTATTATGACGAAACTTTCTGTTCTTGCCCCCTGATCGCCTGACTTTATGGATAACTCTAATATATACTGGCTTTTATATCAATTTTAATAGCAAATTTATACCTGCCTCATACGAGACAGAAATCAGCCTTGGACCCAATACCAGAACCAGGCAAATATGTTCAACAAATTGATGATACCTGATGACCACCACTGAAACTTACCTAGTGCATCCTGGTGTGCAATCGACAGTTGGGTGGGTAATTATCACACTACATGCTGATCATGTTGAGATGTGCAAGTGACCATTGTAGCACGATTGCTGATTAGATACCTTAGTAGAAGGGCAGCTTCAACAAGCGCTGGTGGGTTCGAATGATTGATTAAATTTGAAGATTCCATGTTGAAAAAGTACAATAATCCTAAATACTCCAATAGATTCTTTAATTTCTTTTTTTAAAACTATTTTCTTTCAATTGCTTTTGCAGGGAAAATTTTCAACATTTCTACAAATAATATAATTTGTGTTGAAGCTGCCAAGGTAGTCCAGTAACTTGACAATATACCATTCTATCTCAGTTAGGATCAAGTGGATACCCAATCTATTGACACAAACTTGCGATTCATTCTTGTGGAGAATCCGCCAATTTTTCTCCAGGTCCCAAATGCAAAGCCATGGTGCCCTGATGGCAATCAAATCCAACTGATGAAGAGTGATTCTAGGTTTCACCAACTTAGAGTGGTGAGTGGCATTCCTCCCCTTAGGGTTGGTGCTCCTTTTGGAGGTGGAAGTGGTGCGTTTCATTATAGTTCACCAATCCATTGTATGATTCATGAAAAGTGCAAGAAATCAATAGTTTCATTTCCACAAGACATACAAATTTAATTATGCTGGAAGGGCTGATTTTTTTTGAATCTAGGTTTGTTGCCAAAAGATGGAAGGATATGGAAGCTTTTGCCACCACATGAGAGCTTTGAGCCAAATTCCATCAAGCTTGGGCTCAAACTCTCATGTGTGGAAGAGGATCCATTTGCACTATCATATTTTCATTTGTTCCCAAAATTAATTTTGATGCTATTCTTTGTGGAACCCTATCACAACTAGTGAGAGATTCTTTTCTTGGTTTCCATCTCCTTTTGTGTAAGTGGGCTTTTTGCAGGTGGGTTCTGGGTGTGTCTTTGAAGCTTGCACTGCCCTTATCAAAGAACTTTATCTTTCATGTATTTTGTTATTTTCTTTAAAAATTCAGTGCAAGTTTTTTCTTGTGTCCAATCAAACTTCAGGGTAGTACTTGTACAACCCATTTTTTTTAGTTTTGTTTTCTGCAGTAAACCTTTTTGTGTTCGGTATTATTTGATTAAAAAAAATTCTAGTAGACCTTTCAGGGCAATAGTTTTCAAAATTCTCCACATTTTTTACAGTGGCAATGTATCATATAATGTTGTCAAAGCATGTTGACCAACACCCTTTAGTTGGGCCTCTAAGATTGTTTATTGCATCAAACATAAGTGTCCCCAGGCCCATGTAGAGGCCCAAATAGGGGATATTGGTGGAGAGACCCTAACCTGTGAATATGTACAGGCCCAAAACTTGATAAAATCAAACATATGTGAGGGCCTACTAGCAGATAAATGTATATTTTTTTGTCTCAATTTCACACCCATGTTTAGGCTATTTGAAAGCTGTACAGCATCCAAAATACTTCAAGAAAAATGATCCAGTACTCCAGCATGGCTGGTGTGCTGGGGGCCATGTGAAAGTAGACCTGGAACTACAATTTGAGAAAAGATTGAATATTTCAATCCAAGTTCAATGTGTGCAAGAGGTACAACCTTTTCAACTCACTTGTCTAGAATCAAAGAATTGAAATGTCTAAACCCACAATCTACAACATGATTGTTCATAATTATTATCTACCTCAATATCCAAATATAGGTACACAATATCCATCAGACAAAAATGTTAGAGGGGTTTTGTGCAAAAAAGGAGGTTGAGCTATACACATTATGTCACAATATGCATTGAAAGGCACAAGTGACTGGAAAATCAATTCAACTAGAGTTATCCATAAAGTAGCCCAAACTAGGGGCCTTAGTCTTATTGAAATTGGGGACAAATTGAGAATTCAAGATGAAAACAATACAATTGAAAACAAAGGGGACCAAATTAGTTTTGTCACTTAAATTGATCCTCAAAGGAGTTTCATTCCTAGTTTCGGATTTGTCTTGGGGTTTTGGTGGGGTGTGATATTGGACCACTTTTGGCAACCGCAAAGTTCATACCTTATGTACAGTCCATAACTTTTGCAAACCCTTATTTGGTTCTCTCATGGTTTTAAATCCTATCCTTATACTCATATTTGGAGCAACATAACTTCTTGTAAATAAGTCAATCATTTTAATATATAGCTTATTTTCTTTCAATTTAAATCTACTAGAATATTTATTATCAATTTGAAATTTTATTTATTTTTGTTTATTTTGATGTTTTTCAATTGTAGTTATGTTTTAACCAGGAAATTGTTAGACATTCATTATGCTTAAGACTTTATTGATTGAGATCATTAATTTCAAATCATTCTTCATATTGATAATATAAACATATTTTTTATTTTTTATTTTTAAAATCCATTATAGACATTCCAAGATATTTATTTTTTAGCACACTTGAGAATTGTTTTTCCCCTAAAATATTGATTGCCAAATGCCATATACAATATGTTATGTCAACTTGTGTGATTGAATTTTTTTTAAATTATTGAAAACAAAATTCATTGTTATAATCTATTACAAAACAAATTTGCAAATTTCAGAACCCAAAGATAATATTTAATATTTTCTAATTGCACAAATGTTTTATGCATTACATTACATGTATCCTGCCACACATATTGAGTCCAAACCATAAACAAATTCAATATGATTATCATATAATCTTTGATTTCATTTCATCACTTGTAAAAACTGTGGTTATGACATCCATTTTAATCCAGTGCACCTTGCCAAAGCTCCCTACACCTTCACTCTTGTTCATCTTGTTCACGTATTCTTCACTAAATCAAGTCTTGGCAAAATAAAATCTTGCAAATCTTCAAAACTAATAGGTACTCATTTCATCAAAAATAGAATGACTTTGCATGTATAAGATTTTGGCAACATTTACTGGTCCTAAAATGTGAAGATGCCCTTATGAGAAAAACCATCCACTAGATAATCTTTGGCAAAACCAAATGTAAATTAAAATTGATTGGGTTCAACAAACTTGGGGAAGATTCATTTGAAGTGCTATTTGTGAAAGGCCACCAAATGGGTTTTTGGGTTTTTGGATTAAAAGGAGTAGTTGCATCTAGGTAGTGCTTTCAAAATGAAATGTTGTTAGCCAAAACAAGTTAATTTTGAAAGGCCTTCCTAGTCCAACATTTCTCTCAAGGGTAAAAAACCATTAATAAAGCCACAAAGGACATGAAGGACATGAAAGGCATCCAACTGGATCCCTAACACCAATAAATCTTAATTTGGATATGAGGCGAGGTTTGTAGGACCATAAGCTCTTAAGAGTGAAACAATCCTAGAAAATGGGCCTTTATGAGTTGAAATTTGCGCTGGGGCCTGATTTTGGGAATGTCATGTTCCAATGGCCTACATAATGTGTTTGGGGCCTGATTTTGGGAATGTCATGTTCCAATGGCCTACATAATGTAAACACAAAGGGCGAGAGTCTAACAGTTTTTTTTATAGCACATTACATTGATATGTGTGGCCTATAAATCAATATCATCGTTTTTAGTAATGGGTTAAGTTAATCACCAAATTGACCTAGGACTATACCACTTCTGACTGGTTTCCAAGTTTTAGGGGGGGCCTCTTCATTCAAGTCCTAACATTTTTGAAGGGACCAATCTTGGTTCAATTCTAGTTTCTTTTTGATTTCAAATATGGGACCTGGTTTCAATTTAATTTTTTTAATTAAGGGAGTGAGTCTTATTCTAGTTCTTCATTAAATAATCCACAGTTTCAAGTAACCTCTAGCTCTAGTTTCAACATCCAAAATATCAAAATGGACAATGTGGGAAAAAAAAAAAAAAAACCTTGAAATTTTATTCCAAACAAAAAAAAATTATGTTAGGTGTGAAATTGATGCTAGAAGCTTGAGGAGGTGCTCCAGATGAAAGCTTGAAGTTTGAAGTCAAGGTTCAATGGTGTATTATTTTTTGAATGTGAAATTTTTGAACACAACTTGAAACACTTCATTTTGGGAACTTGCAACATTTTTTTGAACATGAAATCTTCAAGAAGCGAAAAACAGAAAAGAAAGTCACAAAAAAGCTTAAGTTTCTTCATGAAGACAAAAATTCTTTAAACCTTACAACTGGAACCATATTTTTTGTTAGAACTTCAATTTGGTTTTGGTTCTTAAATGAATTTGGAACCAAACCTCAAGTTTGGTTCTGGTTATTTGCAATGCCATAACCAAAGGTGGTTCCAATTTGATTCATAACCAAGCACCCCCTTATCTAGTTGAATTAGTTAGCCAAAAAAGAAGAGGTAAACAAAACTTCAAATGTTCTTCTACATTTACTAGAGCTAATGGAACAGAGTCTATTATGTCTAAGACATTGCCTTGTGTTGAATCCACCCACTCACATTTTCATTATAGATACTAAGGCTTAGGTGAATCAGAACCTTCTGGAGTCATTATCATTAAACACCCACTAACCTCCTAATGGCATTGTTTCTTCCCACATTCATTTGAATCATAGAAACTTTTACCAAAAAAAAAATTCTCAACTTCATAACACATTTTGAAAAATTAAAAATTGGCAGCTTACTCCCTAACCCTAAGTGAAAAACCGGTTGCAAATCCCAAATTCAGAGTGCCAACCAGAATACTCACTTCATCTCATCCCAAACCCCACTTTCCAATATCAAGTTTAGTCTCTCTTAATATAATGCCAATAGGACATCATTCATGAATCCCTTAAATTTTGTATTATCTTCACCAATAGCCTATAACAAAACTACTACATCGAATATTGTAGCTCCATCACATCAAAATTGGGAAAAACAAACTAAGGAACTTGGACCTAAACTAACAACTTTATTACGAAGAGAATTGCATGGTTATTTATTGATTAAAAAATCATTTGTTAAAAGTAATGAACTTTTGAAGTCAAAAAATATGAATTGGTCATTTGACTAGAACATCACAAAATGAAAAAAATTATATTGATTCACATTCCAAATTTGTTATTGGTACTTAATATATAATGTATTATGAGATGATAAATTCAAATGAAGAATCTTTTCTTTGAAAAGCTTAACCATTTAATAGTATAGAGACTTTTGAATGGTTAAAATTGGACCATATTTTCATGTCTTTATGAGTTACAATTATTTTTTTATTTTCAATTTTTTTCTTCCAAAAACATATTTTTTGAAAGTTTTATTTGGGACATTATTCATATGGATTTTGTGGGTTGTCCTTTTAAAACTTCCAAATTGAAAAATAACATCAACTTCTATTAATGTAAATTTTGATGTAGCTTTTTGAAGATTTTTAGGTGATTGAACATTTATTAGCCAAAGATTATAATAATGACATTTAAAAAGGTAACAACCATGTACATTTGAACAATTTTTTTGAATTTCCTAGGAACTTATAAAGAGTTTTAAATTGTCCAAAAATGAGCCATCGTAGTTTGCATTTACCCAAGACCTAGTTTTCATATTCAAGAACCAAGTCAAAACCAAACTTTGATAATTAAGTGCACTTGGGTAATTGGCCAAAATTGGATCATACATTTAACAACAAAATCTTTGGGTGATAAATTTTTAATTGAATGCCATGAAAAACAATCTATTGTGTAGTATGCCATTCAACCATACTATCAAATAATGGCCAAGTTTCTATGTACAATGTTGAAAATAATATTCCATTTCATTTACCAACATTTTTTGTGTGGTGAAGAATCACTAAATGGCAAATTGAAACTTGGTTGTGTAACTTGTAAATGGGAAAAATAATATTAAAAAAAAAACAAGTCACCAAAAGTTGAGGCTTGTGACAATGATGTAATGGTGTTGCGCCATTTGTCCAATGTTTGAAACTTAATCACTACTCCATCTCCCTTGATTTGAGAATTTTTCACCCCCTAGGTTCCTTCCACCATACCCCATTGCAATTTGCCATTACTGCACCTTTGTTGAAGCTTGTCAACATTATGTCTATTCCTCTAGGGTTGTTTGTTGTTGCTAGTTTTTATGAATGTGTACATTGTAGATCTTTGATTTTTTAATTTATATTTTTAAATCATGATTTTCATGTTTGGGGGTTGCATCCTTTCCAAGAGCTTGGGTTAAAGGTGTACATAGCTTATGAGATATGGTTGAAGCAAGAATATATATGTGCATTGCAAGTATTCATTTCAAAATATTCATTTTAATTCAATTTCCTTATTCATCCTTTTTTCTCAAGTTCTATTTGATTTGATTTGCTTGCTTGCTTGCATGTGGTATGTATTGTGTGGTGTGCAACATGTAGGTTTGAGCATTAAGTTGTAATTTGTTGTTGCTTGCATTTTTTGTTGTGTTTTGTCTTCATGTTTCACTTTCTCCATGTCTCTTTTAATAATCCCCAAAAAATTCAAGTTCAAACCTCTTTTCCTTATTATTGCTAATGTAAAATCCAATGTAAAAATATGTGATCTTGACATGCTTGTTTTTAAACCATTAGTGTAACTTTTGCTTAAGAAGAGCTTCTAATTCTAGTTTGTTTAAACGTAGTAGCTCAAAGAAAGGAAAATGGGATCATGAAGGTACAAAACATTTATAGAATAAATGGGTTGTGCAAATACCTTGGTAGAGTCAACAATAATTAACACAAATAATGTGCATTAGGTTTGGAGTGTGATTTGTTCAAAAGCAAAAGGGAAGGAAAAATTAAGTTAGATAGTTTAGTTAAATACAAAAGTAGGGTCAAAACCAAGATTTTTAGTCTAGGGGTAGAAGTTGGTTATTTCTATTTCAATCCTAAAAATTAGCATGTGTGCAATGAAAATAATTACATTATAAGAAATCATCCATTGATTCAAGAACTTGTTCATTATTACAAATCATGGTTTTTCAAGTTGTCCAACTTGATTGCCTTTTTTTTAACCAAAAACTTGGTCAATATGATTAGAGGCTTTAAACGTTGGAATGACATGCAACCAAACAAGACAAAAATGGACATCTCTAGGTAAAAAAACAAGAGTTTAGTCAAATTGCCTAATGACAATTTGACCATTAATCAAAATGGTAATTAAAATGAACATTAGATTTCCTCAATAGGTAGGTAGGTATAAGTAAGTAGGTTAGGTAGGTTAAGTAGGTAAGTTAGTTTAATGAACATGTAAGATAACTAAGCTAGGGTTCCTAAGTTAGTCAAAAAAAATTACATAACAATAAAATGACAAAATTCATTGTTTGTTGAAAATATGGTGCAATGGCTGAAGACTTGGTCTTTCAACATGAAGGTGAGGGTCCAAGTCCCCATACTTGCATTTTATATAGTTAGGGTACCTAGGTTAGTTAGTTTAGTTTATAAGTTCCTAGCCTAGGTGCCCAGTCTAGGCTAAATCTACTTATTTACGTAGGCCTTACCTACATATTAAATCAAACTTCCATACATTTTGACAATTAATAGTTAAAATGATAGTTGGCTAACTTGACAAGTTGATATGACCAATAAAAAAATTAGCAATAAAAGGATCATTAATCAAGAAAACTATCAATCAAAAAAATCATAATTAATAAAAAAAACACATGTCAATTTGACCAACAATCAACTTGGACATGTTGATATCAACTTATCTAATTATATGATTGATTGGTCAAATTGGCAAATGTAATAATTTGGTCTTTTTTTACTAGTTTTATTTGTAAAAAATCATGTTTTAGAATAGTGGTTGTTGAAGGTCCCTAAGATGTAAAAAACGAAAAGTGTTTAATTTGTTGTTGTTTTTAAATTGTTGTTCAAAGGTTGGGTAGTGATGGATTTTGAAACATTGAAGATCTATTCACCATGCTTAAGGTCAAACACACACCCAAAAAAATGAAGTTGGGGTATTCTTAAGTTGATGAATGATGTGTTTTTGTAGTCCATTCACAATGTTGTTAGCATGGTATTCTTATTTGCATGAATGTGGACTCACTAACAACAATAGACAATGTTTTTTGAAGCTTTCTTCATTTTATATTGTTCAAGCTTGGAAGTAAATCCCTCTTTTGATTTGTGTGAAAAAGTTGATGTATAATTAATAATGTGTTTCAATTGATGCATGTTCATAACTTTGGTCACTTTGTATTCAACAGTGTGAGTGTTAAGGAATTGGGAGGCAAGCTTGTCTCTGTGAGTGCATATGGCAAAATGGTGGTTGAAAGATAAGATGAATCACTTATGGCAAATGAAACACTCCATACAAGTCCATTTGATAGTGTTAAAATGGCAATTTAATATGATTCATTATTTAAATGGGCAATAACAAAATATTAATGAGTTAATAAAGTTCATGTGTACAAAAAGGTGAAGTAAATTTTTTTTAGCATACATGTTAAGAGAAAAAAATTAAAATCCATGAAAAAATGATTATGAGATGGAAACTTGAAAATAAGGCCCATTTTAAATCGTTTGAAAGTCCAAAGCTTTTTTTGGGTTAAAGTTTTTCTAGCCAATTTTTTGTACATATTAATAATTTTGCTTTATTGTATCACATAGAGTCCTTATAGGATATCCCCCAAAGAAACCAATATAGACATAAATGTATTTATATAAAGATATAGACATAAGCCTAGTTCATGACTTTCAATTTCAAAAGTTTGTTACTCTATATTTGGTGTATATATACATTGCAATTTTTAATATATGTCTTTTTATTCAAGTTGAAAATCTCAATTGAAAAACAACTTTGGCATATTGATGATTTTATCACATGTTAATGGGTGTGAATGTGTGACATTTTGCAAAACAATTACAATGTGATGCAAAAAATCATCCATTTTATCTTTCAACCACCTAACAATGTTGAAATCAAGGTTTAAAAACTAGTGTGACTACTTAGATGAAGGATACAATAGCTCCATTTTATATGGGAGTGCATTGTTTTATTCATCAAACAAACTTTGCCTATGTTGGTTTTATTAAAATCCAATTTGGTGGGCTTAGTTGGAAGCCTTACTTTAAATTATGTATGTCTTTTTGTTTCATTCACCTAAGAATTACCTTGAGTTTTAACAATTATGGGACATGTTCATAAAAATAAAAAAAAATTGTTGAAGAATGTGGAATTGATGTAAGATGGATTAATATTTTATTTCATGATCAAGGAAGCACACCCATTTTATTTAAATGTTGTGGAAAAAAATATAAGATGCAAGTTATTGAAAAAAGTGAAAGTTTTAATTTATTTAAATGTAAATATGGTGTTTATAATTCATTATGAGAATACATTTAAAATTTATTAAAACATTTTTAAATTTATTTTTTAAATGATTAAAATATATCATTATTTCATAACATATTTTTAAAAATCCTTTTATCTTGTGTGCTTCCTAAAATACACAAAAAATGACTTCTTTGGGATTTATTATGAAGCATGTTGCGGAACAATACTAACCTTTGATTATAAAGGTTCATGTTGATGTTCCAAAAGGTACCATTGTCAATGGAAACTTGAGACTCCTCTATGACTTGGAATTGATTTTGGGGCTACATGGCATTTTGTCGCTTTTAGATTGTGTGGATAATACCCTAATCAAACTCAACCAATCCTATGATGTGTTTGTGTGTGATTTTATTGATGCAATGAATGTGTACCTACATGAGTTTTACCATCTCTATTTTGGGTCCTTGCATTAAGTTTGATCACCTAATTTGTGATGAATTAAATATTCTTGAAACAATCATTGGCACTAATTTAAATGATGAGTTGGTGTGTATCTATATAAATGGCGATAAACTTGATGACTAATCTCATTATTGAATGTTGGTTTTAAATTTCTTCTACCAACAAATGTTGTCTTGCAATAAGTTCTTTGAAACTTGGGTTGAGGCCAAACTTCTCCTTTTGTGATTGCTCACATGAAATTGAATTGCAAAAAATCTACCAAAGTTCTAGTGGATGAGTTGCAAAGCATATTTTCAAACTATGAATTAATGCTGGCATTAGGTGTAATCTATCACACTTTTGGGCCAAAAACCTTGATGATGCTACGGATGATTTCCACCAATGCTTGATGGTCACCAAGGTTGTTTATTACATCTTCACAAGGTGAAAAAAGATGGGGTGTGGGTGAAATCTTTTTTTGATGGTCGTTTAAATTTGCAATGTTCTTTTAAGATGATGATAATTGCTAATAATAAATCAATCTTGAAGAATATTTTTGATGTGAACTTTATCACTTGATTGTGGGCCAAGATTGGCTATTTTGCCATCTTCAAACACAACTTTTTAGAGTGTGGGTCAAGATTGACTCTTTTGCCATCTTCAAGCCCAAGCTTTCAGAATCTATCAAGCTAGCTTAACATAGCTTGTGTTTAGGTCCTAGGGTCAAGCATTTTCTCAACTTGTTTTTCATGAATATCACTATTAAACAATTTAGATTTATGCATTCAATTTTATGGACAATGGTTCTACACACTTGAGAAGGTCATCAACTTGTGGGGGAACATGAAAGCACAATATTGTGTTGATTCCTAAAACAAATGTTCTTTTACAAGTGGCAACTAGGTTTAATTTTCCAAGTCCCCTCTTTGTTGGGGCACCTTTCATTGTCCACAATGCATAGTGCACATGCTTGTAATGTGAATATGTTTTTTTTTCTCTTTTGAAACTCATGAACTCCTCGTGTTTTTTTCTTGGATATCATTTATTCTTGAATCCTTGTTAACTCTTGGATTTGTTGGCCAGCAAGGAGTGCATCCATGTAGTGTGGAGTAAGGCTTGGGGTTTTGCTTGTACCTTGTTGTATTTCCATTTTGTTAATTGTATTATGGTTGAGGGTTGTGTTGTAAATGTACGAACATTGCTTTGCAATGGGCAAAGTCTCTTTTGAAACTAGGCTAGGGTTGAACTCCCCAAGCAGCTCAATTGTCCATAGAATCTAGATTGCTTTGAACTTTGAAAGTAAGTTAAACATCGAACACTGCACTATGAACATTAATCATCAAGAGCAAAATTTTCAAATGATTTGAGTAGGCACATTAACTATACAAAAAAACTACAGAGTTGCCAACTCTTGCACTTGAAAAAACATTGGTAGCCAAGTAATGGACCATTTGAAAAAGTAGTAGCCAAAATTTTAATTAAATAAAAGGCTCAAATTGCTGGATTGCACATACCCTCATGTTGATTGTAGCCACTTGAGCAACTTGGCAAAATCCACCTCAAAAAAAAAGAAAAAAAGCTGGGACTTACCCTTCCACTCCCACACTCTGGGTGATTTTGCATAATGATTGGTTATTTTCCTGCAAGCACTTCAAATAACAGCTTGACCCTGCTTTATGTACTTTCCATCAACCCAAAACTTATGAGGCAATTTGTATTTTCCAATACAATTTACATGTGAGAAGCCATGACAGAGGTGCCTTGAAGCCAAAAACATCAAACCAAAAACATCAAAACATGTTCAGCTACTCATGACTAGCAGTGCCCATGGTACTGAAATTTGGAGAACTTGTTCTTTCATGTAATTTACAATCATTATATTTTCCAAAGTCTTCCATTGTTGACAGGTTACACTTTGTACATGGGGATGGCATGAACAGTCCAGCAGCTAAATCCTGTAATGATTCAGCTCTCTGTATTTGTGCAGTTCCCTCCAGTTTAGATTAAACCAGAGATCTGTAGTAGTAGTACACTCATAAGTACTCATATACCAGTTTCATGAAAACTCTCTTGTTTCTGTTTTTATTAAGTAGCCCAACAGTTTATGAGTACCCCTAATGTGTGTTCCCTGCAGACTTTCCATTGTCAGATGTGAATTTTATATTACCCCAGTTGAAGAGCAGGTTCAGCAGGTCTCTGCTGAATAATTATTTCATTTTGAAGACTCCATTTTCACAAATAGAATACTCCTGAATAATTTCATAAGATGATTCATTCTTCGTTTTGGGGGATTTAATTTTTTTTTTTTTCCCCTGAAAATTTCAGCATTTCCAAAAATAAAATAATTTTTGTTGAGCCTATTATTCAACTACAACAGTATGTAGCAAAACGCTATCATGAACTGGGAGTTTGTTTCAGCATCATACAAGTTTTAAAAAGCCTCCTTCTTCTGTTCAGACCTTCAAACTACACTCCACTTTGTTTGGCCTTACTAATGATCAAAGGGGTTGTCCCAATCTTCCCCTATGGCTGTTCCTGAGACATCACAACCATTCGCAATTGCAGATTCCAGAACATCATGCATCATGATCAGTTTATGGACGGAGCGTGTGAAATTTATGAAGGGATGCATGGCAAACGATCGGTTGCCAACAGTGTGTGGATGTCTTATTACCAGCAGCTAGTGTTTGATTTCCTTTCCCATCTGTGGCCTCTTAGGTAGGTTCACACTCAGATGTCCTTTTGTTGCTTTTGTTGTGTCTCTTATGAATTGGGTGGCTCTATAAGATTGTTGCTGATGAATATAGTTCCAGTAAAATCATTATTAAGTTCAGAGTTATGTACAGTGAACTGTGGGATGGATCTTTCAAACAGCAGTACTTATTACTTAATCAGAATGAGCAGGACATGGATGCCAAGCCGGACTGATCCACATGGCTGGCCCAGCTAGGTCCTCATGACAGCAAAATTGGAGGCCAAATTCAAAGACCTGATATTATGGAGAGATATGTAAGTTCCTCATTCAAAGACCTGACATCAAGAACAGGTCTGTAACCAGCAAGTGGTTTTTTTTCATTTTTGTGATGTGGCATGGGTGGTGATCATCCCACAATAGATTTAGGTTGAGTGGAGATGACTCCACACAAGATTTAGCTTTAATGGTGAAAAGATTTGAGAAAAAGTTCTGTCAAAAGAGTTAAAAATTAGCAGAAAAACTACCCTAAAAAATATAAATCTGATGAAAATTCTTTTGTGACTGGATGCAACCTGGCACCCTAAACCTCATCCAGGAGGAGTGTCTGGCGAATTGGAGTTAAGAACTCCTGTTGAGGTTGTGGCGCCTCCCCAGAGGAGGCCAAAATTTTGCGCTAGTTTGGGGGAAAAAAATCACTAGTAACCACCATGTGTTGTGGTTTTTTTTTTCCCCCCAATTTTGTCAAGTAGGTGGACTGGCCATAATCCACAAGAGGAATAAGCCAAATCTGGCTAGAGGTCAGCCAGGAAAGTAGAAGTATTTTACAATCCTGCTTTGTTCTGGTGACCTCCGAGAACTCATTATTCAAATAGAGCGATGTCTGCAGACTTTTTTCCTAAAGACCCTTTGTATGCTTTCCGCCATGTTTTTTTTTATCACTGCAGTGCAAAACATTGCCAAAACAAACCACTGTATGTAACAGTGTTGTGCATTTATTTGGATTTATAAAGATTCATTGGCCCTGGTTTTCTGGAAGTATTTCCAGATCGGAGAACCATCGGTTGCAGTTCTTAGAAAAAGAATCAGAATCAAAGAACTGTTGGGCCCTGTTATTTCAGTAACCTTAAAGAACCCATGATCCTCATGAAAGAATCACTAAAGAACTGACGGTTTTATGGGCTCGGTTACTTGATTTTTCTCAAATTTTTTGAGCACTGCGGTTAGATATCAGAACTGGTTGTTTTCTTTTTTATTTTGAGAATCATGAATATGAAGCTTAAGAACCTGCCTCATAACCGCCAAGGGTCTGTTCCTCATGTTTTGAATAACTGCCCAGCAATGGTATGTCAGTTCCTGTATGAACCAGAAAGAAACATTAAAAGGATGATGCTAACTTGATATTGCACAGACCTCCCAGATTGAGAATGATTGCGTTTCTGGAAAAAAATTGTATTTTGCAATCATCTCAACCCAGTTGACTCAGAAACTCCAACTGGAGTACATGAAACAAAATTTTAAAAGCCTGTAAGAAAATTTTTAAATCAAAATGCATGTCTATTCCTCATTACAGAGATTAGACAGGTGAAAGCTCAACTACTAAATATGACTAGCTAGTGAGTGGTTTTGAAAATGACAAACAATTAAAAAACTTGGTGAGGTCCTGGAGAAAGCAAGTCTGGTTGCAAGAACCCAAAAGGAGGCTTACAGGACACAAGGAACAAAGTGCAAACCAAGAAAGTTGTCCTATAGCTGGCTCTACCCATCTAGATCAGCTAATAGTCACTACAGCTTTTGGAGGTCAAATGCATTAGCCTTTCCCAGGGTACAACTTTTTAGAAAAGAAATCATTATGGTCAAAGAAAGTGTATAGTAAACTTAAGGCATTACCATTGGGAGAGGCCAGTGTGGGTCCCAAAACAACGCAACCTTAAGGAACTAGTACTATGTCAAGCTCATTGTGACACAAGCAAGCAAGCAAGCAAATTCCCCAAGTTACCCTGGCTCTATTTATGAATAGGTGCAAGGTTTCAACAAATTTTAAAGGCCGAGGTAGTTCACCCATTTGTGAGCTATATAATTCTGTACACTCATTTTCTGGAAGACTTGTGGTAATTTCCAAATTGTTTTCAATTTTGTAAGGAACAAACAGTCTCAGAAAGGACAACAGTCAAACCACAAATCAACATCATTGGGATGTGTCCATTGTCCACATCAACAGAATTGCCAAAAAAGCCACCTATATATGAAGTCCTTTAGTCTACAAGCTACTCTAGTTGTCCAATTACCTGGTGAAATGAAAAAATATGCCCTTGAAGAAGAAAGAAAAACCCACTTCCACTAAAAGACCCACTCCCATTATATCATCTGATTTCAATATTAGTAAATCATATTTCTCATTCACAAAATCTATGTTTTTGTAATTGTGGAGTTTTTCAGTCTCTGTCAATTTTGAAATGTAGCTAGCCCCACTGGCTATCAAACCACTAGGAATTATGAAACCAAATTTGACGACAGTTTAGAGAGGAAAGTAGAAAATTTTAAGAACCCTGTTGCATTTGGCGTCCTGATGGGAACCTATTGTCTAAATATGGCTATTTTATAGGGGAAAAAAAAGGCCTAAAAAATCTGGTGACTTTGGTGCTTCCCCAAACTCCCCCCCCTACCCCCAAATCCTTTTCTGTGTAAGTCACAGTGGAGTTTTTTTGGTTGCCAAGTGGCAAAAATTTACCAAAAAGAAAAGGTGTTTGTAATCATACGGTATGAAGGATTATTTGCAATTTGTATTTCAACTAAATTTTATGTTCAATTGGTGTCCATTTAGGTTACTAAACCTTCAGTCTGTACAGGGACTGGAAGGCTTAAATTGTCCCTGGTACTAGGTCATCTGGTTCTGGATAGCTTGCAGCTAGACTGGAGATATAAAGAGTAGCTGCTTCTTGTTGATACTTACTGCCACTCTATCTCTTTCTTTCTTTCTTTCTTTCTCCCTCTCTTTCCCTCGTTTGGGTTCTCATCAAAGTCGTGCTTTTTTGGGGGGGGGATCCGGGTCTGGTGCTGTAGCAGTGGGAGGGAGAGATAGCGGAGATGGCGGAAAAATGGGGCTCTGGTAAAAACATTAGATATGAAGCTAAGAGGGGAAGCTGCAGGGGTTTGAAGAAAGGGCCGTGGACAGTATTGGCTTGACAGAAGAAGAAGAAGAAGAAGAATAGTCCTGAGGTGTAGGCTTGCTCCTCCTCGTGCTCCTGCTGATTCACTAAGTACCTCGATTGGTGGCTCAATTAGGCAGCACGCAGCTGTAAGGTTTCCTTCAAGCAGAGCGGAATTTGGGCGACGTACTAGTCTAGTATTACGCGACGGCCTCGTTGCTATCTTCCCTTTTGTATCTCATTTGCTGCAATTCCCTTCAACATCCTAAGGGAGACTCCATTCTACTGCAATGAACTGATCTGATCTTTTGAATTTTAATTAACAATCGATCTAGCTTGCTGAGCTTGTGACTCTGCTTGATCGATAGGACCGACTGCTTCAGCAGCTCCTGCACTGCTAGCTATTTCTTCAGGAAAGTTTTTCTTCCCTCATCAAGCTAACCGAGCTATCCAGCTTTAGACAGTTGTATCTCATAATTCCGAATACAGTACGTCGAAGAGTACACAGACACTCCTACACTAGGCCCCGGCTCGCGGCTACCAGGAGGAGCTCGTGCGCAAGTGGTCTCCAACGTGATGAGCTAAAAGAGTGTTCAGTAAAATTGGAGCGCGAGTTGCAATGATAATATGATTATGGTGAGTGAGCTCGCGATCCACTAGATGCTAATTTATCAGCAGCTAGTTCATGTGCACTGCTTGCCGCTTCCTCTCTCTACCTATTCACATTTTCTTTAATCCTTTGGTTGTCCATTGAATGTGGTGCTGTATATCTTTTCTTTTAGATCAAGAACAGTAATATATTTTGCAGTATAACTCGGGAGTTGTACCCTGCCTGCACAGAGTCCCTAGTCTTATGCATCCGCGCACTAGAGATGGATAAGCTTTATGCACTTGATCGCATGGATGTGCAAATCAAGAAGGTCACAGTAATTGCCTGCTTAGATTGTTCTTCTTAAAAGATGCGGAGGTATTGTATCTTCCAGTGCATAGTTTCTCATAAAGCTTAAAGATAAGAGATTCATGGTGTTGCTCTAGGGGACAGGACCTTCAACTCCCCGCCAAGGGGTTAGGTAAGCATGGTGGGAGGCTAGTTAGCTAGCCGTATGAAATTGGTCTTAGGGAATTCGCAATATGCTGCTCATGATGCGGGTCTCACAATTATTGCGCTCGTCTTGGAGAATTTGAAGGTTCGAACGCGCGCAATAGCACACAGTACAGCTCTAAAGTTCTCCTCGATGCCGTGCTAGGTTTATGTCAGTACCAAGACTTCCCAACTACTAGCTTCTGTTCTCCTCTCTAGTATTGACAAGTTCTCTGTAAGCTCCAGCAGCTTTGAGATAGCTCATCAACACTTGCCATGAACGGGCTTTCACTAGTATTTGCTCAAGCACTTGGAGTTGCCTAATTTACGGTCTTATAACCTCGACTCTTTATAGAGCTTCGTTGCTGCTGGCTTCTGATCGATCTACTGATAGTTTGAACCTTGCGGATGGGATTTCATGACGCAGGGAGTGGGATCGGGTACTGATTAGCAGCTCGTCCTTAACGCAAAACCTGCATCCAGGAAGAAGCTAAGCTGCCGTTGAAGATCAGGCGTCGACGGCAGATGGTAATCAATATGCATTTAACAATGAACCATTGCGAAGGGGAGTTAGACCCCGATCTAATCCATCAATTGTCCGGGGATTCTGGTACATCGGCAGGGGAACATGAGGAATCGCCGAGTGCAGCTGCAAGCAGAGGTAGCGGAGGGTGCATGCCGCGTGAGAGACCCGTGAAGGTGATCCCGTGCCCACGTTGTCAATCCATGAACACCAAATTTTGTTACTACAACAACTACAGCGTGAACCAACCTCGACACTTCTGTCGCAACTGCCAACGTTACTGGACGGTCGGCGGCACGCTTCGCAACGTTCCTGTTGGTGGTGGATCGCGCAAGAAAGTACGAACGTCACGCGGGCAGCGATTTAACGATGGGCTGCAATCTCATCATCAAGACACTGCACGAGGCAGCAGCTGCTTACAGACCACCGGCTCTGCCCTTCTAAACATGACGTTACAGCCAAATGAACTGTTTCCAAGTGCGATACAAATGGCAGCAGCAACACAACAGCAGCTGTCCAGGCTCTCACAGGCAGCAGCTATGGGAACTGTTGGCAGATTAGGGTCCTACAGCGCCAATCAACTTCTGCAGTCAGCTGCAGGATTGATCGATTCTCCATCCATTAATACAATATCGACGACACAATTACCCACTAATAATTTTTTCCAGCAGTTTCCAAACATGCAGCAGCATCTGGAGCGCGGCCAGATGAATGCATACAGTACTACTGGCACCGGTTTGACTAGCAAGACTAGCGCTCCTGCAAGTCTAATGAACTACCAAGATCATCAGCTGGGAGCATCGACACCAGCTGCACATTCAGTGATGTACGATCTTCAGTCCACTCATCCGGCTCCCAATTCCACCTTACAAATGCAGCTGGGAGCTAGTCATGACTTACAGACGACCGGATTCAATAATCATCCAAATATGGAAGCTAACCAAATCGAGTTTTTGAGCTCCCTCATGCAGCACAAGCCTGGTTACTGGGGAGCCTAGCTAGATGAGTCCAGTTGTTGTAACCCCATCCAGGTTCTAGGTACCAGGCTCTACCAGCTATGAAGCAGCTTGTACTCTTGTATAACACGTTAGCTAGCTACCTAGCTAGCTGCTGCAGTATAGCAGCCATGGCAGCTTTCAACACTCTAGCAGTAAAAGGAGTTAGACCCAGCTAGCAACTTTGTCATCTTGTTTGTTACCGCAGCTATCATGTCATCAGAGTTCAATCAAGTGTAATATTAAATTAGTTCCAATCAATGGCAGGCAGGCAGGAATTAAAACCCTAGATTGAATCAACCATTAATGACCATTCACCATATAGAAATGTGAGGTTCCATCTACTTACTGGGAGCCAAATTCGAACACATTTCATGAGGCCAGAATTTAAAGATTTTGTTGAACCCAGTTTTTCATTTTCCAGATCGGTTGTTTTATATACTATTCTGGGGTGTGTGCATAGTCATGCGGTAGTCCAATTAGGCCATATAATTCACTAAGATTTCACGTTCTTCATCCACAGGATATTAATATTTAGCTACTTGGATATGCAGTCTGTTTATAGCTCTTGTTGATTAGTCTTTCTGAGCATGTTGACATTGTGTATATAGGTTATTTTCAACAGCTAGCTAAACTGCTAGTTATACATCTCTCCAGCACAAGTTTGTCATATTGGTAGGTTCTAATTCCCCGTCTTTTTAAGTTCCATTGGAGAAAGCTTGTAGTTTGTACCATTGCCAAAGTTTTACAGCTTTCTCCCTGAATTGGATCAAAACTTTGTACCATTGTGAAAGTTTCTAGTACTTTTTTTCTGTTGGCTGAACTTTAAGATCATTAAAATATTGTCTTGCTAGTTGATGAAGACCTCTTTACTATGTTGTTGCTTTGTATCTCTTATTAGTGGAGACAAGATTTGTTGGTCTGAGCAATAATTAATTTTTTGTCGCTTGCAGTTGCAATTTACGTGAAATCACTTTTGATGTGCTATTTATTGTGTAAACTTAATTAATTAGATATAGGGCCTTGTTGCCATTCGGATTTCTTGTATGTACATGCAGGCAGCACAATAATTGAGTGTAATTAGCCAATCTTTGATTGCGCATGGCCTTTTGCAAACAAATACCTGAGTTCCACTTGTTTGTAGATAGAGGTAGTCATGCTCTTGAAATGGTTTGCTTCACAAGGCAGCCGTGGATGGAGGACCCTTTCTGGCAATAAAGAGAATATACAAGTCTTGGCCCGGATGCTGCGTGGGCAAAGTATTCAAGGGGGAGGGGGGAGGAGGTGCATGTTCGTGTCGCCCTAGCTTCCCAGCTTTATGATGGAAGTGGTTCCTTCAAGAAGTAATTTCTTCTTCCATAATCATTAATGGGCCAGTGCAGCAAAACTGGTCCCAAACAGACCCCTCATCAAAATCCTTCTTCTTAATATATACTAGAGATAGAAGAACCACGAGAAGGAAAGAAAGCTAGCTACAATGATCAGTATCAAAAGTACACCACTTTTCTTTCAAAATTCTGTGCTGACAATCATCCAAAACAGAACATGACGTACCCCATTATGTGATGAAGTGTTTGATCAAATACTCAGTGCCCAGGTGGGGGCCAGTTGTAAGGAACAATTTTGTTGGCAGAAAAAATGGGGGACCCTCACAAAGACCTATGTTATGTTACCTGGCAATATATAGGTGTCTGCACCTCAAATGGAATAAAGTAATGGCCATCGTGTAGTGGAAATTTTGTAATCTTGTAGGGTATACTCTGTCACTGATGTTGGTCCTTTTTTCAACACCCCCTCCCCCCCACCCCAAAAAAAACCTTATTGTGGTGGACCTCAACATATATGCTCTGTCCTGTATTGGGGATTGGAGCAAAATTAGCTGCTAGCTAGACTAGTATGCATGCCAAAGGAAATGGAAAGTAGCCATATATTGTGATAGAAAAGAGGTAACTCCTCTTTCACTCTATTGAGTCTGTCCACCAACATATCTTGTGTTAAAACTGAAAAGAAGAAACTTTTTTTTGTTAGGCTATAAGGTTTTGTTTCTGTTTCCTAACTTGCAAAGAGGGCTTGACTTTTCTAGGCCACATAGGGTAGAAACCATCCATCATCAAAAATGTATTTATCACCCAACACTTTTTAATATTTTCCTCATTCATTAGCCAAATTGAGCAATTTTTGTGTCATTGGACAGGCAAACGGGAGGGTTGCAATTGTACTTTGAAAAGTCTGTTGTACAAAATTTTATCCACTTAACAATCGAACTGCTCGTTACTCTTCCAACAGATTTGAATTTTGATACAAAACTGTTGCTCGCAAGCCATATCCAATGCCAGAGTTTTAATTTATTGGAAATTTTATCTCCTTTATTAAGTTACCAAATAATACCTTGTTTCCAATAGCTATGGCCAGCGTTTTTTTGGGATGCAACTTCTACAAAGGATTTGGGGTGCAGGGGGAGGGGGATAATGCCTCAAATTCACCACATTTCAAGGAAAAAAAGGGTTGAAATTGCCATAGACTACATGTTTTTGCATATCCCCACTACATAACTGGGTTTCAAAACATATATACTTTTCTCTCTGTCCTGTAGCCAAATCTGGCAAAGTCCTCTTGTAGAGGATCACCATTCCACCTACCTCATGAAATTGAAAAAAAAACCCTGGCAATGGCCGTAAATATCGAAAAGACTCATATCTGAGCAGCAAATTTAATAAGTGGGCTATTGGAACATGGGAGGGCATGAAATCAGCAATGGGTCCTTATTGCAGACAGTTCTCTGCTTCTATTTTTCCCTGACAGCCCAATTGCCTAATGACCAGACACATCTTGGTGCTGCCAAAACACAAATGTTTTGTCTTATTGTACATGCTTTGGCCATGTAATGCAGACTAGGAGGCATAATGAGGCATATTATGCCACTTAGTGACTATTACATGCCCGGAGTTTGTACAGTAAGAAACAAAAAAATTGTCTGGGCATCATCCATCTTTTCCCCAAATGGATGGATGGGCTAAGGGCAAAAAGAAGAACAAGAAGCACATAATATTTTTGTCTTGTCTTAAATACAGACCCATTGCTGAGTTAACGTCCTCCCATGCAAGATCCATGTATGTCAGAGTAGTTTGAACATCTCCAATGCAGACCAACATATTCTCCTAACAAAACCAAACTTGTTAGATCCATGTGTGTTTGAGAAGTTTGAACATTTCCAATGCAAACTAACAAATTCTCCTAGCGAAACCAAATGTATTGGGTAGTTTGCTGGACTTAATCTAGTCTAGATTTGTTGTGCCCCATTGCAATTGCACCACCCCCTTGAATACAAACCCCACCAAAAAGCAAAAGAAAAAATCGAAAACCAAAAAAATCACTCATGGTGATGTCAAGTTCAAATTCCCACACCTTGCATCACATCATAGCAACAAGAAACAAATGAAAAAGTTGAATTGCTTGTTCCCACTCCTCTTGCATCACAACAACAAAAAAACAAAAAATATTTCGACTCCTTCACACACTCAAAACAAACAACATCATTATGACGACAAGTACAAGCTTATTGTCACAATAACAAAAGAAAAAATGAAGCTTGCACAACGACATGTCCACATTCATGTTCCAAACACAAAAACAAAGTATCAAAAGTGTGTGAGTGAGTTTATTTTGTTTTGTTTTATGACTTAAAAGTGGTGAAAGAAAGAAAGGAGAGACAAAAAACAATGAAAAAGCAAAAGAATGCATCTAGCAACAATACCAAGTTTGTTGACAATAGCCAAGGCCACCACCATTACACTAAAATGCGTCCTAGTTCATTTTGGGTTTCATTAGATTTTAAATGAATTTGAACATTTTTACCATGATGAAACTGGTCAACCCCTCAATGAACTAAGATCAATTGCTACAAATAGTGAATTGGTTCATTAGTGTACCTAATGAAACAACATTATTCTAAAATGAAATACAAATTTAACAAGTCATTCATTTGCTAGTTCATTAATTAAGTAGCATGGAAATTAGTTAAATTTAAATTATTTAATATATAATATTATTAATAATTTCATAATTTTCAACCTATGAATTATTAACACATGTCACTACTTAAATTAGGTTTAAACCATGTAATCAATTTAAGCACCTACTTTAGGGAACTAAATAGGAGAATATTCAATCAACTTACCATTGTTGACCACACACATCATTTGTGAAGTTTGATCCTTTCACCTTTAGAATGCACGCAAACACCCTTACCATCAAGCCACCTCATTTACTATGATAATATGTTACATTACATTATAATTCTCAACTATTTCATTTTAAACATTACAAAAACATAAACTTTGAAATTTCATATTTTATTGAGATTTTGTCCAAATGAAATGATTTGAGTTTTTTTTTTAAATTTCAATAATGTACATAATTACATTTATTTCCTTTTGAAAGTGTAAAATCATTTTGAGCAAAAAACAATTTTGAATATCACTATTTAATAACATTCAATGACCATTCTTTTGAAAAAAAAATTTTAATAAATGAATAATATTTTTGTTAATATAATAATACTACTTATGTTAAGCTACTTTCAACTATTATAGGGCTACTTTTCATTAATCTAAATTATTTCACCCTACATTATTTACGGTTATTTATGGCTATTCTTAATTACTTTTGGTTATTTTTTGTTATTTTTTGTTATTTCACCCTAGGTTACTTTTGATTATTCTAAAAAAAATTGTTATTTTATGTTTTTTTAATTTTTTTAACCTATTTCATCTTACATTATTTTCAGCTATTATAATTTTTTTTTACTATTTTATATTACTTTCAACTATTGTAAATTATTTCACTTTAGTTATTTGCAACTATTATAAGTTTTTTTTGTTATTTTAAGATATTTTATCTTACGATGTTATATTAATGGTTATTAGTGGATATTTATTAATGGATATTCATGATTGTTAATGGTTAATATATTAGTGGTTATTGGTGGTTATTCCATTAATGGATATTGATGATTATTAATGGCTATTATATTAGTGGTTATTAGTGGTTATTCTATTAATGGTTATTAGTGGCTATTCTATTAATGGTTATTGGTGGCTATTCTATTAATGGTTATTAGTGATTATTCTATTAATGGTTATTGGTGGTTATTTTATTAATGGTTATTGGTGGTTATTCTATTAATGGTTATTGGTGACTATTTTATTAATGGATATTGGTGATTATTCTATTAATGCCTATTGGTGGTTATTCTATTAATGACTATTGGTGGTTATTCTATTAATGACTATTGGTGGTTATTCTATTAATGACTATTGGTGGTTATTCTATTAATGACTATTGGTGGTTATTCTATTAATGACTATTGGTGGTTATTCTATTAATGACTATTGGTGGTTATTCTATTAATGACTATTGGTGGTTATTCTATTAATGACTATTGGTGGTTATTCTATTAATGACTATTGGTGGTTATTCTATTAATGACTATTGGTGGTTATTCTATTAATGACTATTGGTGGTTATTCTATTAATGACTATTGGTGGTTATTCTATTAATGACTATTGGTGGTTATTCTATTAATGACTATTGGTGGTTATTCTATTAATGACTATTGGTGGTTATTCTATTAATGATTATTGGTGGTTATTCTATTAATGACTATTGGTGGTTATTTTATTAATGGTTATTGGTGGTTATTTTATTAATGGTTATTGGTGGCTATTATATTAATGGCTATTAGTGATTATTTCATTATAAGCCATTGTTGGTTATTTTATTGGTGGTTATTATATGTTATATTACAACTATTAGTGATTATTTTATTATAAATTATTCTTCGATATTCTATGTTATAATAACATAGGCTATTAGTAGTTATTATATTGTAGGGTATTTGAAATTATTTTTCATAGGTTATTATTTTCTATTCTAAGTAATTTTTACCTTAGGTCATTATGTTTTGTTTAAGATTATTTTTAAGTTATTATGCTTAGGATAAAATAATTCATAATAACATAAAATAAAATGACCTTGAATAATTTAAAGTATAACTTGAAGTAAAATATAATAATTTAGGGTACAATAATTTATAATAGCCTATAATAACATAAAATATAAATTAGAATAACTAAAGTAACTTAAAATAATATAGGGTATATCATAAACTAGCATAGATTATATTTTTTAAAACATAGAAATAAACCTATTTGCTATAGTAAATTGTAATAGTGAATTATGTTAATTAGTAATAAAACATGATGTCTATATAGTGATATTATAGTGAAATAATTTTCACTAGGTGAAATCAGTAAAATGCAATAAAGTTATTTCACTTTTAAGGTCCCATAATGATTTAAGTTAGTATATTACACCCCACTTTGGTAGTATTGTTTTATTGACTGGTCATTTTCAATTATAATTGAATCAAACTCATTGTTTAAATGTTATTTTTGGTCATTTTAAAATCATAATTGCCTTATTTTAACGCAATGTAATAAGTCAAACAAAATTATTGAATGAAATAATGAATTTTTTTTTTTTACGATTATGTATATTTGATTAATGCATCATTTACTTTGAAAGCATGGAATTATGTGATTTTAATTTCACATGTGGGATTGAATGACTGTTTTATGTTTTGTGAATGGGTTAATAAAGCCAACAATGTTGATGACATGAAGCTAAATGATTTTGTTCTTTCATTTTTGCATATGAATCATTTTTATGGGTGTTTTGTGATTATCACTATCAAATGTAACATTTTCTTTAAAACAACAAGCTTGAAGATTTTTTTGGATGAAAACACATTAAGCCCCCCAAAAAATGTAGTCACAAGTATAATTTTCTTGCATTAAGTCTTTTTGGCAAACATCACATCTTGGGTTTTTTTTATTGTTTTAAATATATTTGATTAGATCTAGACTTAGATTAATTATTTCCTTAAAAAAATTCAACAAAAATTCAAAACCTTGAACGTATGGAGTATATATGGGATCAAATCATACCCATCAAAAAATAGATATTTCAAAACCAAGGTTGTTAGTGGAACTTTTTGTGAATTTTTTTGCAGTGAATGATATTGAGTTATATTAATTAATTTTAAGGCCATTTAGAGGTTTAAAAAATTTGGTTGAAAATCCATTCAAAAAATATGTTTTTTCCAGTTTTTTAATAATAAAACCAACATAAATTTTTTTTTAAAAAAAAACCATTACCATATGACAAAGAAAGAAATTTTACAATTGGACATGGTCTATTTTTCAATTTCATTTCCATTTCCATTTGATATTTTTATTTGAAAACAAAAATTGGAAACCCCATTTTACGACCAAATGAATCTAAAACATTACATATTCATGAATATATTGTACATTTTGAATTCATTTGGAAAAATGGTATAAGTAAGGAGATATTCTATACATATTGTATATTGAATACATATCCTTATTTGCGGGCTGTTGAAAATGATCAACTCCAAATCAAAATTGGTCAATAACAAATTAATTATGGCTTTATTGTTTTGAGTTGATGAATGTTGCAATGACATGTTTCCATCATGTTCTTTCCATTAAAGTGGATTTGGCTTTGACATGTCATGCAATAATGTTAGGTTGCATCATTTACAACTAACTCTTTTCTTATGGCATTGTGAGCTTGGTGCATTTAAAGCAAATTATAGCAACTACAATGTTATTAAGTTAAGTTTTTTACATTTGTTAGCTTCATGATTCATGCTAAACATTCAAATGAGTCCAATGACTTCCTAAGATAGAAAACTACATTGGTCATGAATTTAGTTTATAAATGAAAGGAGTGGTGAGTTCAATTCCTAACTCATGTTTCCTAGTCCTCAATGAGGTGTGATTCATCCTTCTTTTGAGTCCTTACTATTGAAAAGAAGGTAGATGGAAATTTTTGATGTTTCAAAAGCTTAGGTGTTGTATGAATGTCTTGGGGGGTTGAAATTCTTCTTCTATTGAACTAGGTTGTATGTTGGAAGTTGTAAGTTCATGCACGTGTTTTTACAAGTTATAGATATGTGTTTACTTCTAATCAATGGATCATGTAATCTATTTGTGTAGTTTAAACCTCGAGAAATTTTATATGCATTTCATAACACACCTTTTGTTGCATGATATTTGTGTTTTGTGCATTTTCCATAATTATTTATGGTGACCTAGAGTGATTGAAAGCCCAAAAGAACAATAAAAGATTGAGAAAATAAATTTGTGAATGTTCAAAAGTTTCAAACTACAATTAATACAATTGGTCTCCAAACCCCATTTTTGAATTGCATGAAACATTGGTTGTTTCTAAATTGCACTTCACAAGCATT
>Ga0209611_10000508_pt1 | contig 58469 bp, 36 predicted proteins | sample S1TSphgellanicum_3_FD_187693 | JGI IMG/M metagenome (GOLD analysis project Ga0209611, IMG submission 187693) | Host-associated microbial communities from peat moss isolated from Minnesota, USA - S1T2_Fc - Sphagnum magellanicum MG (SPAdes) (version 2) | ecosystem: Host-associated > Plants > Peat...
ACTTGTGATATTAGTGCAGAATTGGAGTCAATAAATATCACATATTTCACATGTTGTAATGAATGAAGCCACAAAGTGTACCTTGCACATGTGTCATGAGCCATTGCAAATTTTCAGAAAACCCATGCAACTTGAATTCATGCCATATCGTCACATAACATGATACTCAGTTTTAGTTCAATTATCTCCAATTTTAATTTTTTAAGGTACACCGTGATGGAGATATGGTAAGCGTTTGGGGTTTTCATTTGGATCCCATGTTAGTCCCATGTTTTTGTAGTCAATAGTAAATAGAAATCTTGTTGAACCCTTGGTCAGATCTAATCCGGAAACTGATATCTGCCCCACACTAAATTATAGAACTTGTCACTTTTTTATTGAAACTACATATTCTTTTGAAACTTAATAATTCCAATGAGGATGATAACAGGGGAGCTGATATAGGGTACAAAAGTTTAGAGTTCACATTGGAGGTGATATAAGGTAGACAAGTTTAAGTTTCACTAGGTAGCCATTTCATTCTACTAAAATAGATTTCAGTTTGAAATCTAAATGGAATGGAAAGGGCATTTTTTTGAAGTGGTTTTACTTTTTCCAACACCATAGTCATTAATGACGAAAGTCATGAGCATTTTTTTCAAATAGCTTGTTCATAGATTTGCATCCCCCCCTTTTTTTCAATTGAATTCATTTCAAATTTCATGCCCCTGTCATTCAATATTTTTATTCAAATGAAACTTAATTTCCACAAAATCAACTCATTCTTTTCTGTCATCGCATTGTCATTGATCATGTGCAGCAAACACATAGCCCAAGTTTTGTAATATGACTTACTAAAAAATTATACACTTGTGAACACAAACAAACAACCTTTGGAATGGCCAAGTCCTTTGGAACTCCCCCGTGCATGCAGAGACAAAAGGAAAATATTTCCTTACACACCACGCAAGGGTATCACACTTCACATTTTACATGCATTCCCACGTTTGGCCCACCATAGATTCGTCCTTTGTCCTTACTACTACTTGCTTTGGCAATGCTGATGTCCTTGGACCATACCCACCATGATAGGCAAGCATATTACCCCAGGAAAGTGGCAGAGAATAGGCAGATATTTCATTACCACCTATGGAAGGCATCCACATTTTCACAGAAAGGAGGTGGACAAAAGGGGGAATATACATCCATAGTTCATTGCCTCTACCATTAATCTAGGGCAAAAATGGCAAAGAACACAGGTAGGCCAAAAAACAATTATTTTACACAATGAGGTGAGGCAGCATAAATCCAGAGAGCCAGTTTTTGTTTTTCTTTTGAGGGTGGTTGGGTGGATGGATGGATGGATGGGGGGTGTTGGATTTTTGTTGTTCCCAATGTGTTCCCACTTTGTTCCAATCAAGTTCTCAATGGGTTCCTCACATGTTCATCAAGTTCCCATTAGTTCCTTACTTTTATCCCATGTCCTTTGCCCTAAGTTCTACTCTTTGTAACCTACCCCAAAAGTAAAAGATTACAACATATCTATTTTGGGATGTCAAAAGTTTGATTTTTTTGGGTGATGGGCAAAGAGAAAAATTGAACTTTGGAGGTCCCCATTATTAATTAATATGAGCGAATATATTTTAAGTACCTACTACTCACGCTCTTAAAAAGGGGTGTTAGTTTTAGGGTTTAGGTTTTAGGAACATGGAGTCAATGAGTACAAGCACTCAAGAGGGGTCATCTATTTTCCTTGTGGACAGAGGGGGGGAAGGTTGCACAGATGTAATTTTATTATTTGTGTGCTCCCAGCATGCTCCCATTGTGGCTTCACATGCTCCCAATGATGTTTCTCAAGTTCCCAGTGTGTTCCCCAAAGCATCACACACTTATCCCACATTCTTTGCCCCAAAGTGCTCCCTTCTGCCCTTCTAACTTCTGTAGCGGGGCCAAAGAGAAGGCACTCTATCTGCAGACGGAACCTTCTATTTTGGGGAGCCTCTAAAGTTCAGGTGTGTTAAAATTTAATCAAATAATTTTAATTACATATTGCTTGGTGCCTTGCTAGCTTCCACATGCCTGTCAAATACTTACCATACTTCCTCCGCAGCTTCCACACTAATTATATTATCTTCACAAATGTTGGAATCTTCATAATTCTTTTTTCAAAGAACAAAATTTTGTGAAAGGAAAATATTGAAATCTTCGGGAATATTTTATTTGTCAAAATAAGATTTTCGAATTTAATTAATCATTTGACAAACATGTATCAAAGTTGCCAAGGTACTACACTATAGTAATTAGTTTTGAAAATTTGGATTTCAACAAATAAAATATTGTTGAAGATTCAATATTGTCCTTTACAACCTTTTTTGTTATTAATTTGTGTGTGTGAAAAACTCAACGTTTCTGAAAGTGGTAGAATTAGTGTTGAAGCTGGCAAGGTAGTAGGTAGTTGATCTCAACACTAAGATTTGACTTGGGATTGGGGTGAGACCATTAGATTGAAAACATTATCACAATGGGTCATGACTCATACTGGGTAAAAATATGCAGAGGAAGAGCATCAATGGCGTCATTGCTGTAATCAGCTTGGAAACTTGCCAACCTCAATACCTCACTAGAAAGCCTCACTTGTAACCTCCTTGTAGAAAAGGGTGTAAAGGGATGCACTTGCAATCTTCAATTGTTGTTGTCAAACAATTTGCAAGGTAATTTTAAGAGTCATGTTCAGCTTTGACATGGAGTTTGTGTCTGGATTTTGGTTCCTTGTTGTCGGGGTGGTCACCTTGCTATTGTACTTTGCATGGCTTGCTTCGAAGGTATCATCTCAACCCCCCGGACCGCCAAACTGGCCAATTGTTGGATCTTTGTTTTATTTGAGTCATCCCATTTATCATTCCTTGGGAGAGCTTGCAAAGAAGTATGGACCAATTATGTGCTTACGCTTGGGATATTTGAATCAAATTGTAATTTCGAATGCTGAAATGGCCATGGAGGTGTTGAAGATTCATGATGTTGACTTTGCATCTAGGCCTTTACTAGTTGGAGCTAAACATCTAAGTTTTGATTGGAATGACATTATCCTCACCCCATATGGAGATACTTGGCATCTACTCCGCAAGATTTGGGTTACGAAACTCTTCACAAAAACAAGGCTCAACCATTTTGAACTTGGGCGTCAAGAGGAGGTGGCCTATATGGTGGAGAACATCACTACACATTGTCAAGAAGGGAAACTTATTGCAATGAAACCTATTTTCCTTCAACTAATTACCAATAACATTTGTCGAATGTTATTTGGAAAACGTCATGACCAATTTGATGGTTTTCTTAGAAAAAATATTGTTGATTTCTTCAACTCCATGTCAAAGATAGGAGTGGTAGGAGGTAAACCTAACATCAGTGATCTCATACCAATTTTAAAACCATTTGACTTGCAAGGGTTTGAAAGACAATTGAAGCTCATAAGAAATGAGATAGAAAGTTGTCTTTCGAACATCTTCATGGAGTATCGAAAGGGAAACAAAATTGTTGATGATTTCACAACGACAAATTTCGTTGAAATTTTGTTGAATCTTGATGAAAAACTTGAAGATCAAGCAATAATGGGAATTATAGCGGTATGTGCATCCCATCTAACTATATTTAATTTAATGATATGCATGTAATTTACATTCCTTATGTTCATTGACATTAAATGTTTTTTATTTTTTTCTAATCTCATGAAATTTTTACTGTTTTTGGATTACAGGATGTGATCGGGGCAGGAGTGGACACAACTACAAGCACTTTGGAATGGGCATTACTTGAACTCATTCATCGACCTGATATTATGAAGAAGGCACAAGAAGAAATTGATAAAGTTGTTGGTAGGAATAGGCCAATGCTCGAGTCAGATCTTCCTAATTTACCTTACTTGCAAGCCATAATTAAAGAAAACTTTCGTTTACACCCTGCAGCTCCAACAGCAATCCCTCACCTTAATAATAAAAATATTATAATTTCAAACTATAATATTCCTGCAAATAGTATTGTGATTGTGAACCTATGGGCTATTGGTCGTGATCCAAAGGTATGGAATAAGCCACAAGAATTTGATCCATATCGGTTTGTTGATTCTGATATCAACATTCGAGGGAGACATTATGGCCTATTACCATTTGGATCAGGTCGTCGACAATGCCCTGGTTTTGATATTGCCCAACTCATGGTGCAATATGGTCTTGCAGTAATTCTTCATGCATTTGATTGGTCTCCACAACCTGGTGTTGAGCCAAAAGACATGAATGTCATGGAAGGCATTAATGGATTCACTTTGGCACCAGTTGAACCTCTAGTTGCAATTGCAAAGCCTCGTTTACCAACCCAAGTATACAAGGGATTCATTTAAATGGGTAATCAAAGCAAAAAATATATGTAGCTAGTAATATATATATATACTCAAGGTTCCATGATATGTTCATTTAATTGTGCAAGTTATGGGATTAAATGTGTTTTCAAAAAGTAGGATTGAATTTTTCTCTTCAAATAATGTACAAAACATTACCCAAACAATCTTTTGGTGCCATTATGTACCAATCTTTTGATGTCATTATGTAATCTTATGGCATCACATCTTGTGGTTGAATTCGCAACTTGGATGAAGATGATGAAGCAATTTAGAATAATGGAACTTTGTTACTACCTTGAAAATCAAGGCTTAGGGCAATGCTTTGAAATGATGAGTAGTTCACATCATTGTTAAAGCAAATTAATGAAAATAGAAAGAAATTTTTTAATTAATTTTGACAATTAAAAGGTTTATGTAAAATTGACAACTAAAATATCCTTACAAATATTCTTAAAATATAAATTTTATTTGCATAGAACATTCAAATTGAAGATTGAAGATCTTTTAACCATGGTCTTCAATTTCTTGGTTTAGACTATTTTCCATATTATTGATTATTTTGTAGAATGGTCTTGATTGTCACATTTAAATGCTTTGTAAGGTGTTATGAGCAATATTCATGCTAAATTTAGTAGAATAAAATTGTGGATCAACAATAAGGTGGACAACATGAATTTCATTTGGTATATGTACTCTTCCAAAATTTTCAAAATGTGGCAAAGGAGCAAACATGATCTACTGAAAATGACTTTTGGCACATTGGTCATCCAAATCCACAACTTTGCATTTCAACATAAAAACTACAATCATTTCCAAAAACACCACATTTTTCTTTGTGCACATGAAACAAAATTAGTTTCACACACCCATACGCACTTTCTCTTTTTCATGAAGAAACTACAATTCATTCCACACATGTTTGGAATATATTTTGTTCTAAATTACATGTTAGAAATGTTTAATTTAACTATATAACAATTTGTGACCAACAAGTCTCTTATTGTTAAGTTTTACTCTAGAAATGTACCATTGCGTTCAATAATATTGTACATATGGGAAGCTTATTGCAATTTCTTTTGGGTGCAATCTATTTTTGAAAAAAAATAGTATGTCAAAATTTGGGCATTACATACCCAAAAGAGGATCTGAGGGAGGTGGGTATTATGTGAAGGAACATTGATTTTTCCACCCTAGGATTATAATCTAATTTTTTAATATTCACAATATAAAAAATTGTACATTTTAATCATTTATTGAATTTTGGTACCATATATTTGTTTAAATTTCTAGTTGAAGTTGTGAGAGATATAGATGTTGTTGGCCATAAGGACAAAACATTTTAAAATAACATGTTTTTCAATTCTTTGAAACTCCAATACAACAAGGCATATTTTCCCCTATTATCTAGAAGAAGGATTCATGGGTTTTGCCACTACCCAAATGCAGCAGGTGTTTAATGAAATAAAAAAAAAATTCACTAATATGCAACTTGTATGTTTAGTCACAAATGATTTACAACTAAAAAGTTTACCGCATATGTTTTGGGTTTCAATCTCATTTTCAAAAATATATAATTGAGTAGGTCAATGACAACTAATTAGTTAACTAATTAGCTAATAAAATTACTAATTATTTAATGAATAAAATATAGAAAAATAATTAATAAAACTGGAAATTAATTAATTAAAAACCAAACAAGAAACTAATTAACTAATTATAGTACTATTCATCAATATATTATGATTATTCAATTAATTATATTGTTTATGATTATTAAATATTACTTAATTTATTAGCTAGATAAACAGTAATAATATTTATTTTTAATAATATATTAACTGTTATGATTTATTAAGCAATTTAATTAACTAATTAATAATAATTAATTAAGTACTATTCCAACTAAATAATTAATATAATGACTGAAATATTGAGTAATTAATAATTTAAAAATTAATTATAAATATTAATTATTTTTAATTTAATAATATAATTAAAACCTAGCCTAGGTTAACTATTTTATTATACTTATTTCCATTATTATTTTCATTTTTATAGTTAATAATAAATTTAAACATAAATATTTAATATTAAAAATAAAATTAATTCAATTATTATTGTAGCTAATTGGTAGCCAAGGTTAATTATTTTATTTTTATGATTCATATTATTACTTCACTAATTATAGATATTTATGAACTATTACAATAAATCTTTTATATTTTTAATAAGTGTATTTTTCCTTCGAAAATAATTTCTGCATTTGTATAATAATTTATTAGATTTCCATTTTAACTACGCAATAATAATTATAAAATAATAAAACTGAAAATAAAAATTATATATCAGTAGTTGATTATAATCATTGAGTAATTCATAAATAGTAATAATAATAATAATGTAATTTGTAGCTAGCCTATGTTAACTGTTTTATTATTATAATTATTATTATATATGATTATGTCACTTATTAGAGCTATTATGATATATTATAATTATTTTTTAATAAATAAAAATTAATTCTTAATAAGTACATTAGTCATTTGAAAATAATATACTAGTGATTAAATATCAGTAATTACATAATTATTTTTTAAATTTTAGTCAAAGATAATTCTGAATTTTAATTTCTTATTACATATAATTCATATAAATACATAATATAATATTAATATTGATAAATATCATTTGTAATAATTTTAAGAAGTATAATAAGTTGGTGTGGATAAACTTATAATATGGGCACAATATATTTGGTAAATATCTTATAGAAAATTTTAATATACTCAAAATATCCACTAATTAATGTAACCATAATATCAAGGCCATTTATGTTAATAATAATATTTGAATACATATGTAATATGGTTGTTCATATACATTTTATACATTTATAAATTTTAATACATTCAACTATATTCCTTAAAATTCACAAAATACACCTTTGTATATTCATAAGTTTGTGACTAAATTGGTCACATTTGCGACTAATGGGACATAAATTGTTCTTTTTGGATGAAACCCAAACTAAATGTTGTTCACATGTAAGGATGAACATCAAAATAAACACAAACTAATTGCGAATTAGTCGCAAACGTGACCAACACAAAAAATACTTGCAAAAATGTCCAAATGTAATTGCAAATAATTAATAGTCACATGTAGTTGCAAATAAAATGGTTACATTTTGGCCAATTTCTACTAGTGAATAATTATTATAATTTTGAAATAATCTAGGATGTTCAATTCAAATGTTTAAATGATTTCATATTATGGCATGTGGCCCAATGTAAATACGCCACATGGCATTAAAAAATGAATTTCATATAAAATATTAATGTTAGGTCGGTAGGTACTTAGGTAAGTATGTAAATAGATGCCCTTAAACCTAGGCTACCTACCTACCTACCTATGCAAAAAAGTAGGTAGGTACATAGGTCAACCTGGCTAGGTAGGTTAAATTAGATACCTACTTGGCTAGGTAGATAAACAAGTTGAAGAAGTAGGTAGTTTAAAATTTTACATAAATTTTATTATTATTTTGAGTTGAACCTTTTGATTGGTTCATCCAATGTGCACAATTTTCTTAATGTGAAATTGGATGATCACACCTTTTGTTTATATAATGTTCAAAATAGGAATGGAAAACAAATAATATGGGATAAGTTTTGAAGTTGCAACTCCAAAAAATTTTTCATGGCTTTTGTTCTTAATTATTCAATCCATGTAGTTATGGCCATTACATTAATTATCTTAATTATTTTAGAACTTAAATGAAAACTAAAATTATAAATCATAAATTATAGATTATGAATAATTGAGTTCAATTATAAATTAATTATGTAAGTGTTGTAATTCTAACTTACAAATAGATTAAATAATTAAATGATGAAATATACATACAATTATTTGACGTATTTATTTTTAAAAATACATTAATTACATCATTTTTTCTCATTACTTTAATAATGTTATAAATTTTGAAATAAAAATATTAACTATAGGGCATAATTTCTCAATTATGGATATGAAATTTAAAACTATAATTTAAATATAAGTATTGTAAATACAATAGTTACTTTTTATGATTGCAAAATATCATTTGAATTAATGTGAAATTTTCTGTTGTAATAATATTTATTATTAAAATTTTTAATAATAAACAGAAAAGAAATTAGTTGATTAGAATTAGATTTTAATTTTTATTTAAATTATTTAAAATTTTAATTATTTAATTAAAAAATATATATCGTGAAAAATACATAAATAAATATTCTAGTATATTGGAATATAATCCTAAAAATTGTAGAAATTAAATTAATGAATAATTACGTTGAATTATAAATTATGTGGCTATTACAATTAATGTATAAGTAAAGTAAATATAATGATTTTATAATGATCATAAATTAATTATAGTAATATTATTGTTAGTAAAATAATGTAAATAATTATTTTAATAGTCTTTGTTGGAATGTATTTGATTTATTTGAAATTATAAGTAAGATATGAAATAACTTAATGTAAGGAAATTAATATACTTATAATAATTATATCAATGACTTTAATTACAATAAAATTACTATAAATATTTTGATAATTGATTTGAAATATAAATTAAAATATATGGAAAATAAATTTAACCATAAATCAAATAATTATTGTAATTAGTGTATTGAATTATAATTACAATTTTGCAATAATTTTACATTATTTACAATATGTTTTTGGAATTGTTGGAATTTTTTTATGATTGAAAAAATAACAATAGTTTGTGTACACAAGATAACCTACATATAACTTGAACACAATCAATATATATATATATAACCCATATTATACACATGTACATCTTAATATATTCTCATATATAAATGGGTAGATTACATATAACACACCATTGTAAACCCATACACCTTAGAATACACATAATACATTTTGAATACCAAGAGGCTACGACTCATTTGGACACATTTGCAACTAATGGTACATAAATGAATCTTCTTGGATGAAAAACATATTAAGGACTACTCACATGAAAGGATGAAAAAAACATTAGTTGCAAGTTAGTTGGAATATAATTGCAAGCATGACCAAATCCAAAAAATAGTTGTAAATCTAATTGACATTTGTTGCAAACAACAAATAATTGCAAGTAATTGCAAATTGATTGATTACAAAAACCTATTTTTCTTCTAGTGACAAAATTAGCTTGTTAGCTTTAAAACTGGTAAAAAATGGGGGAGCTTGTGTGTTTTCAACAATGTCCATAACATTTCCTCCATTATCACAAAATTTGAACAAGGGTAAAAAAAACAATGGAAAAAGCAAAATTTGAAAAAATAAACAACCTTAAACCCTAACTTGCACTTTGGTTCTCCAAACCATGAGCTCTACTTTAAATTATTATTTTTGGTCCAAACCAATTGGTTTTCCTTTCAAAATGATGCCATGTAAGTTAAATCACAATTTGATTTGTCTTGGTCCTAAATCCTTGTCTAAAGGCCTTAGGACCAATTTAAAACTATTGACCAATAGGAATGATCAATTTCATTTGACCCTGCTCCTTGGAGCCTTGTTTAAAATGTCCATAAGCATCATGTTTTGATTCAATGTGCTTGGAATATTCCATTTGTCAACCACGACCATCCAACCAAACCTATCAATTGTTGCTAAAATGTTTTTCATTGTACAACTTGAACAAAAAATATTCAATTTAGTTCTTGGAGTTGTTAACTTGCATTAAAAAAAAATTACAATTTTTTTTCAAGATTGATGCAAACCCATTTCTCATATTTCTTTCATTTATTACACCACAATTGACAAATGCAATGTGATTGATTCTTCTTCACATAGAGATTTGTATATCCCCAAGTAAAAACATCAAAAGGTGTGTGTTTGATAGAAGATGAACACCCACCTTCATAGGTATGTGCTCCTTGCATGAATATCATACAAGTCTATTACAAGACAATAATTATTTTTCTTTTCTAGAGTTCTTTCCTTAGATCATGTGGTGCAACAAAAAACAATGAATCTCTTCTTCCCAATAGAGATGTTCCATTTTTCTTAGAGCCAATACAAAATTTCATCTTAATATCCACAAAAGCTAGATATGTGAAACAAATTTCACCATAATGTGCAAATAAATCAATCTTTGTCAATGCCAAGATGTGCATATCTTCAATCTAGGAACGAAAGGAGAGAAATACGTTGCAAATTTGTTTAAAAGTTTTCTTTGTTGCAACTGTGCTTGTCACAACCAAATTGCATTTGCATGCTACCAAAACCTTTGGTTAGCATGAAGTTCTATTTACTTGGGTAGTTGCAAGTTGGACTAATTCCATGTTTCATTGGTAAACAAAGAAGAATCATGTGTGCTAAGAGTTGGGAAGGATTATCATCTAGAATAGTTTGCAAATGTCATGATCCAAATGAATGTCATTTGGGCATGTTTGAAACTTGAAACAATGCAAGCAACCATTGACTATGGACTTTGCTTTCAAAAGCCTTTAGCTAGATTAATCACTAATGGCACGGTCAAGGTACTTCCCTACCCTAGTAATCCCAATTTGCACTTAATCTTAGGGATGAAAGAGAGAGCCAATCTGCTTTGTGTGAGAGAGCTAGTGAAAGCACATAGAGAAAGAGCCTAACATCTAAGCCAAATTCTCCCTCCTTTATGAGACTCAAAGGCTCCTAGCAAGGAATGTTTCATGTGAAACCTTATTAGCCATCATTATGTGAAAGTGTGTGCCAATATGCTTTGTTTGGTCGATGTTATCTATCAATTGGCATTCATGAAATCACAATTTAACTGTACTCAGCACTGGACAAATCAATTAGTTGTTGTTTGCCTGTTACTAAAACCACTCAGAACACTCAACAATCTCTCAATCCAACATAAAACTACTCAAAGAAAACTCAACAATATTTCAATCTCACAAAAAATCCATGGTGTGTAGTAGCTATTGTCACCTAACACATGATCTTAACCAGATAATATATGTCAAATCTATCTTACAAGAAATTGATTCTCACCAAAATTGACATGATACTTACTAGTCAAATGTTTTGGTGAGACACTTAACCTGGTGACACATCAAGCAAATCCAAAACACCTCGTCACATTGTTGATGACAGATCCATCTACAATTGTAAGCATGATGTTAGCTAAGACATATATTGTCATAGGTATTGACAGTCTCTACATATGAGTTAGTCAACTTGAAAAGAATTGAGAGAGATGTCCCATCTATGTGGTTTTACAGGCTTCAAATGAACATCATCTGAAATGGAGACAAGAGTGCATCTCTCTTTGACAAAGATGCTCAGAAGCCCAATACTGGAGGGGCATGTGACATCAATCTGAAACTTCCACACAAAGTCAACTCTTATATTCTATTGTTCAACAAACCCACGGACATTGTTTCTTGAAATTATTATCAAATTGATATTGTCTAGAGCTCAAGACCAACTTGCCAGCCTTATCATAGCAAGAATTGGGGTTCTTGAAAAAGATAACAGAAGAAGAAAATAAGGTTAGGTCTAATGTTTACAAAACATATTACACCGATTATGTAATTAGAGCCAATGGTTGTGAAAGAGCCTGCTTCACAAACGCAACTCTGGTACCTTAAGCAAATTAGGAAGGCTGATGGTCACCTTGAGAAGTATGTGAACCAGCTGTGACCACCACCAGCTTGAAAGTAAATGGAGTGTTCATCCAGTTCCTACTTGATTGTGTTTATGATATCACTGACCAGAAGTCACCCTACAAAACTTTTCAAGGGATGTACTTGGTTGTGTTGATGATATCACTCAACAGATGTCCACCCTACAAGACTTTTCAAGGGATGGAAAGATATTGAAATTTATGAATCACATCCTTCAATGTCTCCAGCCCACATAAGTGACTCATACTCTTAACCTTCTCTGTTTTCACCACTGTACAATGTTAACTTCAAGCAAACAGACATCCTCTGCCAGCTTAGCACCATCTTTAGTCCACACTGCTGCAGTTCTTGATGTTCAACTATGGCAGTGCAGTAATACACCAAGACGTATCACACACAAAATGAACTGAATCTAGTGATCAGCACAACAGAGTACAGGCATCACCAATAGTTCCATGCAAGAACAAACACCATCCTCAAAGTGATGAAAACAATTGGCATCCCTCACCATGATTGCTCTCCCAACTATTTTCGAAATGAATTTTGTTGAAGTGTGGCAATCTTTGCAAACCTGCAGATTCTTCATTATTCAGAGTGGAGTAGGGTTGATCACTCTGTGAGCATCCTCCATGCTCCTACATTTTGCATACATGTCAACTAGGCTACACCCCACAAAGACATCTAAGAATCATCCACATTGAATGATCTGCTCATGAGCACATTGGCCCTCTTCAAGTCAAACTACACTAGCACATGCATTCAGCACCCCACAAAAGTGCCAGAGTTTGGTCATACACCTTCCTGATGCATTTGTCAAAATAGTTCCAGTGACTTCAGGACTTGTCCACATTTCACATGTCCCAATATGATTACATTTAACATCTTGATGGCATCTTATTGAACACTCTCTGAGCATCCTACATGTTCCCGTATTTGGCATACATGTTGACCAGGCTACACCTTACAACATCACATTCACAACCACTATGAATTATCTATTCATGAGCCTCATTATGCTCTTCAAGCGCTTGTAAATTGGCAAATGCTTTGAGCACTGGAACAAAAGTGAAGTTGTCAGGACTTTATGCTCTTAAGTTGCATTTCTTAGAAAAGCTCAATTGCCTTCTCATGTCGGCCAGCCTTGACATCCAGTGTTATAAATTTGTCAAATGCTCCTCATTGGAATTCAAAAGATTCCAAAAGTCAAAATTTGCACCTTCCATTGTCAAAGCACGTATTGTTACAAATTGAACATTAGTTCTTGGTCATCCTCAATTTTGACAAGTTACACCTGATAACACTTATCAAACACCATCTAATTCAAATTTGCAATTTTTGCCTGTCATCGTACAAAAATAAAAAGTTGGGTTTTGGTCGGTACATCTTTTCTTGGTGAAATGTCGCCCATATCTTGGGTCTGCTGACCATGACACAGAAAAATTGAGGACTTTTTTTACTCACAAAAGCCCAATGCCTAGAGATCAAGAGGTTAATTTCACTGCCAAGCTGGCTTGTGGAAAGGCCAAACATTGACATAACATTGTTTTGTGTGTATAGATAGTTCCTGGCATGTGTTTTTATAGCCCATGGTGAACCAGCACCTGCACTGGTGCCTTCACCTGGCAGCATGAAGGCTCTTAATGGCTTTATTTAACCCAGAAAATGTTAAATTTGAATTCTCAAACCCTGATTTAGGATTTTGTCAGTATTTTTATAATGTTTAGAAGCAGCCAGAAATTTTTTGGGGTTTTTGTTTTTACCATTGGACCGGATTGCCAGTGTTCACCCAAGGCTGTTTTTACCCACTTGATCTGCCAGCTGAGGCACACACAGTAGCCATCAAGGTCACTTCCCAGAATCCTTAATGAAGCAGTGGTTCTCGTTGCAAAAGAAAGTGTGTTAAAACTCACAGAGTATTCAGTTTCTCACTATGGTGACATAATTGGAAAACCTTTTCTTCTTCTTCCACATCATGCAGAACAAATTTCATACAAGGCAGATACCCTGCATCATGCATGAGCCCCGACAATCTCTGCAGCTCCACATGAATTTCAATCATCTGAGGGTGGTCTTGACCATCTACTACAAATGTATGCACCTCATTATTCACTTCAATCCAGGTGCAATCCAGCTGTTTGTTCACACATTTTTCCTTCCTCTGCTGTTCAACATTCTCACAGAGATGCCTGTTGCTAACAACAACATAGATGATCAATAGCAGCACATAACCTGCAGGATTTTCAGGTTCCAATTCAAGAACTCATTTAGCAACACTGTCTCCCATCTCCACATTACCATGAATTCTGCAAGCACCAAGCAAGTCATTGATGCAGCCACATCTGTTTACAGGGCATTACCTTGATCATATTCTCTGCCTCCTGTAGATGGCCAGCAGAACCAAGAAGGTTGACCATGCAGGTCTAATGTTCCAATTTTGTAAGAATCATATAGTCTGTGATCATGGAAGCATAAACAGCCCATGCCTTCATCCACCAATCCTGCATTGATACAAGCTGACAGAAGACAAACAAAAGTGGTATCATCTGGCTGTACACCTTCTTCACACATCTGTTCAAAATGTTTAAGAGCTTCCTTACCATGCCCATGCATGGCACATCCTCCAAGTATGGCATTCCAAGTGACCATATTTTGAGATGGCATCTTGTTGCACACTCTCCAAGCATCCTCCAGGCTCCCACATTTTGCATACATGTCAATGAAGCTACTGCCCACAAAGACATCTGAATCCTATCCACTTTGAATGATCTGTTCATGAGCACACCTGCCCTCTTCAAGCACAACCATTCAGCACCCCCACAGAAAAACAGAGTTTGGGCGCACACCTTCCTGTTGCAATTGTCAAAATAGTTCCAGTGCGTTCTGCCCTTGCCCCCATTCCACATGTCCCAATATCATGGCAGCCCAAGTGACCAAAGTTTGCTTGTTGAACACTCTGCATGCATCCTCAACACTCCCACATTTTGAGACGGCATCTTCTGGAACACTTTCCAAGCATCCTCAATGCTCCCACATTTTTCTAAAATGTCAACCAAGCTACTCCACACAAAGACATCAGATTCACAATGACTTTGAATGAGCTGTTCATAACAATTGCCTGCCATCAAGTGATCCTAAACCAGCACTTGGATTAATTACCTGAAGAAAAGTGAAAATTTGAGAACTCATTCCTTCTCATTGCAGCTGATGGAAAAGCTGCATCAATTTCTCAGGTTGCCCATCCTACACATATATTGTAAGCTTCTGATTCCATCCAAAAATGTTCAATTGAACTGTTCCTGGTGCCATTGCAGCTATCTTTGCTGCCACCCATAGCAGGCTTCATCAGTCCCCAAGCCAGAGTTCTTCCTGCGTCTTCTTATGTGTGAAATCCTGTACCTTTCATTTCTCTAAAACCAAAAATCCAGATCAAGCTCATTAGCCATGTATTCTTCACATCCCAGGCATAAATGATATCATAAGAACAGAGAAAGCCACACTGACCTTCTCCATCAGCATATTGCATTTACCTACTTTCTTCAGCCTACTAACACTATCCCACTGGGTCCAAAGGACCTGAAAAGAATTTTCTGCCAAAGTTTAGACCAAGGCAGGATAGCAACAAGATTGCCAGCAACAAGAGCACCTATAGCTCCATTGACATGTGAACTCTGATAGGACTGATGTTCAGTTACCTTCTCCATCTGTGATCCCTCCAAAACCCTGGCACCATAAAACACTTTAACAGTGATCACCCAAACTAATGTTTGCCCAAAAGCAATGGAGCACCTGCAGAAAGCCTAAATAGCTGGAGCACCGATAATATGTTCCTACTATTTTGTAGGAGGGCTGGGTTGTGCAGATTTTCAGTGGGGGGAAACATGTACTTGGAAGTAAGTTAGTACCTATTAACTGCTCTGCATTTTGCTCCTGTTTTGCAGTATACGTGGACAGCATGGCATTCTGATCTTTGCAGGTGATAAGATGTAGCACAACACCTCCATGTTTAACTATTGCATGTTGTTTGCTATGTAATGATGTCGGTTTGTGTACTTTGAAGACTAGTAAGGTGGGTAATTGACGACCATGTTGCCTTCTAAAAGAGTGCTCACGTGTTGATTGGCTTGCCTGTGCAGGGTATGTGAGAACATTCCAATTGTATTGTGTGGAGGCAAGGTCGATGTGAAGAACGGGCAGATGAAAGCCAAGCATGTTACTTCCCATAGAAATAAGAACCTGCAGTACTATGAGATTTCAGCAAAAAGCAACAACTTTGAGAAACCCTTCTGTACCTTACTAGGAAACTTGCTGGGTATGACATCTATTTTCAGCCAGCTAATTTGAATGTGACATAATTGATGGCGTCCTCCTCTGCATACTTTGCATGGATGCACACCATTATTTTATGTTTTGAATTCATATTTTTTTGTGTTCAAGAAAAGAATTGGACTTCTTGTTTTTCATGCATGAATGTGCAGGATGTGTACAGAGATGTGAACTTGCACTTTGTGGAGTCTTCCACACTAGCACCACCTGAAGTTCATATTGATATCATGGCAGAGCAAGCAGTAAGTGTTTTTCAATTGTATGGTTTCATGCTTCAATTCTTAGTATATTGTGTTTGCTTGTTTGGATTGTGAATATAAATGCTCCTCTTGTCCTGCAGCCTTGACTGAGACTCACTGTGATGATTATGGCAGATATAAGGCAGAACTCACTCAAGCTTCAGCACTACCCCTGCCTGAGGATGACAATGATGAAGCATATGAGAGCCAGCTTTCATATATTGTCTGGTCTAGTGTTGTGACTGCTCTGACTGCTCTATTGTGTGAGTAGAATTCAGTCCATTTGTTGCCCAAGATTCATGGTAATTGAATGTGTTTGGAAATAGGCAGAATGTGTCATTGTGGAGTTGCTGAGCACATTGAATGTTCTACTTCCTGTTTTGGCGAGTATGTGGTTTGTTGAAGCTTTTTAAAACGGTCTGCCTGCCATTGACAATTAGCTGCTCAGCTGATGTTTGGCTATTATTCTTACCTTCTAGGGCTTGTATAAGACAGGATAATCAAGATTTTTGGCATTGGTCTATTGTGGCAGTTCATAAAGATAACTATGTACATGAATGACTGATTAAGTTTGAAGGTGAACCATCCAGTTCATACCAACAATGTCATACCAATAATAGGGCAACACTTAAATAACATTTTCAAATGCTTACCTTACTCACTGGAACACAAACTGAGATATCTAAAAACAACATCACAATATCACTAGTATTGATGGCAAGTGAAATCGTGCAAGGGTTTGAAAGTAAAAAAGAGAAGAATGTCACAATACCAATCCTATTGTGACAAGGATTGAAGATTTTAAAAAAAAAACTTGAATGTTGTGATAGCATTATGGTAGCACTATGATAACATTCTCAAATGTTTACCTTACTCACTAAAACACAAGCAGAGATATCTGAGATGACAAGAAACATTTCTATGCCACCAAATCACAAGGTTGTCTCCTAGTCCATCATAAAAAGGCAAAAGAAAAAAGAAAAAAACTAACTCAAAATTTTGTTTGATCACATAACCTTGCGAAAAAAATAGACATTCATTTTAATCACTATTGAAGCTGCACCTTCCTGAAGCAAAAATTTCAAAGGTTTTCTTGCAAACACATTTGCTGCAACAGACGAGAAGGATGCAGAAAGAAGTGCAGGTAGCAGTTTGAATTCCAATGATTGTAATTTTTAAAAAAAAACTTTCATGTTGGTTGGTTGGTCAAGGGAGCAAAGAGAAAAATGGCACGCATGAAACTAACTACTATGTTGTTGCATAGCAAGAGGAAGAAGGGACATGTGCAGCAGAATGTGACCAATATAAATAATATGCGCCTCTATTGTCATACTATTAGTGAGTTTTTTTATATTTTCTGATCAATGTTTTTGAATTCTTTCTATTCTCCATAACAGGTTCAAAAAATCAGCAACATGTACATTCAAAAAAAAATCTCTAAATCTTACATGCATTTCAAAACTCTAAACAAAAACAAATGTACACAAATTGCTAAGCTATAAAATATAAAACTAAAAATAATACTGCTCCATTCTCCATTACAAAGTGTGAATTGGAAAACAAAAAATGAAATCGAATTTGTCTCATGTTCTTCTTTTTCTTACTTATATAAATGCTCAACTCAAAATTTAAACTCCCTTATGAGATCATTTAAACATTCATTGGCTAGTATACTCATTAACAGTCCAAAAACTCAAAAACTAGCTGCCTGTTACAAACTACCTATTCTACATATTACATATTAAATATGTTTTCCACGAAGATTATTAGGGTTAGGGATCGACTTGGAAAAATGCCTTGAAGGGAGGGTGGCGGACGTTGTGGATTATCTTTATGAAATTTTGTTTAATGTACTCGGTGTCCCTGCAGAGGAATCGGTGCATTGTATGGAGGAAGGGAGCATGAGATCACACGGACAAAGGTATGTCCTTTTCTTGCTGAATGTGGTAAAACTCAGGGCGCATACTTTGTTCAATAGCAGAAACAAAAGGAAGCATCTGTGCTGGAATTTTTGTCCCTAACTTGTTGGAACCTGTAAAATTTGTGCCCAGATTTGGAATTAGGTCATAATGGTTTGGCAGTTGAGAGATTTCATGTGAGATCAACAGGAATTGCACCTCTTAAGGCTCAAATTGTTGGAACATTATGGCTTATATTGCCCAAGTGGGGATTGTACTTCTTAGGGAAGCATAATTTCCTCATGAACATTTAGAGTAATCCTTATACAGTGCTGTGCATGAATTTTGTCCATGATATTCAAAGGGGCAATGGTCTTGGTAAGGGAGGGGAACTGGACACTTCTAGAGCTGTTTGGGAGCTGTGGAAATGTTGTTTTTGCACATTTTTTTTTGGAATTGCTGAGTGTAGTGGAAAGCATTTGTTAAGAAAAGCTTTTATGCCTCTATTGTTCTTTCCATGTTGCTAATAAATTTAAAGGAAAGTGTGGGTCTAGTCTTTGTTTTCTTTCTGCAGGTCGGAAGTCCCACAGAAACCTCATGAATCCTAGACTTATGAACTGCAGCCATTTCTCCCTTTTTGTTTAGTCCTTTATTCTCAACTCTGTATACAAAGGTTAACCTATCAGAATTGAAAGTGAGAATGAAAGTTATGTTGAATTATATATTTCATAGGATGTTTGAATCCCTTTGATTTGATTTGTTTGCTGGTTTAGAGTGGAGCCCTTACCTTCAAATATGTCAGGTTGACAAGTAAACACAAGATAAGGTCTACGGAGTCCTTCCATAACTTCAAGGTAATAAGCACTAAACTCTTCTCCCAAAATCTTGAAACTATTTAGCCATATGAGTCTTTTTTAGATTGTTTTTTTAGATCTACTTCTGCCTCATTCTTTTTTCTGAATTATCTTTGGTAAGAAGGTTTGTAGACAAGTAGTTAATTCCAGAGATGATGCTGAAGAGGCAGAAAGTCAAGCCTCCATAGCAAGGTAATATTGTCATACTTGCAAAACGCTTCTGATTTTCTGGCAGGTTTGCCAGAGCTACATTCTGGAAGTATCCTGGAACCTCCATAGACAATAACCCATTGACCTTTTTTTTCTTCTTTGGCTGCACATGCATTTTTACAAATAACTGACTGCAAGGATCCTGAAAGTGTGGAATTGCTGTTTTTGTCAGCAATCACTTGTTCATATATGATAAAAGTGTGCTACAGTATTGATGGCATCTTGCATTTTGCAGAGAGGGGGAACAGAATCAAATACTGAATTCAAGTTTGCTGGAGAAAATACATGAAGAATATATTGGAAGAATCAAGGGCATTCAGCATGTTCATTTTGCTGCAACAGAGCCCATTCTTGCATGCATAAAAGTCAGTCCATCTGTATCTGTCAACCAAGCTTTCAGCATGAATTCCCACCACCCCCCCCCCTCCCTTGCCTTTATCTCTCTCCATTGCATTCATCTGTCATATGCTTGCTGCATGCTCACCCTAATTTGCAAGAGTTGAATGGCCTTTGCAGCATGAAATCAGACAGAGCAAGCAAGAGTGTGCAGAAGGGTTGATCAAGATAGAACCATGTACCAAGAAAGTGTGGATACTCATGTAAAATTTTGGGCAACCTAACCCATGGGTCAGGGCAATCTTATCTCTCAAGAATGTAGACAGCTTTCGAAGGTTGGCTACAAGCTGAAGGACTGAAATATTCATGAGAGGTATCATAGAAGTGCCATTGTTGTTGCAATGTGTATTCATATTGCTAGATGGGTGCTTGGATAGCCAGGATTGGGTGATGATATTTCCATGTATACATCAATGTAAGCCAATGGTGATCACAAAGCTGGGTGCCAAACTTTTAAGACCAAGGATTCCAGGTGTGCACTCAAGAGCTTTGGCCTTTACAGGGAAAGGGCATCGGGTTTGCAGATTGAAGAAACAAGGTCAAGGCACTGACAATGCTTACAAGATAATGCCAGACTGTGCTTGGAAAAGAATGACCACTTTGACAAATTGGAGGAACTGAGTCGTACACCTGAGAAGATACAGAAACAGGTTGACATCTCTCCTGTATATACTACTTGCATAAATGGAAGAAGGAGAACCAGTCCATAAGCTGTGCATTCATTGTTTGGACCCTTTATTTCTCTTGCTTCACTGAATGAGCATCTTAAGGAGCTCAAAGCCTTCTCATCTGGGTACCCTTCTGAGCATTAGCTTGTCAAAGGAGGGTGTGTAACTATGCAGAGCAATATTCTGCTCAATGCAGTGAGATCTCTTCAGCTGCAAGTGGAAAAGTGGGTAATCAAGGTGGCCAACTCCCAATAATCAACCCAGTTCAACTTCATTAACAAGATGTTTAGGCACATTACATGAAGGATATTCATCCTGGATGAAGGAACTGATCTCTAATTTTATCATCCTTGGGAAGATAGTGGCCAGCCCCGTATGCTGCAGTTCTGCTGTTGCAATCTGGTCTCTGATATCTGTGCTCTGATGTTTGTTGTGCTTTAGGCATGTGCTGACTTAACTGTTGTTGGCCAAAGGTTGGAGAGCTCAATAAGGAGATCCAGGCCTTCCAAACTATTATGAACAAAAAGACTGAGGAGCATGGAAATATGGTCATCAATCTTGAAAAAATACGGCTCCATACTGAACAGCAGGTAAAGACAAAAGAGATATGTTTGCTTGCTGGGTACTAAGCCAATTTGCTCATTCTTGCTCTGAAGGGAATAATGTCAATTATGTGATATTGAACTCTTAATATACTGGACAGAAGACAATTATGTCTTTATAACTGTCAAGCATAGAATTAAGGTTATGATTGCACTCTCTTTTGTTGAGCTGTTTTTTGGTTTTGCTGGGACTGAAACAATGTATTTCCTTCAAAATATTGTTTTGGAGTTCTCTCTGCAATCTCATGGATATGTTAAAATATGGAGTCTTTGCTGTTGCTCAATGTTAAGTGGGTGTTCTGTTTGCTTGTTGCTCCAGAAATGTGTTGCACAGGACATGGTGAGGGATTTGGAGGCAACAGGCCTTGAGCTTGAGAGTTACTTAGATGGACAAGTTTGCCCCTCAATCTGCTATTCATTTGTATGTGTTTGAAGAACAGCATGCTGGAAATTCAACGTTCATTCAGCTTTTTAATGGCGACTTTAGCTGTCATGTGAGATCAACAGAAATTTCTTTTCAACTGGCTGCTGACTAAACTGGATGCTAGATCAAACAAAGGAGAGTATGTGAAGGTATAAGCTTGAAATACTTGTGTATAAATTGAAAGGAAAAGCACCTATGCCTGAAATCCACCAAATATATGTGGAAAAACAAACAATGTCTTGGGATGGGGGGAGCCACTGCAGGTATTTTTGCAATTGCAATTGTTGCAGTTGCAGTCAGATCTCCAGCATGAGCAGGTGATAGCAGCCACATGAATAAAGGAAAGGGACAGAGCTGTCAAAAGAATGAAATGGAGATTCAAGTTGACCATCTCCAATCTCAACTTCCTGTGTACAAACAGGAGAAGGAGATAACCAGCCAAGAGGTATAAAATCTGACACATTCTCAAGATCATCTATGCAAAACTTTGCTAATCCTATAACAAGGAAGACAATTGTTGCAAAGAACCCAAGCAATACTTTGCCTTCGTATATACATTTATTATGCATTCAAAAGATAAAGGTTTGCACTCAACATCAACTGCTGGAGTCTGGTGCTTGGAATGAGAAAGTCTGGCCAGTCCTCTGTTTAGTTATGGGTTCCAAGATTGTTGAGGGACCTAGGTGATGTTTACAAGAACCTTACAGACAAATCTTAGGCATATGAACATGTGAGCTAAGAGAGAGACAGAGGGATAGACCTGGAAGCAACAGGAACATGTTCATGCATGAACCAATATTTGGACTGCTGTATGGTCTGCAAATTTGCACAATAGTTGAGGAGGAGACATGCACCACATGCACAGAAGATCATCATCAGGAGTTTGAAATCTACATAAACAGTCGTCTTGTGGTTGACACCTTTCTGAATGAAGTGGCTGCTAAGCCAAGAGAGTCTAATGCAAACGTAAGACAACAATCACCATGACTCTGAGGCCTGAGATTTCACCGGAAATTGGTCTATGATGATCCATTATTGCATGTTTGAAGCATAGGATGAGTGTGCTAATCCCCTGTAATCTGGAAGAGTTGGGTGGTGAGTTTTGTTGTATATGGAAACCCTTAATGACTGCAACAGAATTAAGATTTCCTCAGAGATTCCAAGCATTGTTTCCCTACAAAGAGTAGTGAGAAATTTGAAGCTCCTGGAAATTTATAGTAGAGAAAATATTTATCAGGAAGAATCCATACCATCATGGCAAAGTTTGGGTGGTGGGAAGGTAGGTGCAAAAACTGGAGAAAGAAACAGTGGTCTGCATTTTGCTCCAGCAAAAGCAGGAGTAGCACCTTAAAGAGCTCATGAATTTGAAGGAATGTTTTCCTGTGCTGCTGCTGCTGCAAAGGTACAGCCAGTTGTAGCCCTCTGTGTTGCAGGATGCATTGCCAACAGAAAGTTTGTTCTAGTCTTTATGCATATGATGTCCAATATGTCACAATGCAAAATCCTGCAATGGAGGTATTTTAAGTAGTTGTTGCTGGACAAACTGAAGCAGTTGCAAGCTTTTCTCTTCATCACATGGATTGGAATGTGCACATGGCATATCCTGAATGCAAAGGACTAGGTATCTCTGACTTGAAACCTAAGGGAGCTTTTCAAAGCCATTTTTGTCTTCAGACAATCTGGTTTTATAAATTTGTGTTGTCTTGTTTTTTTCCCTTTTTTCTCTCATTAAGCAAACCCATTGAGCATTATCCGTCTTTGTTAGTGCTCCCACATTTCCCATTGAAACCTTTCCAGTCTTTGTCAACACTCCCACAATTCACACAGATGGCAACAATGCTACTGTTCACAAAGATTGGATACTTGCAACCATATCAGCTGAAAAACTGCAGATGTCCTACATGTTGCTGCAGATCAGGATTTCACAATCACAAACAATGTAACTTAATGGGTTAAACTTGTGGTCAAACCACTTCAAAGGTTCCAAGAAAAAAAATCTGCCAAAGCTTTTATGCATTCATTTTCTGACCTGCAATAATTTACAGAATTTGCAGGAACCAGTGAGAACTAGTGCTAGACCATAGATCTCAGGAATAATAAGAGCTTCTCCATACTTTCAATTTAGTTCAACATGTATAGAATTGGGAGATGACAACCCAATGCTTAAGGTTATGGTGATATTGATCCATCAACAATCATAGAACCCCAAAAAGGAGACCCCAATCCAAACAAAGCAGAGTCAAAACTGAGAAGGCATGGTGGTCCACAACAGGAAGTTCTTGTGGTTTTCTTTGGCTAAATTCAGCCAGTTGGTGATTCTTAATGGCTAAAAAACATCTTTTTTTGGTTTATAGTCACCAATTTGTGAAAAGAAATTGATTTCCAGAATTCATCTGGAAAAAATCACCAGATTTTTCTATTGGCATCAGGGGTTTCTTTTTCCAATTATATGGTATCAAGAATTTTGTGAAATTTTCTCAAAAGAAGAAAAGTTATTTGAATTTCCAATAGAAAAATAAATCTCCAAAGATTTCTTAATTTTTTTGGCAAGAAATAAATAAATAAATTCAAACCACTGATTGGAATGCAACCAGAAATGTGAATGTTGATTAAACATTTTTACTTTCATATCCTGTTTATAGTCAAATTTCCCTAAACTTTTTTTACATGATCACCAAATTCAGCTACATCACAAAAAATGATTAAAAAAACACCAACCAACAACAGCCACAACCACTCACATATTGCAGTGGGCTTTCAGCAACTTGTATGTAGGTGCAACTGTCCATGGTGGAAGGTTTGAACTTTGAACTTCGAACTTTGAACCCTAAACCCACCAGTGCACCATCCATTGGAAACCTGTTATGAGTTATGACGCAGTTGTCATTCATCCATAACTGAGCTACCAAGGCCCCACATTGGTAACCTATCTGAAGCCCCTCCTACTTCCGTCTTCCCCCCACCTAGGTAACTAGTAACCACTTATGTAAGTGGGTTAGTTAACTAAGTACTAATTACCATAGGTAATCAGGTATAGCATGTAAGTGGTTACGTAGGCAAAGCACCCAGTGGCTACTAAGGTTTTTGCTGTCTGGACACCATCCATCGACCATCCATCCTGCATTGTGTGCTAGTGGGTGCTGGTTCACTATGGCGCAATCTCACAAACCAGTTCCTTCTTCTACTTCATGGACTGTGCCATCAGACTCCAGACAAAACAAATTTGTAATAAGGATCCCATTTGACCTAACACAAATACAATTATACATAAACAGGCATTTGACCTAGCAAACATACAGTTATACAATTAACTTACAACTTTTGATTGGTTTACAACTCAAATAGGGCTACACAAACTGCAACTTGAACAGTAAGAGATGACTACCTGATGTCTGTAACTATAACAACTATATTAACAACCATCCATAACCAGTAAGTTCACCTTGGAAAGTCAATAAAGATCTGGAAAATAAATAAATCTAGCTGCACTGGAAGAGAACCATAAAGAAGTCACACTTCCCATCAGTAGCCATACTGTGGACCATCCACAAGAGGAATTAGCCAAATCTGGGTATGGGTCAGAGAACAAACTTATGACCACACTTATATTCCTCCTTGACTAGAAAATAGTTCATTCATGAAGGAACAGGTCTGGACTCTGAACTCTGAACCGCAAAGAGAGGTTTTAATAAAAAAGACAAAAATCAACCAGCAGGTTGATGGATGATAATGATCCACAGTGGGTATGATTCACAGTGGGTATATAACCGTGCAATACACACACACACTCTCCCTCTCTGTCTCTCTCTCTCTCTCTCTCTCTCATGGGTGCAATGCAGTTATAGTTGAATTATGGCTCCCCCTTGCTGATCATTACCTGTAATAATGCATTCTACATTGATTACCTATTTTGTAACTTGCTAGTACATACATTGACATTTGTTTTAATTAGTAGCACAATCAATGAGTTCAAAGCCACCCCTCTTTTATTTCCATTTCTTCCTTCTTGCAATACTTGAAGTTTGGCAGGTTAACATCATCAGCTTTCATCTCCCGCACCAGCATTTTCTTTGTGCAATTTTGATTTTAATTTTAATTTTTTCCTATGTTTTCTTCGTGGAATTTTCAAATTTGCTGAAGTGGCTACAGTCAGTAGGAGGAAATGTGTCATCTGGCCATTTGAGCCATTATTTTAATAAACCAGTTTGCTACTATTCTTTTTTTATAGTCAATTATTTGGTTACCATTTTTTTTCTCAATTACAAGAGTTTGGCAACTTTGTTTTAATAGCCAATGTGGCTAATCAAGTTGACATTTGAAATTGGCAATTAATGGACAAAAGGGGGTGCACACTGCACAAGTGCAGTGGCAATGAGTGTTAATATTCAACTTCAGTTTTACTCTCTAACTTCTAAGCTTCAAACTTTCGAGTTCAAAGCAATCTAGATTATATGCAGTATGCACATTGCACAAATGAGCAAGTCATTACTTGGGCAGTTGGAACCCCAAGTTCCAACCTCAAAAGAGACTTGCATAGTGCAAAGTAGTGTTCCTGGACCCATAGCCACACAACCCCGACCATAATACGAGCAACAAAATACAATAGCATACAAGTGAAAACCTCAAGCCTCACTACTTGCTCCATGCCACATGGTTGGACTCCTTCCTAACCAACAAACCTGAAAGGACCTAACAAAGAATCAAGAATACATCACATTAAAAAAAAACCACGAGCAATTCATGAGGTTCAGAAGAGATAAAAAAGGTAGCTTCACATTATAAATGTGAATTATGCATTGTGGACAAGGTGCCCCAACAAAGAGGGACTTGGGAAATATAATCTAACTACCTCTCATAAAAGATCATCTAATGTTTAAAGTCAACATAGTATCATGTTTTCATGTTCCCCACAAGTTTATGGCCTTTTTAAATAAGAAGTTTTCAAGTGTGTAGAACTATTGTGCATAAAATTGAATGTACAAATCCAAATGGTATGTCAAGTGATTCCTTAGCTTGAAGTCAAGGAAGAAATTAGAGATGTGTTTGAAAGAGGTTAAAAGAAGAGAATCTCTTGGAGCATGTGTAATTTATGAAATTGAGAACTTGAATGTTGATGTGCAACATTTTGTGCATTGTTTTTTTTTTTTTCCTTCATGAAGTGAAGTAGAAAATAATAATGTTTTACTTTTTAGATCTAAGGTTGCAAGAAGGTAACTACCCCTCTGCTAGGCTAAATCCAAGGCTACATCAAGGTAAATGACCATTTAAAACAATGGAAATATTGTTCCAACATTATAACACCACATGTGGTAGTTAGTAGGTGATAGATAGATTGGCAACAATAGCAACATTTCTTGTAACAACTTTCCCATTTTTTGTTTCATTTTTGTATTTTTTTCAATTGGAATTTATTTTCAAAATTTTCCAGAGAAGCAAACATCACCCTATTTCTTGTAATTTTTTTGTTGTGGGGACTTTCAATTCCAAGTTATTAAACTTGATTATTTATTCCTTGATTTCTCAATTATTCCTAACAAGTTATTTTTTTCTTCAAAAATTGGAACTTGTCAAGCCTTAAAAGGCAATATTAACACACACATAATGTACATTGTAGCAATGTGTTATGACCCAACTTGCCACAATGCTCACATTATAGCTACACATTTTGGGCCTAAGCTTGTCCTTTGCCCTTTTGTGGACAATCCATCTTAAAGTGACTCCTTGCCAAAGTCTAATAATTTGCATTTGATTGTTGTCCTGAAAATGACGCCAATGGCACTTAATTTCCTTTAAAAAAATCCATAGACTTTCGTGGAACAACTTTGTTTTGATGTTCACATTGTTGATGAACTTGGGGTTGAGTTGGTTAAATGTGTTGGTTATTTTTGTTAAAACCAATTGTCACCACTTTTTCTTCCACCATGTTCAATTCAATCTTTTATGATAACATAAACATATTTACCAAAACAAGTTGACTAGCTTGTAATACAATAGAATCCCACATTCTTTACTTAAACTCCTTGTCCAAAATTCCATACCAAAACTAAACGGCTTGAATTTTCATGACTCCTTGAATCACATTAATCAATCTTTGCATATGAACAAATGCCTCGTGTAAACTTTCATTAAATTTGTGTTCAAACTCCTACAAATTTCACAACTTCTCCATTTGTACCCCTTGGTAGTTCCTTCTCAACTCATTCCATTATGAGGTTAAATGCACACAAGATTTTTTGCCCACTAATGGAAGGTCTAATGTCCCTAGTACCAAGGCATTTGGTAAATTACCACCAAAAATTGTTGGAGTTGCATTTGGAACAACAATTGTGCCCCTAATGATTGAGACATAATTTGGTGACCAATATAGCCACCATTCTTCAATCCACACCTCATGGTAATCATCCATAGGTAGCATTTACATGCCATGAAAAGCATGAATAGTTATGGATTACATATTTACTACGCACACAACAATCATCAAACTCCTAGATGAAATATTTTAATTGAATGGTGCCCACTATTTTAAAGTACCAACATAGCCCCTTGGTGGCTCCATACATTTCTTTTATGTCGAGCACAACAAGGGTGTGATGACAAAAATAATAAATGTCTAGAAATATAAATCCAAGGACCCTTCCTTAAGTAAAGTTAATGATGTGGGTGGTTTGAACCGCAACCCCCACCTAATAAATTCATTAGTATCACTTGAAGTATTACCTTCCTCCAAAACCTTTAGCACCTTCATGGTGGCCTTAACCTTATTCCAAACCTTAAATTGAACATGACATTGAACCTATTTGGCTATAACCCAATGTTATATTTATAAAACACTTGCAGCCACCAAACACATTTCACAAAGCCAAAAAAAATGGGGCAAGTTGTGAAACACTAAATGTGGTATAACAATCATCAACATGGTTTCACCATTAGAACAAACAACAAAGCTAACTAATCATCACTTCTAAATACAACCTATAATTAAATTTCAAATCACAATATAAATGAGATTTACAATTTCATGCAACACATAATCCCATTGTTGTAAGCTTCAATTAAAGACTTACAACAAAACATAAAAGGAAAAAATTTTAAATGTCAATAATACAACATTCAACAACTTGGAGGTTTATATAAAGGAAAGCCAAAACAACCAAATCTCCATGTTTGCTAGTTAATGCCACTTTGATGAAAATGATCTAGCTCCCATTCACTTCACCAAGATGTACTGCTCTAATACCCCAAAAATCACTTCAATACCATATAAGACCAAGATTAATTTCCCAAAAAAAATATTTATAAAAAAAATCATGTCATTTCCCACATTATGTTCCACATCGCCTTTCATGTCCAAAAAAAATTTCTTGGTAATTCAAAAAAAATCCCAAACATATTTAGGTTTAGTGGAAAAGTTATTATAGTTAGAAACCTCTTAACCCCCAATGATGTGATTTGTGGTGGTTGTGACGATGGTAACTTAACTACTGTTGCTATAGGCTATTATTGTGTTGTTGTGCATGAAGAAAAAAAGAACAACGTTGTTTGATTAAGCCTTATTGTTGCACTATTGTGAAAAGATGAATTGGCATGGGTGTTGACACAATATGTTACCTAGTGCTCTAAATGTCAAAGTAAAAATTTGATAACCTAGCAGGTATTTCTTTTCTCCCTTTTTTTTTCTCACTATCTTCCTTTTCAAAGTTTGCCACAACCAATCTAACCTCAAGATGTTTTTTTCTCTTTCCCAACCTTTCAAACCCTAGGGTACCAAGACACAATTGAGATTCAAAATCTTTAAGGAATTATGGACAAGAAAAATTTTAAACCATGAAAATTTCAAGAAAATTGGGGGCAATTGTTTCGAAGCTTCCTAAACTTAAACAAAACAAACAAAGACAATGATGCCATAAATCAAGAAAATAAGAAAATTGAAACAAGTTTTTTCCAATATTTTTTTCCTCAAAACAAACAAACAAACAACTAGAACAAAATATGAAAAAATCAATAAACATAATGAAATCATAATTAAATCCCTTTTAAACTTCTCAAGCTCAACAAAACACACAAGATAATGCATTCATGCATCTTTTGCCATGCTACAACAAATAACACAAAATTACAATTGTAACTCTCATGCAATTGACATGACAAAACCAAAACATAATTTCACAATGCAAGGGAATTGCACATAAATAAACAAAACCATGGCACTAGTCATAAAAACTAAAGCTATCCAAGCTTCATGCTATAGCTCTAGCTTCCTTGCTTCTTGAAAATGGAAAAAACAAAAGGAAACCAATTTACAATTGGAATTCACACAAATTGAAAATTTAAATTAAATTACAATTTCACAATCCATGTTGTTAAGCAAAAAATTAACACATACTTAAAACCTTGACCTCACCCACTCCCCCCTACCTTTGGAGAACATCTAAGGTGGTGTCACAATTTGTTAACCAAATTCCAACCCTTTCCTCTTCTATGTACCTTAATTATTCCACAAATTATTCCCAACTTACTCCCTTGAACAATTATCATGTAAAGGCAATGGTCTTAATGTAATAAGAGGTAAGTAGAAGATAAAGTTATATTCATTTCACTTGAGTTGTTTCCCTGCTTCTACCTTCTACTTAAGACAACATAACCAATGCAATGTAGAGGTTTTGGCTTCTACCAAGCAAAATCATCCCTTTTAACAACTCCCCCCCCCCCCTTGGGTTTTTCTCATGTCTACTCCAGACAACAATATTACCTCTACTTGCAAACCCCCTCCCCTTTTTCTAAACCTGATTAATCATAACCCTAAACCAAAAAACAATCATACAAGCACCATCATACGTGGAGTTCAACATGTCTTTCATAAAACCTTTCTCACATATCAAGGAAAAGGGGTTACATTGCATCTATCAATTTCAAGCCTCCAAGTCCTTTATTTACTTAAATTCTTAACCATATTTCTATGCTAGTTCCTTTTGCTAACAACCCTATTTCCTTATTGGCTACACCTTAATAATTCATTGCCACACCCCAAAAACAACCCTTGATGTTTTACCTCTATAGAACAATCCCCTGGTTTCCTCTTCCCTTGCCTACACATGAGGGTAGACTTTCAATTTCCATTCTTAGGTCTGACAACCCCCCCTTTGAGGCTCCCTCCTCCTTTTCTATTCCTACTTCCTCTATCCAACAATAGGCCCAGGTAGGTATAATTTTTTTCTATCATTCGCCTCTAGTACCAACACTTTCAAAATTTCCACTTGAGTAGCCACCGTCACCATTTCTTGATGATCCTACCTCCGTCCACCATGGGGGTTGTTGACTTAAGTGTGTTTTGAAAAACTTGTTCATCCATGATGTTGTAGCCCCCTTCACCTACCTTGCCCCTCATGATGTGCCAAGATTCCCCTTCAACAACATCATCATTCTTCCTTCTTTCACAACCCCTCAAGCCACATTCATTATTTTAAAAGTGGAGGGAGAAGTTAGCAACAACTTCCCTCCCTTTTAACTTCATGGAAAAATTATTATTACTATCCTACGTTAACCCTAATTGCTAGAAGCTTCTAAAAAGCATCCTCCACCATGTTCATGCCTTTTTAGCTAGCGAGTTTAACCAATCTAAGGCAAGTATAGGGTCATCCTATCTTAACTATGCCACACACCCCCAAATCCAATTGGAATAAGGACACACACCTCAACATGCTCCCTTGGACCTAAGGTTACCTCAAATTTTCATTAATTGTCTTACATTCCCCTAATCAAAATTGAGTTAGGCTAATTTAGGCCCAACACACGTAACTTTCACAAATAATTTTTTTAAAAAAAAATCATGGCACTTGCCACAAAACCCACTTCTTATGCAAAACGTAAACTGATTTTTTTAATCTATGTGATCTTTGTGAAATCAAAGAGATTTGAACTCACTCCACATGAGAGAATCCAAGCTTCATTCCATTCTCAAATCACATGTATTAACAAAAACACAAAACATGAAAACACATACATGATGCTAAGGAGGAACAAAAGATTCAACTTCACAAAGATGAACCTCCTTGCTCCTCTAAGAATGTAATAACCCAAAACCAAAAAATCTTGGATCCATTCACACTACGGTTCACCAAAAGTCTTGACATTTTTCATGAACACCATTACTAAAAATTAACATTCATCTTCCACGAACCCCAATACTTGAACACAAGCTATCTCAACAAACTTTATAAATTCTAAAGGCTTTTGCTTGAAGATGATAAAGGAATCAATCATGCCCCATAATTTAAAATCATAGGGTTCACATCGAAAACCTCTTTTGAGATTCATAGTTTGTAACCATCATCATCTTAAAAAAGGAACATTGTATACCCAAAATATGACCATCAACAAAAAATTTCACCCACACCCCATCTTTTCCCACCTTGTGAAGAATGGAATAGGTAGCTTTGATGACAATCAACCATCGGTGGAAATCCTCCCTAGCAACAACAAGGCTTCAACCCCAAATTTTTGGTAGATTGCATTCAATGTTAATATCAATTCATGATTTCAGAATTTTCCCTACAACACATCCACAAAAGCCCTACCAAATTCTTCACAACTTGCTTCACATTAGCCATTGCCAAGGGAAAATATGGTTCAACACAGGGTTCAAAAACATGTTGCACAATAATATTGGTTGACAAAAAAATTTACACTCTACCAAAACTAGTTGAAGTGTACCAAAATTTTGACAAATTGTCACCCTTTGTGTATTCCATTGTTAGTCTTATTTCATCACAAATGTAGATAGAAATGGATGATATTGATGGTTTTAGATATATGATGGTCTATGTTATTATATTGTAATTATTTTTTATTTATTGAAATTAATGAAAATCAAAATATGAAAGTCTTTTAAAGAGAATGTCATTTTAGTTTTGGCTAGTATTTAACTAATTTGGACCAAACCAACAAACTTGATAATAAAACAATGAAGTTCCTCACCACTCAAATCACGCATCAACTCATTGGCATATTTTTACTACTGAGTTTTTCAAGAACATTTAACTTGTCAAAAACATCATCAAATTTTGTGTATGAATTGAAGTAGAGATTGTAAAATTCAAGTTGGCACACCTTCACCACATCGATAAAACTACACACAAACACATCATGGGATTGTGCAAGTTTGATAAGGACATGCACTAAATCTAAAAATGGCAAAATTACATGTAAACCCAAAATCAATTATAGGTCACAAAGGAGGCTCAAGTTTTCACTAGCAATATTATTGTTTGGTGCATCAACATTCATCTTTGTGATTAAAGGTTGGTATTATTCCATAACACACTTCACAAGAGATAACATATTGAGCCATCTTATCTTCACACTCCTAAACAACATGTTTCTTTTTTTCTATGAACACCTCACACAACTTTTGAAACTTAAAGGTATTTCTTAAATGAGTGAAAGGAAATGCATATATAGTTTGAGGCGAAAAGCCCATTTTGTAGCTTGTTTTGAAACCAAAATAGTTGCAAATAACATTTTTAGTCACCCAAAACTAATCGTAAAATGAGTTTTTCCTACTAATGAAACTTCCAATCAAGCCACTTGACTAAATTTTGATAAGACCAACATAAAAAGATTTATTCAATGATCAAAATAATGCACTTTCATTAAAAATGGAACCATTGTCTCCTTCATCTGAATAATCACATTAATTTGTGAACCCTAAAAAACATTATTTCCATCTTCCCCAATGGAAATGAATTTACTTCACGATTCTTCAACATTCATATATTTAGGCGTAACCAAAATTTTAAACATGAGATGAAACACATTATCAACTATCCCATGCACATCAACATTTTCCACACAAATTTGAAGAGGGATCCACTTCCAAGCTTGAACAACATAAAGGTGAAAAGAAATACATGAAGCTTGTCTATGGGTGTCATTTCATCCACATTCGTAAATAAAAAATTAGTAGCACTAACAACTTTATGTATCAACTACAACAACACATCATTCATTAACTCAACAATACCTGAACCCAAAGAATTTTAGGGGTGTGTTTGATCTTAATCATGGTGAACAAATTCTTCAAGCCCTCAAAATCTATCATAGGTTGACCTTGGAACAACAAATGGGAAACAATAGCAAATTGGACAAACTTAAGTTTTTTTTCTTGTCTTGAAGAACCTTTGCAACAACAACATTCAAAATTGAAGGATGCTCCCTAACAATGTAGATTTTATAATTTCGTGCATGTTGGCTTTCGAGATAAAAGTAGAAAGAACCAACCTTTTACCCCTCAATTAGGAACCTCAACTTTGCACTTACTTTCATGTTTAAACAAAATGTCAAGTTTAGGAACAAGTAGCTTTTCCCCTTCTATTTGTCAATCAAATTGCACATCAAACCTTAAGCACATTACTTATGGCATTTAATATCAATACTACCCAAGGAAGATGCACATCCCATTTATCCTAGAAATGTGTCATACATGTGTGATCTTGTTTTTTTTTCTTTGTTATTAAGGTTCAACATATTGGATTTACATGTTCTTTTGAAGTTGATGTTATAATGAAAATTTTAAAAATAAGCATAATGTGATCATACATTTCTACATTGGCAATTTTGGGACTTACAATGAAAGGGGAAAAAAATGAACTTAAATGTTTTTGAAATTGCAAGAAAAGGCAGGGTAGAAGTGAAACAAGAAACAACTTGCAAGCTACCTAACTCACAATTCAAGAAAAGAAAAGAAAATAAAATTTGAACACCTTAAGGTTTGGTGTTTTGAGGTTGCTCAATTTAAGCTTGATTATAATGATGAATGTTGAGTAGTTCACCAAATCATCGATTATGCCATGCCTCCTTTCTCCTACTGTAATCATGATTCATAATTCAAGTAACATTTATAGCACAAGCTCTTGGGATCGATGCATGAACAACCCTCAAACATGAAGACTTCAGATTTTGAAACACATAAAACCAAGTAGAGTTTTGTTATGTACACAATAGTAAAGGCTATCATAATGGCAAGCAAGTTGCAACCTTAAAAGAGGAATCATAATGGCAACTTGAGCTTCAATGGAAGTGTAATGATGGTGATTACCCTCAATAGAAGTGTAGCGATGATGAAGGGGTACTACAAAGGGGAATTAAGCTAGCAAAAAACTCTTCAATGTAGGGAAATTGAATGGCAATGGAATTTTAAACAAGTGACGCATTATTGTTGCATCACCATCAAAAGCCATAGATTTGGAAACTTTTCATTTTTTACAAATCATAATCTTGAATTTTGATTTGCCACACAAAAAAATTTATCTTGCACCCACTAGTGGATGGGGGGTACAAGATTTTATGGATATCATAATTGGGGTGTTTTGGATTAGTAAATGGGCATGCTAGGAAACCAAATTGGGCCATATTCCTTGTTGACCCTCCAAAAAAAAAAAAAAAGTATTTTACCTCCATACAAACAAAAAGAATATGACAAATTCTTACACCCTACATAATATATTCACAAAATAGTTTAAAAATTTGGAGCAAAAGGAAGTTGGATCTTTTGAAATTAGGAAATCCATCTATTAAAGAAGGTTATTTGTTTGTTACCTTGAGATTTCCCAAACCACAACACTGCCACCATGTTTTGGGTACTATTAGAAATCCTTCAATGAGTAGGTGCACTAAGGTGGTTTTTAGATGTTCACGTCTATGGTACAAGAGTCATTGATCAATATTGAACAATTTTTTTGTTAAAAAAAAATCAACAATATCTAAACCAAAACTTTAGGGACATTGGGTGGGTTCTTAGTGTTGTTGGCAAGCCGTTGATGGGTGGATTTATTGGATGTGAATTTGTAATTTTTAGACCCGAGGTGGGAAAAACATTGAATATATTTGAGTAATTTTTTCATTAGAAAATAACTAAAAATATATAATATTTCTTTTGCAATTAGAGCAATTACATAGTCATGTCCACTATTGGCCCAACTACACATGCCACACTAGTTTTTATTAATATAGATTTAAGGTTTCAAGTGGTCAAATACCCATTTTAAAATTCCAAATGAAACCTATTTGACCCTACAAGGTTGAAGTGGAATGAGTTATGGTACATGGCTAGGATTTTTTTCTTTTTTCCCTCAATTTTTTGATATTGAAAATTTCGTGAATTTTCCCAAAATATTAGCAATATTAGTCAAATCTACAATATAAAACAAAAAAACTCAATTTTAATGTTCAAAATAACAAAATTTGTCCAAAAATCATTGTATAATGTGGGTTGTACTATATTATAAATATCTAGGTCAAAATTTCAATTGAACTACTTTTGTAAAATTCTAATGACAAAATTTTGAAGAGCTGGTATATGGGTGATTTTGCATAAAATTTTGTAGACTCATTGAATCTATCATACGATTGTCCTTGGACAATTCTAGGGACAATTCTAGAGACAATTCATAACTACTTCATCATTTCCCAACTTAACTATTTCATTTTTTAATAACTACCTTGTTCCTTTCTCCTACCCATCGATAGGGATATGAAAAAAAGTCCTATTTCATTTTCAAGTTTAACTACCTTGTGATCTTTTACATTACCCACCATGGATATAATGTTTAATACAATTTAAATTAAATTTGAAATCGATATAAATAATAACAAAATATCGAAAACCAAATGGGAACATGATAAGAAAAAAAAAGGTTGAACGTCACTGGTAGTGCGCAGCAACTTGAAACCCAATTTAGTTATATGCAAGTCTGGGTGGGGCATTTTACTTCCCCATCCCCCAAAAAGAACTTGCCAATTTGCCATTAATCCATTTTTTTTTATTTTCAAGTTGCCACAAATGTCATCTAAGAATGAACTTTGGATTGAAAGGTTTGTTGTGCGAATACATATCGTCATACAACATACATCACTGACATACCATACTCACATACACACACAAACACATAACATGGATGAGAGCATACACAAATACATGTGTACCACAATTCGCCCCCAAAATGACACGAAAAATATCTACTATCATACAATTCATGATGCAAACATATATAGTCAAGCCAAGCCCACTCCACTCAAAGAATCTAGGCTAATGTTAAAGGGACACCATAGCTCGAAGCTTCACTAACTCCAACTACTCCCAACGCTCTAGGTTTGACTCAAAGAACCATGTTCTTTGAGCCCTCTCTCACACTTTATACCCCCACTCACAACATGAAGGTGGGTCCTACCAGAAAAGCCACTCTCCTCTAACCCTAAACCTATAAACCCTAAGTAGGCACTACTCGCTACCATAGCACACTATAGGTTATAGCTAACACACATATGGTCATGACAGGTTAAAACAAGTATTATGGATCCCATCAAATTTTTTCTTTTGGTGAAACTTCACATCTTGGAAACAACAACAAAAAGTCTTCGTGACAAATACTAAGGTTTTTTTTAATAAAAAAATGGCACAATATTGTTGTCACATTATGAGGATTTTTTTTAATTGCCATATTTAGATAGTAAGATCTAACGTATCACCAACATATAACACTATTCCTAAACTTGTGTACTTTCCTCTTTAACATGTAGCCACATTTGGCTAAGTCCTTTTCTAGATTATGGCCAACCCACTCACTCCACAATTTTAAAAAAGACACTAGACCCCATCATTGAACAAGAGGCAGTAATTTTTGGATGTTTGGTTATACCCATCTTTTTTACCATATAGAAAATGAATTTCCTAATTGCACACACAATCCTTAGGTCCTCATACAACTACCCTTTGCCTAGGCTTTGCAAACCCAAAATTTGTCCATAAATCCAAAAAGGAAAGGACACAACAAGTACGTAAAGAATGAAAAAGGAAACTGGCTTTAGAGATGTTTGATAATTTGTCTTTTCATCATTGGACATCCATGTCCAATTTATATCAAGCATCAAACTACTTATTTGCGATTTTCACTTTATATCCATAATTTGTGGAAAATGTGGATAAATTAAAAGTATGTTTCATCCACATGTAGAAACCAAATGATTTGTACAACCGGTAAAACAAAAAGGAGCATGTTAGGTCAATGGCCTTGGAAAGTTGGTTATGTCTAGCATATGGCTTGAGTTGTTGGGTTAATGGAAATAGTTTCAGCACCCTCGATGTTATTTTAGTGACAAGTCATAAATGCATCGTTTGTTTTGAGGCGATTTATTGTGAGTTTTGACATGAAGGTAGCATGGGCCCCTGAGTAGGCTAACACCGAAACATATCATCTTTCGATAATGGTCCAACACTAGTTTCAACTACCCAAAAGTGCCTCATCTTGAAATATGTCCCTTGAAACTTGAACCTCAAAACCTACCACCTATCAAAACATGTCAAGTTTCAATGAATAGCCCAACACAAGTTTCAATGCCCAAGCAGCCCAATACTCAAAACACACCATCCACCAAAACATGTAAAGTTTCAAGATGTATGTTTTAGCTCCATGCGCACATGTTACATATGCCCCCACGCGAAACACATCCATGCCCCATCCATGACACTTTAAACCTTTTTCAACTTTGCATGGTTGTCATATTTTTTTTGTTAGATTTGAATCTACCTATGTTGTCTTCATTGTCACTCCCCCGCCATAGATGTGAACTTGGGGTTTTAATAGCAAAATGTGCTCATGGCAATGCTAGGGAACCTTTGTCTTCTCACTCACATTAAATCGCTCATCAATTTTTTATATGCAACTTCCTTCACTTTCAATTTTCCCTTTAAAGCATAACATTGTCTTGCATGAGCATTCATAGTAACCTGTAACATGTTTTTTTTTTACCCTATTGAAGCTTCTTATTGTTTGTATGTGTAGGTTTGTATACTATTTTCTGGTGATTAAAACATGTTATGTCAAAGGTCGAGAAGTTGCACGTTGAACATTTGTTCGCAAAAAGGACAAATTGATTCCTTCTATCATGTTCATTTCCTATGTTGTTTGTTTGGGTTTGCATTGTCTTGTTGTCTATTGTTGTTTTGTTATTGTTTACTTGTTCATTTCCCATGTTATTTGTTTGGGTTTCTAATTTCTTTGTTTCTATAAACATTTTTTTGCAACAATCCATTGACCCGTTTAGGAAACTAAGTTATGATCTTGTAGTGCACCTCCCATAGCTCATGGGTGTTTTTAGATAAATTTTCAAGGCTTTCTCAAATGTTACCTTTGAATATCCAAATGCATTAGGAACAGTCTTACAAAACTTTTCAATGAACTTTTCAACGAACTTGCAACATTCCTTAGCAAGGTTTATATAATTTTTCTTCTTGTTTCAAGTTAAGTGAGTTGATATGATAGAATGAAACACTCCAAACATGACCAACTACACTAGCTTGTATAAGTTACATGTTGAAACATGTCTTTACAGTTTTTAACTATGCACATGTTTCAACTACTAGGTCATATGATGATTTCAAAAACAATTTGGTCTAGGTTTTTGAGACCCATGTTTTAATTTAACTTCTTATATTTAGATCTCTTATGTTTTTATTTCTGATAAACAATAATGATCAATCAAAGGCAAGTGGTTGTTTGAAGGAAATGTTATGGTGTATCCCATACATTTCTTTCAAACATCCAACTACTATTGGTTGAGCCTTATTTCAAAATGTACTTTTGGCAAAGGATGATTTGTAATGTTATTGCAGTGTTCCTTCCATAGCCCTAGGGTTTTCCTAGATAGTGTTTGAGGGTTACTTTGATTTTACCTTGGAACATCCATGGGCATTTGGTGAAGTTTCATGACTTGGTTACATCATCGATTCTATTTTCATATGCAAAGGTGAAGCGAGGTGATTAGAACTTACATAACCTTGAAATAATATGCAAGTTTTGATTAAACATAAGTTCCAAAACATAGTAAAAACATGCTAAAAATATGATAGAACAATAATGGAAACATGTGTTATGAAACTACAACAATAACAAAAGTTGTGAATGAATGAAACACAAAAGAAACATAAAAGAAACAAGATAAGAACATTGTGTTTTTTAAAACTACATGAATAACAACAACTAGGAATGTATGCAACATGATAAAACATGCTTTTTGAAACTACATGATAACAACAACCAAAAACGAACAAAACATGATTGAAACATGTCTTTGGAAACTATAGGAGTAAAAAAAGCTAAGAATGTATGAAACATGCTAAAAAAATAATGATATCCAACGAGAATAATTGAAATGCATGACAATTTTATGTATGAAACTTGGATATGAAAACATTATGTTAAAATTGGATTGTTCAACATATTTTGAAACATAGCATCAAATGGAGGGTCGATGCATGGTTGGGTGGACCAATTTGGGTGTCATGCCAACCAATTTTGCCTTATGGTTACCATTGCAATGCCCATGTGACTTTATAGGTTTTTTATGGACTTGGACTTGGTTTAAAGATCTTAATTTGAATATATACATGATGCACAAAATCATTTTACAAAATTTTTAAAATCATAAAAGCCATGGACTTTTGAACTCAAAACTCATGGACTACACCTTTGATTTCCATTTTTATATGGATTATGTTATGGTCCATTGACTGATGGGGTGTGTGTTAGGGACTTGGAGTTTGTAAAATATCATATCAAAAAAGCATAGGAATAAAATAAATAATGAGTTAAATTTCAAAACTATACTTATGGACTTTTGAATGGGCTAATCAAAAGCATTTCTTCATAAGTCCATATCATATTGAAAGAAGAAATATTTTATGATTTTAAAAATTAAATGCTTAAAGAAATAAATATTCTAAATGTGCCATTAATGACATGGAAAAAAATGGAGGAAATCAATGTAAACTAATGTAAACTAGTTGTAATTTCCAATTTTTGACCATTTTTTTTAATAAAAAGGGACTTTGGTTCTATGGCAAAGTGGTCCACCCAACCATGCATTGACCTTGAAAAGAACCCTAAGATAGTGACCAAGTATATAACAAATGTAATGTTGGTTTGAGACATTTTACTTGATAAGTAGTTTGTTTCTTATTATATGATTGTTGTGAATTATACTCATGAACAAATAATTCATACACAAGATTTGTGATTATTTCTTCAATTTCCCCATCTTTACCATTCTTGGACAAACTTTCTTAGATTATGTACACAAAGCAAACTAAAACTAATTATCTTTATGTTGCCCTTGTTACAATGATGCAGATCTGTTTCAATGAGCCCGAAAAAATCCATTTCTTTACTTGTTAGGGAAGTAGGTGATGGAAAAAAACTACCATATTTTGTATGAGAGAATTGAAGGATTGGGTACTAATGTGCCAAAACTAATCATCTTGTGGTCTATAGTGTTCTTCAAAGTGAGATGCTGAAAAGTATTTGTAAATTAACACCTCTTTGAACAAGGTAGTCTTCACTCCCAATATTGCGATGATCTCGTACAATTGATGGAATTCAATATCTTGTGGACAATAGGTTTGCAAAGCAAAATATATATAATCTAAAGCTTGGAATTGACTCCATGGTCATCACTTCCATTTCATGTCAAATGGCATTTCAATGAACACATCGACTTGTTCAAACCCTACCTAACAAGTGTTATCAACTTAATAGGGAAAATGCATACCAAAGGAACCACTAATGAATTAAAAACATGAATTAGAGAAGAAATAAACACTAACAAGGACTACTGATGTCCTCCCAACTTGTGTTCCAAAATGATACACAAACATGAATAATTAACAAAATGTAACCTAAAAACATTGAAGCTTGCTACAAAGAACATTTGAAACCTAGACATGGAAACATAATGGCATTAGCTTGAAACAAGACCAAAATATTCATGGTGTTATCCAAACCATGTAATGATTTTTATGCATTTTGAGTACATGCCTTCTTTAATAGAAGCCTATCTCAAACATTGAGATGAAACAATAATACAATAATTTAAATAAAAACATATGATTGATACAATTTCATAACATGAAATATTTAAGAAATAAAAATAACACATAAAAAACCTAAAAAAGCCATGCATGAAAGGATGATGCACACCTAGCATATAAAAAAAGAAACATAAACTAAGACCTATTGAAACATGACTATTATCATGAAACATGGAATTAGATTGCAAAAAATCACACATTAATAGAAACTTAAATGTAGTGAATGTTTCAACAAACTCAAAACCTTGCACAAAAAACTTTAAAACATAACCATGTATGAATAAAAAAATTGAACAGAAAGATGGATTGCATTAGTTGGAACAAAACATGAATGATAGAAAACAATCTTCGAAACATAAGCACCAAAAAAAAAATCATAACATAATGGTCTAAAACATAAGACAATCTCAATAGAAACTTGCAAAGAAAGTTTTAAAACAAAAGACGATTTGATGAAAAATTATCACAACATGCATTGAAACATATAAAAAAATTAAAAGAAATATGGACGTTTGAACCAAAACCTTCACAATAAGTTTTCAAATAGAAGATGAAAGAAATAAAAATCTGCACATAAAGCTTATAAACATAATTAATCAAAACATGGACTTTTGAGGTTAGAAACTTGGGAAAATGGATAAAAAACTTGAACTGAAACTTGCAACAAGTTTTCCAATAGAGGATGAAGGAAACAAAAATATGCATAGAAACCTTTCTTCATAATAAATTGAAAAATGGATTTTTGAGGTTAAAAATTTGGGATTGTTGTGCAATGGAAAATTGGGAAATTGTAGAGCTCATCGTGTTTGAAACTAGATTTGCCACATGAGAAGAACTATGAGAATCCATGTCTTTTAATAAATGTTGATTACTTGACATTGTTTTTCTAAATTGAAGGTGACTATTTGACATTAAAGGTGATTATTTGATAGCAGTCATTGTGTGCCCAATTTCAAAAGTGTGTAGCTATTACACATAATGGATTGCAGAAACCATTTCATAGGGATAAGGAAAGTAATATCTCCTAATTTCTTCTTTGATGAACACTAAGAAATTCCATATTCATTACAATCAAAATGTATATATTCATCCTAATACACTATTCTAAGGGACACTTGACCCAATCATGACCAAAAACATGGATGAAATTCAAGCTTGTTCAATTTGCAAGGCTTTTTCAAGATATTTGATCGCACCAAATTGAGCAAAACAACAACTTTTTGATCTTTACCATCAACAAAATGGAAAAATGAAAAAGATGAAAATCGAATTGAATAACACATTGAAACATGACATAAAAGAGAAACATACATAGCCGGTTGCCAAAACATGACATAAACGCAAAATAGTGGAGTCTATTCCTTTCAAACTTCGTGCATGGGTCTTTAATATCAAGGAAACATTTCAGTTTAGTATTAATGAACAATAAGTAACTACAACAAAAACATACATGTTCCACTAGGATTATATGGATTTCAATAACATTTCAAATGAATTATAGATTTCAATGAATTGCAAAACATTTAGAGTTCAACCCATAGAGTCCATGTTTAGTTTCCTTTTAAATTTAATGTTCTCCGATTCATCTCTATGGCCGAGGAAGTCACATATGCATTTTAAGCCCATCCCATGATTATCAATCAATGCATGGAACTTGGTTGCTTGTATTGGGTGCACAAGCCCACGTCATAATTCTACCAATATTGCCTCTTGCTTTCCAACTACTTGCGTCAAATCAACCAATAAATGTTACATGAGCATGTTATTTTCACTAGCATCGAAAACAAGTTTCAAGAAGTTGGCTTTTGGCTTTGGCCAAACCCTTTAATGGCATCCATCTAATTACAGTAGGAGAGGCATTATATCAACTAATGACCAAGGCTTTATGCCTATAGTTTCGTAATGCATTTGTTTTTCACTTGTCATCGTATCAATTCAAAGTGGCAATTAGAGGATGTTATGAGACCATGGTCCATGGTATTTGGGGCATTTTAGATGCCCATCCTAATTGGGCGGTGCTTCAAGTAGACATTGCAAACACTTTCAATGTACCATCTCACGTAAGGCCATTTTCTAAAAGCTTCGGGCAATGGGAGGCCAATTGTCCCAAAATTTCCCTTTTGTTCATTATTTTTATATGGCCTTTAAGTTCCTTTGTTCTTTAATCACCATTATTTAACATGGGCTTTGTCTATCATGTTTTTCTTTTGTGGGAACCTTCCAAGGTGACTTGCTTGTAAGACTTTTTTTTGCTAGCTCATTTTCATGCTTTGCATTATTCTTTAGGGGTTTTCCCTTTGTATTCCTTCCCTTTCCTAACCGATGACACCCATATCCTTGGCTTTATCCATGTTGTCTCCCTTGCTTCTGAATATTTTGTTTCCCAATTGGCTTTTATGGGGTTGCTTGTTCAACCTTGTAAGTGCTCAACTTGGGTTCCGTCTAGTTTATCTCTTAAGTTCGTCCCCCTTGTTGAATTTTGTTGGCCCCTTGATGGTATCAAGATCCTTGGTGTCCTTTTTGGCTTTGCCTCCTTTGCCTCTTCTTTTTTGTAGGAGGTTTTAGGTGAAGATATTCAACATACAAATGTGATCTTGAGATTAGGGGATGTCTAGGTGGCTTTTGTTATCCTCCTTCGATGTTTCACATAGAGGTCTTATTTTTTGTTTCATTGCTTTCCCTCCCTTTCTAGGTTTTTGAAATTAGTTCAATGTTTTTGACTTGACCCTAACGGGAGTTTTTGAGAAACTTTTGAATCTAGGTTCATTGGCATGCCCTTCGACCCTTCTAGTCCATCAATAGGTGGCTCTACCCATTTTTAGTGGGGGTGTAAGGTTGATTTCCTTGGAGATCGTTGTTTTAGTTGCCTATTTGGCCCTATCATAGCTTCTAGGTTTTTGTTGGATTTTCGGTCATTCTTGTTAAAGGCAATAGATGTGAACAACTTGGGCCATTCCCTTTCTAGGTGCATTTGAGGTTAGCGCAAGAGCTTCTTCCCTTGGGGGTTGTAGCAAGTGTGTCCCCTTTTGAACAATTAGTAGAGAAAAGCATAGATCGCTTTTAAAAGAATATTTCAAATAGATTACACAACCACTCCTTCACTAACATCCATTATAATTTACCTTTTAATTCACATCAAACACACTTGATGCCATGTGTGGGCGTTTGGTTGCTAGTTCGCCCAATCATTTTTTTTCCCACCTAGTTTTAAATGTTTTCTCCACCACATTGTACATTAGGTTGGGTTTTTCCCATCCTTTATCCTTGGGGTGTCACATTGGATTTGTAACCAACCTTTGGATCCTATGGGGATCCACCTTATTTGTTGTGTTCATTGGATTTGCATGTTGATAGACGTTATCATTGCTAACCCCACTCAAGTTGATTTAATTTCACTAGTTGTTCTTTCTCATGGGGTTGTTGTGATAGTCGTAATTCAGGCAAAGGATGGTTTTTATTACGATCGGTTCTTGGTGGACCTATTGTTCCTTCTAGTTGTAGAAGTTTTTGGATGTTTACACCAGTAAGTGGATGGGTTTTTTCATCGACGTGCTAACATGGTGTGGGGAGTGAAAGGCATTGGAGGCCTTCCACTTTTAATTTTGTGTGCATTTTATAAGTAAAAGGTGTGAGTGGTGTTATGATGGGTGCAAGTAGTTTTTATTTTAATATATGTTATTGTAGTAAGCAAGGGTTTGTTTAGGCTAAGCATCCTTTTAGGAGGTCCTCCCCTTTCATTATTTAATATGCATCTCATGAGTAGAGGGGGTTGGGGAACTTGATGGTCCCTTTGTTGTTCGCTTTTAAAAGTGATTAATATATTTTCTTAGATGTAGGTCTTTCCATTTTGTTATTTATTTTGCCCTTATAAAATGTTTTGGTTAATTAATGGTTGGCAAGGTTTCATCATTTTGCATCCTTGTTTGGTTTAGTGTATCATTTAATGAATTAAATAACATGTCACAACCCTAGCGTTGGGCTTGCGATCAAGGCAAGGGCTTGCAAAGGTGTGGGCCAAGAGTGAGCCCAAGAGCCACATTTCATTTCCCATAAGTGCAGAAAGTGTGAGGGAATGAACTTCTACACTCCCAAGTGAGCTCTGATTTTGGGAATTGGAGTCCCAATGGAGTCCCAAATCTTCAAAGGGCAATTGAAAGGGTCAAAATTCATTGGATTGAAAACTTCCTTATATCAATGGAAATTTCTTAGAATGTAGATGTCTAAAATGGGCTTGCATGACCCATTTGGGTATCTAAAACACAAGTTATGGCCAAAAGAAAGGTAGGGAGTCAAATGACCAATTTGACTCCTTACCACTAAAAGTCAGGAATCGCCCTAATTCCCTTGCGTTTAGGTGGTGTGCCACATACCATTATAAAGCTCTCGACGAGGATTACAACTTTGCTTTAGACATCATCTCAATCAAAGGTCTATAACAAAGTTTTAGGTTTCCAAAGTCGTGAGAGTCCCAGTTTTGGGAATTTTGGGATTCCAACTTGGGATTCCCGGGACAAAAATGACATTTGGATGCTGGTCTCATGGCTAGGCACAGAGTATACTATAAGGGGGAAGGTGGTGGCTTCTCGCAAATTTGAGCCGTGGTGAGTCTTGTGAATCCGTGTTTGCTTGTGGTTCGCTCGTGCACCAAAAGTGTTCTAGCTATGCACTAACCAACTTGTTTGGTTTGTGCAGGTCCGTGTGAGTAATTTAGTTACTTGTCAATCTTCTTAGTCCCCATCCTAGAGCTTTAACGTGCCCCTCTACCCCCAAAGTGCTACGAACTAGGGAGTGCGCCCCAACTCCTTTTCCTTCCACTGTTTTCATCTTTGAACTTGTAATGAGTCCATCAAAGAGCTTGGGGGGTGCGTCATAACATGTGAGATCAAGCTAGTTATCATGAATAGTTCAAACACAACATAGTGTTGAGGCCCCCAATGTTATTTCAACAACATTGTAAATGCATCATTCATTTTAATGTGGCTTGGCATGAGTTTTGATGCATGAGCAACACTAGAAGAAATGTGGGGATATGCAACCATCCTATTTGCGATTATATGTGACTATGTGTCATTTATGACTAATTTTGCAACTACTTATTAACTTCACCAAATTTGGGGAAGATTTGTGATTATACTATGACTAATGTGCAACTACTATTTTTTTCATCCTCCTATGTGAATGCTTATAGGATTATATTCATCCATGAATAAACAACAAATGAAAAATACAATCAACTTAGATACATATATACTTCATCCATTGTCTATATGATGACATTACCACCCTAAACCCTAAATATCATCATGATGTCATGATATGCAACTAATGTCTTATGCAACTTGTCCAACACAACTATAAGTCATTTTCGTTACAAATGTCATTAACAACTAAAAATTAATTGTAAAGTGTAGTAAAAAAATGCAAATTTCTTGTAATGAAACACAAGCCCCCATCTAAGCTAATGCCAAAACATATCATCTTTTGATGACAACCCGACACAAATTTGACTATCTGGAAGCACCTCGCCCCAAAACATGTCCCCAAAACTTGAACTTCGAAACCTACCACCCACCAAAACATGTAAAGTTTTGATAGGTGATTTAGCAAAAGTTTCGATGCCTGAATAGCCCAATACCCAAAACATACCACCCACCAAAACATGTAAAGTTTCAAAAACTATGTTTCGACCCCATGCGCACATGTTCCATGTGCTCCATCCATGACGCTTTAAACATTTTTCAACTTTCTCACATTTGGTCCATCTTTTGTTAGACTATTATGTTAGGACAATTAATGAAAGTAATGGAATGGGTTTTTAATTTTAGGTTGAGTTGATTACAAGTAGGATGAGTCACAATTGTCACAACTATTCACAACCCATGTTTCGATTAGGGTTTGGTTTCTTTGTAACTTTTCTTGGTTTTGCTACAACTATAATTTTATTTATTTTTCAACACAAGCATGAGGTGATGCAAGCATAATGTTCCCTTCTTCCTGTCTTCCATTATTAGTTCTTAGTAGAATAGTCAAATTAGTCATGATAGAATAAAAGAAACATGGATAATAAAGGAATGAACCAAGGATATATAGTAGAAAATGTGAAAATAAACAAAACAATTTTCGTGGAGACCTTTGCTCGTGAAGAGAAGTTGCAATTACTTCAAGAATGCCATAGTCATTGTTGAAAGGATATGAAGGAGTTTGTTTATATTTATTGTCATTGCAAAAAGAAATTGAAAATGAAAATCAATGAGCACTAAAAGAAGGGGTGTGACAAAGCTATGGATTTTGAAGGGAAACCTTTCAAACTCAAGTTGTACCCACCATTAAGAAACATAGCAAAGGGTGTGCATATTGCAAAGGGCAAAAATATTTTGGAATATAGGGCGAAGGTGAATGCATTGTCAAAGCCAAGGATCAATCACCCTTCATTTACATTAGCTTTAAAGGGAGTACAAACGTCTAAACATAAGCGAAATAAGGACAAAACCTTACCCTTGGAGATTCGCAACGAAGGTTTCAAGGAATTATTGGTTTTCCATAAAAAACAATTCATGAGACATGGAAGCCAACTAGTGAAACAAATTTTAAAAACGGACATGATACTCGAACACTTTGTTTTGCTATAACCTATCCCTTGGGAAAATTCACAACACAGTGGTCTTGCATCACACCTTGGTTATGTGAATTTGCAACATTGTAATAGTCCTTTAATTTTTGACAAATTTTTATTAGCAATTTTCAACCATTGGAAAAGAATTAATTTAATTATAATTTTCAATTGAAAAGTAGCCAATATCAATTCATGTGAAACAGGCTACAAAATATGGAGCTATGTTTCAATTGCCAGATTTCAATAAGTTTCAAACTTCCCCCACACAAATATCATGTTTTTAGTAAGGTCGAGACCAAAATCATTAATTATTTAGATTCAGTTTCCATGTTTCAACTTTCTATCATTTATAATGAAACATGTACAAAAGCAGTAGGTATGTTTTAATGATTAATTACATAATTATTATAACAAGTATCATGTTTTGAATCACTTTTATGCCAATTTTATCACTTGGGATCATGTTTCAACATTCACAATCACAAAACCTCGGGTAAAATCGTTTAGACTCAGCTTCCATGCTTCAACTTTCTATCATTTAAAATGAAACATGTTACGAAAACAATAGGTATGTTTTGGTGACTACTTACATAAACATAACTATTGAAATATGGCAATGGTTGCCAATTTCAATAGGTTTCAATTAACATGTTTTGAGGGTATAATATATGAAACCTCACAATCCATTTACTTGCCAAAGTCTATACATTCAAATCGTTATCTAAACAAAGAAGAATCAAAACATATAAAGGCTTCGAATGTAGCCTCGCCATTAGCAAATTTGAATACCCGTAAAGAGGAGTTACATAGGGTGAAAGCATACTATGGGGGGGGCCACTTTGGGCACTTTCACGACATGTATTTAAAGTTTATTTTTGCAAAACGTATTGCATTTAATTTCGGGTTTCACTTTTAATGTTTAGGCTTGATATTTTGATTTTCACAAAGTCAATGATATATAATATTATTTGAAAATAAAAATTGAATTTAAAAGCTTAAATTCAAGGAATAATGAGTATATATATGGTATATACAGTATAATAGAACATGTTTCTATTTTTGGATTACACTAAGTTTGGGTTTGAATTAGTTAACCCAAAAATCCTTTGCAAAATTGACTTTTATATGATGCCATAGGTGTTCACTTTTAGAGGTCTTAAATCAAAACTTAAACTTAAAATTTCATCAAATGGATTTTTGGTTTGAATTCCTTAACATTCACATCAATGAAAAAATAATAACTTACCATGATTGCCATGGCTTTGAATGACAAAACATAAATATTTATCGAATTTTGATTGTTTTTCTTTGGGATCCAATGCCCTTTGGTTCATTGGATTATGACTACACCCAACTATTTCAAGTATGTTTCGACATTGTATTTTACTTCCCCATGGTTCATCCTTTGGGAGTAGACCATAAAATCTGTGTCTATATTTCTATGTTTCAATCAGATTTTTTGATTCCTTCGTATGTATTGTATTTTAGGAAACTCCATGTTTCAAGACCATGTTTTAAGTCCATGACCATGTTTCAAGACCATATTTCCAGTTCAAGGTTCATGTTTTTATGATGTCATGTTTCATAACCATGTTAGTAGTCCAAAGTTCATGTTTATCTTACAATTTTGTTTATAGGGTTTTTATTTTTCTTATGTTTCCTTGGTCCATGTTTCAATGTATTTATGTTTCATTATTTCCATCCATTCAAAAAAAATCATCCAATAATTTTATGTTTTTATAGGTTTTTATGTTTCATGTTTATTAAGTTTTTACACGTGTCATGTTTTTATTGGTCATAATTCCGTTGTGTTTCATATTTGAAAGGTTTGTTTTTTGGGGTATGAATTTGTTTGTTTTCATTTTTGTAAAATATTGGCAAGCACCTGAAGTGAAACACCTTCAAGCAAAAGTGTTAAAAGTTTTGCATTAAGAGTTGATTTGCCCAAGCCAAGTTGCATGCCTCTTTATTGCCTTGGATGGAAGTTTGATTTTGATGATGACATTATTATTGTTTATGAGGCAACATCAAACAAAACTAACTTTGTTTTAAAGAATGAAAAAAACCAACATTAGTTGATAGATGTTGAAGAACCCACCTATGGACAATAAAAACAAGAATAGTGTACAGAAGAACCCACTTGTAAACAACATGAAAAGGAAAACCATACAAGAAAAATTTGTAGTGGCAAACTTCAAGAAAGTGTGGCCAGAAAGCTAACTCCAAGCTAGCAAATGCCCCATTAAAGATATAAATTATAAAATAGATTCAAGAAATTTTGAAATATCATTATTTGGTTTCAAAACCCATTTTACATAATGAAATGTAGAGTGATCTTTTATTTTTTGAGCTATTGTTGATTCATTTAATTTTGGTTTTTTTAGAATTAGCCAAACATTGGTTCTTTATTTTTAGCATTGCTTTGAATCCAAGATATTCATTCACAAAATTTAGGGTTTTCAATTTGAGCATGTATCAAGATTGAACTGGTATTTAAAATTGCATAGGTTATTTGATTGTTTTTCATTTGGTCGATTCACTTTGTTCCACTTGCCTATGAATCCCTTTCAATCTTTTGATCTATTATTTATGACACCAAACATGGAGCTTAACATTTAGGGTTTCATTGTCAAATGATCAAATAATGGATGTAAACATGAATCATGCAAACAATTTCAAATGACCGTTGCAAAAAATCCGTCTCCTACATTTATGTATAATTATGTTTTTGTGGGAATATGTTTTGATGGGATATGTTTTGGTGAACATATGTTTCTGTCTAAACATTTTAACTTTCTATTAGTTTGGATATCTAGGATATTTACACTATAAATATGTTGTTTGTTTTGGGCCAATTTAATGTTTCATAAAGTTTTTTAAATTGGGCAATGCATGTTTTTTATGCTTTGGTGTGTTTTTTATGTTTTGATGTGTTTTTTATGTTTCAAAATGTTTTGGATGTTTTTGTTTCTTGGTACCCATGTTATGACTATTAGGTTATGGATATTATCATTTTTTTTGAAAGGTTAGGTAGTCAATTTAATAGAAAGCAGACAAGGGTATTTAATGTACAATATGGCCAAAAATTAGATTTTTTGATACCTACTTCAACCTTGATATAGCTTACACATGTCCCCATGTATTTTTTATGAACATTTATGATGGGTTTCATGAATGATTTGATGTTGTGGAAGTGTGTGCGAGTGGAATAACTATATTCCATATCACTTGTCATTTTCAAGTTCTTCCTTGCTTGCTAGTTCCAAGTTCTATTTTCAAAGGAGCACTTGGAGCAGCTTTGAATTGAAGAAACATGGGATGTTTAGTTAAGGTTGTATTTGGACATGAACACACAACTTTTATAAGAGGGAATTCAGCACACAATGTAAGATTTGCATCTTGGAATTTTTACACGCAAAGAGTTGTTATGGATTGTTGATTTCAAATTTGGAGGTCACCAAGTTGAAACAACATACATCCCCTCCAATTGAATCTAGGACCTTATCAACAAGGAGGAACACCATAGCGACGCAAATTGAAAGAAATGAAAGAGGGAAGTTATTATATCCATGTTGGGATAATTATATCAAATTCTCCAAGTTTTGGATTTTGAAACCAACATGGTTCCGTAACTAGCTTGTAGTGTCATTTTTTCTTTGAAAGTTTCCATTTCTTGCACATCATTATTTTCTTGCACAATTTAAGTTTTATTTAATTGTTGTGTTGCAGGTATAATTATAGTTTTAGCCTGGAAGACAAGACAAATAATTTATTGGCGTTAACAAAGGAAGTGGTTTTCCAAAAAAAGCCTCTTAATAAGGGGGTAAGGTAATCCAAAAAGGAAAATTAAAAACTTACATTACAATTGAAAGAAATGGAAGGTCCCACAAGAAAGGTTGCCAATGTGTTTTTACCATCCAAACATTATATATCATCCCTATAATTACAGAGATATGCTACTATGAAAAGAGACACATCGATGCCATAGGAGGTTTTTTTACCATGGGAACATCCTCCAAGGTGACAAAGTTGCATTTGCGACACATGTTTCATGAGCCTTAGAGGATTTCATACTAGTGAATTGGCAATTGGGCCTTTCTATTTCACAAGTGATGGCAAAACATCATAAAATGTGCAACATCTTGTAAATAATGGTGGCTACCTCACTAGGGACACCTTTCTATGCGAACAAAACATGTATAGTATAGTAGGAAAGTTAGTAAAAGAAACATATAAGAAACATGAAAATGATGCTGACAGTGTTCACATGTGGGGAAGAGAGAACCCAAACCTTTTTATTTATTATCAAGAGAGTGGGTTGGAAATTGGTGGAGAGCTTATTGGTACAAATGTCTTGTTCACAATTGAAATTCAGAGTCCCCTAGTAGTCCACGATGATGCAACAATATGGTCATCAGAATGTGATTACAATCAATGCTACATTTGGAACAAATGAAAACAAGGTAATTTTTTTTAATGTAAGTTTATTACATGTTTCAAACTCTAGAGAATATGATGAAACACAATGTTAATATGTTGAAACACGATTGAAAATTGTTGAAACATGCTAAAATATGGTTATGTTTACACTTTTTTCTATTATATACAATGATGGTGTTTAGCAACTAAAAGAACGGTTGTCCAATTGTGTACATAATCACATTTCAGAATAAGCAAAACGACCTGTCCAAATGGATGGATGTTATCAATAAAAAAATACAAGAATCAAAACTAGATTAGAAACCAAATGCTTTCATTGTTGATGATGTTGATGCAGAAATCAATGGTCTAAGGTAAAATTTGAGATGTTTTATCTTTTTATAAGATGAGTCTACAATATTTCATTGAAATATATGTTTTAGAGTTATGTTTCAAAGATTAAACTTTCTATATTTCATTTGTTGCTTAGATATAATTCATTCTATAACTTGAACATGTTTTTTAATGTCAAATTGTGTTTTTGGGTTGCTTTGATTATGCAATCTTTAACAATTTCTTAAACCCTCTATGTTTCAATTTCTTGGGGAACTATGTTTAACTATGTTATGTTATCATGCTAGGTTTCAGTGGGCCATATTTCAAAGTGTCAAAATCATTGATTGGTTCAACCTATTTCCTTGAAGGTATGTTTTGTATGGGTATGTATCATGTGATTATGTTTTAGTGTATAATTTTGGTAGGTTTCAAGTTGTAACCTAGGTGGGCTTAAGTGCGGTTGTGGAAAGTGACCTCTATAATTTGTACCCTATGTTTTTAGCCATGAATTGCCTATGTTTATGTGTTTGATCCACTACACCAAAACATAACATCCATGACTAGGACACATTGTGATTAGCATCCAAACCTAGTCATGGAATGATATGACCTAGTCATATGTGATTTTAGTCATGATTATAGGACTTTTAGTTTCATATGATTATGATATTATGACTACATGACTAGTGATCATGATAAGTAGGTACATGGGTAGGTTAAACAAGTTAGGTTAAGTAAAAAGGTTAACAAATTTAAATAGACCTTAAATAGGCCTAGATAGACATTTTAAGTCCCAACTAACCCTTAAATATAAGCTTCAATGGATTTAAATTCTTCCTATTGGGTAGCCTTTAAATAGGCTCATGCATATATTATAATATGAATTAATTTAAACCTATTTTAATTTAATCTAATTTAATCTAATCCTAGTTTAACATAATTTGACCTACTTAAGGTTAATTTACCCCAAGTAGCCTAGTTTATTTTCAATTATTTAATTATTTTAATTAATCATATTTTAACTTAATGTACCATGCTTTAACATATGTAATTTAATTTAGTTTGATTTAACCAAGTGTACCAACTTTTAAATTTCACCATGTTTAGTCAAATTTATTCAAATTTAACCAAGTTTAACTAGGTTCACCTTTAGTGGCTTAATGTAATTTGATTTCAACAATTTTAACCAAATTTAATTTAAGTATCCAAGTTCAGCCTAATTTATTCAAATTTAGCCAAATAAGTAACCAATTTTAACTTTCTTTTTTTCTCCCCTAGTTTTAGCCAAATTTATTCAATTTCAGCAATAATGAACCAAATTTAATTTTAAAAATTATAGGTTTAGCCAATTTTGGCTAAAATTATTTAGTTTAACTAAATTGATATTCATTTAACCAAGCTTTAAAAAATTTCACCCAAGTTTATCAAAATATATAAAACATTATCCTAGTTTAACCAAAATAACCTATTTTACCCCATTTATTTTAACCAGAATTAATCAAATTACTAACCAACTTTAGTTATAGTCAAACCAAGTTTAATAAAAATATCCTAATTTAATAAAAATATTTTGTTTAACCAAAATAAAATAATTTAGCAAATTTATGTTATTTTACTCAAATTTAGCAAAGTTTTACCAAATTCATCCATGGGTTTAGGCTTCATAAATTTGCAACATATTAAATTTATAAAATGACCTTTTAAAAAATATGATTAAATATAATTTACACAAATTTAAATTATAATTTCATTACAAAATTTTAAAAGTATTATGTATATATAATGTTTCAATAAATATTTATATACATATAACACTACATATATATGTATGTATATGATATTAAATGTGTATATTTTAATAAATATAAAATTATAAAAAATTGAACAAATAAAAAATCTATAATTACAATGTTATATTAAGTGGTTGGATTATAGTAAATATAATATAATTATTTTGTAAACATATTTTTAAGATATAAATTATATTATACTATAATCATAAAATATTAATTATTTAATTATATACTGACAATAAATATATAATTGAAATTCAATATATGATTTTTTAAATGATAAAATGAAAATTAAATATTTGTTTACAAAGTATAAATATTGAATTTATATATGTATATTATATTATATGTATTTTCTATACAATACATATTGATATATTGTATGCATATTAATATACACATACATGTATGTGTAGATTAACAAATTACATGTAAAACTATGTTATGTATATATAGTATGGTACATTATATATATATTATATTCATATGTTCATAATGTAAAAAATTAAAAAATATATATTCTAGGTTTTATATTTAAATTATACATATATTTATTAAAGTTTATCATGTATTGAAACATAATGGATATGTTAAAAATTTTGAAATTCAAAAGTGATTTTCTACTGCACATATCTAGATTATGCTTCAAAGTTTAATAATCCATATTCAAATTTTCATTTGAGTAAGTATTGAAAAAGAAATTATATTTTAAATTTTGTATTCTTTTACATTCAAACATTGAAAGATGATAAATTCTATATGTGAATACATTGTTTACATCTAATGTGGTAGGTGGATGGCAATGGCCTTGCACTAAATAGGTCCCAGGATCAAATTTTGATTTTATCACATTGACCAAGTTTGACCATGTCTATTTTTTTCATGCAACATTGGTTCTCTTCCCATTTTTTCACCATTAGTTTTTAGATTTATCAATTAACCAATTCTTTAACATCAATTTAAAATTTTATGCTTAAGATTAATTTTTTTGCAAAGTTTCAAAGTTTTCATAGGTTAAAAGAAAAATCAAAAACCTTCATTGCAAATATCTTATATCCAAAACAAAAAAAATAAAATCAATGAAATATTCACTATATTAACCTTCTTTCCACTCATTTCATTCAAATGAACTCATGTAATTCATCTTTTAAGTTTATTTCAAAATGTATCAATTCTATCAAATGAGAAAAACTTTTCAACCAACCATTGCATCATTTGACTAATTTTTATTCACAAATGTTATTTTTTCAAGATTATTTGACTACAAGTGGCATCTCTTTATTAATTAGTATACAAACAAAGGCAAATATATTTTTATTTTAATTTGAAAACCTATAGTCCCCAATATCTATTGAATTAAAAAGCCAACAATTGGGAACATGGATTCATGTTTCTGTTACCACTCCAAAGGGCACTTGATGTCTTTTGTGTCGACTTGATATCTTTGAAGCATCGACAATTCTCAATTCACAAGTTTTTTTGTTAATTCACAAGTGTTTGTTACCATCTCAAAGATGTCCAAATTGTTATCTTCATCATTTTGTTCAACAAAATAACTTTTAGCCTTGGACAATGGATGCAAATGATGATAACATGTCAAAAACATAGGAAGCAAGGATGTCCTATCATATTATTTAGCTGAGCCACCCCTTGTTCATAGTAGATTAAAAAAAATCAATTGCAAATGTTTAAATATAGGATATAATATCAGGTACTTAACAAAACATACCTAACATATTCCCCTAAACATGAACATAGGTTGTAAGTATTAGGAAGTGAACCCCTCACCTCCACAATGATAAACCAAATCCTTACCAATGGATTACAACTTCATAAGTTGTTAACATTTGTCAATTTTTTTATTTGATATTTTATAATATTGCATATTGTAGAGCTATGGAAGCATATAATGTAATTAGAAAAATTTAAGTATGTAATTTAATAGGTAGGAGGTGTATTGGCCATTGAATTCGTACCAACAACCTACTATTTAGGTAATTACAGTTAGGTGGTTGGTACCTATATAAGTAGGTATTTATTACCTACCACCTACCTAAGTACCTACCTACCCTAATACCTAAGTACATAGGTAAAATGTCATTTTTGTTTGTACAACTTGACATTTGACTAAAAACCCAATGGCCATCTTGACCCAGGATTTTATTTTTTGGTCCAACTGCACTAAATGTTCCATTTGACTAGAATTCATTGGCCATCTTCACTAAGGATATCCTTCTTTGTTTGACTTTATTAGATGTCCCATTATCATTAATCAAATTGATCAATTAAAAATTAAAATGTTCATTCATACAATGGACCTTTTAATCAAAATGGACATTTTACCAATCAAGAAATATCAAGTAATCAACTATAATATCTTGAAAAACCATTTTTTTTTACTAGTGTCATCATGTTTTGTCAAGAAGAAGAGGAAAAAAGATCAATGACCCCACAAACTTCCTTATTTATGTTCCTTGCAAGATCTCCCAATTCAATATCTAGCTTGAATATCAAAAGTCAAAATAACATCCAAAACATGAAGATAATTCATTTATTCTTAATTAAGGCTTGTAGACATGGTTGCATGCAAGGCATCAATCAATAATTAGTGACCCCTTGATTAGTTTAAGACATTAATAATGACAATAAGAGATAAAACATCTATAATAATTTGTGATATATTCCATATGAAAGGAAGGGGTACATGGCCAATGATCTGAATACCAATATGCCTGCTATAACAGAGGACAATGATTTTTTGAAATTAAAAATTAACTTATTAAAACATGATCATTTTACTTGCAAACTTGCACAAATCAAATCCCCAATCATAATGCAAAATTTTGCAATACCAAAATTGAAATTAGTAAAAAGGAAATTTTTTTTAAAAAAAAATTGACTAGTTTTTTTTCAAGAGAATTTGTTGAAAATTAGATTAGTTTTGAATGACAATTTGATAACCCACACAACACTAGTATAAACAACTATGGTTGGCCAATTCTTTATTTTGAAAACTAGAACATGCAATACCATAATTCGTGGTTTTTAAAGTTGTTCAACTTGACTAACTTTTCCACTTGACTAATGAACATGTCCATTTTGATTAGGGGCTTTGAACTTAAATGACATGTGTATTTTTTTATTAATGAACTTGACTAAAATGACATGTTTAGTCAAAATGACCTAGTCAAATTCAACATTTTATGTTAATTTTCAACCAATCTAACTAGTTACTACTTAGTCTAAGTAAGTAGCCTAGGTTTACCTACCTACCTAGCCTAGGTAGGTAAACTTAAGTATGTAGGTAATTGAGGCTTATCTACTCCGAGGCCTACTTAGTTACTTACCTAAACCTATTTACCTAATTACCTATGTTTACTTACCCACCTACCTACTTATATAGGTCTACCTACTTATGTACTTGTTACTTTTAGGTTAAGTAAATAGGCTTATGTAAGTAGGTGGCTTAGGCTTATCTACCTGTTATGGACCGACTACAAACAAGTGGAGAATTACAAGACAAGATAAGCTTTATTGATCCATCAATTGGTGTTGATCTGCTAAAAGGTTGTTCCCCAGACTATCTCCTTTTATAACCCTAAACCATACTAGTCCCAAAATATCCTAGGCCATGATATTGCCAAAAGTATCCCAAAATATCCTAGGACATGACATTGCCAAAAGTATCCCAAGTATCCCAAAATATCCTAAGCCATGATATTGCCAAA